>Ga0187783_10004576_pt1 | contig 10230 bp, 6 predicted proteins | sample 1015_SJ02_MP02_2_FD_132471 | JGI IMG/M metagenome (GOLD analysis project Ga0187783, IMG submission 132471) | Tropical peat soil microbial communities from peatlands in Department of Meta, Colombia - 1015_SJ02_MP02_20_MG | ecosystem: Environmental > Terrestrial > Soil > Wetlands > Peat | place...
AGCCCAGCCCAAGCAGATCAAGGTCAATGCCGGCGAAAAGCTGGCAGCGTAAAAACCAGAAATCAGCTGTCAGATTTCAGGGATCAGTCACCCGCCGGCGCAAATGGGGTACTATGCTTTGCAAAGAGCGAGTCCCCGATCTCGATGCGCATCCGGGTTGGCTGGTCCCGTTTTTCTGACCCCTGAACCCTGACACCTGAAACCTTACATCGTTAGAATCCAATTCCTGAGGCATCAAGCAATGGCTATCAATTGGGAAAAATTTACGGTCAAGTCGCAGCAGGCGATCCGGCAGGCGCAGGCGCGCGCCGCCGAGTTCGGAAACCCCGAGCTTCAGCCCGTCCACCTCTTGTTGGCGCTGGTGGAAGATCGCGAGGGCGTGATTCCCGCCGTCCTCGAAAAGATTGGCGTACCCACCGAACGGCTCGAGACCGAGCTGCACCAGATCGAAGAGAAACTGCCTCGAGTCGCGGGCGCGTCGGCGCAGCCAAGCCTGAGCCCGGCGCTCAACAAAGTGCTGGAGCAGGCCTTTCGCGAAGCCGCCAACTTCAAAGACGACTATGTCTCGACCGAGCACCTGCTGCTCGGCATCGCGCACCAGAAAGGCGACCCTGCCCGCGAAGCCCTCGTCTCCCTTGGCGCCACCAAAGACGCGATCCTCAAGGCGCTCACTGGCGTCCGCGGGTCGCAACGGGTCACCGACCAGAATCCTGAAGGCAAATTCCAGGCCCTCGAGAAATACGCCAAAGACCTGACGGATCTTGCCCGCCGGGGCAAGCTCGATCCTGTGATCGGCCGTGACGAGGAGATTCGCCGCGTTGTCCAGGTGCTCTCGCGTCGCACCAAGAACAATCCTGTGCTCATCGGCGAGCCAGGAGTGGGCAAAACCGCCATCGTCGAAGGCCTCGCCCGCCGCATCGTCTCCGGTGACGTCCCCGAAGGCCTGCGCGACAAGCGCGTCATCGCTCTGGACCTGGGCTCGATGCTCGCCGGCGCAAAATATCGCGGCGAATTTGAAGACCGTCTCAAAGCCGTCCTCAAGGAAATCGAAGAATCCAACGGACAAATCGTCCTCTTTATCGACGAGCTGCACACTCTCGTCGGAGCCGGCGCAGCCGAAGGCGCCATCGATGCCTCGAACATGCTCAAGCCGGCGCTGGCTCGCGGCGAACTGCGCGCCATCGGCGCTACCACCCTCAACGAGTACCGCAAGTACATCGAGAAAGACGCCGCGCTCGAACGCCGCTTCCAGATCGTTTACGTCGGCGAGCCTAACGTCGAAGACACCATCGCGATTTTGCGCGGCCTGAAAGACCGCTACGAGCAGCACCACAACGTGCGCATCAAAGATTCCGCCATTGTCGCCGCAGCCACGCTCTCACATCGCTACATTTCGGACCGTTTCCTGCCCGACAAGGCTATCGATCTTGTGGATGAAGCCGCCGCATCGCTTGCCATCCAGATCGGTAGCGTGCCGACAGAGATCGATCAGCTGGAGCGCGAGGCGACTTCGCTCGAGATCGAGCGGACCGCGCTGAAGCGCGAAACCGACGCCAACAGCAAGGAGCGCCTGAAGGCCGTCGAGCACGAAATCGGCAACCTGCGTGAACAGATCACCAGCCTCCGCGCCCGCTGGACCAAGGAGCGCGAGGCCATCAACCGTATCGGCGACCTGAAGAAAAAAATCGAGGCCCTGCGCTTCGAAATGGAAGAACAGACCCGTAAGGGCCAGCTCGAACGCGCTGCGCAGATCCAATACGGCGAACTTCCCAAACTCGAAGCCGAACTGAAGAAGCTCAACGCCGCGCAGGACGGCGCCGGCAAAGACTCCAAGAGCGCCGGCCGCATGCTCAAAGAAGAGGTCGATGAGGAGGATATCGCCAAGATCGTTTCAAAATGGACCGGCATTCCTGTCAGCCGCATGCTCGAAGGCGAGGTCAAGAAGCTCGTTTCAATGGAAGATCGCCTGCGCGAGCGCGTCGTCGGCCAGGACGATGCGCTGCGCACGGTGGCCAACGCCATTCGCCGTTCGCGCGCCGGCTTGAGCGATCCCAAGCGCCCCATCGGTTCTTTTATTTTCCTTGGACCGACTGGAGTAGGCAAAACCGAGACGGCTCGGGCACTCGCCGAGTTTCTCTTCGACGACGAGCACGCCATGGTGCGCATCGACATGAGCGAGTACATGGAAAAGCACGCCGTGGCTCGGCTCATCGGCGCGCCCCCGGGCTATGTCGGCTACGACGAGGGCGGCCAGTTGACCGAAGCGATCCGCCGACGTCCCTACGCGGTCATTTTGTTCGATGAGATCGAGAAAGCGCACCCCGATGTCTTCAACGTCCTGTTGCAGGTGATGGACGATGGCCGGCTGACCGACTCCAAAGGCCGCACCGTCGACTTTAAGAACACGGTGCTCATCATGACCTCGAACCTGGGGGCAGCGATGCTCTCCGGTGAAGCGCTCAAAACCGAGCACGACTTCGACATGGCGCGGGAGAGCGTGATGCGGGTGCTGCGTGAGCACTTCCGGCCGGAGTTCCTGAACCGCGTCGACGACATCGTGATCTACAAGCCGCTGGGCGCAGCGCAGATGGGCCAGATTTTGGAGATGCGGCTCAACGATGTGCGCAGGCTGCTGGAGGATCGCGCCATCTCGATCGAACTCACCGAGTCGGCGCGGCAGTTGATCCTGGCCGCAGGCTCCGATGCCGCCTACGGCGCGCGTCCGCTGAAACGCGCGCTGCAGCGCATGGTGCAGGACCCGCTTGCCATCAAGATTCTCAATGGCGAGATCCTGCACGGTGCACACGTGCGCATCGATGCCGACCGCAAATCGAACCAGCTTGTCTTCGAGCCTATGGGCCGCGAAGCCATGGCGTAACCACCTGCAGTGGGGCAGCCAATGTAGGAAGCGGTATCATTTTCGCGCGAGGCTCAATCCCGTGCAACCGCGACTTGTTTCCCTATTCTTTGCCGCGTTGCTGGCTGCTCCGCTTCAGGCGCAGCCAGGTCTCAAAGATTACGTCGACAATATCAACGGCATTAGATTTCGGTATCCCGATACATGGCTAGCGAATCAGGGGGGGCGCGTATATTCAAGCAGCCATTTTATGGGACTACGACCAGGAAGGCGGCGCCGGATTTACACCTGATGGGTACGTGGCGCTCGTGGGTAGAGATGCTTTACAGGGACCGTATCGGAACACAAACTTTATCAATGCCTGGTTGCTCTATCGCGTAGTTTCGGGCGTCAATGAGAAACAGTGTTTTCGTGCCGGTGGTCTCGCTGACGATCCCTCGATGCCCAGGTGGAAGGCGAACTGGGTAATGATCGGCGGCGTTCGCTTTCGGCATGCCAGCGGAAACGGAGATGCGCTCTGTAACCAAAGCTCGCAGGACGTATATGCGGCGTTTCACCGCAACAAGTGCTATCTCTTCGACAAACAGATCAATACGATTTGCGAGCAGCATGGCGAGAATGGCATACGAGACATCACGGCGAGAGAACTACGTGATATCAACCGTGCCTTCGATAAGGTCATGCACTCAGTCCGCCTGGAAGAGATGCCGATGACGAAAAGTGAACCATAAGGATTCGATCCCGAGCGACTGCCGGGTGCCCCACCCTCGCCGCGCCCTTGTTCTTGCGGCTAGGGTGGGAATTGGGTGCCCCGCCCCCTGGGTCCCCACAGACAGGTCCACGTCTGTGAGACTGGGTCTGAACTTTGCTTGGTGCGAGCGGAACTCGGTCGACTCAGACACTCCGGGCCGCGTCGGTAACCGGCGCTTCCGATCCGCTCGGACGCTTCGTCATGAGCACCTTGCGCCCTCCTTCTGCGTACTCAGCGGTGTCCATCAGCTGGTTGATCAGGAACACGCCTCGCCCGCTTCCCCTGAAAAGATTGTCGCCTTCGAGCGGATTGGGAACGGCAGCCGGGTCAAACCCCGGTCCCGGATCCCTGACAACAACCACGAGCTCTCCGGTCGCGTCGAAGGTGACACAACACTGTACTTTCTTGCTCGGGTCGTTTTTGCATCCATGTCGAATGGCATTGGCCAGCGCTTCCTGCAAGGCAAGATCCACCTCCGCAATCTCTTTCTCCAGCCACTGTCGGCTCGCCAGCAGTTCGTTGACTCCACCGGTTACCTTTTGCATGAGCGCCGTATCGGCGGGAATCACGATATTGAGTTCGCAGGTTGAGCAAAAGGGAATCAGCTCGCTCAGCGTTTGCAGGCCTTCGAGAGCCACGCGCAATTCTTCGAGGTCGCGCCGCAGTTCCAGTTGCGCTGAAACCTGGCGCTGCAGCGCACTCAGCGCGTTGTTCTGCTCGGCGGTGAGCTCGCGAGGCACATGATCGATGACGCAGAGTGTCCCCAGCGCGTAGCCATCCTCGGTGGTAATGGGGGCCCCTGCATAGAAACGGATGTGCGGATAGCCCTGCACGGCGGGGTTGTTGCAAAATCGCTCGTCCATGGTCGCATCAGGGATGGTAAAGACGCCCTCCTGCAGAATGGCGTGCGCGCAGAACGAGACGCTGCGCGACGTCTCCCGGACCTCAACGCCGACTCGCGATTTGAACCACTGACGGTGTTCATCCACCAGGCTGATCAGGGCGATGGGAACTCCGCAGATTTGCGAAGCGATCAACGTCAGGTCATCGAACGCCTGCTCCGGTTCCGTGTCCAGGATTCTGTATCGGCGAAGAGCTTTCAGACGCTCAGCTTCGTTGCCTGCCAAGATATCCCCCTCCGATGCCGGGCGTTCCGCCCGAATCGGTCGCGTTGCCTCCAGAGAATATACGCCAATCCGAGCGTATCAGCAGCGCGACGCTCCGTTTGCCGGACGACTGTCATGCAGAGGTTCGCCGTCGGCCAGGCCTGCAGCCCTCTCCCGCAAGCAGTCGAACGGAAGAAATATGGCGAAATCCGCTGGCGCCCTCGGTATTGCACTCCGATCCCGCTCACTTTTCCGTTGACCACGTTCCCGCCCGTCTGTCACCCTCGACACATCCCCCGGAGGCTCATTTGGCCACTGCGTCGGCAGCGCAAAGCAACCGAGGCGTGTTCCACGTTCGCGGCAACTGGAGCGCACAAGACGACCGCGTGCCCTCTGCGGTCTGGCTCGCGATTCTTTGGATCGGCATGATCGCCGGCTTCGGCCTCGATTTTCCGCGGTTTCTGCGCGAGAATCCTCCCGCTCCGTTCGTGGTTCGGGTCCACGCAGCCGTGTTCGCCGGCTGGTTGCTGATCCTGACGCCGCAGGTGCTTCTTATCCTGCGCGGCCGCCTTGCATGGCATCGCAAACTCGGCTGGTTTGCTGTCGGGTGGGCCTGCGTGATGGCGGTTTTGGGCCCTTGGGCTGCCATCGAATCCCAAGCCGCGAATTTGCATAGCCCCATCGGCGATCCGCCCTTCCTTTCAGTCCAATTGCTCAATATGGTTGAGTTTCTCTCGTTGCTCACCTGGGGAATCACCCTCCGCAAGAATCCTGCTGCGCACCGGAGGATGATGATTCTGGCGACGATTGCGCTTGCCGATCCCGGTTTCTCGCGAATTACCGGGTGGGTCTGGCCTGCAGAGCCGCCCTCTCCGATTCTGTGGCACTTCTACATCTTCTATGGCAACATCGTGCTCATCGCCCTCATGACGGCGTGGGACTGGTGGCGCGGCCGCCTGGTTCGCTCCTTCATGATCGGCGCAGCGGCGCTCCTCACGGCCGAGTGTGTTTCAACGTTTCTGTACTTCTGGGGCCCCTGGAAAAAGGCCACTATGGACTTTGTCGTAGGCTGGGCAAAGCACTTCGCGTAGCGAACTGCATCACTGCCGCAACTCCACCAGCGTCGCGCCCTGCCCACCCTCGTTTTGCGGAGCTTCGGACAACCCCGCTACGTGGGGATGGTTTTTCAGGAACTCGCGTACACCGCGACGCAGAATGCCCGCTCCGTGCCCGTGAATCACGCGCACCTTGGGCAATCCGGCGAGGAACGCGCGGTCGAGATACTTTTCAAGCTCGCCAGTTGCCTCGTCCACTGTCCGCCCAATCAGGTTGATCTCCGCACGCATGTCATCGGTGCTCGCGCTGGTCACCGAAACATGGACGCCTTTCTGCCTGCGCGCAGCGGCCAACGGATCTGCCTTTATGGCGATCGCGCCAGAACCCTCGGCGAGCTCTTCCTTTTTCACACGCATCTTGATGGTCCCCAACGACACTTCAAACACGTCCTTCTCCACTTCGCGCTGCACCACGCCGATCTTGTTCATACTCTTGATCAGCACCCGATCACCCGCAGCGACATGCCGAAGCACGTGCGGCTGCGCATTCTGATCGCCCTGGTCCGCGCCCGTGCGGTGCGCTACCACCGTCTGGTTGAAGCTTTCCTGAAACTCGCGCCGCAGCCGGTTGATGCGCCGTTCCGCTTCCTTTGAGAGCTTCTGCTGCGCCGTCCGGTCCTCGATCGCCCGCACACTCTCGCGTATCTGAAACTCGAAATCCTTGAGCAGCGAGGCCAGCTTGCCCTCGAGTTCGCGCACGCGGTTGCGCACTTCCTGGTCGCCCTCGCGCTCGAGCCGCTTTCGTTCCTGGTTGAGTGCGTATTGCTCTTCGCGAGTTTTTTTCTTCTCTGCTTCGAGGTCTGCCAGCTCGGAATGAAGCTTGTCGAGGAATCGCGCAATGTCTGCCTGTTGCGTGCCCAACCGTTCGCGAGCCGCCGCAATAATCTCCTGATTCAGTCCCAGACGTTCTGCCGTCTGGATGCCCGCCGACGCGCCAGGCACTCCAAGATGAAACTGATAATTCGGCGCCAGGGTTTTCTCGTCAACACCCGCTGCGGCATTGCGCACGCCCGGCGTGTTCGCTGCATAGACCTTCAGCGAGGTGTGGTGCGTCGAGATGAGCGTCCACGCGCGCACCTTGAGAAAGAATGCCGCCACGGCAACTGCCAGAGCCGCGCCCTCTTCGGGATCGGTTGCCGAACCCAGTTCATCGAGCAGCACCAGCGATCGATCATCAGCCAACCGCGAAAGCCGGTCGAGATTCGTGATGTGCGCCGAAAATGTCGAAAGCGCTTCCTCGATGGATTGCGCGTCGCCGATGTCGGCCAGGAACGCTGTGAAGATGGGAAAGCTCGCTCGCTCGGCCGGCACCGGGATTCCGGCCTGCGCCATCATGGCGAGCAGAGCGACGGTTTTCAGGGCCACGGTCTTGCCGCCGGTATTCGGCCCGCTGATGATCAGTTGCCGTTCGTCAGCCGTCAGTTCGAGATTCAGCGGAACAATCTGGCCGTTGGTCGCGCGCAGGCGCTTTTCCAGGAGCGGATGGCGGCCTTTTTCGATCAGCAACCACTCCTGTCCAAAAGTCGGCCCCACGCAGTGGAAGGCACGCGCAAATCGCGCCCGGGCCAGCAGGCAGTCGACGAGAGCGAGCACTCTCGCGCCTTCAACCAGCGTCTGCGCGTAACCCGCGAGCTGCCGCGTCAGGGCGACAAAGATGTGGTGAATCTCCGCTTGTTCTTCTTCGATCAGTCGCATCAGCTCGTTGTTCTGTTCGATGGTCTCGAGCGGCTCAACAAATACCGTCTGCCCTGAAGAGCTCGCGCCGTGAATCACGCCTGTCACGCGCCGCTTCAGCTCCGCGCGCACGGGGATCACGAACCGCTCGCCGCGAATGGTGATGACCTCGTCGTGTGTTGCGCCTTCGCCGGCCAGCATGCGCAGCGCGGACCGCAGGCTTTCTTCGATCAGCTTCTGTTGCCGCTCCTGCTCACGCCGGACGCGGTTCAGCTCCGGCGAGGCATCGTCGGCCAGTGATCCATCTGGCTGAATTTTGTGCTCGATCGTCTGCGCTAGCGGCCGTAGGTTCGTCGACAGCCCCTCCGACAGCTCCGAAAGCCCCGGAAGCTTGTCCACCAGTCGCGTCGGAGGTTCACGCAGGAGCTCTTGCCAGGACGCCACATCGTTTGCCAGCCGTGCCACGGCCTGGAATTCGGCAGCCTCCAGCGCCGCACCTTCAATCTGCGCCTTGGCTGCCAGTTGCGTCGGATCGAAGAGTCCGCCGAGCGGAATCGAAACATGTTCCTCCAGTAGCAGTCGCACCTCGCACACGAATCCGTGCTGCCGGCCGATCCACTCTTCATCAGTCGAAGGCCTTAACCCAAGAATCGCTTCACGCCCGACAGGCGATGCGGCGTATCCGGCCACCAGCGTCAGCAGCGGCTCCCACTCCAGCGCAGCTGAATCAGCGTGCTGCACTGGCGACGGTATAGGATCGATTAGCGGCATACTCACTCATTATCTCAACGACGCAATCGTTTTCTGTCCTCTGTTCTGTGTTCTCTGATCCCTGATCCCTACTCTCTATTCCCTGCTCCCTGCATCTCCCCTTCCCATCTGGCAACCACCACCGACGCCAGACAGTTTCCGATCACGTTCATCGCAGTCCGGCCCATGTCCATCAGGGTGTCCACGCCGAGGATCAACAGGATGGCCGCCGCAGGAATATGAAACGACGCGGCAGTTCCCATCAGGATTACGAAGACTGCGCGCGGCACGCCGGCAACGCCTTTGCTCGTGAGCATCAGCGTAAACACCATAATCATCTGCTCACCCAGGGTGAGGTGCATGCCGGCGGCCTGCGAGGCGAAGATAGCCGCCATCGCCAGGTACAGGCTCGAGCCCGTCATATTAAAGCTGTAGCCGGTTGGAATCACGAACGAAACAATCCACCGCGGCACGCCGAATTCCTCCATCCGCTCCATCGCCAGCGGCAGCGCAACCTCCGACGTTGTGGTCGCGAAGCCAACGGCCGCCGGTTCCGCAACTGCCATTGCAAAGGGCCGAATGGGAATGCGCGCAATCATGACCACCGGCAGCAAGACCACCAGGACAAACACCGCCAGCGCTGCGTAGTACGTCACTACGAGCTTCGCCAACGGCAAGAGCGTGGCCAGTCCCATGCTGCCCACGGCGAAGGCCAGCGACGCACCTGCCGCTACCGGCGCCGTCAGCATCACAATCCGCGTTAAACTGAACATCGTTTCGGTCAGCGACTGCAGCACGTTCAACAGCGGAGTGCGCTTCGGCCCGGGCAACAGCGCCAACGCCACGCCAAACAGTACCGAGAAAACCGCCACCTGCAGAATTTGGTTCTGCGCGACAGCCTGCGCGATGTTTTCAGGAAAAACGTTCAGCAGGACGTCCTGCCATCCCATGTGTGCAGCAGGAAGAATTGGCGCACTCGAAGCGGGCAGCGCAACGCCTATCCCCGCGCGCGAGATGTCGACGGCGACGGCGCCCAGGATGAGGCCAAGCGTCGTCACAACCTCAAAGAAGATCAGCGCCTTGATCGCAACTCGCCCCACGCCGCGCAGCTCGCCGTGCCCCGCGATGCCCGTCACCAGACCGCCAAAAATCAACGGCGCGACGATCATCCGGATCAGGCGCAGAAAGATCTCACCCAGGAAGCGAGTCTGTGCGGCAAAATGCGGCGCGTCCGCGCCCAGCTCGGCGCCCGCCAGCATGGCCAGGAACGTCCATGCGAGCAGCGAGCGCCGCCGCACCGCAACGGGAAGGAAGAGGGCGAGGCCCGTCCAGCGCAGAACAATTGCAAACACGGCAGCGTGCTCGATCGACGCCAGCAGGCCCAAGGCATAAAAACTCGCTCCGCTCAGTGCAAGAACGCGGAGGGCGATTTTTGTGCGCGGCCTTTCGGCAATCGCGGCTTTCAAACGGTCCGATGAGGTTGGCTGGCTCAAGTTCTCCATTATTCTATGGCCATGCCGAAGATCGCTTTCCTCGAGTGTTCGCGCTGCGGCCTCCATCTCGATGCCGCGACTCCGCAGACCGTTTGCACGGCCTGTTCCGGACCGCTCTACGTCCGTTATGACTTCGCTGATGCGTCGGTCCGGCCGAAGCGCGAAGACGTTGAAAAAAAACCCAATGGTGCACGACGCAGCGGAATGTGGCGCTACCGGACGGTGCTGCCCGAGGCAGAGCCCGTAACCCTGGGCGAGGGGTGGACCCCCATGCTGCGGAGCCGCCGTCGGCCCAACGTGTGGCTCAAAGACGAGGGCGGCAATCCGACGGGAAGCTTCAAAGCGCGGGGATTGGCGCTGGCAGTGACGATGGCGCGCCGTTACGGCCTGAAGAAGCTGGCCGCGCCCACAGCAGGCAATGCGGGCGGAGCGCTGGCTGCCTATGCTGCGGCCGCGGGAATCGAAGCGCACATTTTCATGCCCA
>Ga0187783_10004577_pt1 | contig 10229 bp, 10 predicted proteins | sample 1015_SJ02_MP02_2_FD_132471 | JGI IMG/M metagenome (GOLD analysis project Ga0187783, IMG submission 132471) | Tropical peat soil microbial communities from peatlands in Department of Meta, Colombia - 1015_SJ02_MP02_20_MG | ecosystem: Environmental > Terrestrial > Soil > Wetlands > Peat | place...
CCGGCGCTGGTGGAGGACGACGGCAATGTTCTCTACCAGTCGATGGCCATCATGGAGTACTTGAACGAAGTCCACCCCGAGCCGCCGCTGCTGCCGGCCGACCGGCGGGGACGCGCGCGCGTGCGCGCGCTGTCGCTCATCACGGTCGCGGACTCCCATCCGCTGATCGTGCCGCGGGTGCGCAACCATCTCGGCAATGCCCTTGGCCTCGACGATGCTGGCAAGATCGCCTGGGTCCGGCATTGGTTCGCGGCGGGCCTCGACGCCTACGAGGCGCACCTTGCGCGCGACAAGGCGACCGGAACCTACTGCCACGGCGATGCGCTTTCCATGGCCGACATCTGTCTCGTCAGTCACGTCGCCGGGCATAGGGTGTTCAAGGGCACGATCGACAAACACCCGACGGTAGCGCGCATCTACGAACGTTGTCTGACGGACGAGCGCATCGCCAGTGCGCAACCCCTGCGCCAGCCCGGTGCGCCCGCCGACCATTAAAGCGCGGATCGCACGGGACCAGCTGAGCGGTGCGGGGGCGTAACACCGGCGGTTGCGCACGAGGGCCGCCGGCTGTCCACAGTACCGCACCCGCCGCTGGCTTCGAGTCGATCTGGGTTGGCGATTCGCTGCTGCCGCGACCCCGACACCAGCCCCCGGACGCCGCTCGCCGCGATCGTCGGCCGCCTACCTGGCGTCGAGGTTGGCACCGCGGTGCCGTTGCCGGCCCTGCACAACCCCGTGCTGCTGGCGCGGGAGGACGCCGCGCTCGACCAAGTCGCCGAGGCGGCCGATCGCAATGCCCGCGATGTGGCGAACATCCCTGCGGAAATCCCGCGCATGTGGATTGGGGTCAGCCCGCAAGGCGCCGACGAGCCTTTCGATGGCGGGCTGCCGAACGCGGACGACGCCCTGCACGGCGGCAGCAATGGGCGCAGATCCGGGCGGTCGCGTGCAAGGCTGGCCGCGACCCCGACCGCCAAGGCCGCCGTCCACCAGACACAGACATTCAGCGTCGGCAAGGCCCAACAGAGACCCCCGTCTGCGGCTGCCCGTCCATGATCTGCTCACGAGCCGGCAGTATCCCCGGCAGTATCCAAGGCGCAGGCGCTTTCGCTCAGCGCTGCCGCGGCGTTTATTTCCGAGCCCAAGTATTTCCGAGCCCAAGCGCGGCGCCCGCAGGCAGGGGGCGCTGCACCGTCCTTACCGCGAACCCGCCCCAGGCGCCAAATCCGCCCGGCTGGCGTTGCCCAAGCTGCGGCCCTGCGCGTCGCTTGCAGCCAAGGAAAAAAAAGGCCCCGGCGACGCGGGGCCCTTTAGGTCGATCGGTAACGCCCGCTAGACGGCCTCTTTGAGGTCTTTAGCGGCACGGAAGGCGATCTTCTTGCTGGCCTTGATCCTGATCGCCTCGCCGGTTGCAGGATTGCGTCCCATGCGCGCCGGCCGCCTGCGCACCTGGAAGATGCCAAGGCCGTTGAGGCGAATGCGCGCGCCTTTCTTGAGATGCCTGGTGATGGCGGTGACCATGTCGGTCAGCATCGCGTTGGCCTTGGCCTTGGGCAGACCGTGACCTTCGGCCATGACCGTTGCCAGATGGCGAAGGGTGACCGTCTCGGTGACCTTCTGCGCCGACTTCCTGCCGATTGCCGGCATTGGTTTTGCTGGTTGGATATGTCGCATGTTGAGCCCTTTGCTGAGATTAGCGATTGTCGCGGGTTTAGATAAAGGCGGTGATTTACGGGGAATATTTGAATTCGCGAGGTATTGGTATGGAAAAGCCGCGCCTGCGTTTCTCAATATCGGCCGGCGTGACGCCTTTGCCACGGCATCTGCAAGTCTCGCGGCAAAACGGAAGCGGAGCCTCGCGGCAATCGTTGGCAATAATCCTTGTCGATCGACCTATCGGCGCCTTTGGCTCTTGCGCCGGGTCTAAGAGCGGCGCCGTGAAACATCTGCCGCAACCTTTTTTGTTTCTCTCGCCCCGCTTTGGCGCGGCGGCTTCGATAGTCGCCGGCGTTGGTTTGGGTTGTTTTGCGCCATGGTCGTCGGCAGGCGGCGAGATGGGTGCCGACCGGGCTTAATGGGTGTCGGGTTCATTGCCGGAACGCAGGCGCGGGCGCTCGCTCGCGCATGCGCGCAACCCGTCCCTCGAACGGGCCGGGTCCAGGGCTTGGGCCGGGACGGAGTCCTCTAGCGCTCTGTTTGGTGATGAAGATGCTATAGGGACGGACGGCGGATCGGTCGCAGCCGTGGCGATCGCCGCGCCGCGAGTGCGACAAGATCTCGTGGTCAGTTGCGTGCGGGGTAGCGTTGAGAGGGGAGGACGCGATGCGCTTTGCCGCTATTTGCCGTCTGGTGCTCATTGCCAGTTCATTGCCCAACCTCGGCACGGCGTTCGCTCAGGAGCTCAAAATCTCGCACCAATGGGCGGAGGGCGTCGACGGACGAGATCGCGCCGCACGGGTGTTTGTGCAGGAGGTTGAATCGCGCACGAACGGCCTGAAATTTCGCATTTATCCCAAGTCGTCGCTCAACATCAAGCCGGGCGACGTCCTCGACGCCCTCCGCAGCAACCGCCTGGAGATGGCCATCTATCCGCTGACCTACGCCGTCGACGAGGTACCGGAATTCTCGCTTGCCGGTCTTCCCGGGCTCGTGCCCGATCTCGACGCGGCGCGGGCGCTGAAGGGCTCGGCGATTCAGACGACCCTGCAGGACATCGCCGAGAGCAACGGCGTTCGCATCATCACCTGGTGGTGGAGTCCGGGAGGGTTCTTCGCCAAGCGCCGAGAGATCTCGAATCCCAAGTCGGTTCAAGGCCTCAAGATGCGCGCCGCCGACCCGCTGTTCGAAATGATGCTGCACGAGGCCGGCGCATTGGTGACGAACATTCCCTCGACGGAGGCCTACCGGGCTCTCCAGTCCGGTGCGCTCGACGCGATTCTCACCAGCTACGAAGGCTTCGTATCGCTGCGGCTCTATGAACAGGCGCGATACGCAACCCTCGGATCCACCCTCTTCATGAGTCTCACGCCGCTGGTGATGTCATTGGCGAGCTGGAATGCGCTGACATTGGAGCAAAGGGCGGCAATCGAGGAGTCGGCGGAAATATCCGACGCGTATTTCGACGCGCTGCAACGCGACGCCGAGCGCCGCGTGGCCACGACCCTGATCGGTGTCGGCGGCGCCGTCCACCGCATGACAAGGGAGGATTTTTTGAATTGGCTGGAGCTGGCGCAAAGAACCGCGTGGGTCGAGTACACAAAAAGAAATCCTCGGGCGCAAACTCTGCTGCTGACGACTTTGCAGCAGATATTAGAAAAGTTTGGAACAAAGGACGATTTGATCGACAGCATATATAGGGAGGAGCCCAAAGACTAACGTTCGCCGTGCATCTATTGCACGCCCCCCGCGCCATGGTGCAACCCTCGCCGGCGAAGGGCGGGCGTCGCGGTGTCCGAGCCGGCCGATCGATGGGGCCGCCGGGTCATTGACAAGAACTTCGATTGGAACCGCGGCCGATGGACTGGACGGATGGGACGCACTTCGCGCTCGCTGCCCTAGGCTTTTTTCTGGCGGGGGTCCTCAAGGGGACAACCGGACTAGGCTATTCATCCTGCGCGCTGCCCTTTCTCGTCTCCGCCCTGGGGTTGAAGACGGCGATCGCCATGCTGGTCATTCCGGCCATGCTCAGCAACGTGCTCCTGATGCTCAATACCGGCCACTTCGGCGAGACGCTGCGCCGCTTCTGGCCGCTGTACACGGCGATGCTGCCCGGGATCGCCGTCGGCACCGCGCTGCTCGTGTGGATCGATCAGAGGACCGCCACGCGAATGCTCGGCATCCTGATCGTGGTCTATGCCGTTTTCGCCCTGGCGCGGCCGACCCTGGCGTTGGCGGAGGGCCGCGCTCGGGCGCTGCGGGTGCCGGTCGGGTTGGTCAACGGGATCTTCACCGGGTTGACCGGCTCGCAGATGATGCCGCTGCTGCCCTACATGCTCGCGCTCGGGCTCGATACCGATCGCTTCGTGCAAGCCAACAACGTCGCGGTCACGTTGGCCTCAGCATTCCTGGCGACGGCCCTGTTGGTGTCGGGCCTGATGACCTGGCCGATCCTTGGGCTATCGATCGCCGCCGTGATCCCGGCGCTCGTCGGGGTCGACCTCGGAACGCGCGCGCGACGGCTGATCCCTGCGTCGTCCTTTCGCGTCATTGTCATTGTCCTGCTGCTCGTCATGGGGTTGGTGCTGGTGGCTCGGCCCTGAGCGGGCGGGGAAGACGCCGCGGCCCCCTCAAAGGAGCCGATGGCTCACGGTCCGTCGCGGAATTTCGCGCCAAGTCGGTGCCTCCACCGGGCAGAGGCGGCGGGGCCGCGAGCGGCGGGGCCGAGGCCGGGGCGGCGGACGCCGAGCCTCCGGCAACGCGCGTCCCAAGGGAGGGTCCCATGCCGTGGCGGCACTCACTCCCGACGCTCGGGGCATCGCCGTCGACGCGGCCTCAAAGGCCGCGCAGCGCCAAGGTCAGTCCCTTCACGAGCGCCGAGTGGCCGTCGCCGACGGCGACCAACCGCGCACCGAGATCGACGCTGAGCGCCAATCCACCGACGCCGAGTATCGCGGCAAGCACCAACGCGATGGCGGCCCTACGCGCGCCGTCGCGATGGACGAGGCGGCCGGCGCTGAGTGCACGGCCGACGTCCGTGGAATCGGGCAATTTGCCCACGATCTGATGCACAGGGTCCCTCGCGGCGAGCAGTGATGTACCACGCCTGAACAATGCATCTGTTTTATGGCGCCGGCGGCAGATTTCCCTACGCGCGGCATTCGCCGCGTGCACCCGGGCGCGAGACGGGTCGCGTCGGCGGGAAAGTTCCTCCGACGGCTTACCGAACGCCAATTTGGCGGTCGTCCAAACCCCCCGACGTACGGCAGCGGCGCACTGCAAGGGAGCGCTTTGCACTGTCGTGCCGTGGCGACGACCGATCGAGTTTGCCTGGGCGAGACGGGCCACGGCGGGCCAGGACGGGCCAGGACGGGCCAGGACGGGCCAGGACGGGCCCAGAACGGGCCAGGACAGGTCGGGACAGGTCAGGACGACCGCGACGGGCCGCGGCTCGCCTGCGCAACGATCCCCCAGTCGCCTCTGCCTGCTCTTTCCTTGACGAGCAGGCACCTGGCCGCGTGGACAGGCGGGTTTTATCGATCCCTTGGCTCGCCGCTTCGGCACAGGCCGGCGTCGGCGCTCGCCCTAGCCGGCCCGTTGTGGTCGGCATTGACCTGCAGCGCAATGTCGAGCGCGCGTCGCGCCCGTGCGCAAAACGCGCAACGCCGCGCGTTGCGGCGACCGCTCTGGCCTCCTTTTCCCGAGGATGCGGGATCGCCGCGCGAACCGCCGCCTCCGCCTGCTCTCTCCTTGACGAGCAGGCACCTGGCCGCGTGGACAGGTGAGTTTTATCGATCCCTGGCTCGCCGCTTCCGCCGCGGCCGCTGCTCGCGGCCCGAGTTGCGCCAAACAAATCCGCCGATATGCTGGCCGAGGGGTGACACGATGAACTTCGACTTCGCCGACGACTTGAAGCTGCTGCGCGATCAGGCGCGCCGATTCCTCGCTCAGCACTGTCCGACGACGGCGGTGCGGCGTATCCTCGAGGGCGCCGAGCCCTATGACCGGGGACTTTGGCAGCAGGTTGCGGCGATGGGCTGGACGGGCGCCGCCATCCCCGAGGCCTACGGCGGCGCCGGCCTTGGTCATCTCGGCTTGTGCGTGCTGGCCGAAGAGCTCGGAGCGGCGCTCGCGCCGATACCGTTCTCCTCGTCGGTCTACCTTGCGACCGAAGCGATCATCGCCGCCGGCAGCCCGGCACAGAAGCAGGCCTGGCTGCCGCGGCTGGCGGCCGGCGAGGCGATCGGCACGCTGGCACTTGCGGAAGGGCCGGGGAGAGCCGACGTGCGCACGTTGCGCACGACCTTTCGCGGCGGGGTCCTCGCCGGAGACAAGCTGCCGGTCGCCGACGGCGATGTCGCCGACGTCGCCGTCGTCGTTGCCCAGGGCGAGCGTGGGCCGGTGCTGGCCTTGGCCGACCTGCGTGCGAGGGGCGTTGCGCGCGCGCCGATCGATACAATCGATCCGAGCCGCTCGCATGCGCGCATCAGCTTCGCCGACGCGCCTGCGGAGGTGCTCGCTGCGTCCGACACGGGCGAAGCGCTGCTCAAGCGCGTGCTCGATCGCGCGGCGGTCTTGTTCGCGTTCGAGCAGGTGGGCGGCGCCCAGCGGTCGCTCGAGATGGCGCGCGATTATGCGCTGCAGCGCTACGCCTTCGGCCGCCCGATCGGCTCGTTCCAGGCGATCAAACACAAGCTCGCCGACGTCTACGTGGCGACCGAGCTTGCCCGCTCAAACGCCTACTATGGTGCCTGGGCGCTTGCCCGTGACGCTGCCGAGCTGCCGCTTGCCGCGGCCACCGCCCGGGTGTCGGCGAATGAAGCGTTTTTCCTTGCAGCCAAGGAGAGCATCCAAGTCCATGGCGGGATGGGATTCACCTGGGCGTTCGATTGCCACCTCTATTACCGCCGTGCAAAACTGCTCGCGCTCGCGCTCGGCAGCACCCGGCTCTGGAAGGAGCGCCTGGTCGCCCAGCTCGAGGCCGCCAACGCCCCGATGTGAGTGAAGGAGGGCACGGCAATGGATTTCGAGGACACCCCGCAGGAAGCCGCATTCCGCGCGGGCACGCGCGCCTTTCTCGAGGCGAACGCCGCGCGTCGCGCAGCCGGCGCCGGGATGATGTATCGCGCCGGCAGCGACAGCGCCGAATTCCGCGCCGCGGCCAAGCGCTGGCAGGCCGCCAAGGCCGACGCGGGCTACGCCGGAATAACCTGGCCGACCGAGTGGGGTGGACGCGGCGGCACGGCCATCCAACAGGTCATTTACGATGAGGAGGAAGCGCAGTTTGCGGTGCCGCGCGGCATCTTCGAGATCGGGCTCGGCATGTGCATCCCCACGCTGTGCACGTGGGGCACGCAGCAGCAGCGCGACCGCTATGCGCGCAGAGCGCTGCGGGGCGAGGAGATTTGGTGCCAGCTGTTCTCCGAGCCCGGCGCCGGTTCGGACCTTGCGGGCTTGCGCACGCGCGCCGAGCAGGAGGGCGAAACCTGGCTCATCAATGGCCAGAAGATCTGGACCTCGGGGGCGCAGTACTGCGACTGGGGCGTGCTGGTCGCCCGCAGCGATTTCTCCGCCCCAAAGCACAAGGGACTGACCTATTTCTTCGTCGACATGAAGTCTCCGGGTATCGAGATCCGGCCGATCAAGCAGATTTCCGGGGCCTCGCACTTCAACGAGGTGTTCTTTCGCGATGTGCGCGTCCCCGACGGCCAGCGTCTCGGGGCGGTCGGCGAGGGTTGGAAGGTCTCCCTGACGACCCTGATGAACGAGCGGTTCACGATCGGCGGCCGCAGCGGTGTCGACGTCGAAGAGGTCTTCGAGCTGGTGCGCACGTTGCAGCTGGATGACGGCCCGGCGCTGAAGAACTCGGCCGTGCGCGACAGGCTCGCCGATTGGTACGTCATGAGTCAGGGGCTGAAGTATGCGCACTTCCGCACGATGACCGCCCTGTCGCGCGGCCAGACCCCCGGACCCGAATCCTCGATCGGCAAGCTCGTCAACGCCAGCAAATTGCAGGCAATGGCCGCATTTGCCATGGACCTCATGGAGCAGGGCGGCATCATTGCCGACCCGCAATCGGCCCCCATGGCCGCCTTATTTCAGCAGACGCTGATGACCTCGCCGTCCTCGCGCATCGCTGGCGGATCGGACGAGATCATGCGCAATATCATTGCCGAGCGCGTCCTCGGCCTGCCGCCCGACGTGCGGGTGGACAAGGAGCTGCCCTTCAATCAGCTGCCGACGGGAAAGGCCTGAGGGCGCTTCTCGTGCGGCCTTGCGCCTCCTATTGCCGGAGCTTGGAGCTACCATGCGCATCTTTGCCGCTACGCTGGCGACCGAGACCAATACGTTCTCGCCTCTGCCGACCAGCCTTGGCGCCTACCAGGAATGCGTGTTCTACCGACCCGGTGAGCATCCCGACGATGCCCCGCGCATGTGCACCGCCCCCCTGTTTGTCGCGCGCAGGCGGGCGGGCGAGGAGGGGTTCACACTGATCGAGGGAAGCTGCTTTGCCGCAAGCCCCGCGGGCACCACCAACCGCACCGATTACGAGTTCATGCGTGACGAGATTGTCGACCAATTGCGCGCGGCGATGCCGGTGGACGCGGTGCTGCTCGGTCTGCACGGCGCCATGGTGGCCTTCGGCTACGACGACGTCGAAGGCGATATCATCGACAAGGTTCGCACCATCGTCGGCCCGACTTGCGTCATCGGCGTCGAGCTCGATCCGCATTGCCACCTGACGCGCAAGCGCGTACGCCTTGCCGATATCATCGTGCTCTACAAGGAGTTTCCGCACACCGACGTGGTCGAACGCGCCGAAGACCTGCTCGGGCTCGTACTGGCCACGCTGCGCGGCCGGATCAAGCCGGTCATGTCTCTCTACGACTGCCGCCAGATTCAGAGCTACCCGACGACCCTGCCGCTGATGCGCGGCTTCGTCGATCGCATCAAGGCGCTCGAGGGAAAGGACGGCATCCTGTCGATCTCGGTTGCGCACTGCTTTCCCTACGCCGACGTGCCCGAACTGTCGGGCCGGGTGCTGGTGATAGCCGACGCGGACAAGGCCAAGGGGGATGCGCTGGCGACGAGGCTCGGCGAGGAACTCGTGGCGATGCGCGGCAAGACCATGCCCGAGTTCTATACCCTCGAGGCCGGTGTCTCGGCCGCGCTCGGCTGCACGACGACACCGGTGGTCATGGCCGAGCCCTCCGACAATGCCGGCGGCGGGGCCCCCTCCGACAACACCAGTGTGTTGCGCGAACTGCTGCGCCAGGATGCACGCGATGCGGCGCTCGGACCGATCTGGGATCCGGTCGCCGTCCGCCTCTGCTTCGATGCCGGCAAGGGCGCGAGCTTTCCGCTGCGCATCGGCGGCAAGATCGGTCGATCTTCCGGCGCGCCGCTTGACGCCATGGCGACGGTTGTCGGCCTGGCCGAGGAGTGCTGGCAGAGCTTCGGTCCGACCAAGGTACCGCTGGGCAACTGCGCCGCGGTTCGCATCGGCGGCGTCGAGGTCGTGCTGATAACCAAGCGCACGCAGGCCCTCGGACTGGAGCTTTTCACCAACCTCGGCATCGACCCGCGGGAGAGGCGGCTCGTCGTCGTCAAATCGACCAATCACTTCATGGCCGCCTACGGGCCGATTGCCAAACGTGTGCTGTATGTCGACAGCGACGCGCCGCTATCGCGCGACTACCGCAGAATCGCCTATACGAAGGTCGCCCGGCCGATCTGGCCGCTTGACGGAGAGACCGAGCCCGCGCTGATCTCGTGAAAGCGCCGCTGCCAGTCGGTCGATGGACATCAATGTCTAGATCTAGAGGGCGCCGCCTGGAAGGAGCCGAGGCATCGCCGTCCAGTCGCGCAAACCGCCACCCTGTTCGCCGTGCTCTGCCTGATCGCCAGCGCGCTCGATGCGCCCCCCATTCGCCGGGCACGCAGCCAGGATGCGCTGACGCTTGATCCCTACGGCAAGAACGAGGGGCCGACGCACAACCCGATGCACCCCTTCTATGCGCCGCTGGTCGACCGCGATACCGAGAGCGGAAGCCGCGTGCCGACGCTGGCGGCCTCCTGGCAGGTGAGCCGCGATCCAGCCATCCGGGAGTTCAAGCTTCGGCCCAATGTCACCCTCCACCACGGCGATCCGTTCAACGCCGATGATGTCGTTTTTCTCGTTGCGCGCGTGTTGCTTGACCTCCGATCTCAGAGGCACGATCAGCTTCATCGACAAGGCGGAAAAGGTCGACGATAGCGTCCGCATCAAGACCAAGGGTCCCGATGCGATTCTGCCCGCCACGCTGACCGACATCTAGATGATGGACAGGCGGTGGTGTGAGGCCAACAATACAGTTCACGACCACAAGAACAAGAAGGACAATTTTGCGCGGTGCCGGGATTGCCGGCCGGTGCGGGCGATCGGCGTTGCCTGAGTTGGCAAGACGCCGTCCCGGCGGCGCCGGTTACCCGAAGCGGCGCTTCCCGGCGAGCACCCGCGCCAACTCCAGGCAGCTAGGACCTGGTTACCGCGAGCACCGCTTCCTTGATCTTGGCCATGGCGTAGTGCCTGA
>Ga0187783_10004578_pt1 | contig 10229 bp, 8 predicted proteins | sample 1015_SJ02_MP02_2_FD_132471 | JGI IMG/M metagenome (GOLD analysis project Ga0187783, IMG submission 132471) | Tropical peat soil microbial communities from peatlands in Department of Meta, Colombia - 1015_SJ02_MP02_20_MG | ecosystem: Environmental > Terrestrial > Soil > Wetlands > Peat | place...
CTTAGATGATTACGTTGTGCTGCTAACGACTGGTTCCCGAGGCAATGTCCCGAGATTAGTCATTGGGGGTGGCACGTACGTAAACCGGTTCACCATGTTTGATGCATCGGATAGCATCGTGGTTGGACGCAACTGCCTAATTGGACCATTCTGCTACATTACGGACCATGACCATGGGATGAATCCGTTTAGCTCAATTGGCGAACAACCTCTCGTCGGCAGTGCTGTCCGGATCGGCAGCGAGGTCTGGATCGGCGCAGGGGCAATAATTTTAAAGGGAGTCACTATCGGGAATGGTGCCGTGATCGGCGCCGGTGCAGTAGTGACCCGTAATGTGAACGCTGCAGAGAAGGTCGTGGGTCTGCCTGCGCGAACGATCGGGTTACGCACCCCTGCAGACAGGACTGCACACGCGCACGGCTTAGAGCCGAGTGACGTCTGACTTTCTTCTGGTTGCAAGATCTTTCGGAGAAACGCCTTCCCTACGGCGCTGCTCGCAACTTCGAAAAAAACGCACTTAACATCGGAAACTCGACCGAAAAGTAAATGCAGCGCCTCATTTGGGAGACCCGAAGTGGTTCACGGAGGACATTTATTTGACAAGGATAGTTCCGGTAGCAGTCATCATCCCTACCTTCAATAGGGGAGCAGCGGTTCACTCTATATTGAAAAGAATTCAACATTGCGATCCGAAGCCAGCAGAGATATGGGTTCACGTCGACTTGGCCGACGGCATACTTGAATGCGATCTGCGTCGGTCTTTTGCTGACGTTAAAGTGTTAGCCTCTCCGATACGGTTAGGGCCGGGGGGAGGTCGCCATCGCTGCCTGTTAGCTTGCGGGACGCCCTATGCAGTGAGCTTTGATGACGATTCGTATCCCGTAGATTCTGATTTTTTCTCGACAGTAGAGCTTCTGTTTTCAGAACATGCAGACGCCGCAATTTTCGCTGCGAAGATTTGGCATCGTAATGAGCCTGCCATAGCGCGTTCGCAAACTTTAATTTCTTGTCCCAGCTATATAGGGTGTGGTTATGCAATTCGCCTGGCCGCATACCGCCAAGTTCGCGGATATATTCCACGCTCTGTTCCGTATGGGATGGAGGAATGCGATCTAAGTCTGCAATTGTTCGTAGCCGGCTGGCACATGTACGAGGCGGGAAGTTTGAGAGTGTTCCACGATACCGATCTCAAGCACCATTGCGCACCGGAAATTACTTCGGGAGTAATAGAGAACGTGGGTTTATATGCGTTCCTGCACTACCCTGTGATCGGCTGGGGCTTGGCACTTGCCCAGGTAGCCAACAAAGTTGCTTACTGCATTCGAATGGGCCGCCTCCGCGGCATCTGGTCAGGCATTTGCCGCATACCGGTCGAATGTTATCGCAATCGTTGCTATCGAAAACCGATAGGCTGGCGGACGCTGAGGCGATTTCGGCGTTTGCGCAGGAATCGGGTTGATCCTACTCTTGCGTTAGAGCCGGCTTGGAAAGCCTCGGACGTTTAGCGCATGTTTAATTTTGTTTCTTTCATCAAGCTCCCAATGGGAATTCGGCGAGGACCATTTCGTGGCGAGTTAGTAAGAATTGGCGGAAATGTTGGGGACCGAGGCTATTAGCTGCGGTCTTAACCGGTCCCTCCTCCTCAAAGCGTGGATTGCATTAGGGCATCAGAGCCGAGTTGAGACAAATTGATGGTTGGTATCGGGCATTATCCAGACGTCAAGATAGGAACGATTTGAGCGCTTCATCCAAATATGTCTGCGCTTTTCGTGGTCGCCGCGACTACTACCAGGTACCGTTGGCTCTTGACGAGGCTAATATGTTGGATGAGTTTATTACTGATGCGTATTTCAGACCCACGCTCAACGAGATTTTCGGAGCGCTGCCGGAACGGTTACGGGAGAAGATGCGTCTTAGGTCTGAGCCGGGGTTGACCGAAAACCGCGTGAAATGTCTTGGGCGACCACAGCGATTGAGCAGCTGCGGCATCAGTTGGGTTGTAGACGGTCGGTCACTTTTGCCAAGCTGGACCGCCGGTTTTCGCTAGCCGCAGCAGCGCGAGCGCGTGTGACATCCAGTCATCTTTTCCTATATAGTCCTTACGCCTGGGAAGCGTTTACCGCTAGGTATCAACATACGCCGAAAAAAATATTGTTTCAATTTCATCCGCACCCTGACATGGAGCGGCGTATTTTGCAGGAAGACAGTATTAAATATCCCTTCGTGCGTCATTCATTTGAAGAAGAAACTGGTGAACACGTCAATGACGACTTAAAGCAACGTGGCCGAGATAGCTGGATGCATGCCGATCTTGTCCTGTGCGCAAGTTCTTTTACGCGCCGATCCTTAGTCGAGGCCGGCGCAGATGCTAGTCTGTGCAAGGTCATACCCTATGGCATTGATGTCACGAATGAGAATACCGATTTGGCCATTTCAGATCGCTTCGACGCATTATTTGTCGGTGCGGGTGCGCAGCGAAAAGGGCTTCACCATCTCTTGCTAGCGTGGCAAAAGTCCGCTTTGCCTGCAAACAGCATTTTGACACTGGTATGCCGAGCCATTGATCCGGAAATTGAGACCTTGGCGAAACAAATATCTAACGTCCGATTGATCCGAGGTCTTGATCCCGATCAATTAAAGAACCTGTTCAAGATAAGCACCATTCTTGTCATGCCATCACTTGTGGAAGGTTTTGGTCAAGTCTATCTTGAGGCATTGGCCCAGGGATGTCCGGTGCTCGGGACTGCGAATACCGGCCTGCCTGACTTATGCGGTTACGGCAGGGCCATCTGGCAGGTAGAACCAGGGCAAATCGATCAGATGGTGTCGGTGTTGGAAACCGTTTCCCGAACGCTTCCTGGAAATCCAAAAGTTCGCGGTGATGCCCGAGCCTGTGCTGCTCAGTGGCCATGGGCGCGTTTTCGCTGTGGAATTCGCTCCGCGTTGAAAAACAATTGACCAAGTGATTGCTGTTGAAACGTTGGCATGAAATCGATGCAAGCAGAGATTTGGGGAGTTACGGCCACTCCCTAACGAGTAACCGCAACCTGACGTGGGCGATCCTTTTACACACAGCATAAAATCAACCAACCACCATCGCCAAAAAGCAGGGCACTATTTTAGTTCCTCCAACTAAGGCGTCTTCTTTACGGATCCACTTCATGTCTTCTCGCGTCCAAAAGCCTTTGAGTTCGCTGAAAAATAGACGACCGCGATGGCATGAGATCTCAAACGATCCCAACGCGCTGGCGGTTTTAGCCGCCAGACGCGATGCTTTAACCAATGCACAGTGGGTGTAGTTGAGGATCGAATTACATAATCTTTGCGACCTGGCGCGTGGGCAAGCGGATACTTGACGTTGGCGTCGTCGATCACTTCCTTGATGCCAGTTCATCCGAACGGTGGCTTCACGGAAGGCTGTGCGGGGTCGCAAAGAAATGCCTCGGAGTGGACGTATTGACCGATGAGCTGGAACAGCTTCGGCTGCTTGGTTACGATGTGAGAAACGCTGACCTAACCCGCGGTCCTCTTGATGAGACGTTCGACATCATAGTAATGGGTGAAATCATTGAGCACATTGAGCAACCCGGAAGCCTCCTGCGCAACGCCGCAACGATGTTGGACGAGGGAGGAGTGGTCGTTCTTACCACGCCAAATCCTTGGTATGTGAATGTAATAATCAAACATTTGCTCAACGCAGTGCCTTTCACTGAGAGTGCGGACCACGTAAGTTGGTACGATGCAAGTTCACTATACGAACTGGGTCAGCGATGCGGACTGCAGTTGTATCGGTATACAGGTGTGCGGGATGCTGCAGCTAGAACGTTTCCTGGGAGAGTGCTTTTCCAAATTGCACCATTGTTGATCACGCTTAGACTCAACCAATGCCTTTTCGCGAAGACAATTATTTATGAATTCAGGCGTATCTCTAGAGGATGATAAGGCGTTGCCCTGGGGCGTTTTTGCGCCATTGCAGTGATGGGTGCTGGTACGAGTGGACCGATCGGCAAGACAACCAGCATCACACGAAATAAGCGTCAAAATTGTTACCAAGTCCCTAGGGAAGCGATCTGGGCTGCACTAAAATCAGCCACGCGCAACAGATCCATCAGCTCGATAAAGGACAGGAGAGAAAGCAGCACTTTGTCCCTATCGACGAAACGCGTGACGCGGGACAACGGTTTGAAACACTATGCGACCAATCTCGAACTGGGGAGACCGATCTGGAACTGGTGATGACGCGCAGGCACGATAACAAGCGGGTTTTAGCCAGTCGGGATGAAAATTGTCGCGAGAAGACGGGTTGTATCCAAGCGGTGAGCAATGAATAGGAATGCCCTCTCAAGAAGTGTGAGCAGCGCGCTGGTGTGCATTGGACTCCTTGCTACCTATTTCCTTCTTCCCAATGACCGGCCAACTTCCATCTATTTAACTGCGGCGATCGGTGTCATGGTGTCGGTCGGGGGCGGTCTGTTCCTAGAAACTGGAGGAAAGCTCCAGTTGTTGATTCGCACCGATGCGTTGATGCTCGTCGCACTGTACGGATTGACGCTCGTTGAGTTCTTTTTCCCTCAGGAGGAATTAAACGATATTCTCAGCCCTGAACAGGCTATGCACGGCGTCGAAGCGCTATTGCTCGGCTTCGCCGGTCTGATCATCGGTCGCAATTTTGTCGACCGTTCTCTCCGACAAGGGGCCAGCATGACAATTGTGCAGTTAAGACCCCGCGAAGTGTTCATCGCGTACGTGGGAGTCTTCTGCGTCAGTTATTTCTACATGCTGCTTGCCGTAGATTTCGATCCTGCGGAGCTCATCCATGAAATGATGGCCGCGCGGTGGGCACAGGCTTGGTCGCGTGGTGACTTCGGTGGATGGCAGACTCTTTTGGGCACGGTTAGCTCGCTAGTGCTATATTTAATTCCTTTAATAACCGGGTCCATCCTGGCCGATTGGCGCCGCTATTCGGCGGTTCAATTGGCATTCGTCACCTTTGGTACCGCTTTCACCCTCTTCTACACATTTTCGGCGGGGACGCGGAACGTCTTCGTCATCACCGTGCTACTATTACTCGGCTCTTATGTCATGCTTAGCGAGAAGATTGGCTGGAAACGCATAGCCGTCTTGTTCGCGTTGACGGCCGGCGTGCTTTACTTGAGTTCGTATTACATGGTGCAATTTCGCAAGATTGGGATTGATGCATATCTACAAAGCGATAGCGAGGTCCCAGGATGGAAAAGTCAAACGCTTTTTATCGATAATAATTTGGTGACGATCAGTCGTTTGACCGAAATTTTTCCAGAGGAGACTCCTTATCTCGGACCCGAAATAGCAACATATGCACTTTTGCTCCCGGTTCCCAGAGCGCTGTGGCCGGACAAGCCAACAAAGCTAAGCGTTGAAACGGCGGAGGCGTTGGGTGAGAGAGGGGTCAGTATCTCATCAACGTTCGTCGGTGAGTCTTATATGATGGGTGGATACCTGGCCGTCCTAATGGTCGGACTTTTATTTGGGTGGCTTGCCGGCTGGTGGGATCGCATAGGGCGTGATCTGCGCTCAAACCTCGGCATCATAATATACGCTTCGGGATTCTTAGCTGCGTTGATCTCGATGCGCAGCTTTCTTTTTACGACCACGTTTTTACTTCCGACCTTTGCCCTTTGGCTCTATATGAAGTCGCGTCAGGTTCGAACGCGGTCTCAGATCGTCCATCCAAAAGCCTAACGGCGAGCGCACGCTCATCTCGCTTCCGACGGTGCACCGGCGCGCACTTTTCCTAACGGTGATGCCGTCGCCGTACCAGCGCGAACTGTTCAGTGCGCTGCACTCGGATGGTCGCATGGAAATTCGCGTGTTGTATTGCGCGCAGGCTGCGTACGATCGCAATTGGATAAGTCCGGCTCTGAACCCCTATGAAAAGGTATTGCCGGGCATAACCATCGGTTGGCTGGGCCCTTCGGCTCGGTTCAACCCCGATATCATCAAGGTTTTGCGAGATGACCGCTCCGATTTGTTTGTCTTAAGCGACTATTCGGCGCCGACGACGCAAATTGCAATGCGATATCTCACGTGGCGCCGAAAACCGTGGGTATTCTGGGGAGAACTTCCCGGTTTACACCAGCGCGGATGTTTGGCCAGATCCATACGACATGGGCTGCAGGCGCCAATAAGGGGAGGCGCGGTGGCTATCGCGGCGATCGGATCCCTCGCGGTGGTTGCTTATCAAAAGCTCTTCCCCGAGATCCCGGTTTTCAATATTCCGTACTTTTGCGATTTGGCGCCCTTCAGGGCTGCCGCGAGACAACGTGGTAAGGAGAACGGTCCGGGTGTCGGTATCCTCTTCAGTGGACAACTCATTGAACGCAAAGGGATCGACGTACTGATAAGAGCTTTCGCTCAGATTGCTCACCGTGCTCCCGCATTGGAGCTTCACCTTCTCGGAACAGGTCAGGGGCTCGACAGCTTGCGCAAGTTGATACCCGCCACGCTATCCAACCGGATCCACTTTCTCGGCTTCAAACAGCCGGCAGAACTTCCGCTAATTTTCGCAGCAGCGGATATCTTTGTGTTGCCCAGTCGACACGACGGTTGGGGTGTGGTCGTAAACGAGGCGCTAGGCGCCGGTCTACCGATCATCGTCAGCGATCGCGTGGGAGCGCGCGATCTTGTCGATGCAGGACGCAACGGGCTGATAACGTGTGCGGGTGATATCGAGGGGCTTGCCGATGCGCTTTTGCAACTAGGGCAGTCACACGAGATGCGTCAGTCATTTGCCGCCGCGTCCGCGGAACGGGCCGCTCAGTGGGACCTTGACGAGGGCGTAAGGCGCTGGGTCGAATTATACGATCGCGCGGTCATGGAATCTCGACAATGAAAGTTCTGCTTGTCTCGTCCAGCTCCGGATCAAGGGGCGGAGGCGAGATCTATCTTCATCGCTTGGCCACCGGTCTTTCTCGCTTGGGGCATTGCGTTCGCGTATTGTGCAGCAACGCGCCAGCGATGGACGAATTAGCGGAGGATCTGCGTCGCGTTTGTGAAGTGAGCAGAACGGAGCTTCTCAACACCTATCGGCGACCAACACGTTGCCTGGGCGCGGCACTGGATTTTGCGCAACATCGCCGCATTAGCCGGATATTTCGTCAGCTTTGTCCAGATATCGTGCATATTAACCAGCAGGTGGCCGAGGACGGTCTTGATCTGCTCTTAGCGGCTCGATGCTCGGGCATACCGTTCCTTTCAACAATCCATATTGCGCACTCAGCAAGTTTTCTGAATGCGAAGTTCGGTCGATTACGCGATATCATCACCCGGGCTGTTGTCAGGCGCGTAAATACCACTCACATTATCGTTGCGGAACGCGCGCGACACGATTTTATCGAAAGGTTTGGTTTCCTCAATACTCATCAGATAAAAGTGGTGCTGAACGGAGTGTTTCTTTCACCGGCGGATGACACGAGAGCTCGCACCAGAGCGCGCTGGGGGGTAACCACCAAGGAAATTGTCATAGGCAGCGTGGGACGATTGGAAGCGCAAAAAGCGCCAGATATTGCTCTCGAGATTATTGCCGACCTCGTTAGGAAGGGGCTCCCTATCCGGTATATCTGGATTGGGGACGGCCCACAGCGGGCTGCGTTTCACCAGCAGGCGGATGCGCTCGGTATCGCAAGTTATGTCACCTTAGACGGCTGGAGAGATGATGTCACTAGCTGCCTGCAAGGCTTGGATATTTTCCTCATGCCGTCGAGGTTTGAGGGCATGCCTTTGGCGCTTCTTGAGGCGATGGGGGCCGGTCTCTGTTGCTGCGTCAGTGACGTCGACGGCATGAGCGAAGCAATCAAGCATGGCCTGAATGGCTATCTTTGCCCACAAAATGATGTTCCTAAGTGGTGTGAACAGATCGAAACTATCGTGGCCAATCCTGCAGTTCGCGTCACCGTAGGGCACCAAGCCAGAGATTTCGCCCATGAACACTTCAGTATCGACACAATGGCCTCCAGCACCATTGCGATCTATCGCGATGTGATACGATCGGGTGAACGACGGGGCAAAATCGCTTGAGGGTGCTTCACGTTTGCCCATACATGCATCCCTCTGCGAGAGGTCCGTCGATCGTTGTTGAGAGATTGTGCTTTCTAACGCCTTCCGAAGGATGGAACGCCAGCGTTATTACAACTTCTCTTTACTGCAATGACGACGGCAGCGAATTGGAGAAATCGCTTCGCCAACGTGTCGACGTTACAGTTCTTCCGATCAGTAAACCGCGGACGCTGAAACGGGCCCATCGCGCCAAGGAAGTGATAGACAAAGCGGTTCGAGTAGCCGACATCGTCCACGTCCTGTCCGTGCACGCGTCAGGACTGCGGATACCTAGGCGAAGTCGAAGTAGACTGATTAACGAAGCAAAAACCCTTCCTAGCTATTGAGAGATTGTTGAACATGCGCGGCACGCGGAACCGTGTTCGGCGTTACCTAAGAGATTTCGAAAACAAACAGAAACAAACTCTTCTATCGCGTACCGTGACCCTTGGCGATATGCCGCCACGCCCAAAGCGGCAGCCGAAGAAGTACGTATAGGAATCGCAGCCGCTCCGGCACGGGTACGGTTAGCACGTCGGTCTGGTTGATCAGTTGTAGGCTCAACTCTTTGAGCTTATAACTCCAACTCCGCCTAAGAAGCCAGGTCGACAGGCTTCCCCGGGTTGTGCCCAAAGGTACTTCATGCGGGTCAAGTTCGCCTTGACCCGTAGTCATTGCACCGAAAGCCGTCGCCTCCAGCCAGCGCAGTGTGGTGCTCTTTTCCAGCGTGGCCGTTATAGAAGCAGGCAGAGGCGTCTGAAGAATGCTCCGGCAAAGAAACAGAGCCAGCGTGGTAGCGCGGCCGACGCCTCTTGCTTCAGCCGCTCGAACGAGGCGCTCTACGCCGCGCGTCGGCGTGGAAGCAAGCAGGGCGTTTACATCGGCAAGCCATTTGAGCCGATTCCACCAATGGTAGGCGCCGTGCATGCATAGATAGGCGAAGAGATCTTCCTCGCCGAGCGTGCGCAGTCCGTCAGCTCCGGACAAAGGCACGACCCGCGATGAAGCCATTATAGAAGTCTCAGCCATGGCATGGGGGTTCAGGAATAGCCGCCAGTGAAGCTCAATTCGCAGTCCGGTCGACTGGTGGACGAAACCAAGGTCCCTGCGGAGCGGCATGACACGCCGCAGTGCGGCATCGTTGATGTTGGACGAGGGATCAAAGCGGCGATAGCCCGCGCGCCAGATGAGCGCCGTCGCCGCCGGCAGCGTTTCGTAGGTAACAAGAAGATCAATGTCCTGACTGGCACGCATGCCGAGATTGCCGAACGCGAGCACGGCAAGCGCTGCACCCTTGATGAACAAAACTGGCAAACCGGCGTCATCGAACAGATGCTGTAGTCGCAACGATTCACGAGCGACCTCCAGATTTTCGCGAACTAAAGCTGCTGCCTTTGCGTCAAGCTTCCGGCCCATCTCCGGCGGTACCTCCCGTCGCACATGCGTTAGCCCGTCGCGAATTAAGCCGACCATCTGATGGCGGTCGGCCACGAGTAGAAAGCGAGGCCAGTCAAGCGACCGGGCCGCCGCGGCGCGAATGGACTCTGTGCGGTGATCAGATGGTGGCCACATCGCGCAGGCGGCGGCTAGGCCGAATTCAGGAGACGACGATTGTGCCATCAGGGACCGAAACTCGGTACGAAAGTACGTACTTGCGCGACGAGAAGGAGCCTAACTCATTTCACGCCAAATGAGCTTCTAAAACATCGATCGTTTTGTCCAAAGTATGGAATTGCTTCGGCCGAATTAGCCGAAATACTGCGGCGTTGCGCGCGGCTGCTGCACAAGCAACGAATGCTTGCGGCTTGTAGCCCAAATGTTCGGCAAGACCTAGCCGGTAGATGTTCTGCATGAGAGCTTCGACAGCCGTAGCTCCTTGCAAGCGGGTGACTCGGATCGTCGTGTCATCGGAGGCCATTTGGAGCTCGTAGACTCGTCGCAGGTGGGACGGCCGAAATAGGTTTTGTGGTTGGTGAACTGGGATGAAGTACTTGTTATGCCCGTGCAACTCTCGCTCTACGTTAGAGCCGTCACAGTTGAGGGCTTGTATTGTCTCCGCCCACAGCCGAATGCGCGCAAGGCCTGGCCAAACGTTTATTTGATTCTCCCCGTAGCGCCGGAGAAAGCAAACATCGTCGGCGACGATCTGATGCCCA
>Ga0187783_10004579_pt1 | contig 10228 bp, 8 predicted proteins | sample 1015_SJ02_MP02_2_FD_132471 | JGI IMG/M metagenome (GOLD analysis project Ga0187783, IMG submission 132471) | Tropical peat soil microbial communities from peatlands in Department of Meta, Colombia - 1015_SJ02_MP02_20_MG | ecosystem: Environmental > Terrestrial > Soil > Wetlands > Peat | place...
CGTCATGGGGGACCGCGGCGCCCGACGGTTTCGATGACCGCCACATCGCCGCACTCAAACGCTTCGTGCCCTACCTGGCGCTTGCGATCAAATCGGTCTCGCTTGCGCGCATGACCGGAACGCTGATGGAAACTTATCTCGGCCGCGACGCCGGCCAGCGCGTGCTGAGCGGACGGATCGTGCGGGGCATTGCCGAAAAAATTGACGCCGTCATCTGGTTCAGTGATCTGCAGGGGTTCACGCGCATCGCCGACACCATGCCGGAACAGGCCATTCCATTGCTTAACGACTACGCTGACGCGATAGTCTCGGCTATCCACCAGCATGGCGGCGATGTTCTTAAACTGATCGGCGACGGGACACTTGCCATCTTTACCGCGGAAGACCGCATTCACGCCTGCAGTGCGGCGCTGTCCGCTGCAATCGCCGCGCGCCACGGCGTTGCCGAATTGAAAAAGCGGCGGACAGCCGAGGGCAAGCCCGTAACCGACATGTATCTCGGTCTGCATGTCGGCGAAGTCTTCTATGGTAATGTCGGAAGCCGCGAACGGCTCGACTTTACCGTCATCGGTCCGGCCGTCAACGAAGCAAGCCGCATTGCCGCGATGTGCCGTTCGGTCGATCAGCCCGTTTTGATGTCGTCGGCATTTGCCAATGTTGGGGACATTAAACGCCACCTCGTTTCGGTGGGTCGGTATGCGCTGCGCGGCGTATCGCACCCCCAGGAACTCTTCACCCTCGATCCTGCGGCGCGGGCGGTGCGCAGAATCTGAACGGAGATAGGTTGCGGACACGCGACGAACATTCGCAGCTCGCATCGATACGGAGTGGCTTCGCGCGAATGAGTCCACGTCTAACGCATTGCGGCAAAACGCCGTAGACTGGGACCGCATGCGCTCGCTCCGTAAGATGGTCAGGATCGTGGAACAATGGCTTTGATCGCGGGACAGTGCAGGACGGCCATCGCTGCTCTGGTGCTGGCGGGTTTAACGTCGAGCTTGGCGAACGTTGCAAGAGTTGTAAGTCAAACGCCGCTGGGAACGTGGACAATGAAAGCGCCGCTGCCGGCAATCCGCGCCGAAGTTGCGGCGGTCGCGCTGGGCGGCAAGCTGCACGCGCTCGGCGGAACGACGGTACACGACAACGCTGGCCCTTATCACGACGAATACGATCCGGATGCCAATGCATGGCGCGCTCGGGCGCCGCTGCTCCGACCGCGCGATCATCTCGCCGTTGCCGTAGCCAACGGCGAAATCTATGCCTTTGGCGGCTTTGCTGTATCGGTCCACAAAGATGCGAGCGATACAGCATTCAAATATGATGCCGAACACGACCATTGGCTGGTGCTTCCATCCATGAAAGTCCCGCGCGGAGCAGCCGGCGCGGCGACCGTGAGCGGCAAAATTCATGTTATCGGCGGCCGTGGTCCCGACGGCGTCGTGGTTGCCGCACACGAAGTTTTTGATCCGCAATCGGGTAGATGGAACGATGCTGCGCCGTTACCGACGGCGCGGGATCATTTGGTCGTTATTGTCGCCGGCGGAAAAATCCATGTCATCGGCGGGCGATTCAAAGGCGCGGCCGACCGCACCGGCGAGCATGACGTTTACGATCCGGCGACGAACACGTGGAGTTCCGCTGCCCCGCTTCCCACGCCGCGAAGTGGACTTGCCAGCGCGTACTATCATGACTTGATCTTGGTGCTCGGAGGAGAACTGCCGCCCGATCATACCTTTGCCGAGAATGAAGGGTATGACCTCAAAACTGATCGCTGGATGACGCTGGCGCCGATGCCTTACGGGCGTCACGGTTTCGGCGGTGACACCATTGGCGACAATGTTTATTTTGTCGGTGGCTCCCTTACACCGGGTGACGGGGGCGCGACCGATCAGCTGCTGCTGTTTCATCTGCCGTAAGCAGAAATCACGAAACGCCAACGCGGAGGCGCGAGGGGAAACGCGCAGCGCGCATCAATACAGTTCACGCGAATGGGTCCACGCCTTAATGCATCGGCCGCCGATGCGCTCCATCAGCGTGGTCAGCGCCGCGACCCGGGTGCTGAGCGGCGCCAGCGGAAAGGCCTGGCGCAGCCGTCCGTAAACGTCGGCCGCCGTCGGCACCTCGATATCGGCAAGTGCGTCAGCCATGGCGCGTGCCATTTCGGCTTCCGGGCGTCCGCCCAACGGCGCCGGGACCATTGTCACATCACCGATGGGAACGGGTGGTTGCACGCGAAGAGTGACACGGCGAGCGCCCATGACGAACTCCAGTCTGATTGTGGCGTGCCTTTAACGCTACAGATTCTGTTTAAGTTCCATCAACCGCGGATCTTGCCGTTGACCTTGAGCGTAATGCGGATGTGGTCATGAGCACCAACTGGTGCGTCGGCCTGCTATTTGAGGGAAAACGATTTGTCAGCCCGGCGATGCGACTGCTGCGACCGGCTCGAGCGGCGGCGAGGATTGCTCCTGGAGCTGCAGCCGATAGAACGAAGCGTAACGACCGCCCTTGCGCAAAAGTTCGTCGTGACGGCCGGACTCGACGACGGCGCCATCTTCGACCACGACAATGCAATCGGCGTACATGATGGTCGACAGCCGGTGGGCGATGACCAGCGTGGTGCGCCCCTTGCACAATTCGGCCAGCGCTTCCTGCACCTGGCGCTCGGATTCCGAATCGAGCGCCGCGGTGGCCTCGTCGAGCAGGATGATCGGCGAGTTCTTGATCAGGGCGCGGGCGATGGCGATGCGCTGGCGCTGTCCGCCGGACAGCTGCAAGCCGTGCTCACCGACCGGCGTATCGTAGCCGCCCGGGAAGCTCGTGATGAAATCGTGCGCGTGCGCGGCCTTGGCAGCGGCGACGATCTCCGCCTCGTTCGCCGGCAGCCTGCCAAGCGCGATGTTCTCGCGGATGGTGCCGCGGAACAGGTGAACGATCTGTCCGACATAGGCGATTTCCTGCCGCAGCGAGCGGCGCGATACCGCGGCGATATTCTGCCCGTCGACCAGGATGCGGCCGGAATCGGCGTCATAGAAGCGCAACAGAAGATTGAGCACCGTCGACTTGCCGCCGCCCGACGGACCGACCAGCGCGGTGACTTTGCCCGGCTGCGCCACAAAGCTGATACTGCGCAGCACCGGCATGTCGGTACGGTAGGCAAAGCGCACGTCGGCGAATTCGATGCGCGCCGCGGTCAAATGCAGCGGCGGTAGATTGGCGTCGCTCGGTTCACCCGGCGGCGAGTCGACGACCTCGTAAAGCACGCGCACGCCGACCAGCGCGTTGTTGAGGTCGATGTTGAGCCGCGCCAAGCGCTTCGCCGGCTCATAAGCCAACAGGAACGCGGCCAGGAAAGAGACGAACTCGCCCGGCGTCGCCCCGGTCTCGATCACGCGGTAGCCGCCGTAAATGGTGGCGAGCGCGACGGTGAAGCCGCCGAGCATTTCCATCAGCGGGCTGGCCCGGTTGGCGACCCGCGCCATCTTGTTCGATTCGTGCTGCACCTCGGCGACGCTTGTGTCGAGCCGCCGCCGCATTTCGTCTTCGAGCGCGAAGGCCTTGACCATGCGCAGGCCCTGCAACGCTTCCTGCATGGTCTCGATGATCTGGGTGCCGCCGGTGAACTGCATGCGGGCGATGTTGCGCACCCGTCGAATGAGCTTGCGCAGGAAGAAGAATGCCGGCGGCGCAGCGATAAATCCGATCAGCGTCATGACCGGGTCTTGCACCACCATCACGATCGTCAAGCCGACGAGCGACATCAGATCGCGGCCGATGGCGGTGATGAGAAGATTGATCACGCCGCTGACCGCGGCCGCGCCGGTGGTCAGCCGGGCGATGAACTCGCTCGAATGCCGGTCGGCGAAGAAGCCGATGCTTTGGTGCAACAGCTTGTCGAACAAACGCCGCTGATTGTCGGCGATGATGCTGTTGCCGATCGACGACAGCATCACGTTGCCGCCGTAAGCGGCGAATCCCTTCACCGCGAAGATCACGACCGCGATCAGGCCGATGACGACGATGCCGTTAAAATTGTGGTTGACATAGGCCTCGTTGGTCATGGTGCCGAGAAGGTAAGCGGTGAGCGCGGTGGCGGCCGCCGCAATTCCCATCAGCACGAAGGCGACGGCGTAGCGCGGCCAGTGGCCAAGCGCCTCGTCGAGCAACAGACGGCGCACCAGCGTAACGGTCGAATAGCTATCCGCCGGTCCAGCCAGGGCAGGCTTCATGATGTCGTCCATTCTACCCCGACACGGCGTACGCGGGCAGCCCCGATGTGCGCCGTTGAATGCCCGGACGGAGCACGATTTTCAAGCGATTTCAGCGAGATTGTGGCCGAGCGCGCCGGACCGCGGGAATCGTCTTTTTAGCTCGCGCTCCCAGGCCAGCGCATGCGCGACGATGGTCGGCAGATCGTCGAACCGCGGTTGCCAGCCGAGCCCCTGGCGCGCCCGCTCGCTGACGGCGACAAGCTGCGCCGCGTCGCCGGGACGTCGCGGCGCGTTCGCGACCTTGAAGTCGATACCGGACACGCGCTTGATCGTCTCGATAACTTGGCGCACCGAGAAGCCGTGGCCGTAGCCGCAATTGAGCGTCAGCGACGGCGCGCCCGAGCGCAAGTAACGCAGCGCGTCCAAATGCGCGCGCACGAGGTCGCTGACATGGATGTAGTCGCGGATGCAGGTGCCGTCCGGCGTCGGATAGTCGGTGCCGAAAACTTCGAGCGCAGGGCGCAGCCCCAGCGCCACTTCGGCCGCGACCTTGATCAAATGCGTGGCGTTCGCGCTCGATTGGCCGGCGCGGCACTTCGGATCGGCGCCGGCGACGTTGAAATAGCGCAACGTCACATGGGCGAAGTCATGGGCGTTGCTGGCGTCGCGCAGCATGATTTCGGTCATCAACTTCGACCAGCCGTAGGGCGAGACCGGCGCCGTCGGCGCGTCCTCGCGCACCGGGACGGCGGTCGGATTGCCGTAGACTGCCGCGGTCGAGGAAAAGATGAAATGGCGCACGCCACAATTGATCGCGCATTCGATCAGGGCGCGAGAATTGACTGTGTTGTTGCGATAATAGCCGAGCGGATCGCGTACCGATTCGGGCACCACGATCGAAGCGGCGAAATGAACGATCGCATCGACGCGGTGGTCGCGGATCAGTCGCGTTACCAGCGCCTGATCGCCGCTCTCGCCGATGATCAGCGGCACGTTCTCGGCGACGGCCCAGCGGTGTCCGGTCGACAGATTGTCGAGCACGACGACGCCTTCGCCGGCGTCGGCGAGTTCAAGCACCATCTGGCTGCCGATATAACCGGCGCCGCCGGTGACCAGGATGGTCATGGTCTTAAAGCCTTCGCTGCGTCCGCATCGGCTCTACACCGATTCGATGAATACGTCGTTAGGGCAGCCCGCTAAGGTCATGTCGAAGGCGCGACCGCCGCGACGGCCCGATCAACTGCAGCGAGGATCTGTTCGGGCGGGATATCGCGCATGCAGCGATGGTGGACGAGCCGGCAGACCGGCTTGTGGCATGGCCGACAGGGTAGTTCGGTCGTCGTTTCTATGGTCCCGGCAAGCGGGTTGAGCGGCGCCCAGTGCCAGGGGCTGGTCGGCCCGAAAATTCCAATCGAGGGCGTACCGAGCGCAGCGGCGACGTGGAGCAGGCCGGAATCGTTGGAAACCGCCGCGGTCGCGGCGGCAAGCGCGAGGATTGCGTCGCGCAGGTCGCGGCCGGTCAGATCGCGCACCGGCGTATCGCCGGCAATTTCCGCGGCAAGCGCTCTTTCGTCGGGGCCGCCCAGCACCCAAACCGCAAAACCTTCAATGGTCAGCCGGCGAGCAAGCTCGGCATAGGCGGCGCTCGGCCAGCGTTTTGACGGTCCCACGGCGCCGGGGGCTAGCGCCACGACCGATCGCCCATCGCCAATAAGCCCGCGCCTTTGGCGCCAGGCCTCGACTTCAGCGCGAGTCACTTTGAGTTCGGGCAGCGGCCATGCCGGCGGCAACGTCGCTCCAGCCGGCAGCGCCAGCGCAGCGCAGCGGTCGACCATGCGCGGCAACGCCCGCTCGCCAAAGCGCAGATCGTTGAGAAGCACAAAGCGCACCTCGCCGACGAAACCGGTACGCTGGGGAATCCGTGCGAAAAACGGCGCCAGCGTCGCTTTCCAGGTTCGCGGCATGACCAGCGCCGCGCCATAGGCCTCGCGCTTGAGACGCCTGGCGAGCGCAATTTGGTCTGGTATCGCCAGCCGACTGCGCGGCAGATCGGCGACCACGGCTTGTCGCAGCCCGGGCATGTAATCGCCCAGCGGTGCGCACAGCGTGGTTGCCAGCATGTCGACGGGGCGATCGGGGAAGCGCGCATTGAGCAGCTTCACCACCGAATGGCAACGTACGAAGTCGCCGATCCACATATATGGCACGATCAGGATCGGGCTACGGTCAAGACCATTTTGTGAACTATAATTCATTTCTATGTCACGGCTGACAGGCCGCTTCAGACTTGCGACTCGCGCCGCAGCGGTTCGCTCGCCGGCGGCGCCCAATTCTGCGCCTGTTCGTAGCGCTTGGCGTAGCGGTAATAGGTCCCTTCGAAATTACCAAAGGCGATGGCGAAGCCGGCCCAGCCGTCGATAAAGCCGAACTTGAAAATATAGTGCTTCAGGAAGGCCCACGCACCATGGCCGAGCGCGCTGGTCATCGAGACGCGTTTGCCGGCGAGCTTCGCCGCCCCGAGCGAGGAATAGCGATCGGCCTTGCGCAGGACCTCTTCGAGATTGCGAAAGGGGAATTGCCAGATGGCGTTGCGCAGCGTGCCGAGCGGCTTGGCGGTGAGCAGTTCGGAGCCTTCGTGAACCGGCTCGAGCGTGTAGCGCATCGTTCCTTTGCGGAACAATTGCGGCTGGCGGAAATTCGGGTACCAGCCGGAACCGCGGATCCAGCGGCCCATCATGAAACTGCGGCGCGGCACGCGATAGACGTCGCAATCCGGCGTGCCGGAAAGCAAAGCGAGAATTTCGTCGCGGACTGCGGCGGTGCAGCGCTCATCGGCATCGAGGCTGAATATCCAATCATAGCGGCAGGCCGCGATCGCCTGGTTGCGCAGATCGCCGAAGCCGTTGAACGGCACCTGCACCACCCGCGCGCCGAGCGCGGCGGCGATCTCGAGCGTGTCATCGGTGCTGTGAGAATCAACGACGACGATTTCGTCCGTCCACAGCACGCTCTCGGCCGCGGCTTTAAGCTTCGCGGCCTCGTTGAAGGTGAGGATATAGGCCGAGATTTTATGCATGGACAAGGCAACTGGCGGAAGATGAAAGGCCAAATGCCATTATAGCCTGCCGCGCGCTAAGCCACGAAACAATTTGCCTTATCAAGCGCCGGTCCATTCTGCCCAGACGCGGTGACAGTGGGGTGGCGGAATGCTAAGCATGACGCACTTCCAATAAGGCTCGGGTGAGTACATCGTGCATAACTCGCTTTTGAGGTTCGATGAATTCGAAGCGACGCCGCTCGTGAAGGAGCCGTTTGAATATCTGATCGTGCCGGACTTCATTCGAGCCGACGCGGTTGACGGGCTGATTGCCGACTATCCGATCCTTTCCTCCCCCGGCAGCTTTCCCATCGATGGACTGTCATTTGGTCCGTCATTCGCCAGCTTGCTGGAGGAACTCAACGGCGATCAGTTTCGCGAGGCGTTCGAGAGGAAGTTCGCGGTCGAGCTGGCGGGCCATGCAACCATTACGACGGTGCGCGGCCGCTGTGGCAAGGGCGACGGCAAGATTCACACCGATTCCGCCAGCAAGATCATCACCGTGCTGCTTTATCTCAATGAGGCGTGGAACGCAGTCGGAGGTCGATTACGCCTGTTGCGCTCAGGTACCGACCTCGATGACGTTGTGGCCGAGGTCGAGCCCGCCGCCGGGACGCTGCTGGCCTTTAAACGCAGTTCCAATTCCTGGCACGGCCACCGACCGTTCGTCGGGGAGCGCCGGGTTATCCAATTCAACTGGCTGACCGGCACCGGCCATCGCCGCATCGCGATGCTGCGGCATCAAACCTCCGCTTCCGTCAAGCGTCTGCTCGAGGCGATCTGGTCCCAGCGGCAGCCATAGTGCCCCGCATAGGACAGGGCCGCCCCGATTGCCTTATCTCTAGAATCGAATTATTATTCATTTCTTAGATACTGCGCTTTGTTGGCTTTTCATCATGCGCGGCGCACTGTTGCCGTGCCGGCGAGACTGAGGCAAAGCTGCCGCTCACGGCAGGCGGCCGATCCACTCCTAAAAAGGTTGGGTTAAATGCTCTTGGTCACCGGCGGGGCCGGGTTCATTGGGTCCAACGTGGTCGCCAGCCTCAACGATGCCGGACGGGCGGACATCGCCGTCAACGACATGCTCGGCAGCGACCGCAAGTGGCGAAATCTCGCCGACCGCCAGATTGCCGAATTCGTCCCGCCGGCGGAGCTCATGGCCTGGCTCGACGGCCGCAAGCTTGATGGCGTGATCCATCTCGGCGCCATCTCCTCGACGATCGCGACCGACGCCGACGCGCTGATGGAAAACAATTTCCGGCTGTCGCTGCGGCTGTTCGATTGGTGCGCGGCGACCCGCACACCCTTCATCTATGCCTCCTCCGCCGCGACCTATGGCGACGGCGCACAGGGCTATTCCGACGACTGGGGCGACGGTGTGCTCAAGCGCCTCAAGCCGATGAACCTCTACGGCTGGAGCAAGCATCTGTTCGATCTCGCCGTGGTCGATCGCGTCCGCCGCAGGGACCGGCTGCCGCCGCAATGGGTGGGCCTGAAATTCTTCAATGTGTTCGGTCCCAATGAGTACCACAAAGGCGAAATGATGAGCCTGGTCGCCAAGCGTTTCGATGACGCCAAGGCCGGCAAGCCGATCCAGCTGTTCAAGTCGCACCGCGCCGGCATTGCCGACGGCGAGCAGAAGCGCGACTTCATCTATGTCGATGACGCGATCGCGGTGGTGCGTTGGCTGATGGAAACGCCGGCGGTGTCCGGCATTTTCAATGTCGGCACCGGAGTGGCGCGCAGCTTCCGCGATCTGATGACGGCCATGTTCGCGGCGCTGCGCCGGCCACCGGCCATCGAATATACCGACATGCCGGCGGCGATCCGCGACAGCTATCAGTACCACACGCAGGCCGAGACCACGAATTTGCGCCGTGCTGGCTATAATGCCGACTTCACCCCGCTCGAAGCGGCAGTGCAGCGTTACGTCACCTGTTATCTTGATCGTGCCGATCGCTATCGCTGAGCACGAGGATTGAGCCCAACAACGCGCATGTTCGATTTCGAAGAAGCCCTCAGGCTCGTCGCCAAGCAGACCGTGCTCTGCGTCGGCGATCTCATGCTCGATGAATTCGTCTACGGCGACGTCAGACGCATTTCGCCGGAAGCGCCCGCCCCGGTGCTCACGGTGGCGCGCAGCGAGGTCGCGATCGGCGGCGCCGGCAATGTTGCGCGCAACATCGCTTCGCTCGGGGCGCATTGCATATTCGTCGGCCTGATCGGGAAGGACGAGGCCGGAGAGGTGCTGACCGACGGCTTCGCCAAGCTCAAGCCGGCGGGGGCTGCGCATCTCGTCACCGAGGGCGGGCGGCTCACCACGCGCAAGGTGCGGTTTGTCTCCGAGCATCATTCGACGCACCTGCTGCGGGCGGATTGGGAGACCGCGCAGCCGGCGAGCGCGGCGAGCGAGACCGCCGTAATCGCGCATGCCGAAGCGGCGCTGCCGCGCGCCGGTGCGGTGGTGCTGTCGGATTACGCCAAGGGCGTGCTGACGCCGCGGGTCATCCGCGCCGCCATCGACCGAGCGCGCCGGATCGGCAAACCCGTGGTGGTTGACCCGAAAGGTCACGATTACAGTATCTACCGCGGCGCGACGATCATCACGCCGAACCGCCAGGAGCTCGGCGCGGCGGTGCATCGGCCGGTCAGGAGCGAAGCCGAGATCGCCAAGGCGGCGGCGGAACTCGCTCGTATCGTTGAGGCCGAGGCCGTACTGGTCACGCGCAGCGAAGAAGGCATGACGCTGCACTGCGAAGGTCATGCGCCGGTGCATATTCCGGCGTACGCGGTCAAAGTGCGTGACGTCTCCGGCGCGGGCGACACCGTCGCCGCCGTGATGGGCGTGCTGCTGGCGATGCGGGCGCCGTTCGATGCCGCCATGCGCGCCGCCAATGCCGCCGCCGCCGTGGTCGTCGGC
>Ga0187783_10004580_pt1 | contig 10225 bp, 6 predicted proteins | sample 1015_SJ02_MP02_2_FD_132471 | JGI IMG/M metagenome (GOLD analysis project Ga0187783, IMG submission 132471) | Tropical peat soil microbial communities from peatlands in Department of Meta, Colombia - 1015_SJ02_MP02_20_MG | ecosystem: Environmental > Terrestrial > Soil > Wetlands > Peat | place...
CTGAATGCCTGTTCCGCCTCCGTGGAGGGATGCCACCGGTTTCTATTCAGGTCGCTGTCAAGCAAGGCGCGTAGGTAAATGATGCACCACCTCCAGGAGTTTTGTACGGACGGGGAGAGCTTCGTCTTCGCTTCGCGGGCGAGCGCGAACGCTTCGTCAGCATCCGGATCAGCTTTAAAAGTGAGTCCCTTGGCGGGATTCCACCAGCGATCAGTTCCGGGAAAATTATAGTCTCCGGGCGCGCCTGGCCACCAGCGATAATGGTGGTCTTCCTCGAGGATTCTGATGACCTTCGTCATCTCCGGCACAACCGAAGGGGAAAGTTCAAAGGACAAATACTCTCGAACCGTGTCGAACGCATCTTTATTTGGATCCCAGTAAAACTGCGCGAAGATGACCTTATCGAGGTCCTCAAAAATCCCCTCGGAGTACGGGAAGCCACCTTGGACGCGATCCTTAACACGATTCCATTCCTTCTGAAACCGGGCGGGCTGGGGATTGGCCCCAAATCCTCCCCATGGGTACATACCCTCCATGCTGATTTCCGGAAAACCTACCAAGGGCAAATTGCCCGGCATTGGTAGTTTCAGGAAATCAACTTCGTGGGCGCCAGGCTCAGCCATGATGTAATTCACCCAGTCCTGGTTCGGGCGGAGGGCGGTCACGAGCCCGTCCCACTCAGCGCGATCGAAAAACCATGTGGACAAAATGACCTGCGCATGCGGGAAATAGTGCCGGACGAGGCCTGATAAAGGTTGGGCGATGTAAAGAAACCCATTGCTGCCCCAAGGTCGGCACCGTTCGCAGGAGCAGGAGCCCGAGTCGTACGGCCAAATTGTCACATAATCTACACCCACTCCTGACAGAGCCTCGAACTCCTGTGAGAACTGCTTGAGCAGCAACTCCTTTGCACCCGGCTTATGCGGGCAGAGCTCTATATTGAAGAAGGAGCCGCGGCCGGGCCCCACGGCTCTCAACTCCCTCGGGCTGTTGTTATAGGCCTCATTGGCAACCAACATGAGAGTGGTGGACATTCCGACGCTTTGCGCGGCCACCAGAATCGCCTTAATCCGTTTCAACATCGCCTGCGCGGCGGGATCGTCAAATCCGCTGAAATGATGCATGTCGTACCATACCGCCAAGCTATTGACGCCCCACAAACTCAAGTCTTCTACATAGTTCTGAATTTCTTGAAGAGGAGCTTCGTGATAAAAGTTGTGGAAATGGGTTGCGAAGTAAATTCCACGAACTTCTTTTTGCGGAACAGAGGTTCCTCGCCAGTTACCGGGCGTAAAACCATCAGGGCCATAAGTTGAAATTCGCAGAAACTTACCCACGCCGTAGAGTAAGCCTCGGTTGTCATTGCCAACAATCTTGATTCCCCCGCCCGGATAGTCAGCGATCGCATATCCTTCGCGACCGATTCCCGGGCTGACTTCCAGATGTACAGTCAGAGGTGCTTGGCCGGAATACACGACCTTCGCTCCGCAACGCTGAAAAACTTGGCGCGCGAAGAGTCCGGAGCTTTTCACGACGAGTTTCGATGGCGTAGTTGGAAGCACGAGGCGGACAGAATCGACAGCGCGGACAGGAAGCTCCGATAGGGCTAGGAGCGAAATTGTGAAACTTACGACCCACCGGATCCTTGCCGCCTTCCTTGAGTTCGACATCTCCAAGTTCTCCAGTTTTGGGCACTCATGCGTGCAGTTCTGACTCACACGTCTACTTACTCGAACTTGCCTTGAGACGTAGCATAGAAACCGATGGAACTTCCACATCTTCGGCAAGCTCGGCACTTCGGCCAACCAGTTTTTCGGTCTTGACGAGGTCAAGGTCGTGTCTCTTATCCAGGGCGAACTTCTCATAAGTGACTTCCCCATTCCATGGGAAGTTCGCCAAGCGGATGTTGTAATGAGTACAGGCTGTCCCGTAATTACTGATCAGCACGGTCGCTAGACTTTTGTCTTGAGAAAGTCCGGCGATGGCCGCTAAGCCGCTCTGGTCGGAGCCTCCCGTCTCTACCCGCTCAGGAGTCTCGAGGAGAGATTTGAAGCTCTCAAAGGTGTAATAGGTCTTCTTCGGAACGCCGTGTTCGTTGAACAAACCCCACATTACTATGGTAGCTCCGTGATAAAAATTGGCAATATTCACCGTGCTATCTTGAAGCAAAATCAAGGTGGAAGCGTCGAAAGCCGCCCCGGGTACACCTTGAACTTCCTGGGCGATGCTATCGACATACTTCGGATCCACTAAGGCCTTCGCATCGAAGGGCATTAGACCCCAATTCCCCGGAAAATAACTCCATTCGTCTAAAACGCTCTCGGCATTGGGAAAGCCATATTTGTTCATGAGATGTCGGATCTTTGCCGCCTTTAAGTATATGGCGGAAGGCTGAGTCGAATAGATATGCCAAGGCACAAAATCCAAAGGAACCTGGTGGTTCTGGCAGTACTCCAGAAATCCCTCGAGGAACGGCACGCTGCTGGCCAAAACCGGTCCACCCACTTTCACGTTGGGGTCATAGTTTTTAATCGCTTTAGCCGTAATCTCGTAGAGCCGGTAGTACTGCTCCGGGGTGCCTGTCCAAAAACCCCGACCATCGGGTTCGTTCCAGATTTCCCAGTATTTGATGTTGTAGTGGTAGCCGTTTGCCCATCCACTGTTGTAGTGTTTGATGACGTTGACGCAGATCTTCGCCCATTTCTCAAAATCCTGGGGAGGATCGATATGTCGGGGAGGCAGCTTGGGATACTCTGCTGTGGGACTGAGGCCGTAAATGATCTCGATCCCGAGAGATTTGATCACCTTCAAGTACCAGTCCGTCTGAAAAAAGTCGTAGCTGCCCGGCTGATCGGCGTCAGCTTCAATACGCGGGAATACGTAATTGATGTTCAGGGCATCGTCGAAGGTCCACGCCACATCATTCAAGCGGACATACTTAATTCCCAGTTCCTTATAAGACATACTCAAATCGACCCAGCCCCGCTCACAGAGAGGCCCGCCGTTGACGTCATTGAGATGTCTGATCGTGCCGGTTGGCCTAGAAAAATCTACCTCTAAGTCACATGAATTTGTCTGCGATCTCACGGCCTGCGAACAACTCAATCCCGCCAGCAGTAATAAAACGCCAAGTCTCCTTGGACTGTTCATGCCAGTCTCCTCAAAGCCTATTTGCTATTCGATCGACACCAAAAGCCCTTCGCTCGAACCGATTTCCCGACCCATCTTTCCTGACGCTCAATCTTGTCGAAAATTACTTTACTTTGGGGAGAAAAGAAAGTGGTTTTGCCATAGACGCCATGGACCGCGATGTCGTTTGGAGATCTAAGCCTGTTTATGCGATCTGCGAAAAATCCTTGTAAGAGGTTCGACGGCCGGAGTAGAGTTTTGTCATGGCATGGCATGACGTGATCGATCCTCATACGTTAGTATGGGGCATGAGGCTGGGGCATTTTGTGGAAACCTCAACTTGAATCGGGTTGCGCCGCGAGTTTCGGCTCGCTCCGGGCCAAACCATTTCTTTGTGACCGGCAAAGCGGCTAACGCCCGACACAGGGAAAGGGTTAGTTCTGCGAAATCGTATTCCACCAAAAAAGGAGAGCCCGTGGTGCCAAAGGATCTCATAAATAAAATCGGACGCCGGGAGTTCATGGGGGGCGCGGTTGGCGCCTGGAGCCTGCTGAAGAAGCCCGCCGCATTGACCGCGGAAAGGCCTTCATCTCTCGATGCGCATTCAGCGTGCACCTTAGAATGCAAGTCATTAAGTATTCGCCTTGCGGTACCCGGCGAACCATCGCTGGAGAGGGCGGCGCAAATTTTGGCGAGTCGAATTCAGGAACGCTCCGGCATCGAACCTACAATGAATGGGACGGCTGCCTGCAACATCGAACTCGGCACCCAGAACGGTATCGGGGACGAGGGCTTTCGCATAGAAGGCATTTCAGGTTGCAACGTGCGCATCCTGGGTAATGATATCCGAGGGCTCCTCTACGGGGTTGGAAAATTCTTACGAAGCAATACTTATCACCAAGGGTCATTCACCCTCGGGGACTGGCGGGGAACCTCCGTACCGGAAGAACCGTTTCGCGGGATATACTTTGCGACCCATTTCTTCAATTTCTATCACGAAGCACCCATCGAAAAAATTCAGCGATACGTGGAAGACCTTGGCTTATGGGGATACAACGCGATCATCGTCTGGTTTGACATGCACCACTTTGAGGGAATGCAGGATCCTGCGGCCCAAGCGATGATCAAGCGACTTAACGCCATTCTGAGGACGGCGAAGGATGTGGGTCTCGACGCCGGCATTACCCTTGTCGTGAACGAGGCGTATGCGAATAGTCCGCCCGCGTTGCGCGCCGACTGGACTGCCGGCCACGACGGTTACACAAAGGAGCTTGGCGCCCATTTCCATCTCGAACTTTGCCCCCATAAGCCCGGAGCTGCGGCTCTGCTGATGAAATGGCGGGATGAAATATTTCAGGCATTCAAAGATGTCGGGCTCAATGTCGTGGTGATCTGGCCGTACGATTCGGGAGGGTGCACCTGCTCGCTATGTAAACCTTGGGGAACAAATGGATTCCTGATGCTTGCCGAGCCAATTGCAGAAATGGCCCGCCGCGATTTCCCCCAGTGTAAGATCATTCTCTCCACGTGGTTCTTTGATAGGTTTACCTCAGGTGAGTGGGATGGGTTGGAGGGGATGTTCGGCAGAGAGCGTCCCCAGTGGGTGGATTACATCATGGCGGATGACGCCGGAGTTAAACGCTATTCGCATAACCCGCCTGAGCATCATGTCCCGGGGGGCTTTTCCCTACTGAGCTTTCCAGAGATCAGCATGTGGGGGGCGGACCCGTGGGGGGGATATGGGGCTAATCCGTTACCTACTCACCATCAAGACTTATGGAATGTCGGGAAGGATTCACTGGCGGGTGGATTCCCTTACTCGGAAGGGATTTTTGAGGACCTCAATAAGGTGCTGTTCGCCCAGTTCTATTGGCGAAAGGATACTCCGGCGGGCTCGATTGTGGACGAATACATCGAGTATGAGTTCTCGCCGAAGGTCGTGGCCCCGGTGCGAAGGGCCATCGAGATTTTAGAAACCAATTTTCCGCGCCGGGTGGAGAATTTAGAGAAGGGTGATCCCCGATTCGTGCTCAAGCACAACAGTGGAGCAGATCAGGCCTGGAATCTGATCCGGCAGGCTGACCCGCAACTTTCCCCTCGGGCGCGGCGTACGTGGCGCTGGCGAATTCTCTACCTCCGGGCGCTCATCGACGACGAGCTGGTGAAAAATGACTTTGAGGTTTCACCCCGTGGCGAGCAAGCCTTGCAGGAACTCACGACCATCTACTACGCGCAGAGGGCGATTTGGGCCGTATCGCCCGTCACCAAGGAAGCGATAGAGCGCCATCGAAAAGCGCAAGTTTGGTGGATGGAAAAGTAAAAGCGGCGCAAACAGGCTGATCGTGAAGGGGCGCCACCGGGAGGCGGGGGTTAAAGTGGCTGCGGCAAGAGCCCTCTGCTGAGTGCCCCCCCGATGGCCATGGGCGCTAACTTAAGGGTTTCGGCGTGATTTGAAGCCGCGTAGCGGCGACGTCTTGTAGCCCACGGCAATCCAGCCTTGGGGTACAAGAGGCATAAGAGCTCCCTCAGCCCCTATAAGGGGCGTCATCAGGGATTTATTCCAGCATAAGCCTATCGCGGATTGTGCTCGACTCCCGGTGAACAGGGCCAGATGTCGCCTCCTACGGGGCTCGGAATTCGCGCAGCTACATCTTCCCGCGGCTGGCTCGCCGTGGTCCAAATGACGACACCCGCTCCGCGGGCTTGCTCCAAAGATTGAGTTATCGCTTATGCCCCCGATGACGGGGTGGTGCTGTGCTGGGGCTTTGCAATGGGGAGGTTCGGATATGAGCGGTCGGCGAGAGTTTCTGGAGGGCCTGGCGGGCGGAATTGTCGCAGCATTTCCAGGGGTGGCGTCTTCCTCCGCGCTGGGGCCTGCTGGCAATCTGGCCCCCCGTAACAAGATCGACTTGGTCTTACCGCCCAAGCCAGGTGTGGCCATGGAGAACATCGGGCGCGTTTTCGCCCGGCAAGTCAGCCAGCGTTGTGACGCCAGGGTGACCAGCGGCGACCACGCGACACTGCGGGTGATGTTGGCGATTGAACCAGGCCTCAGTTCGGAAGGCTTTAGAATCACCGATGACAGCAATGGCGGCGTCCGCATTATCGGCGACGACGAACGCGGCCTGCTCTACGGCGTGGGCAAGTTCCTACGCAGTTCGCGTTACGACCAGGGTGGCTTCACTCCTGGCGATTGGTGTGGAACTTCTGCGCCTCAAGGATCCTTTCGCGCCATCTATTTGGCAACGCACTTCATGAATTTCTACGAAGCCGCACCCGCTCTGGAAGTGCAGTCATACGTCGAGGACCTGGGTTTATGGGGAGCCAATGTGGTGACCGTGCATTTCCCCACGTGGACCTTCAAATGCTTTGACGACCCTGCCGCGCGCCGGAACTTGCAGCAGTTGCACCGCATCTTCCAAGCCGCAAAAGCAGTTGGCATGGAGGTTGGTTTGGTACTCTGCCCAAACCAGGGCTTTGCCACCCCGCCGCAGGAAATCCGGGCTGTCCCAGTTCCCGATGACCTCGGCCGCCGCGGACACTTTGGAGTCAACTGCTGCCCCAGTATTCCGGCTGGACACGAATACCTAGTCAGCTTGTATACACGGCTCTTTGATAAGTTCAAGGACATCGGACTGGACTATCTGGTGTTCTGGCCTTATGACGAGGGTGGTTGCGGCTGTCCTATTTGTTGGCCGTGGGGTGCCCGTGGTTTTCCGAACCTTTCGCGCGATGTGGTCCAAGCGATGCGTGCCCGATTTCCCGCCATTAAGTCCGTTCTTTCTACTTGGTGTTACGATACCCCCCCCGCCGGAGAATGGGAGGGGCTAGCCAAATTTCTGAAGTCGGATAAGAGTTGGCTCGACTATATCATGGCCGATTCCCACACCGACTTTCCGCGCTATCCGCTCGATCACGGAGTGCCCGGCGCACTGCCCCTGGTGAACTTTCCAGAAATTAGCATGTGGGGCCGCAGTCCCTGGGGCGGCTACGGCGCGAATCCATTGCCGGCACGCTTTGAGGGCTTGTGGACGCAGACCCAAGGCAGACTTGCCGGCGGGATGCCGTACTCGGAGGGTATTTACGACGACATCAACGAGATCATCTGCCTCCAGTTTTACTGGAAAAAATCGCGTCCCGTTGATGACATCGTGAGGGAATATCTCGCCTTCGAATATTCCCCCGACGCAGTGGACGAACTTTCGGAAGCCATCGGGTTGTTGGAAAAGACCTGGACCAAACGCGGGCCAGACTCCGCTGAGGCTTTCGCCCTTCTCCAAAAGGTCGATGCGAGACTGACGCCGCGAGCGAAGGCTGCCTGGCGCTGGCGCATCCTCTACCTGCGCGGCTTGATTGACAGCGAACTCTACCGCCGCAACGACAAAATGGAAGGTCCGGTGCTCAAAGGCGCTTTTGACGAATTGACAAGGATTTACCACGCCGAGAACGCGGGCCCGATGCCCCTTAAGCCGCCGCGGGTGGCGTAGGCTGAACGTTAAGCAAGAAAAGTCTCTTAATCAATGACCGCAATGGAGGATCTGAGCATGGACAGGAGGAGTCTTGTCAAGTTAGGGACGGGTCCGGTGGCGGGACTTGCTACTCCATCAGGCGCCTCTGGAAAAACGCATAGAATACCTCAATCTGCAGGGACCGAACAGATCGGTCCATTGCGCCTGGAAGCAAAAAAGGGTGTTCTGCACCTTAACGCCGGCTGGAGTGAAATCCCTGACTGGACAATGGCTCTCGAATTAGGGGATGACCTGCTGCATACCGCTGATGCCAACATCAAGCTGATTGCGGAGGAGCCTTTCCGGGCTGAGTTCGATTTTCCGGAGCGCAAACTCGTGTGGAAGGTTAAGGCAGAAGCCGACAAGGCAACGAATACTCTTATCCTGCGTTCCACGATTCGCAACGAATCGCAAAAAGCAATGGCATTGGGTAAAGCATTTTTGATGCGGACGAACAAACTCGATGGGTTCTTCAAGTCCGAAGATGATGTTGTCTATTTATCCGTTGCGTCGGGGCAGCGTTTAAACCAAGTTCAAAAGCTGGGTGCGCCACCTTCCCCGGCGGGGACGGACGTCTTCGAAAAAGCCGTTGGAATGATCGCGATCCAGGCTTTGAACCAAACGGACAAGAAGGCCTTGCGAGCCATAAGAGATGCCTGTGGAGATGACACTCATCTTCTGGCTGCCACGGGGCCGACACGTGAATCCAGGGTAAAACCGATGGTGGGAGGAACTTCTCCATGCATAGAAGTCTCTATTCAAGTGCATTCTCGCTTTCAAGGCTTGGTTCAACTTTCCCGTTGTTGCTGCTGATGTTGTGTGTTGGCCTGTTTATTGGGTCAAGGTGTCTAGTCTCCAAATCCTCGGATCAGCTAACCACTGACCCCATTGGCGCGGAATGCAAGTCGCTGAGCATTCGGCTTGCCTCTCTCGAGGACCCGATGTCCAAGAAAGTCGCCGAAATCCTCGCAAGTCGAATTCAGGAGCGCTCCGGCATTAAGCCTTCGTTCGATGCGGGTGGGGATTGTGGCGTTGAACTCAAGCTCCAGCAAGGTATCGGCAACGAGGGCTTTCGTATCGAAGATATTTCCCCGGGCAAAGTGCGCATTCTCGGCGACGACAGCCGGGGATTGCTTTACGGAGTTGGGAAGTTCTTGCGAAGCAATACTAATCAGCAGGGTTCCTTCACCCTGGGGAATTGGAGAGGAACCTCCGTACCGGAAGAGCCGGTGCGCGGGATCTACTTTGCGACTCATTTCTTCAATTATTATCATGCGGCGCCCCTAGAAGACATTGAGCGATACGTAGAAGACCTTGGCCTGTGGGGATATAACTCAATTTTCGTCTGGTTCGACATGCATCACTTCAATGGCATGCAGGATCCCGCGGCACAGGCGATGATCGAGCGGTTGAATTCTATTTTGAGCACTGCCAAGAGGGTGGGGCTTAAAACCGGCATTACCCTTTTGGCGAATGAAGCGTATGAGAATAGCCCCGAGGCGTTGCGCGCGGATTGGACGGCCGGCCATGACGGATACTTCCGCGCTCCGCAGGGACACTACCATGTAGAACTTTGCCCCCACAAACCCGGGGCGAAGGCTCTGATGCTGGAATGGCGCGAGGAAATGTTCCAGAAATTCAAAGATGTGGGGGTCGATTATGTGGTGATCTGGCCATACGACCAGGGAGGTTGCACCTGCTCGCTCTGTAAGCCTTGGGGGACGAATGGATTCCTGATGATGGCCGAACCGATCGCAGAAATGGCCCGCCGTGACTTTCCTCGATGTAAAATCATTCTTTCCACGTGGTACTTTGATAAGTTCATCTCGGGTGAGTGGGAAGGGCTGGAGCGCAAATTCGGCGAGGTGCGCCCCCCGTGGGTGGATTACGTCATGGCGGACGCCGCCGGCGTCAGTCGCTATTCGGGTAACTCACCGCAACATCAGGTCCCAGGAGGATTTCCATTACTCAGTTTTCCCGAGATCAGCATGTGGGGTGCGGACCCGTGGGGTGGCTTTGGAGCCAACCCGCTACCCACCCATTACCAGGAACTCTGGGATGTAGGGAAAAAGACGCTTGCAGGCGGTTTCCCCTACTCCGAGGGGATTTTTGAGGACCTGAATAAGGTGCTCTATGCCCAGTTCTTCTGGGAAAAGGAAAGGCCAGCGTCTTCCATCGTGAATGAGTACATCGCGTATGAGTTTTCTTCGCAAGTTGTGCCCGAGGTCGGGAGAGCGATCGAGATTTTAGAAAAGAACTACCCGCGCCGGGCCGAGAATCTTGGGAATAAGACAGGCCGGGTTCGATTTGTAATGGAACATAGCAGTGGGACAGGAGAAGCTTTCAAACTGATGCAGCAAGCCGACAAGAGTCTCTCGCCCGCCGCGCGAAGCTCGTGGCGCTGGCGTGTTCTCTATTTGCGGGCGCTCATTGACAACGAACTTGCGAACAATGACTTTCGGGTTTCCAGCCGGTGCGAGGAAGCCTTCCAAGAACTCACCAAAATTTATTATGCCCAGAAGGCCGTTTATGCCGTGTCTCCCCCCACAACAGAAGCGATAGAGCGGGATCGGAGGACAGGAGAGTAA
>Ga0187783_10004581_pt1 | contig 10225 bp, 12 predicted proteins | sample 1015_SJ02_MP02_2_FD_132471 | JGI IMG/M metagenome (GOLD analysis project Ga0187783, IMG submission 132471) | Tropical peat soil microbial communities from peatlands in Department of Meta, Colombia - 1015_SJ02_MP02_20_MG | ecosystem: Environmental > Terrestrial > Soil > Wetlands > Peat | place...
GCAGCGCTGCTGGTACTGTTGCTGCCGATCCAGAGGACCATCGAGATATTGAAGAAATACGGAGCCATCCAATGAAGGAAAGCGATCTGCAAGAGCGCCTCACCCGCTACCGCCAGATCACGCTGAATGTGAGGGGAAGAAAGTCGGGCCGGACGGTCTCGATTCCCGTTTGGTTTGTCCTGGAGGGTGATCAACTCTACCTCCTGCCGGTGCAAGGCTCGGACACGCAGTGGTACAAGAATGTCCTCCGAAACCCGTTGATTGTGATTGACGCGCGGGGCGCGGAAGCGGGTGGCCGGGCGGTTGCGATCACCGAAGCCAACGCCGTGAAGTCTGTGATCGAGAAGTTTCGCCTAAAGTACGGCCCCGAGGACGTGAAGAAGTATTATTCGAAGTTCGACGTGGCGGTCGGGGTTCCGCTGAAACTCGCATAGCGACGATGCGTCGAGACATGAGACGGTAGGAGGTGAACGGTAGACAGATCACACCTTGCCGATTAAGCTGAGGCCCACATGCGAGCGACTCTCCCGGCGATCCTGCTCCTCGTCTCGGCCACGGGATCTTAAACGATCCGCGGTTCCTTCAGACATTAAAAGGCGCGCATAGCGCAAGCCGTGTTGATTCGCTACCCCGATCGGCGGAACCGTCTATCCCCACCGCCGCATCGCTAGATTTTCGGTTGTAGGGTCACCGGAAACGGGATATCGGCGAACTTGCCTGAATGGAACCCATCTCGTCCGAGAGTCTGAGTAGTTCAGCCGCGTGGATGGTGGCAGCCTGGATCGCCTCGACCTGTGTTAGCCCAGCGTGACCATGGCCGAAAACTCGTTAGGCAGGAAATCGGGGTCATGGTCAAGGCCAAAGGCAATTGGTATCCGATGTTTGAGGGCGAGTTGAAAGGCTTGTGATTGGTACTTCAGAATCATTCGTGATTTTGCAAGAGAGACCTGATCCAGTCCGCTAGTCTCCGAAATGGCTCGGAACACTGAATCACCGATAGGGTGGGAACCAGTCACACTCTGCGTCGAGCCGTGTTTGATGGAATCCATCCCGGCTCGCTAGCCTTGGGCAGCTTCGTGCTCGGCGGGGTTGAGGGTTGAACGTTGTTTCACGACCGGACCGTTGTGATAAGATGACCGAAAGCTGTGCCGCTTGGGACGTCCAGCCGCAAACTACTGTTTGATGTCGACGAGGCGAGGGCTCCTTGGCTACGTCAACGCGGATTCTGGTCGTTGATGATTACCAGCCGTGGCGTCGTTTTATCAGTTCGACGCTTCAGCGGTATCCCGAATTGCAACCAATCGGCGAGGCGTCGGACGGACTGGAAGCTGTTCGCAAGACCCAAGCATTGCAACCTGACCTGGTTTTGCTCGATATCGGACTTCCTAAGCTGAATGGAATCGAGGCCGCGAGGCAGATCCGACAGCTTTCGGCCCAGCCCAAGATTCTTTTCGTAAGCCAAAATCACTCTGCAGATATCGCACTGGCGGCGTTGCAATCGGGTGCGACAGGCTACCTTGTCAAATCGGATGCAGTCGGCGAACTAATAGCAGCGGTGCGAGCCGTTCTTCAGGGCAAGAACTTCGTTAGTCGGAGCCTTGCGGGGTCGGATTTCGTGGAAGCTTTGCACAGGCAGACCTCCGAAGGAGCCTCGTTGGCCGCAGTGGCGCCTGCAAAGTTAGCGCCTGGCGCGCTTGGTGAACGGGGGCATATCGTGCAGTTCTATACCGATGATGCCCATCTGCTCGATAACCTTTGCGCCTTATTTAGGGACGCGCTCCACGTGGGCGAATCTATCGTCGCCGTGATGACAGGATCCCACCGATTAAGTCTACAGAAAAGATTGCGGGCGCGAGGCATCGACGAGGCCCAGGCAAAACAGAATGGACGATTTACGGTTCTCGATGCGGTCGAAGCGTTAAGCGGGTTCATGGATGCGAATGGGCCGAACCGCGAGCGCTTTCTCTTGCAATTTGGAGATATATTTCGCAGAGCCGAAGCCGCCGCTGTCGCCAAGAATAAGCGGGTCGTTGCCTATGGCGAGATGGTCGCCGTGTTGGGCGAGCAGAGGAAGTTCGACGCCCTAATTCGGCTCGAACGGCTATGGAATGAACTTGCCCTAACCCATTCCTTTTACCTATGCTGCGCGTATCCTGCGAGCCTGTTTCAGGAAGATCTGATGGGTGAGGCCTACTCTACGATCTGCACCGAACACTCGGCCGTAACGTCCTGGTTCTGTTGTCCTCCGTCCTCCGTGGCCAGTCCCGCCTAGCCGGCGCGTGAATCTGAACACGGAATCGATATCCTGCGCAGCTTGGGAAGTTGTCCGAGGATCCGTTCTCCCGCGTGTGGACGCAAGATTGATTTCGAGCAATGAAGAGGAACAGTCGCATGTGTCATTCTCCTTAGTTCAGGGTTCAGCACCGCCGGTCAGTGGTGTCGGGCGCGAACTTTGACGGCGGAGGCTGGTTGGAAATACAGATTCGGGTCCTTGTGGTCGATGATTACGAGCCCTGGCGTCGTTTCGTTCGTACGACGCTTGCGAAGCGACCGGAACTACTGATCATCGGCGAAGTGGCAGACGGACTAGAAGCAGTTCACAAGGCCCAAGAGTTGCAACCAGACCTGATCCTGCTGGACGTTGGTCTACCCGCGCTAGATGGTATCGAAGCCGCTCGACGAATCCGAGAGCGATCCGGCAAGTCCAAAATCCTGTTCGCTAGCGTAGAGCGATCTCCAGAAATCGTAAAGGAAGCGTTAGGCACAGGTGCGATGGGCTATGTTTGCAAGGTGGATGCAGTAATCGATTTATTGTCCGCCGTGGAAACAGTTCTCGAGGGAAAGCAGTTTGTCAGCGCGAGTCTCCAGAGTGAGATTTAACGGTCAGTGGGGATTCGCAGGCCGCCGATTATCGCCATGAGGTTCAATCGTCGCCCGCATCGGCCCTGCCACAAAGAACAGAGAGCTCGTCTCGCCACCGGTCGGTTTCTATTGTGATGACCCATCGTTGCCAGATCACCTAACACGGTTGGTCCGGGCTGTTTTCAAGGCCGGAAACGTCGTGACCGTCGTCGCAAACGATTCACGCCGCGATGGCCTTCTGCGACGATTGCGGGCTTGCGATGCCGAGATCGGCAGAACGATCGGAAGGGGGCGACGATATTGCCTTGGATGCGGCTGAGATGCTCTCGGCATTCATCGAGAAGGGCATGCCTGATCCAGCTCGATTCGTGAAATTGTTCGGAAAGCTCGTCGAAAAAAACCGCCCAGGCGCCAAAGGGAAGACCAGCCCAGCCGACAATTTTCGGAGAGTGTGGGTCCCCTTTGTGTGCGGAAGGCAACCCTGGGGCGGCCATTCTGGTCGAACCATTCGTCAACCAACTAGTCGAGGAATACGAGGTCGATATTCTCTGCATGTATTCTTTCGGCGGCCTTCAAGATAGGATGGACACGGACCTCCTCGAGCGAATCCGGGCAGAGCATTCGGCCTAGTTGTTTCCGGTGAGATTCCCCACTGCGTTTGCTTTTGATCGGCCCTTCCGGCAGGCACTGGGGATCCATAGGCCGTCCGAGTCATCTCTTCCTTTCCTAGCGTTACCAGGTGGTTGTCGAACAGGAATATTCCAAGAATGGAGCAGCAACGTCCGATGGCAGTTCCACGGAGGACGCCAAAGAGTAAAGAGTTACGTCCTAGGTTACAAAACGGCTGGGAACTATCCTAAAATGGCTTATGCGCAAAGAGCATGAGGTGTTTGACAGCGTTGCGGAGCTGGGCGGATGACGACTTCGCACGCACTCATCGCTTTTCTGGTCGCGTCCAGTCTGTTAACCATCACGCCGGGTCTTGACACAATGTTGGTGCTGCGCACTGCGGCTGTTGGCGGAGAAAGGCGAGCCCTGGGAGCGGGCGCGGGCATTTGCCTGGGCTTGCTCACATGGGGTATGTGCACGTCGGTCGGACTCGGTGCGCTCCTGAACGCTTCGCAGCTCGCATACAACATCCTTCGAATCGCCGGTGCAGGTTACCTCATTTTTCTTGGCTGCAAGATGTTTTGTCGACGCCAGTCGGCAATGCTTGGCGCCGCCGGGTCGGATTTCGGTTTGGCCTGGGGTTCGGCCAGCACGGAAGATCCTCGACGTTGGTTCGTTCGCGGATTGCTCACGAACTTGCTGAATCCTAAAGTGGGGGTCTTTTATGTGACATTCCTGCCGCTGTTCATCCCGGCGGGATCGAATGTGGTGGCATTCAGCATGCTTCTCGCGAGCATTCACGCGCTCGAAGGCATTCTCTGGTTCGCCGTGCTGATTGCTGCCGTGCGGCCATTCTCGGTTTGGCTGGGAAAGAGACAAGTGGTCAAAACGTTCGATTCCATCACGGGCGCGGTTTTCGTTGGCTTCGGACTCCGATTGCTGTTCGCCGATCGCCGATAGATCAGAAGCCAAGTCGACCATGGGCTATCCGGAATCAGTCAAGATTGACCTTCTGCGAGGAGCCGACCTCGCCGGTGCGCTGCGACTCCAGGAGCCGGAACGTTGGAACCAGACCGTCGAGGACTGGACCCGACTTCTAAGACTCAACCCTGATGGTTGTTTTGCCGCGTTTTCGGGTGGAAAATTGGTCGGAACGGTCACGGTAATCGCATACGGAACGCACCTGGCGTGGGTCGGCATGATGCTGGTTGCGCAGGAGTATCGCGGTCGGGGCATTGGCAAAAGGCTCATGTACACGGCGCTCGCTCACTGCCAGCAGCGGCAGATCGCGACCGTCAAGCTGGATGCAACCCCTGCGGCGAGACCCCTCTATGATTCACTCGGGTTTGTTCCGGAATGCGAGATTGAGCGCTGGCAGGGAACCGGGCGTTCCCAGAGCCAACCCAACCCCGGCTCATGTAGCACGAACAAAGTGCCTCTATCCTTCTATCAGTTCGATGAGCACGCCTTTCGCGTATCCAGAAAAGAGCTGCTTGACGCGTTGCTAGAAGATTGTCGCTTCGCGCCTGAACTGCAAATTGACGAATCCACGCAATCGTTGCAGGGCTATGCCTTCGCCCGGGCCGGCGCTCGTGCCTGTTACGTCGGCCCGGTTGTCGCGGTCGAGCCGCAGCTGGCCGTCGGACTTCTTGACTCGATGTTGCAACGTCTGGCGGGAGCGGTCTTTGTAGATATATGTCTCGGCGGTGAAGATATGGTAAGCCCATTAATAGGACGAGGTTTTGTCAGGCAACGCGGTTTGACGCAGATGTCACTGGGTCAACCGATCATGCGAAGATCAGATATGGTTTTTGCGATTGCTGGTCCGGAGCTTGGCTGATCGATCGAGTACGCAATCAAGTCCGGGCGGTTCAGTTGCTGAGAACGCCTGCCACGGCCGATGGAGACGGTCCGGGGTGCTATTGCAATTTTCGACGTTCGTAATATGCTTTTGCCTTCGCTCGGTTGCCGCAGGTTTTCATTTCGCACCACCGGCGACGATGATTCTTTGTAGCGTCCAGAAACAACCAAGCACAGCTGTCTGCCGCGCATCGTCGCACATGTAGCAGCTCTTCCGAGGTGAGCAAATCCACGGCGGCTCGAGCTACCGGCCACAGCACGCAGTCGAAGCTATTCTCGGGGCCAACCCATTCCCAGCTAAACTGCCGGTTCCCATAGACAATCTGTGTATGCTTCATTGCCTCGTGAATGGCCCTGTTGAGAACCGCCAGTTGAGTTCGAGGAGCCGTTTGCTGCTGTGCGACCGCGGAGAAAACATCATAAATGGCATCCCGTAGCGCAATGGCATTCCGCAGGGTTGACCGCGCCCGACCGGGCGCTGCCTGCTCGGCAGCACGCAGCTGCTCGGCGGTCTTGCCGGTGATAACCCCTGCTTCTTCTCCCCAGCGTACGAGCCGGAAGTAATCGGTGAGCAACTCTTCAGGATGGGAGGCAGTGCGGTTATTGACTGTGTTCGCGAAATCCAGACAGGGATTCCCCCCAACGAACTCGAACGCAGCTCCGGGGGCAACGGGTTGTGACATTGTTTCGGTCGCTATCTCCATTATAACCTCTAAAGATTGCTTGACAAGTTAGGTCCTGGTTGCATAATCTTGTTCTCACCATTGAACGGTGGTTTGTGAGTGAGATCTCCAGGTTCCCCGGCTTTTAGTTCCCCAGCCTGGAGCGGTGTGGCAGGCGCGTCCCTATGAAACAGCAGATCGTAGTCATGGTTCTGGCTTGCCTTACCGCGGCGGCAGCGCGCCAAGTGCAGAGTGTGCCTCCCACAGGCTGCCCTGATTTGGCAATACCCTTCGAACTCAATCGCCAGTTCGGCTCAATCCTGATCGAGGTGCAGGTGGACGGGCACGCCGCATGGCTTCTGGTCGACACCGGCTCGAGTCACACCGTGCTAAGCGCCGACCTTCTCGAAATCAGCCCGCTGTTCTTCAAACGGGCAAAGGTTCGAGTCAGAGGATCAGGATTAACGGGAACTGCGGGATGGGCAACGGCAACGATCGATCTCGGAACGATCCAGTGGACCAATCGGAAGGTTCTGGTGATGAAGGACTTTCGAGAGATCTCCGACAGCTTGCGGCAGCGGGTAGACGGGATCCTGGGAGAGGACCTTCTGAACGAATTTACTTCCGTGGTGATCGATTTCAAGAGTCATCGTCTAATTCTTCGTCGCTGATTGTTCGCAGACGGTAGCGATCGTGCGAACGATCCCAAGGCGGTTGGGAAGGCAGTGGCGGCCAACAGGGTGGAGGGAAGAAGCAAGTCAACGGCGGCCGGACGATCATCAATATGCTTTGCGAGTTCGCCATCTGACGAGTGGCAGACTTCCGGTTCGCCTAGCAGGAGCGTGCTGGCATGATTGCAAGAATCTGGCAAGGGCGCAGTCGCCCCGGCATGGGGAGCGCATACTTCGCCTATTTGCAGGAGACGGGCGTAAAGGGATATCGGGCGACCGAGGGATTTCAAGACCTCGTCATTCTGACCCGAGAGATTGGAACCGCAACCGAATACGTGTTGATTACGTTCTGGGACAGCATGGAGGCAATCCGACGTTTCGCCGGGCCGGAGCCTGAGCGCGCGGTCTACTATACGGAAGACGATCGCTACTTTGCAGAGGAAGAGCGGCGGCCATATGTTCGCCACTACGAAGTCCGTGACACTCGAGCAATCGGTTCTGCTTCAGGTCATAAGCTATAGCAACGGGACATCCCTGTAAGAGCTTATCGCGCGCGCTGTCGGTTCCTACAAAAGCTTATCGGAGCGCTCCTACCAATCCTGCGTGCCGCCTCCAGCGATCCCCTTCACGCCTCGAGAAAGCAATAGCGACCCCTCGTTGCGTCGTCTCAGGCGAACCTCTATGCAACCCGCATTGTTCGGTCGGCTCATCACCAGCGGACAAACGTACTAGCGGTTCCCGATTGCTACGATTGATCACGTGCGGTCTACGATTCGCAACAAACGCTTTCGCGGTTTCCTATCACTCCCACTAGCCTGGATCTAGCTTGTCTCCCTCTCCATGTCGCGGATAACCATCATCGTGAATAACACCTCATACCCCGTTGACGTGGATCCTGACACGCCGCTCTTGTGGGTCTTGCGCGACAGCCTGGGGCTTACCGGCACCAAGTACGGGTGTGGCATGGGATTATGTGGCGCGTGCACCGTGCATTTGGACGGCAAAGCGCGGCGATCATGCCAAACGCCTATTGCTTCTGTCGGGGCGAAGAAGATCACAACCATTGAAGGCCTCTCGCCGGATCGGAGTCATCCGGTTCAGCGTGCCTGGGTTGCCGAGCAGGTTCCGCAGTGCGGTTATTGTCAATCGGGGCAAATCATGCAGGCGGCGGCCTTTTTGGCCAAGACTCCCCATCCGACTCGCGCTCAAATTGATGAAGCAATGGACGGCAATATCTGCCGCTGCGCAACGTACCAGAGGATCCGTCGCGCGATCCAGCGCGCCGCAGACGCGAAGGCGTAATGGCTTCTCCAGCGCAGGTCAGCCGCCGTGATTTTCTGAGAACCAGCGCAGAGGGTGCCGGTGCTCTGCTTCTCGGCTTCTATCTGCCTGTCCACGCACAAACTCAAGCCATGCCGCCGACCTCGAGACCGGCCCGCGACTTCAGGCCGAATGCCTGGCTCAGAATTTCAGCGGGCGATCAAATCACGGTTCTGGTGGAAAAACCGGAACCGGGACAGGGCTCGCGCACGTACACGCCGATGATGATCGCCGAGGAATTGGAGGTAGATTGGTCGGCCATTGGTGTTGAGCAGGCACCAACCATTCCTGCACTCTACCAGCTCCCAGCGGAGTCGGGGAGTTGGGGGCGATGCTGGTTAGCGCCCGCCGTAGCCAATGCCGTCTTTGACGCCACCGGAGTTCGCGTACGCCGCCTGCCCATCGATTCTCAAATCCTGAAACGCATTCCGAGCCAAACATGACAACCAAGATGGAAATCGATCGCCGTGAGTTTCTGAAGAGGACGTCGCGGGGTGGCGCAGCTTTGATGATTGGCTTCTATCTCCCCACCCGTGTATGGAGCAGGGAAATGGTCGATCGCCAGCCGTTTGTCCCCAATGCATGGGTCCGCATTACGACAGACAATCAGATTACCGTCCTGACGGAAATACCAGAGATGGGCCAGGGTGCACGTACCGTGGACACGATGATACTGGCCGATGAACTCGAGGCCGATTGGTCGACGATTCGTGTAGAGCAAGCGCCCGTCATTCCCGAAACGTATCAGAATCTTGCCACCGGGGGCAGCGGCGGCACCGAAACAGCATGGAACCATATGAGAAACGTCGGTGCCCAAGCTCGCGAGATGCTGCTCACCGCCGCAGCCCAACAGTGGGGAGTGGAAAAGAAAGGCTGCCGAGCCGAAAACGGCACCGTCGTGCATGGACCGAGTGGACGGCGTGGCAAATACGGTGAATTCGTCGAAACCGCTTCGAAGTTGCCCGCGCCGGATGCAAAAAGCATTCGCTTGAAGACGCCGTCCGAGTTCCGCTTTATCGGCAAACCCGTGCCGCGTGTCGATGTCCCCAGCAAGGTGGATGGCACGGCCGTGTTTGGCATCGATGTCCGAGTGCCAGGCATGCTGTTTGCAGTGATCGCCCGCTGTCCCCATTTTGGCGGAAGACTGCAGACTTTCGACGCAACTACGGCCAAAGCTGTGCCTGGCGTTCGCGCGGTTTTTCCGGTCGCGCCGCTTGGCTTCCTTCCTAAGCTCGAGCGCAACGTCAACACCGCCGGAGGCATTGCGGTGGTGGCCGAGTCGACGTGGTCAGCGATCAAGGGCCGCCGAGCGTTGAAGATTTCCTGGGACCAGGGTCCCAACGGCTTGGAGAGCACCGAGACGCTGCAGAAAAAGCTCAGGGAGCAAGCGTCAGGCCCTCCCACGCTGGTCGCGGTGAACCTGGGCGACGCCCCTAAGGCGCTAGAAAACGCGCCCCGGAGAGTCGACGCGGTGTACGAACTGCCTTTCCAGGCACATGCCACCATGGAGCCCATGAACACCACGATGCATGTGCGGGACGATGGCATCGAGGTGTGGTCTCCAACGCAAATTGGGGCAGGGGTGCAGAAGGAGGTTGCATTGCTGGCCGAAATTCCGGCCAAGCAGGTGACGGTCCACATGACCCTCTGCGGCGGGTCCTTCGGCCGGCGTTATCAGTGGGATTACGCCGCGGAAGCGTGGCAAGTCGCAAAGCAAGTGAACCGGCCGGTGCAACTGCTTTGGACCCGTGAAGACGACATGCAACACGATTTTTATCGGCAGTATGCCTATTACCGCCTCTCGGGAGGAATCGATGCCGAGGCGAACCTTGTGGCATGGTCCCAGCGTGTCGTTTCGACGCCGATTCGCACGGTCTTCGACGCCCCTGAGAAACTCAAGGACCCGAGGCACGTTGCGTCGCAAGAGCTCGGGGGAGCGGATGTTCTGCCCTACGCTGCCTCCAGCTTTCGTCTGGACTATGCCCCGGTCGATTGTGCTGTTCCACGTGCCTGGTGGCGCTCCGTCGAGGCTTCCCTCAATGCCTTTGTGACCGAGAGCTTTGTCGACGAGCTGGCGCATGCCGCGGGTCGCGACCCCTACGAGTTTCGCCTGAACCTACTGCGGGAAGATCGTCAGTTGCCGTGGGTGATGTGGCCCGACAATCCACCGCTTGAAACTCGAAGACTGCGATCCGTCTTAGAGCTCGCGGCAGCCAAAGCGGGCTGGGGGAAAGCGCTTCC
>Ga0187783_10004582_pt1 | contig 10223 bp, 8 predicted proteins | sample 1015_SJ02_MP02_2_FD_132471 | JGI IMG/M metagenome (GOLD analysis project Ga0187783, IMG submission 132471) | Tropical peat soil microbial communities from peatlands in Department of Meta, Colombia - 1015_SJ02_MP02_20_MG | ecosystem: Environmental > Terrestrial > Soil > Wetlands > Peat | place...
AGCCAGTACGGTCACCCTGAGTTGCGCCGATTGATGAGTCACATCAAGGACATGCGACTTTCGAATGGGGCAACTTCCGTTTAGACATCGGTCAAGTCCTCGACACATGAGGGCGATCGTCGATCGACGATTTCCCTAATGAATGTTCCCGCAGGCCTGTTTGCAGACCAACTGCTGTGAGTTGCAACTCAAATAGCATTGGCTGGCCGCACCTGGATCAGGCCGCGTCGCCGGGGCCGCCGGTGCAAAGGTACTCAGCGGCGAACTGCTCGCACCGCAGACACCCTGGCACATCCCGGCGGTCGTATCGCAGTTCCTGATGCACGTGGGGAAATCGGTCGATGCGGGCGTTGGCGCGGTGGGCGTGACTGGCGTCAGCGTCGGGGCCTGTGCCAAACGGTACATTCGATCCGGACTGGCGGTTTCATAAAGAGCCGTCTGGCCCAACATTGTGATCAGACAAACAAAAAGAACATATCTCACCAAGCCCTCCCCTACGCACACCCGAAGCCACCATTATCGTCAGCTCGTACGTGCCTCCCGCCTGTGCCGCTCTCAAACCCGAATCGGCTGGCATCCAGGTTCGGGGAACTTGGAGGTGCCGAGCCACCAGACTCTGATGCCCCCTTAAGGGCAGATCAGCAAGTCCTCACCGCATCCCCCGGCGACGTTTGCCGATCAGCCATGCCTTATAAAGGTGCCATTACGCAATTCGGCAACCGCTTGCTCGAGTTCGACTCTGCTATTCATTACGATGGGTCCATACCAGGCTACCGGCTCTTTTATCGGCTTGCCCGAGACCAGCAGAAACCTGAGCCCCTCCTCGCCCGCCTGCACGCTCACCTCGTCACCGCTATCAAACAGCACCAGAGACCGATTGCCCGCTTGCTCACGAACCAGAAGCTCTTCATCCGGATCACCTCGTTCAGTCAGAACGCCGAACGGTTGCGATGCATCCCGGAAGGATCCCGATCCCTCGAATATATAGGCGAAAGCGTGCCGATGAGTTTCAATGGGTAGAATTTTCCGTCGTCCGGGCGGGATCCAGACGTCCAAATAGCTCGGTTCGGCTGCAATCCCGTCCACCGGACCGCGTTTGCCCCAGAACTCGCCGCAAATCACTCTAATGCGGGTGCCATCATCATCAACGATCTCCGGAATTTCGACTGCCGAAATATCCTGATACCGAGGCGCCGTCATTTTCAGCGATGATGGCAAGTTGGCCCACAGTTGGAAGCCATGCATCCGCCCACGGTTGTCACCGCGCGGCATCTCCTGGTGAAGGATTCCGCTACCCGCGGTCATCCATTGGACGTCCCCGGCTGCGAGCGTTCCTTGGTTACCCAGGCTGTCGCCATGTTCGACCGAGCCGGCCAGGACATAGCTGATCGTCTCAATGCCTCGGTGCGGGTGCCACGGAAACCCCGCGAGGTAGTCGTCGGGACGCTCGTTGCGGAAGTCATCCAGCAACAGAAATGGGTCGAATGCGTCGGTGTCGCCAAATCCAAAGGCCCGATGGAGCTTTACCCCCGCCCCTTCCAGGGCAGGTTTTGCTTTAAGAATCCGATTCACGGGTCGAATCGACATGATATTTCTACCTTGCGAGCGGGAGTTGCTTATTTGGGGACTTAGGACGCTGTTGTCCAGATCGGGCCGGTGCCAGGCCACCTGCCCCCGCCTTGCTCCAAGGAAGGCCGGTTGGCCGGTCGCGCCAATGGGCGCTGTTGCGGCACCTTGGCCCAAGCGACCTCGAGAACCGTAACACGCGCCCGTGCTTTGGCGCAGCCCCGCAATGTCCGCTCAGTGCCGCCGAACGCCAGATGGATCCAAAGAGGTCCAGATAACGATTTCAGGCCGCACTGGTCGACAACGATCTGGTGTCTGATTCGGTTTTAGAGGACGGTGCGTCCAAAATACCAAAACGCGCAATCGACGCTTTTGCGAGCGCCCAGCGAATTTCGGTTCTAGAGCCAGCCTTCCACGCTCAACGCCCGCAAAAATTGCTCGGTCGCCGCCTGGATGTCTGCCGTCTTTCCACTGTGGGCCGCTCGCAAGAGCAGATCGCTCGCATAGGTCCATGCAGGACGACGCTGGCGAAAATCCTCAAGGTCGAGGATGAATCTCGCCGCATCCAGCAGTGTAGCGAGGTCAGCCGAGGGTCCACCCTTCGGTTTGATTCGACGTGACAATTTTTTTTCCCAATGGGTCTTTCGTTTCGGCATCTTGTCAGATTAGGCAAACCGGTCCGACCGAGCTTCGCACTGTAGGTTGCATCAGCTGAATTGGTGAATGAGATAGAGTTAATTGGTGAATTGGTGAATGATCCGGCCGGATTTGGTGATTGCGGAACTCGGCAGACAATTGAGCGACGTCATCGACGAAATACTTGCGGGACGTGTCGAACCGGGCAAAACATGAGACCGATACGGGTACCTGGACAAACCGGTAGCCGATCGTCAGGCATTGACCGTGACGGTGCGCCGTCACCCTCGGCATTTGGCGAATCGCTTGACGACCGGGTAGTATATTGCCGTCTTTGTTGAGGGCGAGTTATGCTAAAGAAGGCGGGGTCTCCTGCGGAAGAGAGAGTATCTGCACTCCAGGCCAAGCTCAACATCGTCCGAGCCGACACGGTTCGTTTGACTGACGGTCAGCTTCGCCATACCGCGCTGCAGATTGCGCATGTTGAACAGGCGTGCAAAGCCGTAATAGAAGCAATAGAGCAACTCGACAGGATAGATACCGATACAATTAACCGCATAGATCCGAAAAGGTTCATCTTCGAATTGAAGACTGAACTTCAAATGCTCAAAACGATTTTGACCGACCAAGAGTATATTGGGTCATCATTATTCATCAATCGGATGGGGCAATTTGGAAGCGATTGAATGTGACAGCCGGAACCGGCGTCACCGTTTACTTTTCGCGTCCAGCGATGAGCGATTTGCCGTCCGCAATCTTGATTTTTTGAGTTAACAATCACCGAGCTCCTTCTCGCTGTTTGCTCGAGTTATGCCTGCGGCGACCCGCCAAGCTAAGTGGGATCGCCTACCACGGTCGGTGAGGACATGAAGGCAATATCTGATACACGCAAACAAAATGAACATAACAAACAAAATCTAGATTAGATTCATTGCATTCCAGAGAAACTAGTGGTCAACATGGCTGACGCACATTGAGATGATCCGACCGCACCGCGAGTTCGCTTTGCTCATACGGAGAGCACCGATCGTCTTCCGCTTGATTCAGATCGTCGGATGCGCTCAACGGCAATCAAATTGCGGTGCAACGATGGACCCTGCGCTCGACCACCGGTCGTGTCCGTACTTTCCACAACATGGCAAAACCGCCACACAACCGAGAAAACTGTGTTCAATCGGTTGGCAATCTGATGGGACCGACCGACTCAAGCTAGTGTCCGGTTCGCAAAGATTGGCGTTCGTATTGTGGGATACAGGGCTGGGCCATGAAATCGAGTATGTTCACCGACATCCGTCGCAACGACCGACGTGATGCGTTTGCGCAGAGCATCACATCCGATCGAACTTTGATGGATTTGCCGCCGGAAAATTCCTGGCTGCGAAGGATCTTGGACAATCTCTATGCCCAGGAGCCATCGATAGAGGAAGGCCTCAGCTTGATCGCCGAAGCGGCCACGCATGGCGACGGACCGAACCCGAAATTTCCCCGATCGTTCGAGCCAGGACACCCGTCCCGTCCGGTTGCAAATCCGCAATCACGAAAAGCGTCTTGCCGATCCGATCGGTCACAACCAACGATGATCAAGTCCGGACTGGCCGAGGACTTTGCCTACAGAGTCTATGCCGACGGATCGATTGAAGCCAAACTTCGCCACGGCTCCGACTGCTGGTTGAGATTTGCCTCAATCGAGGCGCTGCGGCTTCATCTTGGTTTTGCATTACTGCAGCGGGCTGGCTCCGGCGCGGCTGAGTGTTAGGACAGCGATCGGTAGATCGCCGCGGCCGGAACAAGGCTTCATCTTCAGACGACATTGTTTTGCCGCCGGACGGCCAACTCTTGGTCGACCCGTTGTGGGTATCGCTGCGACCTTCAGGGCATTGGGCGTTCCTGGCAGTGTTGCGAGGAAGCAACGCTTAGCCCGCCCCCAGCGTCCAGTCAGTTACTTCGAGGACCAGCGGTTCGGGTGTCAACTTTCATTGCGATGCTCCGCTCAGACCCAGCACGGAGCGCACCGCAGGCAGCACCGCGTCCGCCATCGCAGCGTGACCTTCAGCAGTCGGATGGATGGCACCGCCATAGACGGCGCTGGTAGCGCCCCAGGTTGCATCATGAATATCGCTTGGCTGTAAGGCTGACGGCAATCCCTGCGGATAGGTCATTGCGCTGAAGTAACTGTCGTTTGCCGTCCTGATCCATCGCGCGCGGTGAGCGTAGGGGCGAAATTCAGCGGGTTCGTGCTCGCAAGTCAGCGGATGCGTGGCTGCTTCGGCAGCATTGTCGGTGAAACTGTTGCCGCCAGGCTGAAAACATTCCCGATCGAAGATCGGATCCTCATTTGATCGGGCGCAGAAGCCGTGCTCGACAAAGGCCTGCTGGTGGCCATCCACAAAGGTCATGCTGTCCAACGCCGGGTTGTCGCACAGCACCCCGGATTCGCAGCGCGCCAACGCCTTGAGCCGCGGGAGAAACCGCTCTGACACGAACTCCGATGTCTCACGCATGCGCTGGGCATCGACTGCGAAGGCCGGATGGACGTCGAATCCGTCCCGCCCGCCCGGACACGCGCTGCCGTCGGCCTGGAGGCCGGGATGCCCGTAGGAGACATAGACGACACGCTGCAAATTTTCTCCAACGAGTGGTTTGAGGGCAGCACGCAGCTTCGCAAAGTCGGACGGTAGTTCGCTGTCAAGCGTGCGTTGCGCGTCCTCAACCGAGGTGATCAGGCCACCCCTGCCAAACAGCGCTCGTTCGGTTCCCGCCTTGATGATGATATTCGCGACCAGGCCGGCAAACTTGATGTCATTGGCGCCGACGGTCAGCAGCATCAGATCGAGATTACGATTGGCATTATGCCGACGGGCAAGTGTCAGTAAGTCACGCAGCTGTCCGAGCTCGCCCGGCACTGTGCCTGAGCAGGAAGAGCCGTCGGTGCTGCTAGGACACTCGCGGGTGCGCTGCGGGTTGAACAGCCCCGCATTGATTGTGGCTCCGGTACAGCCAAGCGGAATGAAGGTAACGGCGACATGCGGCTCTTCTACAGCCAACGCGAGAGCGACACGAGTTTGGTAGCTGTAAAGCGATCGGTGGCAGGGCGCGTTGAGCCATCGTGCACCGTGGCGGGCCCAATCGGTCTCGCCCTGCGGCAAATCCGGTCCACTCTCGCATGACTTGTCGCCACGATACCCGGCGCGGCCTGGTCGGAAATACTCACTGCGCACCGCCCCCAGAAAGCGCCGAAAGCAAAAGCCGTCATCTGAGAGCGACACGGCGCGATCCGGATTGCCCTCACCCGAAGCGATTGAATCACCGAGCCCGGTAATCAGCAGATCCCGGACCGCAATTTCCGCCGTGGCATGCTGGAGCGGAGCGCCCTGCACCATGATATCGACGCCCACGGTGGTGGTGCGACCGTAACGCACGAACAGCTTCACTTCCTCCTCGCAGTTGACGCTGATTTGCTGCGGCGGGTCCTCCGGATTCTCAAACGTCCAAGCGCACGTTGCATCCGGCGGGGCGTTGGCGAGTACCACCCCGATATGGTGTGCGGTTGGTGCGAGATAGTCTTCGCGGGTGCCATCGCGCACGCAGAATTCCGGCACGCGACCCGTCGCATCGATGCACAGGTTACCAACCATGTCCTTGGCCCAACCTTGGCCGTCGCTGTCGCGAGCCAGACGCATTTCGGCCGCAAGCACCCCATCCGCCCGGTGCGCGGCAACGTGACGCTGGAAATCGCGCTCGTTGCGGAACAGGCGGAACCGGTTTTTGACCTCCCATTCGATGTGCGGCGCATCATTTGCCGGTTGGGTAATGGCCGGACCAATATTTGCAGGTTGGGCAATGGCTGGACCAGGAGCGCCCGCACAAGCGAGGACAACAGCAAGGGTCGCGATACAGATGATGCGCATGGGCTCGTGTGACAGCGGTTGAAATAAGGGGTTGCGGGGCTGTGCGAAAAACCGATTTCCTCGATCAAGTTCCCAATCGGGACACGAACGCCCTCCCCCGGTGCGAGGTCGAGGACGCTCGCCTGTTGATCCTTTCGGTCTGCCTGCCTCCCGGCGCTCCCCAGACGATCCCCGGCCGAGGCCCAAATTAGGACGGAATTCCGCCCGCTTTGGACGCCCTGAGTAACACCACAGTTGCGGCAGAAATGTGAGGATGACCGGAACGCGTAGCGTTCCGCTCCCGGCGCAGACCTGCTCGGCCGAACCGCCGACCATGCGCGACATGCCTCATCATGGGTGTGCCGGGCGATCCGGGTCTCTCTCCAATCGACTCAATTCATTGACAAAAATTGAAGACACGGCGCCAGCGCAAGCTCGTCGCGATGTCCCGCCCGCGGCACGGCGCGTGAATTCCGCGCGTTTGCAGTGAGCCGCGTGGTATCTGGGCACGCGCGGCGTTTCCTGCGCGACAACGTGCCGCTCGACGCGTTGTACCTCGCCATTGTCGTCTGGTCGCCGCATGACCGCACGGTTGGGTTTGCTCACGGAGCACCCCAGACATCCGCTCAGCGCGGGCCGACCACGCGCGCGCCCACAATCAACGGGCACTGTTGCGTGTGCTTATCGTCTGGTCGCGCAGATTTCCCGGTAGACCCGCATACGTCGCATACATAACACTCAGCATAAAAATAAAATGCGAGGCAACTTGGAAATTATTGGAATTTCAATTCATGGGATTTCATCTTGACTGCACAGTTGAGAACGATAGCGTGTGACTCCGCGGGAGGGACGTCGGAGGAAACGTCAACATGAGGCTTCGAACCGCTACTCTCCCCGATCAGGCACGTCCGACTTGTTTTACTGAATGCGCCCAATGCGGCGAGACGCTGTTCGCTCCAGAGTGGTCGGAGCATGTGACTGAGCGCTGCGTTCGGCATTGCTGGTCCTGCGACTCCTGTGGGTACCAATTTGAAACATCGGTCTATCTCAGGGCGGGCCTGTTTCGGGAAGCAATTGATTATGACGCAGTGCGGTAGCGTCCGATAACATCAGCCGCAACAGCTACTGCAACCCGCCGAAGTCGGCGGGTTCTTGCTGTCGTGCACCTCTCTGTCGGTGCCTCTTGCTTTTCGCCCCGGCTAACTGCCGCATATTCTGGCCAGTCTTGTCTGGCCCGGTTGGCATCGGCACAGTCCCGCATCAGAACAACCAGCCAGCTTTCCGGGAGAATGTTCCCTCGCTACGGCCCTGTCTTGCGGGGCGACTGATCTCTGGTAGGTATTTGACCTTTCTGATCCCCATCCTCAAAGGCGCTCGCACCAGATGCAGAGCAGCGTGCGAGCCAGGCCTGCGAGCAGGCAAAAATTTCCAATTTCCGGCATCAAGCCTCGGCTGCTAGGACAGATGCCGGCGATTTTGCTGTTGGGAGCCGACGGCCAATGCGACCGCGTTTGCATTTTTTATTGCAACCGGCCGTTGCCTGCGGACCGCACGGTCACCATCGTATGTGGCTTGGCCTTCGCGCATCATGGTAAGGGGCGGACCTGCGGATCGGTCCGAATGCCGAATTGGCGGCGCCGGAGACGACAATGGACTGGAGTGCGCTTAGCGCATTGCAGCGCAATGCGCCGGTGCTTGAACCCGGGCACGTGTGGCTCGCTGGGGCTGGGCCTGGCGATCCGGGGCTCTTGACGTTCGAAACGCTCGCCGGCATTGCCCAAGCCGACGTGATTGTTCACGACGCTTTGGTGGATGCCCGCGTGCTCGCGCTGGCCCCAAAAACCGCCCGATTGGAATTTGCCGGCAAGCGCGGCGGCAAACCATCCGCCACCCAGGACGACATCTCGACCCGCCTCGTCGAGCTCGCGCGCGGCCACGAACGCGTCTTGCGCCTCAAGGGCGGCGACCCCTGCATCTTCGGCCGCGGAGGTGACGAGGCGATGGCGCTGGCAGCCGCCGGCGTCCCGTACCGCATTGTCCCGGGCGTCACGGCTGGCCTTGCGGCTTTGACCGCGGCATCAATCCCGGCGACCATGCGGGGCGTCAATCAGGCCGTGATTTTGGCAGCCGGCCATGCCGCGGCCGAAACCGACAGGATAGACTGGGAGGCTTTGGCGGCGACCGGCCAACCGTTGGTCCTCTACATGGCGATGCGCAATCTCGACGAGATCGCGGCGGCGCTGCAGCGCGGCGGGCTTTCTGGGCGGACGCCAGCGGCGGCAATCGCAGCCGCGACGACCGCCAATGAGCGCATCGTGATCACGACGCTCGAGCGGCTTGCATCCGATATTCGGGACAGCGGCCTTGAGCCTCCCGCCGTCGTGGTCGTTGGCGAAATCGTTGGGGTGCGCAATCGCTTGCTCGGCCGGGCTCCTAGTTGACTGATGCGCCTCGCCCAGACAGGGAGAAGCATTCACCCACTTGGAAGGTATTGCCGACGGGGGCGGTCCTGCGACATGCGGTTGGGCGCAAACAGTTCATGCACTCGTCCGCGAAGTTGCAGACCCGCACGGACGCTGATCGCGGCCGCCGGTTGTGCGTCGCGCCACACAGAAGCGCTCGGACGTCGTCGGCGTTTGGTAGGCGCATAAGCAAACGGCCGGCGATCGCCACCAAATTCGTCTGAAAGACAAGAACCGAGACCGCGCCGGCAGCGACCAGATAAACGTTTGAATGCCGAAACAGTGCGTCGGTGCGCTGCCGGCCGAAGCCCGGCTTCGCAGCGATCCTGCCTGAAGGGCCGTCTTTTTCAAACATCGGGAGCCGCTGCGGTCAGAAACGCCACCGCGACGGACTAACCGAGGGCGGTCCTCACGCGTGCCGGATTGAATGGCAGACCTCGCAGTCTCTGGCCGGTGGCGTGCGCGAACGCATTGGCGATGGCGGCGACTGTCGGGCCTTGCGATGCCTCACCAGATCCAAGCGGCTTTTCCTCGGGCCGGTCAATCAAGACCGTTTCGATCTTGGGGACTTCCGGCATCGTCAGGATCGGATAGGTAGACCAGTCACGTGAGCGGATGGCGTCGCTGTCGAACTGTACCGCCTCGTGGAGAGTCCAGCTGGTAGATTGAATAACTCCGCCCTCGATCTGATTGGTTAATCCGTCTGGGTTGATGATCTGACCTGCATCGACCGCGACAAAGACCCGCGGAACGCGCAGGGTGGCCGCTTTGCGGTCAAGTTCGATCTCCACCACCACAGCCACATAGGCGGACAGGTTCTTGTATTTGGCAAAACCGATCCCGCGACCGTGCGCACCTCCACCGGTCTCGCCAGCCTTCCAATTGGCCTTGGCGGCAACGGCCTCGATCACAGCTCTGGCCCGGACATCCTTAAGATGGGCAAGGCGATAGGCGATCGGATCGAACCCGACCTTCTGCGCCAGCTCATCCATGAAGGACTCGGTTGCGAACACGTTGGCATAGGCGCCGAGCGTGCGCAGCGCTGATACCCGCAGGGGCATAGGCTTGACCAGATGATTGACGATCCGCTGATTAGGAAAATCGTAGAGCGGCACGGCGTTGCGGTCGCTGCCGCCAGCGGGTTGCGGAATGTTGGTCGGCGGCGCCGGCCTCTGCGGCTCGCTCAGATACCAGCTGGCCAGCAGATTGTTGTCACTGCCCGGAACGCCGGGGCGCGTGCTGTGGGTGTTGCTCCAGACCTCGTAATTCCACGCGAGGATATGACCATCGGCACCAAGCGACGCCTTGGCATGCATCCTCATCGCCGAACCATAGGGTTCCCAGGCAAATTCATCCTCGCGCATCCACTGCACGCGAACCGGGCGACCCTCGGCGGCGCGCACTAACAGCGCTGCATCGAGAGCAACGTCGTCGGCGCCGTTATGACCATAGCAGCCGGATCCTTCCACGTGGATGCAGCGCACCGAGGCTGGATCCATTTTGATGACTTTGACCAGATCTTGCTTGAGCGGAAACACCCCTTGTGAGTGAGTCCACACCGTAAGTGTGCCGTCGGCCAGCGCGGCGACTGCGCAGGACGGGCCGATCGAGGCGTGTGCTACATAGGGGCGCGTATAGGTCGCCTCAACGGTCTGGACGGGCGCGGGCATCG
>Ga0187783_10004583_pt1 | contig 10223 bp, 10 predicted proteins | sample 1015_SJ02_MP02_2_FD_132471 | JGI IMG/M metagenome (GOLD analysis project Ga0187783, IMG submission 132471) | Tropical peat soil microbial communities from peatlands in Department of Meta, Colombia - 1015_SJ02_MP02_20_MG | ecosystem: Environmental > Terrestrial > Soil > Wetlands > Peat | place...
CTGAGGGTGGAGAAGATAATGAACTCGAGCTTCTCCTCGGGGTCGTCATCGTCTGGCGGGTCGCTCTTCCTGGTGATAAGCTCCGACAACGTCACCTCCTCTGAAGTGAGAGGGTTCGTCGAAGCCTATTCGACGACGGCTGCGAGGAACGACAGTCTCGCGAACCTGACGAGCGTCAGCGACGTCTACGTTTCGACCTCCAAGGTGGTGGCCGGAGCCGTCTCTGCGGTTAACTCGGTGAAGAACGGGACGGAGACACTGGCACAGCTCGTGTTCGGAGTGCCATCCGCCTTTGTCGGCTTTTGGAATGGGACCGGATACTCTCAGGGAGGCATTGCCCAAGCCGAAGCCGAGACGAGCACCTTCCTGACCAGCTCGATATCCAACTCCACCGTGCTTGCGGGTTCGAGGCTGTACCTCAGCGCCTTCGTATCCGACCTTAACTCCAGCTATTCGGCGTCTCCAGGGGTCCCGGTCGGCGAGAGGCTCCAGGCCGCCATCGAAACGGCTGCAGGGCAGCTGGTCAGGCTCGAGGTGCCGACTTCTGATCAAGCCTTCGCGGCTGAGATAGTACAAGACTTCAGCATCGAGAACTTCTCCTCTCCCGCCGCCGTCGAGAGCTTCGTCACCAACAGAGTCGCGCAGATAACCCTGTACACCCCAGGCTTTGCCAAAGCGGTCTACCCACTCACCTCGAGCTCACCCGTCGGGAACGAGACCGCCTTCGTCGACGAGCTCGTGGCCAACTATTCCCGCTACGACCTGCCCTCCTTCTACCAGAACGCCATCACTGGGTTCGTCAGCCCCAACCAGAAGGTGATGATAGTGCTGCTCAACTTCTCGAACGTCGGGACCCTCCAGGTCAAGGAAGCGAGAGACCTCGTCTCCTCGACGTCGTCAGCCTACGGTCTCCAGGGAGACGTCCAAGTGACCGGCGACCAAGCCCTGAACGAGGACTTCACGCAGTCGAGCCTGGGAGACCTGGGAATCATCCTCCCGTTCACCATCATCATCCTGATCGCCGCGACTGGCATATTCTTCAGGTCGTTCGTGACTCCCGCGGTCACGCTCGTGGGGATAGGAATCGCGCTTGGTATCGCAGACTCCGTCATCCTCTTCCTGGTAGGAACGTACGTAATCCAGGTCGACCCCAACGTACCTGAGATCCTACTGACCGTGCTGATCGGGGTCGGGACCGACTACTCAGTCTTCCTCCTGGCGCGCTACAGGGAGGAGAGGGTGAAGGGGAAGGACAAGTTCGCGTCGATACACAAGTCGGTCGCCTGGGCCGGAGAGAGCATCGCGACGAGCGGCCTCACCGTCATCATCTCATTCGTCTTCCTCGGGATCTTCCAGTCGGTGGCGCTCCTTCGGAGCATGGGCCTACTCGTCGGAGCGGGGGTCCTCGTCGCGCTGGTGGCCTCTCTCACTTTCATCCCGTCGGTCATACTGACTTTTCCCAACGGCATCTTCTGGCCGAACGTGGGTACCAGGTTCGCCAGGTACGCTCAGAGCGTCGAGAGCAAGATAGAGAGGAAGTCCGGTTACTTCTCGAAGTCTGCGAGGTTCGCGATAAGGCACGCTAAGCTGATAACAGTCCTGGCCCTCGTCGCCACCGTCCCCGCGGTCTACACCTGGTACAGCACCCCCGTAGGGTACGACTTCCTTGCTGCGGCTCCAAAGAGCCTCTCGAGCGTCCAGGCATTCGACAGCATAAGCCAGAACTTCGGCTCGGGCACCCTCTACCCCACCTACGCGGTCGTCCAGTTCAAGGCGCCCCTTTGGAACGGGACGGGTTACAACGTATCGGAGATGAACCTCGTGGACTCCATAAGCAACCAGACGCTCAGCCAGAGCAACGTGCAGTCCGTTCACGGCCCGACCAGACCCAGCGGCGAACGCGTCGACTACACCGACCTCGGCACGGGGAGCCGCGCGACCCTCCTAGAGAATGCGATAAACAAAGACATTAGCTCCAACGGAACCTTCGCTTTGCTCGACATAGACTTCGTGTCCTCTCCGCAGAGCCAGACTTCGATCACCACAGCTCAGAATCTGAGGGGCCTCTACAAGACCGATACGGCGGAGAATTCAGACTACCTGCAGGGGATCTACCTCGGAGGCGCAGCTGGCAGCACCCTGGACGAGAAGAACTCAATCAACGGACAGTTCACCCAGGTTATCCTCTACGTGATGGTCGGGGTCGCCGCGGTACTGCTCGTGGTCCTCGGTTCGCTCTTCCTGCCGCTCTTCGCCATCGCGAGCATCGCCATGAGCATCTCATGGACGATCGCGACGACCGACGTTGTCTTCAACAGACTCTACAACTTCCCCGTCCTCTTCATCACACCCCTGACCCTCTTCGTCCTGCTGCTTGGGCTAGGCATGGACTACAACATTTTCATTCTCACCAGGATACGGGAGGAGGCGACAAAGGGAGAGTCGCTGACCACCTCGATCACGACCGCAGTCGAAAGGACCGGAGGCATAATCACCGCAGCCGCGCTGATCCTGGCGGGGTCTCTGGGGACGTTGATGCTCTCCAGCAACCTGCTGTTGAAGGAGTTCGGCTTCGCCTTCTTCTTCTCGATAATCATCGACGCGATGGTCATGAGAACGTACATAGTCCCATCCGTCATGTCCCTCGTCGGGAAGTGGAACTGGTACGCTCCGGGAAGGCTCCAGAGAGTGAGGATGAAGGGGTCTGGACAGCGGAGAGATTGAAGAGTCGGTCTTAGAGGAAGGCTGCTACTACCTATCGAAGATAGGCCTGTCCTTGGAGGAGATCGCGCAACACTTCGAGACGACCCCCGCCGCCGTCCGCGACCGGGTGAGGTCCTACCGCTCCAAGTTGAGGAAGAGAGAGGTCGTTGCGGACGAGTTCGACGTCGTCTTCTGGAGAGAGGTAAAGAAGGAAGCAGAGGGAGATGAAAAGGTCACTTTCCTCTCTGACAAGGGATTCCATCACGCGTGGAAGTCCGAACTCAGGAAGCTCGATGGCCGCGCTCTCATGGCCATCTATGAGGCGACGAGGGACTTTCTCGACTCCGACCCAAACCGTCGTTTCCTGGACTTTCCTCCTCCCAAGGGCTACGACCCGCTGGCGATGGAGAGAGAGACCAAGCGTTCGCTCGAAGTGATCTCCGCCGTGCTTGGAGAGAAGTGGGAAGAGGAGAAGAAGAGGAGCAAGGGAGACACGAAGCGAAGGAGAGCTCCTTCAAGGGTTATAACGCCGAAGCGGAGTCGACGGCCAACTTGAAGCAGAGGGTCGTCGCCGCCGTACTCTGCGGAGGAAGGGGGGAGAGGCTGCGGCCCCTGACTGACTTCTTCCAGAAGACGATGATACCCGTCGGGCCGAAGAGGCGTCCCCTCCTGGAATACATCATACGACTCCTGGCGCACCACGGGATAGGGGAGACCGTCCTCCTCACTGGGTACAGGACTGACGAGATACGCAGCTACTTCGAGGATGGCTCGAGGTTCGGGATGAGAATCAGGTATTCGGAGGACAAGAAGGGAGCCAAGGGAAGCCTGAACGCGCTCGCCAACGCGATGTCAAGCGGTGCCTTCGACGACCCAGAACTGCTGCTCGTCTACTACGGGGACATACTCTCCGACCTTGACATAACTACGCTCCTGAACACGCACCGAAGCCTCAAGGCGGACGCGACTCTCGTGCTGGCGAGAGGCTACACCCTCCCCGTCGGCGTCGCGGAAGTGAAGGACGGGAAGCGAGTCTCTGGCGTGAGGGAGAAGCCGACCCTCGACATCAGCGTCACGACGGGCTGTCTCGTTCTGGGGAGGGGAGCCCTGAGGGCTGTGAAGAGCATAGCCGGACCTCAGAGGTCCGACCTCATGACCCACTTCGTTCCTGCGCTGCTGTCCAGGAAGATGAAGGTCGGTGCCTACTACAACACCGGACTCTGGCACGACATGGGGACGCTGACGGGCTATGAGAGCCTCAATCGCAGTCTCAGAGACGACGACCTGCCCTTCGCTGACGGCCAAGAGAAGCATCGTCGCGCTACAACGACCGGACCGAGACAAAACTGACGAGAGGCTCGTTCAACAGTTAAAAAGGGCGGAAGGGCCTTCTTTTATTGGTCCATGGCGACCGATAGCGTTGTGAAGGACGAGCTCACCGCGCTCATCCGAAATTTTCAGGGCCGCAGGATTCTGGTCATAGGCGACATCATAGTCAGCAGGTTCGTCGAAGTGGCCGCCCGAAAGCTCGCGCGCGAGGCTCCCGTCCCGGCGGGAGACTACGTGGGAGAGACATTCCTTCCCGGAGGTGCGGCCAACCTCGCCCGCGAACTCACTTCGCTCGGGGCCTCGACGAGCGTCGTCGGGCTGGTGGGGTCGGACGAGTACGGCACGTGGGTCGGCAACGAGTTCACCAGGAACGGGATATCCCACACGGGCGTCCTCGTTGACTCGTCGAGGCCCACATCTCTTCGGACTTGGATAATGGTCAACTCCTTCCACACTCTGAGGATCGACAGGGAGGACAGGAGGGACGTCCCTTTCGCGATGGCCAAGAAGATGATGGCCGAGGCGGAGCCTCAGATCAAGGAGGTCGACTGCGTGATCCTCTCCGACTACGACCGAGGTGCCATCACGAGCGCCCTGATCAACTGGGTGGTGGCTGCCGCCCAGGAGTCGGGGAAGATAGTGGTCGCGCAACCCAAGAACCACCACTACCTTGACTTCTCAGGGGTCACGTACGTGAAGTCCAACCTGCAGGAGGCAGCGGCCGCGACGGGGATGAGCATAGTCAACGATACGAGTCTCAGAAACATGGGAGTCAACCTCCTCAGCAGGCTCGAATGCAAGGGACTCTTGGTAACTCGGGGTGAGGAGGGAATCACACTCTTTGACAAGGAGAACGTCACACACTTCCCCCCTCTCGGAGGGAGGAAGAATCTCTTCAGCAAGGTCGGCGTCAGGGACGCGATGACGGGTGTCTTTTCACTCGGAGTCGCCACGGGAGGGTCGGCCTTCCAGGCAGCTTGCCTCTGCAACGTCGCGGGAGCGGCGCGCAGCGACCTTCAGAGGACGGCCTCTCTCTCTGCAGCAGACCTCGAGAACATGGTCAACGACATGGACGACTTCGCACAGCGCGTCGTCCAGGTCCCGGTGAGGAGATAGTGGAGACAGCCCAGGAGCTCCTACGTCTGAAGGAGATCGCGAGGAACACGCGCAAGCTGATCCTCGAGAGCTTGGCGGAGGCTGGGTCGGGGCATCCGGGAGGGTCACTCTCTGCCGTCGAACTTTTGGTCACCCTGTACTTTCACGTCCTTCACTATGACCCTAACAACCCAAAGTGGGTGGACAGGGACAGGTTCTTCCTGAGCAAGGGGCACGCCGCTCCTCTGCTCTACGCGATACTGGCGCAGGCGGGCTTCTTCCCCACCGAGGAGTTGATGACGCTGAGGAAGATGGGTTCCAGACTGCAGGGGCATCCAACCCTTGGCGTCCCGGGGGTCGAGGCTCCGGCAGGGTCAGAAGGGATAGGCCTGTCGCTCGGAGTCGGTACGTCCCTGGCGGCGAAGCTCGACAAGAAAACGTACAGGACTTACGTCCTGATGGGCGACGGCGAGCAGCAGGAGGGGGAGGTCTGGGAGGCGGCCATGTCCGCTTCGAAGTATCGTCTGGACAACCTCACTGCGATCATCGACCGCAACGGCATACAGCAGGACGGTCTGACCGAACAGATAATGCCGCTCGAGCCGCTGGCGGCCAAGTGGAGGGCCTTCAACTGGAACGTCATCGAAGTGGACGGCTACGACTATTCACAGCTTCTGGACGCCTTCGACCTCGCCCAGAGCGTGAGCCACAGGCCTACGGTGATCATTGCTCACACCGTCAAGGGCAAGGGCATCTCGTTCATGGAGTGGTCTCCTCATTATCACGGGACCGCACCGCCGAAAGACAAGATCTCGGACGTGCTCAACGAACTAAAGTGATCGCTTGAAGAAGATACGGATAGCACCCTCCGTCCTAGCGTGGGACTTGGGAGACTTGGCCGAGGCTGCCCGCATCGCCGTCGAGGGCAAGGCCGACCAGCTCCATCTCGACGTCATAGACGGCCACTTCGCTCCCAACATCACTTTCGGACCCGGGACGGTCAAGGCCCTCCGGGGAAAGTGCGACCTGAAGTTCGACACGCACCTCATGATCGACCAGCCGTCCGCCTTCGTGGACAAGTTCATGGACGCGGGGTCTGACCTTCTCATTCTCCACGCCGAGGTGCTCTCGGGCGCTAGCTTCGACGAGCTCTACCCTAGGATACACTCTAGAGGGAAGGAGGTTGGACTCGCGATAAAGCCGTCCACCTCCCTGCCCGTCTGGGCGACGGAAAGGCTCGAGAAGGTGAGCGAGTTGGTCTTGATGACGGTCAACCCCGGCTTCAGTGGGCAGACGATGGACATGTCCGTGATGCCCAAGCTTGAGGCCATCCGGGCGGAGATAGATGATAGGAGGCTCGACACGGACTTGGAGATAGACGGTGGGGTCGAAACCGACAACGTGCAAGAAGTGGTTAAGAGAGGAGGAAACGTCCTCGTGGCAGGGGCGGGAGTCTACGCGAAGAGAGACCCGGTCGCAGCAATCGAAAGGCTCAGGGAGCGGGCCGAGGGGGCGGTGATGTAGGCTGCTGGCGAAGCAGGCCGCGATGAGGGACGGGTACGGAGAGGCACTCTTGGAGTTGGGCGACAGGAACGGGCGGGTGGTCGTCTTGGGAGCCGACACGACGGGGTCGATGAAGTCCGCGATGTTCGCGACGAAGTTTCCGGAGCGCTTCTTCAACATGGGCATCGCGGAGCAGAACCTGATAGCCACGGCTGCAGGCTTCGCTCTTGCTGGGAAGATCCCCTACGCCGGCACCTACGCGATCTTCGTGCCCGGCAAGTGCGTCGACCAGATCAGGAACAACATAGCATATCCGAACCTCGACGTCAAGATTGTGTGCTCTCACGGCGGGATATCGGTTGGCCCAGACGGCGCATCGCACCAGCAGGTGGAGGACATAGCGATAATGAGGAGCATCCCGAGGATGCGAGTGGTGGTGCCCTGCGACTACGTCTCCACTAAGGAGATAGTGAAGGCGATCGCGGAGATACCCGGGCCATTCTACGTGAGGCTGACGAGGCCGACCACCCCCATAGTTTACGAGTCAGGTTTTCAGTACGTTTTCGGGAAGGAAAACGTGCTGCTCGAAGGCAGCGACGTCGCGATTCTCGCCTGCGGTATCATGGTGCCCGAGGCACTCGCAGCAGCCGTGGCGTTGAAGTCGAGGGGGGTCTCTGCTTGCGTGGTCGACATGCACACCATCAAGCCCATCGATTCAGAGCTGGTGACTTCGGTGGCGAGGAAGTGCGGCTCCGTCGTCACCGTCGAAGAGCTCAACATCGTCGGCGGAATGGGATCTTCGGTGGCAGAGGTCCTCGTCGAGAACTATCCAGTGCCCATGAAGAGGGTCGGGATAATGGACACGTTTGGCGAGAGCGGAGAAGCTAACGAGCTCTTGAAGAAGTACGGGCTGACGCAAGCGAAGATAGAAGAGGCAGCCCTCGCCTCGCTAGCGATGAAAGGCAAGAGGGACTAGCGTTTGCGGCTTCAGTCTGATCGTAAACCTTCTGAGCCTAGCACTGCTGGTCGGCTCCCACCCGCCTTTGACATCATCGAAAGGATCGCCTCGTCTAAGTCTCGTCCAACGCTTCTGTAGTCCTTCCCCCTGAAGGACTCGGGTATCACCACCTCCATTGTCTCCGTGTTGAACGAGGCCTCAGGTCCAAAGGCGACGCGGCACTTTGGAAGAGGGGGATGGAATGAGTAGTTCAGGTCGTCGTAGTGGAAGTTGACGAGCATCTCGTCGACAGGAATCGAACGCCCGAAGTCCCCCGCCATTCCCGTCGACTCGTAGGCGACGGCCGCTCCTACCCCGAGCACGAAAGCGAATTCGTGGGCTCTCCAGTTGTAGAGGGTTGTGGGGCCGAAGACCGGCTGCAGGACTAGCACGAAGACAAGGGTGGACCCAATGAGCACCAAGTAGATTGCCAGAAACGAGTACCACCAGTAGCTGCTGGTCGGGCCGAGCTTCCTAGTGTCCTTTCTGAATAGTCGGATGCAGGAGAAGACGGCGAGTCCGAACACGACCGCCTGTGCCGCGATCGCTACAGACGATGACCCTGCGCCCGTCCCCCCAGGTAGAGCATAGAACTCGTCCCAGAGCAGAAGTGAAACAACCCCCGTGAGTAGGCTCGCGACGACGAAGAACAAAGAGAGACTGCGCCTGCGGTCTACACTCGTCCCGAAGAGAACGGGAGCGAAGAGGACGGTGACCCCCAACAGACCCCCCACCGTCCCCCAGGTGTCGAAGACAAGGGCCGAGGCGAGAGGCCTCCATCCCGAAGACGAAATCGACGACAATACGCGCGATGGACCCAGGAGGAGCGTTCCCACGTTCAAAGCAGAAAGGACGACGAAGGCTGCCACGACCCAGACCAGACCAGAGTCTTTGGCCTCACGGAGCTGTCTTGCTAGGCCGGGTTGCATCCCACGACCCGGCGAACCGGCGCTAGACTTTAATAACGAAACGGGCTTGAAGCGTTCGGATTGAAGTTCTTCCTCGACACAGCGAATCTCGACTCCATAAAGAAGTACAACCAGATGGGGCTTGTCGATGGGGTAACGACGAATCCCAGCCTGGTCGCAAAGGAGGGTGGCGACTTCGAAGAGATGGTTGTCGCGATATGCAAGGAGGTCAAGGGGCCGGTCAGCGCTGAGGTGGTCAGCACAGACAACGAAGGGATCGTCAGAGAGGCGAAGCACCTTTCGCAGTTAGCGCCGAACGTAGTAGTGAAGATTCCAATGATATCGGAAGGCCTCAGGGCCACAAGAACGGTGTCGCAGATGGGCATCCCCGTCAACGTGACGCTGATCTTCTCCGCGAATCAGGGGCTCTTGGCGGCTAAGGCGGGCGCGTCATACCTCAGTCCGTTCATAGGACGGCTGGACGATGTCGGTCAGCGAGGAATGGACGTCGTGGAGGACCTCGTAAAGATCAGGGCAAACTATGGCCTAAAGTCCGAGGTCCTGGTGGCCAGCATAAGGCATCCCCAGCACGTGCTGGAAGCGGCTAAGATAGGCGCCCAGATATCGACGATGCCCCCAGAGGTCATGGAGAAGATGATGCAGCATCCGCTCACAGACATCGGCCTGAAGAAGTTCCTGGAGGACTGGAACAGGTCGAAGAAGGAAAAGCCGTCGCTGACGGTCTGACTTTTTCCAGATTGAACTACCTCGCGGACCAGATGCTGAGCGGCCTCGCGGACGAGCTAAGGAGGAAGGGGGTCGACTGCAAGACCGTGCAGGAGGTCCTGAGGGGCAACAACGACTCCAGCGTGCCGATTGACGACGATGAGATCTTCAAGTATCTGATGGACCACAAGGGCTCTGTCTCGCTGATCACGCTCGACAATGACCTTGCGAAGTACTGTGCGAGGTTTCAGATTCCGTGCGTTCGCGTCCAAGACTCTGTCTACAGAGACATCGTCCGGGGAAGCTCGGAAAGTGGGTAAGCCTTTTATCTCTTTGAGTTTCCCGTTTCTACATGGCCAAGGCATACACTCTTCCGCCTCTTCCGTACGCGTACAACGCGCTTCAGCCGCACATCTCAGAGAAGATAATGATGCTGCACCACGACAAGCATCACCAGGCGTACGTCAACGGGGCGAACGCCGCTCTGGAGAAGCTCGACAAGGCGAGGAAGGGCGAAATGCAGATCGATGTGAGAGCCGTCCTCAGGGACTTCAGCTTCAACGTCGACGGCCACATACTGCACGCGATATTCTGGCCCAACATGGCTCCACCCGGCAAGGGGGGCGGAACGCCCGGGGGAAAGGTCGCTGACAAGATCAACTCCGACTTCGGAGGCTTCGACAAGTTCAAGTCCCAATTCTCCGACGCAGCCAAGGCGGTCGAGGGGAGCGGTTGGGCGCTCCTCCTTTACGAGCCTTGGTCAGACCAGCTCCTGCTGACTCAGGTGGAGAAGCAGAACTTCATGCACCTCGCCCAGATGCCGATACTTCTTGGCCTGGACGTGTGGGAGCACGCCTACTACCTCGACTACATGAACGACAGGGGCAAGTACGTGGACGCCTGGTGGAACGTGGTCAACTGGTCAGACGTCGACCAGAGATACGCAAAGTCCGCGAAGTAGC
>Ga0187783_10004584_pt1 | contig 10221 bp, 8 predicted proteins | sample 1015_SJ02_MP02_2_FD_132471 | JGI IMG/M metagenome (GOLD analysis project Ga0187783, IMG submission 132471) | Tropical peat soil microbial communities from peatlands in Department of Meta, Colombia - 1015_SJ02_MP02_20_MG | ecosystem: Environmental > Terrestrial > Soil > Wetlands > Peat | place...
ATCGGAAACCTGCGCGCTCTAACCGTTCACAATAAGCTGTGGCGGTCTGAATGCAGTCTGCTGGTTGGAGTTCGTCGGCACGGATTCTGCCGCCTCGCAATTTTGCCACTTAGATCGGCGTGAGCAAGGATCCGCCCACGCTGGATCGTCGTGGAAGTGTTTGGCGAGCAGATCGATGAAGCTGCGCACCTTCGCGGACAGACGATGGCGATGCGGATAGATCGCGTTGACAGCATATTCGGTGTCGAGAAAGTCATTCAAGGCGGACATCAGCCGACCGGCACGAAGATCATCCGCTACGAGAAAGCTCGGCAAAACGGTGAGGCCCTGCCCGTGAAACGCGGCCAAGCGCAGCGCGTTCACGCTGTTGGCCTGCATGTTGCCGGACACCGAAACTGATACATTGCCTTCCGGCCCAGAGAAACGCCAGTCATTACCCCAGGATCCGCCCAAGAACTTCAGGCAGTTGTGATTTTCCAGATCACCTGGATGTCCTGGCATCCCATGCTCGGCAAAATATTTCGGTGCTCCCACAAGAATGAAATGATAGGTCGCGATACGGCGCGAGATGAGACTTGAATCCGCAACGGGCGTGTTGCGAATAGCCAAGTCGAACCCATCTTCGACCAGATCTACGTCTCGATCACTCATGCTCATACTGATTGACACATTGGGATAGAGCGCCAAAAATTCCGCGATCACGGGCGCCAGAAACGGCGGCATCGCCACCGAGGTGCTGAGGCGCATAATACCGCGAGGTGTCGATTGTAGCGCCTGAGCTGTCCGTTCCGCGTCCTCAACGTCGCTCAGGATCTGCTGCGCGCGCTCGTAATAGGCTTGGCCGACTTCGGTGAGGCTGAGTTTGCGGGTGCTTCGGTTGAGCAGCCGAACTCCTAGTCGCTCCTCGAGTGACTGGACGTGGTTCGTTACCATGCTGGCGGACATATCGAGCGCGCGAGCGGCGGCCGAGAAACCACCGACATCAACAACTTTGACAAACGTCGCCATGCTTGTCATGCGATCCATTGGAACATTCTCCAGTTGCGGCTCGATCAAAATAGAGCCGGTTCTTACACGTCCGCAGCCAAATGTTCGTTCAGGCCTAACCATTCAAGCTGGCGCAAAGTCACAACTGTTCACGATTGCGTTTGCTTGCATTTTAGTCTTGATGCCGAGCAGAATTCTCCGCGAATCGATCGTAGCGACCAAGGCGGACAGCACGATGTCGGACCGCGAGGACGACGGGGGGTAGCCGAGTTGCAGAGCCCACGAGGGACACGGAGAAGAGGCAGAGCCGAGCGGCTCGAGCCCGCACCAAGGCGTATCGCGCGGTGAGGCTCGATGGTTTACGCCGGGAGGTGTCGGCTTGCGTCTCGCAGGCGGATCAGAAGCCGGACGATCGGCGTGTGGATGCGACGTTGCGACCGCAGGGTCGGCTTTGGCAGGAGTGGCGTGGGTATCCTGAATTGTATATGAGATCCGAAGGCCTACCGACAGTTCGATCCGCAATGACCGGCGCACGATTCCTACTGCTCGTCTGTTCCTCACTCCTCACATTGGTGCTCGCGACGACCGCATCGATTTCTGACGAAGGACGCGCGAAGAGCGCCGCCCACAATACTTCGGAAGCCCAGGCCCCGCCAAAGATGGCGATTCTGATGGAGCGGGACCGCCGGGGCAGCCCATACGCAAATTCCCACACTCACGTTGGTGCAACCGGTCTTGTACGTTGTGGTAGTACCGTGGGCACCGCGCAGCTTGTGCTGCGCCGCGATGTCATCGTCACCGCCGCCCACGTCTTGTTTGGGACTTCCCGTGGCGACTGCGTTTTCGTGCCCCGCATGGGATCGGGCGAACCCATCCCGATCAATTCGAGGACCATAAGGGCGGGCAGTCACACGCCGCTGTCGCAGGCCGCGACCAACGACTGGGCGGTGGCTCGCCTCTCTGCGCCGGTGCTCGATGCGACGCCCTATGAGCTTGCCGGAGCGTCGCTCGGACCGGTCACTATGTGCGCGGCGGGCAACGGCGGACCGACCCAATTCGGCGCAGAAAGTTGTGCGGTTCGGGGTGTCCTGAGGACTGCTGCCGACGGGATTCGTGAACTCGCTATCGATTGCAGTGGAAGCCCGGGTGGCTCCGGCGGTGCGATCATCAGTCGCAATGGCGGAATTGCGGGCATCTATATCGGATACCGCAGCGCGCATCCGAACGAGGCGGGACCATTCTCCAGTACGCATTATAATTTCGGTATTACGATCGAAGGCGCGTTTAGACGTGCGCTGCTGGCTGAGGCGCACTGAAGGCCCGCGAGGGTTGCGGTTGTCGGCGGCGAAGCGACCTCACATTGAATCAAATCGCAGCCAATCTCTTTATCGGCCATTAGACTGTCTACGATAGAGCCCTTTATCGGCTGAGACTTTACCTCAGGCGACGACAGGGGACTGGGCGCGCCTGCAACGGAGCCGAGCCCATGCAACCTCGACCTTCTTCACTTAGACCGTCTTCACTTATTACGCATTCCCCGTGCCCCGATTGTGGCGGTCCGATGATGCTGTCATGCATCGAACCTGCACATCCCGGTTACGACAGACGCACATTCAGATGCGCCGTCTGCGGTTACCAGCACGGCGTGACGGTCAAAATTGACAGCGTGCCACTCTCCCTTAAGGGGGTCGAGGCGAAGAGTGTTTTGTGATTGCGATTCCAACTACGACCTCATAAACGTTTTACGACCCCACAAACGTTCTTTCTTTGTCGGAATGTTCTTGAGCTGATGAATTCGTTGGTGTCTCGCTCCGCAAACTCACTACCGTTGACAGAGGATCTCGCGTCGGTATCGAGTGCGCGATATACCGTTGCGACGTAAAGAGATTATCGCTTCCGAGTCGCCAGTCGAAGACTTTCTTCCCTTACCACCTTGAGTACGCGAACCCTTAGCGAACGACGAGCTTGCGACTCCGACAGGCTCGCGAACTAGAAGATTGCGTTCGTATTGACACATCTCGAAAGGCAACGACCATGGACGGCCGACGGCCTCCAGTCAGGCAGTGGTCCATCGTTGCCTGGACGTTTTGTGTGACCCCGAGATTGGGCGGATCGATTTTCAGGGCGTCGTGGCGCGCTTCAGCTTAAGATGATGATGACAGCAAGCGAGGCCCTGTTGGAGAACGCGCTATCTCCAGAACATCTCGGTGTGGCGACCGCCTGCGAAAATCCGTTTGCAGTCGGGGGCAAGCGCCTGGCAGCGAAACCCTATATGTAAGTCGGCCGATGCGGTTGACGCCGTAATGGGACCGATCCGCTTGAGGGAAATCGTGGGACTTCTCGACCGGTTGTGGAGGGCTATCAGCGAGACGCTGTTCGGCGGCGTTACCGGACCAGGTGCCGAAGGCAGCGAGAATGCCCGTGAACGCGCTCAGGCGAACGCGCTTGTCGTGTGGCTCATGGGAAAAACCGGCTCGGGTAAGACGGCGGTCGTTTCTGCGCTGACCGGTGATCCGCGCGCTGAGGTTGGTCAAGGATTCGAACCTTGCACCCGAACGGCAGCCTTCTACAACGTGCCACCCGAGGCTCCGCTGCTTCGGTTTTTGGATACACGCGGGCTCGGAGAGCCCGATTATGATCCCGCGGACGACATGTCCTGGTGTGAACAGCAGTCACACTTGCTGCTGGTCGTCATGCAAGTGTCGGACGCAGCTCAAAGGGGCGTGCTGAAAGCGCTCGATTCGGTACGCGGCCGCCATCCCGACTGGCCGGTGGTCGTTGCGCAAACCGGGCTGCATCGACTTTATCCTGCGGGAATGCCGCATCCGATGCCGTATCCCTATTCGGGAGGAGCAGAAGACGAATCGATGGCCGCGGTGCCACGCGCGCTCCGCCAGGCCCTGGCCCACCAGCGCAAGCAGTTCGATGGGGTGCCGGGTGCGCCGCCGCTTTTCGTACCGATAGACTTTACTCAGCCGCAAGATGGGTTTCCTCCGCACGACTACGGAATTGATATGCTGGGGCAAGCCTTAGAACAGGTGGGTCCGGTCGCTTTCGAGGCGCTGTACCTCGCGCGAGCGGATGCGGAGAGTGATCGTATACGGGCGAAGGCACGCCCGCTTATCTATGGCTACGGAACCGTCGCGGCGGGCGCCGGCGCAGTTCCCGTGCCGCTTGTTGGCATGGGTGGCATCGCCGGAATGATCGCGCTGATGCTGCGCACGTTAGCGATCCGCTATCAGGTCGTTTGGACACCCCGCACCTTCAGTCAATTCACCGGAGCAATTGGCGGAGGCGCACTGTTCTGGTGGATGCTGAGATACGGCATGCGGGAGCTGATCAAACTGGTCCCGGTAGTCGGCACCGTGACAGCCGGCGCCCTCAATGCGGCGGCGGCGTTCGCAGTAACAGTCGCGACGGGAGAGGCCGCATGCGTATGGTTGGCATACCGCCACCGCGGCCTGACCGCGCCCGACGATGAGGTGCGCCGCGCCTTTGCCGATGGACTAGCGGCGGGTCTGCGGCGGGCGAAGGAGAAAAGCACGCCCAAGGAGCAGAGCGGATGACATTTCGCGAGACGTTACGACGTTATTGGCCGGAGATGCTTCTTGGGCTTACGGTCGCGCTTCCGTGGGTCTCGCTGATGGCGCTTGGACTCTTGTGGCTCTGGCAGAGCGGACGCGTCTGGGCGTGGGCGATCGCGGCTGCCGCATTTGGCCTGCCGGCGATTCCGCTGGCGAGGCTCGTCCGCAGACGGGCAAATGCCGAGGCGCGCATCGCTATGGGAGACCTTGCCGAGCCGTCGCGCAACTGGAGCGCTGTCGAACGAGAGGCGTGGTCGGATGTTCTCGCAATTGCGGACACCGCCGCGCCCTTTTCGTTCACTGAAACCCAATCGATCGCGAGGAGCGCACGCCACATCATCGATGTGGTGGCGCGGCGGTTCCATCCTGAAGCCCATAGCGCGTGGGCACAATTCAGTCTGCCCGAGGCCCTGTTGCTGGCCGAACGTCTGTGCCGGGATGTGCGCCGCGAAGCGCTGCATCATATTCCGGGGATCAGAACCGTACGGGTGAGTGACCTGCTCTGGGTGCAGCGGCAAAACGAGCGGTATGGGACTGGATTGCGTTTGGGATACGAGTTTTGGCGCCTGGCCCGCGCAGCCATCAATCCGATCCAGGCTGCGGGCTCGGAAACGAGCCGACTGTTCGTGGACAAGGCGGCGACCGTTCTATCGTATCGCCTGCGCGCGCACGCGACGCGACTGTTCACGCTCGAGGTTGGCCGTGCAGCCATCGATCTTTACTCTGGTCGGTTAGTGCTCTCGGAAGACGAACTGCGCGCCGCACAGGAGCAGGACGCGGCCGACGTTGCGTCCCCCGCTGCGCCTATACGGATAATCCTGATCGGCCAAGTCAACGCGGGAAAGTCGAGCCTCGTGAACGCGTTGGCGCGAGAGATACGGAGCGCCGTAGGACCTGTGCCCACGACCTCGCGCGCAACGGAATATCGACTAGAGGTGGAAGGAAGCCCGGCGGTTTCGGTTGTCGACATGCCGGGCCTCGACGAGCGCGCGGAGCCGGAGTTGCGCACGCAGATCGCGCGCGCCGACCTCATCTTGTGGGTTGCCTCCGCAACCCAACCCGCGCGCGACCTTGATTATCAAGCTCTTGAAAACATTCGCAGGGACGCTGAGGCGCAGCTCGCGCGAAGGGCTCCACCAATTCTTCTCGCGCTCACCCACATCGACGAGCTCAGCCCTGCAAGTGAGTGGACGCCGCCCTATAACATTGCGGAGCCACAGGGACCGAAAGCCAACAGAATTCGCGCTGCAGTGGATGCTGTGGCCCGGGTACTCAGACTGTCTGCGAACGCGATCGTACCGGTTGCCATGCCTTTGAATCGGGAACCGTACAATGTCGACGCCCTGTGGGCCCGGATCGCTGTCGAGGTCGACGAGGCCAAGCTTGTGCAGCTCGATCGCCTGCGGCTCGGGCAACGATGGCTCAATCTGCGTGAACTTGCGGATCAGTTCGGAAACGCCGGCCGGTTTATCATCAAGGGCATCGTTAATGCCTGAGATAAATCCCTCTCATCGTTGCTAGAGCTATCGGGTTACTCGGATGCTTCAATGTCGGCGAGGCTTGCTCGTCGAGCCGACGCGTGGACTACTACGATCAGGCAATACACGGTCGTCGACGCCAGGACCAAGTTCAAAGCCGCGTCCTGACCATACGCCAACGGAATATTCGGCTCGAGCCGTTAAGCCGCATGTTCGGTCTTTGGCGGGGCTCCCGCCGGAGCCGTCGGCGCCTCGGCTGAGGCTGTTGGTGCGGCCGTCGGCGGCTCGGCTGACGCCGTTGGTGCCTCGGCTGGACCTGGCGGCGTTTTACCCGGAGCCGCGAGGGCGGCACGGAGGGCCTCTTCCTTCGTGTGGTCAAAGGAAGTGCGCAGCACCTTTCCACCCACACCTTTCAGGTCGGCCAGAACCTTGTCCGCGGTCACTTTTCGGATTAGCAGAAACAGGGCAGCATTCCCCGACTGTAGGCTTGCCGCCACGTCCTTCATAAACTGGTCATTGATCCCGACGTCTGTTAGTGCACCGCCAATGGCCCCGGAGGCCGCGCCAACCGCGGCGCCCAGCAGTGGCATCAGGAAGATTAAGCCAACAAGTGCGCCCCAGATGGTGCCGGCCGCCGCGCCCGCCGCGGTGGGATGATACAACTGATTCAACTTGATCTGGCCGTTCGGCTGCTTGATCGCGATAACGGCATCGCTGAGCTCGATGAGATACTCCTTTTGCAGATCGAGCAGCCTTTGCCGAACTTCCTCCGCCTTCGCCTCAGTTGGAAATTCGATGACGACGAGGTCACTCATGATGGACTCCCTGTGTGACTTACTGGACTGCTCAGGTTACCTTCGCCTGCGAAGAGCGAGTGCATCATGCGCCGCGCGCAGACATCGGCAACGACAAGTCAGCGCCGCCGTAAAGATTGAGCCAAGACGCCGAAATCAATTTTTCTCGAAGTTGATTCGGATGTAGTCAGTGCTTCCAGTCGATAGAGCGGTTTTGGATTGCTGGCACGCGACCGTTTGTAGCCGCCGCCGAGCGCGTGGACGAGTGTAGGACTGCGAGGATTGTCCGCGTTGAGGTCGGGACACGACCTCAACGGTTTTCGCGTCGATGCCGATTGGTATTGAAAAAGGACGCAAATCGCGGTGTGTTGGCGACGACCCCCAGCCGGTTCCCCATACGATTTTGTCCGTGGCCCCCGGCCTGCTCATTCCATGCTGACCCAAACCAACGTCCGGAATGTTCGAATCGTGCGCGTGCAACGCGTTGAGTGGGGAAATGACGTGCCGCCACACCGCTGAGTCGGGTCCCGCTCGGCGATTTCGTCGTCATTGCTTTCAGCACGCACAAATCTGTGCCTGACTGCTGTGCGAGAGAATGTTGCGTTAGGAAATCTACGTCGAGATTTTCTACCTCGCTGAGCGTCACGACCGGCATCGCGAGCATTCGTCGACTTGGTAGGAGCCACGCTTGCGGTGTTGTTTCGGTCTTTGACTGGCTCGCGCTCGCGGGCACAATATGTACAATGTGATATCCGCTCTGCTTGAGTTCGCGAAGGATGGCAGGCAAGGCAAGAACGGTCCGGGGATGGATATCGTGCAGCAACAGGATCCCTTTGCCTTCGCTCTCGATCCGCTTCAAAGCCCGCCGGACAACTTCGCCGTCGCTGATGCGCATCCAATCATCGGCCGGAAAGTCCGCACTCCATACCATCAGACCTCGCGAAGCGGCATAATCCTCCGTTGCCTCGGTGCGTCCAAATCCTGGAAAACGAAAGAAGGGAGACAAATCCTTCGGATCACCAAGCGCGACCGTTGTAGCCTCGATCCCGTCCTCGATCTGCGCCTTGGCCCTCTCGAACGGTAAGCGCTGGAAGGCAAAGGGGTGCGTCATGCTGTGCGTGCCAATGGTGTGGCCTTCACGATAGGCCCGCTGAACCAGCTGCGGGCGGGCGCGCGCCATCTCACCGACGATGAAAAACGTTGCGTGCACGCACTGAGAGGCGAGAATGTCGAGAATCTCGTTGGTGAAGGGTGAGATTGGACCGTCGTCGAAGGTCAGCACGACCTCTTTGTCGTCGAGCGGGAGTGTCTCCGCGTAGTTCATGGCGCCGATGCGGGGATGCTCAGCGGGATCGACCGCGATGGTGCGACTCGTCCCGATTGCGTCCGGATTACCCGGGCAATCCTCCGCGGCGCTGACGCCTGCAACGCCACAGAACGCAAGCACCCCACCGAATGTGGCAAGCCACCGGGTCAAGCCGCTCGTCATCGATCAACTCCGGCAACAACACGTGCGAGTCGTGCGTTCCGGCAGCTACGAGTGCACGGCGGCGTGAAAATTAGGCGAAAATAGTCAATTCAATTTGTCTCGAAGTTGACTCTGATCCCGGACAACGGCGCTGTGGAACTGCACTACAGTGCTTCATTCTCATTCTTTCGATGAAGCTGGGCGGTGCGTCGCGGCGAAGCGCTGCGAATGACGCATTGGCAATGTGCGAGGATCTACATTGGGTTACAATCCGACAAGTATACCGTCACTCCAGGACTCTCATTAGAGAAAGCCTGTGAGCCGAATGCGCGATCAGGCTCCCCGAGAAGTACGATTGGTTAATTGATGATGCAGAATACGCCTGTCACATAAGAATGCGGCCAGCTCATCTGAACCCAGCGTTGCCAGTGACGCGAAGCACGGTGTCGATTACCGCTTTGGTCGAAGTGGCGAGCACGCGGGAGATGAAGTTCAAATCCAGTCCCAGCTGAGCGCCTAGTATCGGCAATCCAATGAGAAGCCCAAGTAGGATCGCCATTCCGTAAGGCTCGATCCGAGCCACTGCGGTGGCAAAGCTACGGGGAAGGATCCCGACTAAAATGCGGCCACCGTCAAGAGGTGGGAGCGGAAACAAATTGAAGACCGCAAGCACCACGTTGATGATCAAGGCGTTCTCCAAGTTGGCCGCTAACCATTGCGCGCTCAAAGTTGGCAGAGACGGCACGAGGTGGAACATCAGCGCTGCCACGACTGCAAGCGCAAGGTTCATGGCGGGCCCAGCAGCCGCAACCAGCACCATGTCGCGTCGAGGGTTATGCAGTGCGCGAAAATTTACGGGCACTGGTTTGGCATAGCCGAACAGGAACGGCGCGTGCAGCGCGAGCAATAGGGCGGGCAATAAGACCGTCCCGACGGGATCGATATGTTTTAACGGATTGAAACTGACGCGCCCGAGTCGCCATGCCGTATCGTCGCCAAGGAGATGCGCCACGAAGCCGTGAGCCGCTTCATGAAATGTGATGGCCACGATCACCGGGATAATCCAGATCGTCGCCAGATAAATTGCGTTCGGGCTCACTGCCTCGGTCCCCTAGCCCGTACCGATATGCCGACCCTTTGTAGGCATCCACGATCTAACCGTGCCAACACAAATAGGGACATCCTCGCGCCTCCTGGCGAAGGTTTTGGACTCGCGGCTCGTTCACATCGGCGAGCGCCATGTTACTCCTGACAAGATCTGCGGTCTCTGAACATCAATTCGGACTCTTGAACTCAACCAGGATTATTCCAGCTCTGATCCGCTCCCCGATTCTCCGTCCTATTGGGAAGCCCTTCCAGCCTCGCTCAAGGGAGAGTTGCGCCGCCCGTTGCTTTCTTGCAACTCTTTATCTGCAATTCGCGATCCATCTCCGGTGATTACCTGATATGTCCATGGTTTACCCGATAGCCGAATCTCAATCTTTCACATTAGGAACGCCACGGAACGCTCGGGATTCGCAGCAACGTTCATGAGCCCGGATCGCGGCCAAGTTCTGATGCCAGCAATGGCGGCAGGGTTTCATATCAGGTCGAAACCTGTCGTTGGCCGTGTCTGGCAGCTCCACAGCGTCCGCTCTATCCCTTCCACTGCTTGTGGAGCGACGAGGTCGTCGTGGCGTGTTTCAAGAGACCCTGCCGGTCGTGCCCTCCGATTTGATCGTCGGCGAATATCGTTGCATGCGGATCGACTACTCCAGAACAGGTATTGTCGCGAGAAGTTGGACATCTGGTTCTTTTGCGCCTTCGACCATGAAGTCAACTCACAGAACGGAGGCTGCTTCGACGCAAACTCGAGGTGAGGCGAGTCATCGGACCATCACTCGCGGGGGCACACGGAACACAATCGGAGA
>Ga0187783_10004585_pt1 | contig 10220 bp, 9 predicted proteins | sample 1015_SJ02_MP02_2_FD_132471 | JGI IMG/M metagenome (GOLD analysis project Ga0187783, IMG submission 132471) | Tropical peat soil microbial communities from peatlands in Department of Meta, Colombia - 1015_SJ02_MP02_20_MG | ecosystem: Environmental > Terrestrial > Soil > Wetlands > Peat | place...
ATGATCCTCTACACATCGGGCACCACGGCTCGGCCGAAAGGTGTTTTGCACAGCCATAACTCGATCCACGCATTGATCTGCCAGATCCGCGACTACTGGCAGCTGCAACCTGGTGACAGGTTTCTGGTGGCCTCGCCGATCGCGCATATCGGCGGCTCGATCTACGCGTTCGAATGTCCGCTGCTGCTGGGCACGTCCACGGTCCTGATGGACCGCTGGAACGCCGATGAAGCGGTCGAACTCATCCAGGCGCAGCGGTGCACGCACATCGCGGGGGCAACGCCTTTTCTGGAGCAGATACTCGCTGCCGCCGAGCGCGCCGGTACCCGATTGCCGGAGCTGGAGCTGTTCGTCTGCGGCGGCGCATCGGTATCACCGTCGTTGATCCGCAGAGCGGCTGAGTATTTCGACCGCGCCGTGGTCACCCGTGTCTACGGCTCCACCGAAGTTCCGGTGACGACGGTGGGCGCCCCGCTCGACCCCGACCATGCCGCGGACACCGACGGACGCGCCGGGTTCGCGCATATCAAACTTGCCGACGGCGGGGCCGGCAGCGGCGAGATTCATGCACGCGGCCCGCAGATGCTGGTCGGTTACCTGCACGCCGACGATGAAGTCGGATCGTTTGACAACAACGGGTATTTCCGCACCGGTGATCTGGCCCGCTGGGTAGAGGACGACTACCTCGTCGTCACCGGCCGGGCCAAGGACGTCATCATCCGAAACGGCGAGAACATCGCGCCCAAAGAAATCGAGGACATTCTCGTAGACCATCCCGGCATCGCAGAGGTCGCCGTCGTCGGTCTGCCGGACACCCGCACCGGGGAGCGTGCTTGTGCCGTCATCGTGCCCACCGATCAGCCGCGTCCCGACGTCGCGAGCCTGCGCAGTTTCCTGCAGGCCCAAGGGGTCGCCACATTCAAAGCGCCTGAACAAGTAGTGATCTGGGAGCAACTCCCGCGAAACGACGCCGGCAAGGTGCTCAAGCACCAGATCCAGGCGGCCCTGACGGAGACGGACGGATAGACATGCAGGTAGCGATCGTAACCGGCGCGACGGGCGGTATCGGCTTCGGATGCGCGACCAAGCTTTCCGAAATGGGGATGGCGGTAGTGGCCACCGGCCGCAATGAAGGGCGGCTGGCCGAGTTGGCCGAAGCCATTGGTGCACCGGACCGCATCGCAACGGTTGCGGTCGACCTGACCGACGACGATGCACCCCGATGCATCGTGGAAGCCGCGGTCGAACGCTGGGGTCGCATCGACTTCCTGATCAACAACGCCGGGGTGGGAAATCCTACGCCGCTGCACGGAACCGACGACGAGACACTGGATTACTTCCTCAACGTGATGTTGCGCGCGCCCTTCCGGCTGGCGCGTGATGTGCTGCCGCACATGCAGCCTGGCTCGGCCATCATCAACATCACCTCGACGTTCGCCGTCGTGGGTGGACTTCGCGGCGGTCCATATTCGGCGGCCAAAGGCGGTCTGACCGCACTGACCACCCATATCGCCTGCCAGTACGGGTCACACGGAATACGTTGCAACGCGGTGGCTCCCGGCGTGATCCAGACGGCGATGACCGAAGAACGATTGCAGGATCCGCGTTTTCGCCGGATCAACACCGAGATGACACCGCATCAGCGGTTGGGCACGGTCGACGACGTGGCAAGCACCGTCGCGTTCTTGTGCTCGCCGGGCGGCAGTTTCATCAACGGGCAGACCATCGTCGTGGACGGTGGGTGGAGCTCCACGAAGTACTTGTCGAAGTTTGCGTTGACATCGGAGTGGACAGCCCGGTGAATCTGTTCGCGCTGCTGGAGCAGACTGCGCAGCGCTTTCCTGATCGCGGTGCGGTGTATTACGGCGAGCGGCGTTGCTGTACCTGGCGGGAGCTGCGGGACCGCGCGCTGCGCGTGGCGGGTTCGATCCGGCAGCACTGTCCGGCGGGCGCGCGGATCGCCATCGTCAGTGAGAATCGCCCGGAGATCGTTGAACTGCTGTTCGGTATTTGGGCGGCGGAATGCGTTGCGGTTCCGATCAACTACAAACTGCATCCCCGCGAGATCATGCAGATCCTGGACGATGCGGACGTTTCGCAAGTCTTCGGCTCGGCGACGATCGCCGGCCAGCTAGGGGCCGGCTCTTGCTTTCCGATGGAAAGCCTTGAGGCAGAAAGCTACTCACGTCGGCTGGGCGCTGCGCCGGCGGCGGTACCAAGTACCGATCCGTCGACGTTGGCCTGGCTGTTCTACACCAGCGGGACTACGGGCCGGTCGAAAGGCGCCATGCTCACCCACCGCAACCTGATGGCGATGACGATCGCCCACCTCGCCGACATCGACACACCCGACGAAGGGTGCAGCCTGGTGCACGCCGCACCGATGTCGCATGGTTCCGGCCTCTACATCCCGGCCTACGTGCTGCGTGGCGCCCGCCAGGTGGTGCCGCAGCGCGGCGGATTCGATCCGGGCGAATTCCTGGATCTGTGTGAGCATCATCCGGGCTGCAGCGCCTTCCTGGCACCGACGATGGTGCAGCGCGTCGTCGATACAACCCGAGCAACAGGCCGCGCCTGCCCGAGCCAGCTGCGGACCATCATCTACGGCGGCGGCCCGATGTATGTGGAGAGCATCAAGAAAGCACTGGCCGCGTTCGGGCCTGTCTTCGCCCAGATCTACGGCCAGGGCGAGTCACCCATGACCATCACCGGCTTGCGCCGCGCGGACCACGAGGCCGCCGACGACGCGATCCTCGGGTCGGTCGGCTATCCGCGGTCGGGAATGGAAGTCGCGGTGCTGCGCGACGACGACACACCGGCCGGTGCGGGCGAGATCGGTGAGATCGTCTGCCGCGGCGACGTTGTCATGTGCGGCTACTGGCACAACCCGGCGGCCACCGCCGCCACATTGCGCAACGGGTGGCTACGCACCGGCGATATGGGCTCCTTCGACGCACGCGGCTATCTGACGCTGCACGACCGTTCGAAAGATGTTGTGATCAGCGGCGGCACCAACATTTACCCGCGCGAGGTGGAGGAGGCGCTGCTCGAGCATCCGGGCGTATCGGAGGCTTGCGTGGTCGGGGCACCGGACGCCGAGTGGGGTGAGATCGTGGTCGCGTTCATCGTCGGCGCGGCGCATCCCGATGAGCTCGACGCGCACCTGCTGCAGCGCATCGCCCGGTTCAAACGTCCCAAGCGCTACCTGACCGTCGACCAGCTGCCGAAGAACAGCTACGGCAAGGTGCTCAAGCGAGAGTTGCGGCAACAACTCGTCTGAGCCACCGGCGCTGCTTCTCATGCTTCGTAGGTGACGTGGTACCAGTGGCGGACCGGCTTATGGCTCTTGTCAGCTCGACCCGTGTCCGTCGCGCTCACCACGTTGACGTCGGTCACGTCGGGATTGTGGGCCGCGATGTAGCGCTCCAACTCGCGCACTAACGCGTGGTGCGGCTGCGCTGGGTTGGCGAGCGCCTTAGTTGTGTGTGTTCCTGGCACACATCAATTATGCCGACCTGCTAGCCGGGCTCAGGGACACCCTTCGCGATGAGCCTCGCCATCATTGAGCCAGTGCTAGAAAGTGGCTGCGGATGCCTGCCAGCATCCCGATGTGTGCGTTGACCGCCTCACGCCGGGTCATCGCGGCCAGTAAACGGGGAGCCGCAATCCGTAGCCGCTCGGTCAGCCGGGTGCCCGAGTCGATCGGCTCGAATGTCACTATGCCGCGTAGCCGCACCCGGGGGAACTGGCGCGCCTCGGTGAGCACATCGCCGTGCACCGGCACCTCGACTCGCGCCCAGTAGCTTATCCGGATTGCGAACCTGCCCAGCGGTATCCGGTCGCGCACCCGATAGGTCTGCTGGTACCCGTCGGCAGTCTCGCTGCGCGATAGGGTTCGCACCCAAACGACCAGCGGGTGGACAACTTTGATGTTGTCCAGATCCACATAGAAGTCGCGCACTTTGTCGGGTGCCGCGGGTATCTCTTCGGTCAGCGTCTCCGCGGCGTGGGTCATCCACAAGCTCACAATGGGCTAACTTAGCCGCTGCCTTAGCGGCCGCGGGCCAGTGCCTCGAGAAATGCGGCAACGCGGCTGCGTGTCTCCTCCGTCATCCAGCGGGCCCGCACCTTCTCGTCGATTGCCACGCCTGCATCGATCGCGGAGCGCGTCGGCTGGTGCAACTGCCGCTTGGTGGCTGCGTAGGCAGCCGGGGAGTAGTCACCGAGTTCGCGCGCGGTCGCAATCGCCCGGGCAATCAAGTCATCGTTCGGGACGACCGCGTCGATCCAGCCCCGGGCCAGCGCAGTGTCCGCGTCAATCGTCTTGGCCTGCAGCGCTGCCCACGTCGCCGACGTTCCCATCGTAAAGCGGCATATCTCCAGCGCGGCCACTGGGAACGGGACACCGACCGCAAGCTCGGTGAGCCCGATCGTCCCGCCGGACATGAGTCGTACATCGGCGCACATGGCGAAGACACAACCGCCCGCAATGGCATGCCCGTTGATCGCGGCGATCACCGGTGCCGGGTGGTCGAAGACCGCGAGAAAGGCCTCAGACAGCGCGGTCAAAAAGCCCTCGGCGTACTCGGCGCCGCCGTCCACGATCGCGCGCAGGTCGACACCCGCCGAGAAACACCGACCGGCGCCGGTGATGACGACGGGCCCTTCGACGCTTCGCATCGAGCCGATGATGACCTCAAGCAAGTCCAGGTCGAGAGCATTGACTGGCGGATGGTCGAATCGCACTATCGTCACACCGTCGGTGACGTCTGCAATGGTCACGTATCCTCCACTCTGTCAGGCGTTTTCAGCCCGAACAACCGTGCGCTTTCATCACGCATGTCAACTTTGCGGACCTTGCCGGTCACCGTCAGCGGAAACTCGTCGACGACGTGCACGTAGCGCGGGATCTTGTAGTGCGCCACCTGTCCGGTGGCGAAAGCACGGACCGCGACCGCGTCGAGTGCGGGCCGTCCCGGCTTCATCCGGATCCACGCACAAATCTCTTCCCCGTACCTGGCGTCTGGCACACCGACCACCTGCGCCTCGTCGATATCAGGATGGGTGGTCAGGAACTCCTCGATCTCGCGCGGATATATGTTCTCCCCGCCGCGGATGACCATGTCGTCGCGGCGCCCCACGATGGTGCAGTAGCCGTCGTCGCGCATCACCGCAAGATCCCCGCTGTGCATCCACTCGTCGGCGTCGATCACCTCGCGGGTCTTGGCCTCTTCACGCCAATAGCCCAGCATCACGGAATAGCCACGGGCGCAGAACTCCCCGGGCCGGCCGCGTTCGACGACGTCGCCGGTGTCGGGGTCGACGATCTTGATCTCCACATGCGGGTGCGCCCGCCCGATGGACGCGGTTCGCCGCTCCAAGTCGTCGTCGATCAGCGTCTGGCAGGAGGCCGGCGATGTCTCGGTCATGCCGTAGGCGATGGCCAGCTCGGTCATATTCATCTCGGCCACACAACGTTTCATGACCTCGACCGGACACACCGATCCGGCCATGATGCCGGTGCGCAGCGGCGTCAGATCGAAGTTGGCGAAGTCAGGATGACCGAGCATGGAGATGAACATGGTCGGCACACCGTACAGGCCCGTGCAGCGTTCGGCTTGGACGGCGGCCAGCGTGCGTCCGGCATCGAACCCCGGCGCCGGGATGACCATCGTGGCCCCGTGGGTGGTGCAGCCCAGGTTGCCCAGCACCATCCCGAAGCAGTGATAGAACGGCACCGGGATGCACAGCCGATCCTCAGGACCCAGGTTGAGCAACTCGGTGGCGAAGTACCCGTTGTTGAGAATGTTACGATGTGACAGCGTCGCCCCTTTGGGGAAACCCGTTGTGCCCGAAGTATATTGAATGTTGATGGGCTCGCGGTTGTCGAGGGCGGCCATCCGCGAGCGTAGCGCGTCCACCGGCACCAGATCGGCTCGGTCGCGTAGGCCTGTCCAGTCGTCGGTGCCCAAGAACACGACATCCCGCAACCCGCCGGCGCTCGGACGCACCTCCTCGACCATCGATCGATAGTCCGAACTCTTGAACGCCGTCGCCGTCACAAGCGTTCGAACCCCCGATTGGTTCAGGGCATATCCGAGCTCGTGTGTGCGGTAGGCGGGATTGATGTTGACCAGGACGGCGCCGATCTTGGCGGTGGCGTACTGCACCATGGTCCACTCGGCGCAGTTCGGCGACCAGACGCCGACGCGGTCACCCCGCTGCACGCCCAGCGACATCAAACCTCTTGCAATCAGGTCGATCTCGGCGTTGAGTTCCGCGTAGGTCCACCGCCGGCCAGGTATGACGTCAACCAGCGCCTCGCCGTCCGGGTTTGCCTCAACGATGCGCTCGAAGTTCGCCCCGATCGTTTCCTCCAGGATCGGTGGGCTGATCGGGCCGGCGTCATAGGATTTCAACGCTCAGCCCACCAGGTCTTCGTATCGGTACTCCGCCGAAAGCGGTGTGCCGGCGACATGTGCGCCCTCTCCGCGGCGCCGCAGGTCCACTCGGCGGATCTTGCCCGAGATCGTCTTCGGCAGTTCGTCAAACTCAACACGCCGCACCCGCAGATGCGGCGCCACCCGGTCGCGCACAAACTCCATGATCGCCCCCGCCGTCTCGGCGTCGAGCCTGTCGTCGTCAGCCATGGCGAAGACCTGGTCACGCGCAGCGCGGTAACGCTCGGTGTTGGTCGCCATGGCAGCTAGCATCCAACGCGCATCGGACACGGTAAAGGGCGATCAGGCGCGGCTGAAGCGTCCGGCTCATGATCGGCCATTGACAATCTCGCGGTCCGCTGTGATAGTGATCGAGCGTTATACGAAAACAGTGTTCTCAGTTAAGGCGCCCTTATGTACGCACCTGCGGTGGAAATGTGAGCGCCGCGCAGCGGCCGACGGCGTGGTTGCCACACTCGATTGCCGAGGCGTCCACCGAGACACCGGCGACCGGCGACGTGGAGTTGGCTCAGGCGTGGTCGCATCTCATGCACCGGCTCGAAGATGCAGCACAGATGGTCGAATCCCATCCCGCGAGCCGCAACAGGGCCGATCGCGCGGCCGGGATGCGGCACCTGTTGGTACTGCTCGCCGCGGGTATCGATGAGGCGTTGCGATTCGATCCCGATCCGATTCTGGGCGTCCAGCGCGCGACTACCAACGACGTCGTGACGTGGGGAATGGAGTGCCCGGACTGTCTGTATACCCGTGCCACGCTGCGCGGTGGTGAGAGCTATCGGCTGCTCGGTAACCGTGGCACTGCCCGATATGTGGGACTGCAGACCATGAATGGCATCGCCTCGACGGCGAATGCATTGGTCGACGAACTCGCCGTGGACGGGAACGGAAACTTCGAAGTTGTCTTGTCAGCGCAGGAGCACGATGGCAACTGGATGCGGATCGAGGGCGCCCATCCCACATTGACGGTGCGGCACTTCTTTTACGACTGGGATACCGAGGTTCCGTCGTCGTTGCGGATCGAACGGATCGGCGATCCGGTGCATCGCGAGGTTCCCCACATCGATCCTGACCTCGTGGTGTCACGGCAGCTGCTCGCCCTCGGCGACTTCGTTCACGACAACCTCGAGTTCTTTCTGCAGTTCGGTGCGGCTGCGCCGTCGAACGGCTTTTTGCCCCCGATCGACCGCACGGCGGTGGGCGCGGCCGCGGAGAACAAGCCCGTCATTGGGCGTTGGGAACTCGGCTCTGATGAGGCGTTGATCCTGGAAGTCGAACCGCCTCAAGGGGTTTACTGGAGCTTTTCGCTCGGCAATCCGTGGTGGGAAACGATCCACTACGGCCGCCATCAGTCCAGCCTGAACGCGCATCAGGCGGTCGTGGACTCTGATGGCCTGGTACGGGTAGTGGTGTGCGGGCGCGATCCCGGAGTGGTGAACTGGCTCGACACCGCCGGATTCAGCAACGGCGCGATCATTCTGCGTTGCGTGCGCACCAGCACAGCGCCGACACCGAGCGCGCAGGTCGTGTCGTTCGACGAGATCACGTCCGCGTTGCCTGCCGACACTTCGAGGATCACCGCCAGCGAACGGGCATCGGTCCTCGAGCGACGCCGGCACGCCGTACACAAAAGGTTCGCGCTGTGATGTTTTCTGCTGACGAGCTTGAAGACGGTGCCCGCGCCGCGACGGGTCTGCACGACTTCGGGTCGCCTTATTACCGGGAGGGCCTGGAACGCACCGTAGACGCGTTGAACAACGAGGCCGAGCTGTCCGATATGGGCCGAGTCATTCAACACGCCACAATCAGCAACGCGCTGATCCAACGCCTCAAGGTCGAGGACACCTACGCACAGCACCCTGAGATCGACGATGAGGTGGTCGGCGGCCCGGTGTTTGTCATCGGGCTGCCCCGCACCGGGACCACGGCGCTGAGCCAGCTGGTGGCCGCCGACCCGCAGTTTCGTTCACTGCGGATGTGGGAATCGCAGGCTCCGATCCCGCCGCCGGAGTCCGCAACCCAATTCACCGATCCGCGTATTGCCCAGGCCGAAGACGGCCTGCGGATGCTGAACGACATGTTTCCTTTGATGAAGACGCTCTACAACTCCGAGGCGACCGCCCCGACCGAATGTCAGGATCTGATGGGCATGAGTTTTCGCACTTTCCATTTCGACGGCGCCGTTCGCGTCCCGAGTTACCTGACGTGGCTGATGCATTGCGATATGCGCGAGACCTACACGTTTCATCGTCGGGTGCTGAAGCTCCTGCAGTGGCATTGCCCACCGACACTGTGGCATCTCAAGACTCCCGTACATATGTTTGCTCTCGACGCGCTCGTCGAGGCGTACCCGAACGCGAAATTCATGTGGAGCCACCGTGATCCGGCCAAGGTCATGGGTTCGGTGTGTAGCCTCATCCGGTACGTACGCAGCTGGAGTAGCGACCGCGACGACCCCGACGAGCTGGGTGCAGAGCAACTCGACAGCTGGGCCGAGGCTGTCCGTCGGGCGATGGAATTCCGCAAACATGTTGGTGACGAACGGTTTTCCGACGTCGCCTTCGCGGACCTCCAGCAGCATCCGGTGCGCACGCTGGAGGCCAGCTATACATCGTTGGGCTTGGCGTTTTCCGATGCCTCGGCACGCTCGGTTGAGCTGTGGGCACGCGAGCACAAACCCGGATCGCGTGGCTCACATGACTACGATTTGGCTGACTTTGGGCTGACGCCCGACGGTGTCCGCGAGCGATTCGCGGAATACCTCGCCACTTATGACGCGACCGCATGACCCGCCCGCTTACCCGGCGGCGAACTAAGCTCGCTCCCGACCCCGACGTGCGCCGCGCCATCATCGCCGCCGCGTCGGAAATTGTTCGTGAATGCGGAGTTCAGGCACTCGGCATCGCGATGGTGCTCGATCGCTCTGGGCTGAGCACCCGCGCGTTCTATCGGCATTTCGAATCGAAAGACCAATTGGTTGCCGAGATCTTCCTCGAGATGGCCCGCGCTGAAAAGCGGCGATTGAGAAGGAGGATGGCGAAGGCCGCCGACCCGGTCGAGGCGGTAGCCGCCTGGATCGACGGACGCCTCGACCTTGCATTTGACGAGAACACCACGTCTGATCTACGCGGCCTGTCTTTGGAGGCGCAGTCGCAGATGTTCGCCTCCCCTGGGCTGATTCAGCCGGCGTACGCCGAGATGCTCAAGCCGCTCGTCGAACAACTGCACCGCGGCCTGGTTGACGGTGCCTTTCACAACATCGATCCCATAACAGATGCGCAGTCCATCCAGGGCGTGGTGTGGACGAGCACCGAACGGCACTGGGCCACAGGCGATTGCGAACGTGCTGAGGTCCGCGAACGGGCTCTCCGTTTCTGCTTGCGCGGACTCGGGGTGACACCCGAAACGATCGCTGACATCACCGCGCGCGACCGACCGTAAGGAGCGACAATGGACCTGGGTTTGGCTGGATCGAAAGCCGTCGTCACCGGTGGCAGCAAAGGCATGGGGCTAGCGATCGCTCAGACCATGGCGGCCGAAGGAGCCAGTGTCGCCGTGATGGCAAGAAACAAGGCGGCTCTGGATGCCGCGGTCGAATCGCTCCGAGAGGCAGGTGCTCCCGACGCCGTCGGCATCAGGGTGGACATGGCCGACGCCGCGTCCATCGCCAGCGGCTTTTCCGAGGTGTCCGACCGCTGGGGTCAGCTGAACAGCCTGGTTCACACCATCGGTCCGGGCGACGGGTACTTCGAGCAGATGGAC
>Ga0187783_10004586_pt1 | contig 10218 bp, 7 predicted proteins | sample 1015_SJ02_MP02_2_FD_132471 | JGI IMG/M metagenome (GOLD analysis project Ga0187783, IMG submission 132471) | Tropical peat soil microbial communities from peatlands in Department of Meta, Colombia - 1015_SJ02_MP02_20_MG | ecosystem: Environmental > Terrestrial > Soil > Wetlands > Peat | place...
CAACTCGCTCATGCCAGGAACTCCCGGTACCACGTGATGGTGCGCTCCAGGCCTTCTTCGAGTGTAAACAGCGGTTGCCAGCACAACTCGCGGCGAGCACGCGCTGCGCTGAGGTATTGGTGGCGAATCTCATTGCTGGCTTCGTTGCGGACGTCGGGCGCGAGATCGGATCCCATGGCGCGCAAGATGCGGCTGACCAAATCCAGCACGGTGACTTGCAGCTCGTTGGAGAAATTAAATGCCGTGCCGTGTAACTCGGGTCGGGCGTGAAGCTGTTCAGCGAGGAGCATGTAGGCCGCGGCGCCATCTTCCACGTAGAAATAGTCGCGGATATATTGGCCATCGGAGCGGATCACCGGCCGCTGGCCCCGGATCGCCGACCGGATGGTGCCGGGCACGATGCGGTTCCAGTTCAAATCGCCGCCGCCATAAAAATTCCCGCATCGGGTGATCGCGATCGGCAGATTGAACGTCTTGGCATAGGCATGCGCAATCAGATCGGCGCACGATTTGCTCACATCGTATGGATGGCGGCCCTCCAAAGGGGTTTCTTCGGTATATGGCAGTTCGGGATGGTCGCCATACGCTTTGTCGGATGACGCTGCGACAATGGCGCGCACGGTTGGCGAGCGGCGGCAGGCCTCCAGGACATTCCAGGTACCTTGAATGTTACTCTCGAATGTCGACACCGGATTGCGGTTGGCGATTCCGACAATGGCCTGGGCTGCCAGGTGCATCACGGTGTCGATTTCATACTCGCCGAGCAGGCGCTCGACGAGATCGCGGTCGCGGATGTCGCCGCGGGCTACGCTGACGGAGTCCAGCAAATGGCTGCGGACGAGTTCGCTCCGGGGAACCCAGTCGCGAACCAGGCAGACCACATCGGCCCGCGCTTCGATCAACCGGCGCGTCAGCCAGGAGCCGAGCAAGCCCGTTGCTCCGGTCACCAGCACCGGGCGATCGTGCCAGAAATCGGGGGAACCTCCGACGGAATTCAGGCCCATATTTTCCAGGGAGCGGCCTTTTTGCTCCACAGTTCGTTCAGGTGCTGGTATTCGCGGAAGGTATCCATGGCGTAAAAAAATCCATCGTGGCGGTAAGCCATCAACTGGCCATCGTCGGCGATGCGCTCCAGCGGCTCGCGTTCGAAAATACAGTCGTCGCCCGAAATGTAATCGAGAACTTTGCGGTTGAGGACGAAAAATCCGGCGCTCATCCAACCTTCGGATTTGGGCTTTTCGATAAAGCGCTGCACCTGGTTTTCGTCCAGTTCAACAATCCCGAAGCGGGAGATCGGCGGCACCGTCGTCACGGTGGCGAGCTTTCCGTGCGCCCGATGAAAGTCCAGTAGTTCGGCGATGTTCACATCGCTGACGCCGTCGCCGTAGGTGAGCAGAAAAGTATCGGCATCGAGGTATTTCGCGGCACGGAGGATACGGCCGCCGGTCATGGTCTCCGAGCCCGTTTCGGCGAGGGTGACAACGAAATCCTGCTCGTCGTGATGGCCGTGGTAATGGACACGCGATTTCTGGCCCAGGCAGATGCTGAAATCGTTATTCATGGCCTCGTAGTTGAGGAAATACTCTTTAATGACATTGCCGCGATAGCCGAGGCACAGGACGAAATCGCGGTAACCGTAGTGGGCGTAAATTTTCATGACGTGCCAGAGGATGGGACGCCCGCCTACTTCCACCATGGGCTTGGGGCGAAATTCGGTTTCCTCGCGGAGACGGGTACCCAGGCCGCCACATAAGATCACCACTTTCACAGTCTTAGTGTACACACGGGGGCGGGTGTAGTTGCGAGGAAGAATTCAGCGGACCTTCCAGAGTTTGCGCGCAGGCACGAAGAGAATCGCCACGGCACATAGCGAGGCTGCCATGAGGACGAGGAAGGTACACAACGGCGAGGTAACGCGTTTCAAGGGAGAAGTCTCCGGCACGGCCCAATCGAGGATCGCCAGGCCGTAAAAGGCCGCCTGGGTGGAGCATGCCAGGGTGCGCCAGGGATCGGGCAGAGCAAAAGAGGTTGCCGCCAGTATGAGGAGCGCCCACGGCAACAGGAGCCTTGCCACCTTGTGAGAGAGGAAATGCAGCCACAGACGATTTCCAGGCCCCAACAGAGCAGGGTAGTAACCGATTACCTGGTAGACCCCGGCGAGCGTGCGTACCTTGCGGCGAAACTCAGCGGGGAGGTTCGCCGGATCGTCGAAAGCGGTAGCCGATTCGTCCAAGATCACGCGCCGGCCTTTGAAGAACGCGGCCAGCGGAAGGTACACATCGTCGTCCAGGGTTTCCGGCGGTAGCGGCCGGGCCAGTTCCCGGCGCATAGCGTAAATGCAGCCGGTTGCGCCGATGACGGAATCGAGGCGGCTTTGGTGGATTCGAATCCATTTCTCATAGCGCCAGTAGAGGCCCACGTTACTCTCGGCGGCAGTCTGGCCTTTGCGGATCACCAACTCGCCGCTGGTGACCCCCACGGCCGGGTCGTGAAAGCAGGCCACCAGGTTCCGCAGGCTCTTAGGGTTTAATTCCTGCCGCACGTCGGTGAAAAAGAGGATTTCGCCGCGTGCTTCCTCAAGACCTCGATTTAGAGCCAGTGCCTTACCTGATGCTGGAATGTGGAGCAACCGGATGCCACGGCTGGCATAGCTTTCCGCGATGCTCTCCGTAGCGTCCGTGGAACCGTCAGAGATCACCAGGATCTCCATTAGTTTCAGCGGATAATCCAATGCCAGCAACGATTCCAGTTTACGGCCGATCCACCGCTCACCATTGCGTACTGGAAGGATCACAGACACGCTTCGGGGAAGGTATGCCTTATCCACCGGCTGTGCCCGCTTAGCTAGAAAAGCCAGGAGCACTGGGTAGCCGATCACCGTGTAGAGGGAAAAGGCCGCGGCGAGCAGAAACAGGACCGTCATGGCCGTGAAGTCAGCGGCGGGCAACGCAATGGTTTACCTGACGGGCTCGAAGGGGTCACTGGACAGCAATTTTCGCGGGATCAATGAGATTTGTCAATTAGCTGAAGGGGTTACCGCTGTTTTCCGTGATAGAGCGGACAAACGAAGTGTAGTTGCGTGGAAAATTCAGGCATCCGGGATAAGCATTTTGACCTGGAAACGGTGTAGAGACGTGGAAACTGGTGTAGTTGCGTGGAAGAAACGGGCCTGGCACGGTACTAAAGCGAAACCCTGATGACCGATTCGTGCCTGATTTGTGCCGGAACCGGTCGGGTGTAGGCTTGAGGATACGAAGTGTAGTTCTCTGGAAATTCCGTGAAGCTGCGCGGAAATCCGGTGAAGACCGGTGGAAAAGCGGTGCAGGCACCTGGAAGCTGTAGTGAAGGCGTGTGGCAACCGGAGTGTAGATACGTGGCAGAAAATAGCTGGTAAGCCGTTGTATTCTAGCGAGTTAGCAACGACCAAAGAATTTGACAAGCAGGTTTATAGTACACTACAGCAACTCCGAATCATGAGGCTATCCTCTATCCTGTGACCGACCAACCTACTGCTGAAACTCTGCCTGTTGTTGTGGAACAAGTCGATCTGGTTCGGGTCGAAAAGAGCCTGCACTCTCTGGGGTTTTTTGCTTCTACAACCCCAAATCGTCAGAACTCCCGAACGGTGGTACAGATCTTCCGCCGCCCGGATGGACAGCGAGTTCACGCCAAGGCTGTCATTGAAGGTATTCCGAGTCTGGGCCTGCCGACCACGGCTGACCGCGATAAATACATGGCCTTTATGAAATTTGTGCTGGACCGGCGCGAACTGCACGGTCATGTCGCCAACCCGATCCGCTTTAGTGGCGCCGACATGATCAAGCTGCTGCGCCTCCGTAAGGGCGGATTTCATTACGATGAGATCAACGACTGGTGCAAGCGCATGGTGGCCACCACCATCATGTCGGAAGCCTCGATCTTTCTTGCGGATCGAAGGCAGTATGCAACCGACACGTTTCACGTCTTCGACCGGGTCGTACTGGTAGGAGAGGAGTTAGCGGATGGGACACGCTCCGAGTTTTACCAGGTGTATCTCTCCGAGTGGCAGCTTACCAATCTGAATCAGGGCGATTTGCTGCCACTCGATTTTAATGCCTACCTGCGTCTCCACCGCGATATTGCCAAGGCGCTTTTCGGCCAGCTTAGCATATGGTTCTATGCCAGCCGGGGCCAGTCAGTCGAGAAAAGATATACCGACCTCTGCCAGCTATTGAATATTCGCGCTTACCCGCACCTTTCGAAAGCACGATCAGTCCTTGAACCGTCGCTCAATGAACTGATGGAGATTGGGTATCTTTCCAGTTGGGATCTTGTCCGCACTACCCGTGGGGCCGATTTCAAGCTGGAACTGGCGCCCGGCAAGCGTCTATTGTCCTTGCCGAACTTCGCCAGCGTGGTCAATCCCGATGCCCGTGCCATGCTTGATGCCGGCATGCCCGCATGGGTCCGCGAACTGTTGGCACGCGGTGTAGTTGAAAGGAAGGCACGTCAATTAGCGCTCGATATTCCCGACAATCAGCCGGTCTTCGACCAGATCGAATACGCCGACTACCTCATTCAGCAAGACCGCCGGGGGCGAGGCAAAATCTCCAATCCGGCTGGTTTTTACATTTGGGCAATTGAGAACAATCTCTCGGTCCCTGCTAACTTTGAGACTTCCCGATCGCGTCGCGCACGCACAGAGCAGAATGCCAGTATGATCGAGCTGGCTAACGCCTATGATGAATTCTGCCAGGAGCAGATTTTGAAAAAGTTACAATCGGACTACCCGCCGGAGCGGCTTGAAGCTGTTCTTCGCGAGCACATGAAATCCATCAAACGCGAACAGCCGGAGTGGTTTGCGCGGGTCCCCGAAAGTACACGCCGTGAGGTAGCCACGAGCCGCCTGAAAGCCACCATTCGTGAACACCTGGCGCTTCCCAGCTTCGAGCGATGGCATAAGCAGATGCGTCAGGAGCATTTGTTTTGATTGTTAACGTAACTTATGCCGAAATGACTGCCACGTACCTACACTGAAGCGTCCTCCAGGCTTCCAAGCTTCCTTCCCGCCAGAGAGCCATACAGCCCAGGTACTCCCAGAGCTGTAATCACCACGTATCCCAGTGCCTGATTTACCAAGCTATAAGCCAGAGCCTGATCGCGCCCGATCCCGAAAGCGGCCAGCACGGTTACCGCTGCAAACTGGTAAATCCCAACATACCCTGGTGTAGAGGGCAAAGCACTACCTAGCCCCATCGCCGTCATCAGCAACACAGCGGCAGGATAGCCCATCCGAAGGCCTAAGCCGCGCGCTGAAACGATCATGCCGGTTGCATCACACAGCCAAATCACCGCCGTCAGCCCGGCAAAGCCGGCAAACCGGCTAACGTGATGAAAAGCGCGAATCCCGAGCAGAACCTGCCCGACCATCTGCTTTATCCGGTCTCTTATGCGGTTTGGAGCCGGCAGCCATTCCACCACGCGATCAGTCAACCTCTCCGTATGCGGCAAGATCATCAGAAAGACCGCACCACCCGCGGCAACCAAGCCCATCGTGCGCGCCACCTCCTCCATCCAGGCCGGTTTTGAGCGCACCCAGGAGAGCATAATCGATCCCCACAGCACCAGCGCAATGGCATCCATCATCCGCTCACAGAGAGCGGTAGTCAGCACATATGCCCGCGACAGCGACGACCGGCTGCTGATGAGCACGCTGCGGAGCACTTCGCCAGCTCTGGCTGGTAACACATTGTTGCCCAGATAACCGGCCATATTGGCGCGAAACACAGTGGCCAGGCGCAACGGAGTATCCGTCCCTGCGTTCAGCAGGATGCGCCATCGCAACGCTCGCACGGTAAACGACCCGGTGCTGATCAGCATGGCGCCCGCGAGATATCCCCAACGCGCTTCGAGTACGGTATGCCAGACCTGCGTCCAGTCGACTCCATGCAGCGCTTTATACAGTAGAAAGCCCGCTACAGCCAGAGCGAATGTCCACCGCCAGATAGCCAGGCGTGCGCGGCGCGGCGCGAAACCCCTTTCCGGTACGGGGGAACTCATGGCCTATTGTGCGCCGCGGGAAAGCAACATGGCTTTCAACGTGTGGAACAGGATATAGGCATCCAGACTGGCTGACATGTTCTTGATGTAATAAAGATCAAACTCCAGTTTCGTTACAGTGTCCTCCAGGCTGTCGCCGTACTTGTAATTGATCTGCGCCCAGCCGGTTATGCCAGGAAGCACGGCATGCCGTTGCTGGTAATAGGGGATGCGCTCGGAGAGCGTTTTTACAAACTCCGGGCGCTCGGGCCGAGGGCCCACAATCGCCATTTCCCCTCTCAAAACGTTAAATAGTTGGGGAAGCTCATCGAGACGCAGCCTGCGCAGGAACCGGCCCGCGCGAGTAATGCGGGGATCGTCTTTGCTGGCCCATACCGCGCCTGTCTGCGCTTCGGCGTCAGCGTGCATCGACCGGAATTTGTATAACGTGAACGCGAGTCCGTTCAGTCCCACGCGTACCTGGCGGTAAAGAATCGGACCGGGCGACGAAAACCGCACGATCAAAGCGGCAATCAGCATCAGAGGCCAAGTGACGACGATGCCTATGATGGCGGCGGCCAGGTTGGTAACTTGCTGGTAGACCAGGACGGTCCGGCTCGGGCCGAGTTCTCCGGTATAAATCAGGTGAGAGGGCCGAAGCTCGTTTAAACAGATCCGGCCGCAAAGCCTTTCGTAAGCCGTAGAAGCTTCTTCAATAATGTGGCCCGCGAAGCGCAGATGCAGCAGTTCTCCCACCGGTAGCCGGTTGCGCCGCTCGAACATGCCCACGACAATCCGGTTAGGCTGCGTGCGGTCTACGATCTGCCGGAGTGAGCTCATCGGCCCTAAAACTTTCGCCCCGGGAAGCTGGAATCCGGTTTCATGAAAATCGTCCACATAGCCGCTTATCGCCAGACCCTTCTCGGGATGCTCCACAACAAACTGGCCGATTTCCTCCAGTACCGGGCTGCCACCCACCAGCAGAAGGCCATCCCGTCCCACCACGCGGACGGCGTAGGAACTGAAGAAGACGCGCCAGCAATAAATCGCCGCCAGCGCCATGAAACTGCCCAGCACCATGACGTGAATGGGCATGCGAAGATTCCGGCTGATATAGGCGATGAGCCCCTGGGCCAGAAACGCGATTCCGATTACCAGACAAAGCTGTTGTAAAAGGGCGATCCGCGATTTCACGAAAATATCGGAGTACAGATCGTGCAGATACATCCCGATCAGGATACTTACCTGAACCAGAATAATGCTGGTAAGGCCGCCTTCATAGAAGAGATAGATCTTCGGATCGACATCCAAAACGATGTAGGTAGCCAGGATGAATGCTGAAAATACCAGCAGAATTTCAGAGAGCAGTAGGATCAGTGTACCGACGGGAACGAAGACACGAAACAGGCGAATCATTCGGCGGCCGAAAACAGCTTACAGCAAGCCGCCATTATAGCCGATTGTGCATCTTTTCCTGAGCTAACCATAGGAGTATAGCGGATTATAACCGGACTATTCCTGCCGAACGATCGGCATGCGCCAGCCCAGACCGAAAGCCCTTGAAGTCACCTTCAAAACCGGAGCCGCCTGCTTGCGCTTGAACTCCGCCATGCGCACCAGCCGGAGCACGCGGCGGACGGTGGCTTCGTCAAACCCCCGCTCCACGATCTCTTCAGCCGACAGGCACTGTTCCACATGCAGCTCGAGAATCGGATCGAGCACCTCATAAGGAGGCAAGCTGTCCTGATCGGTCTGGCCGGGCCGCAATTCCGCCGATGGCGGCTTGGTGAAAATCTCCTCGGGAATCTCCGGCTTATGCCGGTTGCGCCACCGCGCGACGCGATACACCATCAGTTTCGGCAGATCGGCGATGACCGCCAGGCCGCCGTTCATATCGCCATACAAGGTGCAGTATCCGACGGATAACTCGGATTTGTTGCCAGTGGTTAACAGCAACGAGCCGTACTTGTTCGAAAGGGCCATCAGGAGATTACCGCGGATTCGCGACTGAATATTCTCCTCCGCCACACCGGGAGCAAAACCCCGGAAGGCATCCACGAGGGCCTCCTCGTAACTCTGCATAATTCCGGATATCGGAAGCGTCAGAGTGCGGATTCCCAGATTGGCAGCCAGGCGAACGGAATCGTCCACGCTGCCGGTGCTGGAGTAAATGGAAGGCATCAAAACCCCGAGCACGTTCGCGGGTCCCATGGCATCGGCCGCAATCGCGGCGGTCAGAGCCGAGTCGATGCCGCCCGAGAGCCCCAGCAGCGTTTTGGTGAATCCGGTCTTGCGGGCGTAATCGCGAACGCCCAATACCAAGGCGTGCCAGATTTCGGCCTCCGGCTCGAAATCGTCATGTGAAATTACGCCGGAACAGGTGGCCATATCTACCACCACCACGTCTTCCTCAAAGCCTCTGGCCCGCGCGAAAAGGCGGCCGGAGGCGTCGAAGGCCGCGCTGCGGCCATCGAAGATCAGTTCGTCATTGCCTCCCACCTGGTTGACGATCACCATGGGCAGGCCATATTTGCCGGCCATATGGCCGAGCATCTGTTCCCGTAGAAGTTGCTTGCCGGCCGTAAACGGAGAGGCAGAAAGATTCACGATCAGCTCGGCCCCGGATTCCGCTAACACCTCGATCGGGTCGCGATGATAGCGCGGGCGCTTCCAGAAATCGCGGTCGTTCCACGCATCCTCGCAGATGCTAATGCCCAGGCGGCAGCCGTTCAGATCGAGGATCTGAGGACCCTGGGCCGGTTCGAAATAGCGGTCCTCGTCGAACACATCATAGGTAGGCAGCAGAGTCTTGTGGAATGCCGGACCCACCAAGCCGTTCATTAAGAGAACGGCGCTGTTGTAAAGCGGACGTCCGGTAGGGCAGGGATTCGGAGTCGCCACGCCGACCAGCAAAGGAGGGGCATCCTTCAATTCCACCGCCATCGCGGTGAGAGTTTCCGCGGCGCGGCGCACGAAGCCCGCATTCATCAGCAGATCGCGAGGCAAGTAGCCCATGAGGGCCAATTCGGTAGTGACAGCCAGATCGGGCGCCAGAGGCCGGGCAGCGCTCACAGCGCGCAGAATCAGCGCGGAATTTCCCTTCAGGTCGCCGGCAGTGGGGTTGACCTGGAGCAGCGCAATCCGCACCCTTCAGTGTAACAAGAACCTGGTTACCACACTTCGCGTGTCAGAACGCTTCTACCAGACTCGCACAGGCACGTCGCCCGGAGAGAAGCCGATTCCCAGGCTGAGGTTAAAAACCGGCCGGTTGTAAGCCGGGATACCGCGGCTCTGGTACTTCATACCGGAGGCATTGAATACCACGTGGGCGAAACGCGTGAGCGACCGCGACGCCGAGAGACCCGCGCCGAAATCTCCGTAGATTCCTAAAATGTTGGCGATGGAGTCCCCGCGGTCGTACTCGCCTTGCGCGGCAAAACTCCAGCGGCGTATGCCGGTGTATGTGTAACCGCCGGTGAATCGAGTCATGTAGGTGGTGAGAAATAATCCGTTACCCGGTGTGACCTGATGACCTCCGCCCACATATAACACGCCCTTACGGAACGTTTCCGAAATCCGGCCATTGATATTCGGCACCCAATTGGCGCTGTACACCACGGCGTTGGTGGAGGTAATTCCGAATAACTGCGTAATGATCGGATCCACCGGAACACTTTGGATAAACTTACTCTGCGCATAAGCGATGCCGGCATAGGCGCTGAACTCGAGGCGCCGCGTCAGGCGGAGGGCGTAGGTTCCATTGAAGCTGCTGATGTCGGCGCTGCTGAAAATATCGTGATAGGCGTAATGCAAATAGTCATAGTAAAAGCCGATAGTGGATCGGCGGGTCAGCCGGTATTGTGCATCGCCTCGCGCCGAGTAGCCGGTAACCCCGTAGAGAGCGGTTGATTCGCGGCGGTCGAGAAAGAAATCCCCACCCATATCGAACGAAAGCCGCGCGGATTTCTGCAGAACGAAATCGGCCTGGGTACTGAGATAAATCGTACGATTATCGAAAAAGTCGGTGTTGGGAATATAGCTGGTGGTCGGGTCGAACGGCGCCGCTTCCGTGATCGGCGGCAGGCCGCTATCGCGCGAAAACATGCCGGCGGTCTCCCGCAAAGTCAGCATGGTATGGCGGGTGAACTGATGCGACAAGCCAATCATGAGACTCTGATCGCCGTTGTCGTAATTATCCTG
>Ga0187783_10004588_pt1 | contig 10211 bp, 7 predicted proteins | sample 1015_SJ02_MP02_2_FD_132471 | JGI IMG/M metagenome (GOLD analysis project Ga0187783, IMG submission 132471) | Tropical peat soil microbial communities from peatlands in Department of Meta, Colombia - 1015_SJ02_MP02_20_MG | ecosystem: Environmental > Terrestrial > Soil > Wetlands > Peat | place...
CCCGCCGCAAAGCCGCCGGCGCCTCCACCCCCGCCGGTGGCCCGGCTGCGTCCAGTCACCGGGAGCGCGCGGGCAGCCGCCGCACCGCAAGCTCCGCCCAAGGCACCCGCGCCCGCACCGGCGCCGCCTCCTGCACCGCGCCGTTCCGAGCCCGCCGTCCCGCGGAGCGCCGAATCTATCCCGCAACTGCGGCGCGTGCCGGCGGGCCAGCCGTCCATCGTTCGCCGCCCGCCGCCTCCGACGACGGCAGCCTCGGCATCGCCTGGGCCCCAGATTGGGCTCCCGGGTCGACCGGGCGTCGCCCCGCGGCCGGGTGAAGCAATGCCTGGACAAGGCGGCAAAGGCGTCCCGGGCGCCGTGCGCGCCGGCTCGCCAAGCATTGTCACGCCCACCCGCCGGCCGAGTGGAAACGGACCCTTCCGTCCCATGGCGCCGAGTCAGCGCCCCATGCCCGGACGACCGGGCGCACTGCCGAGCGAGGCACCTACGCCTTCTGCCGGAGGGCGCCCCGGCGATCGCGTCCGGATCCACGAGGACAAGGCCGCGGCCAAGAAAGACCGCGAGAAGGAGCTGCTGCTCGAAAAGGAGCGGCAACGCAAAAAGAAGGGCGAAGCGCCGGCCGCCGCGCCGCCGCGAGCGCTCGAAACCATCGAGATTCCCGATTTGCTTACGGTGCAAGAGCTGGCGACCTCGATGATCGTGCCGGTGCGAGACGTCATCACCGAACTCATCAAGATCGGCACGATGGCCACAATCAATCAAAACATTTCGAGCGACGTTGCAATCCAAATCGCAAAGCGTTTCGGATTCAATGCGGTGGTCAAAGAGGCCGGCGAAGAAGTGACGGTCGAGCAGGAAGAGGACAAGCCGGAGATGCTGACCCCCCGTCCTCCGGTCGTCACCGTCCTCGGTCACGTCGATCACGGCAAGACCTCGCTGCTCGACAAGATTCGCCAAGCGAACGTAGCCGCGGGCGAAGCCGGCGGCATCACGCAGAAGATCGGCGCTTATACCGTCGAGCGGAACGATCGCAAAATCACTTTTGTCGATACGCCCGGTCATGAAGCCTTTACGGCGATGCGCGCCCGCGGTGCAAAAGTCACTGACGTCGCGATTCTCGTCGTCGCGGCCGACGACGGCGTCATGCCGCAAACGAAGGAGGCAATCGCCCACGTCAAGGCCGCCAACGTTCCGATCGTCGTGGCAATCAACAAGATCGACCGGCCGGATGCGCAGCCCGAGCGGGTAAAGCAGCAACTCGTCGAGCAAAGTCTGCAACCGGTCGACTGGGGCGGCAGCGTCGAGATGGTGCCGGTCTCTGCCAAGACCGGAGAAGGCATCGATGGTCTGCTCGATACGGTGCTGCTCGAAGCCGACATTCGCGAGCTGCGCGCGAACAAGAATCGTCGCGCGACCGGCGTGGTCATCGAATCGGCGCTTCATCGCGGGCGCGGCGCCGTTGCGACCGTGCTCGTGCAAAATGGTACGCTGCGCGTGGGCGACATCGTCGTTGCGGGCGGCACCTTCGGAAAAGTTCGCGCCCTGATCGACGACAAAGGCAAGCAAGTCAAGAAGGCTGGACCGTCGATCCCCGTTGAGGTCATGGGGTTGTCCGACGTTCCAGCAGCCGGCGATATGCTTAGCGTCGTTAGTGACGAGCGCGTTGCGCGAGAGACCGCGGAGAAGCGAGCCACGCGCCGGCGCGACGTGCGCATGGCGGCGACGGGCAGCCAGCGCGTCTCGCTCGAGACCTTCATGTCGATGCCCGCCGAGGGACGCAAAGTCCTCAACCTGATCATCAAAGCCGATGGGCAAGGCTCGTTGGAGGCGTTGCGCGCGCGCATGGAGTCGCTCTCAACCGACGACGTCGAGATCCGCGTCATTCACGGCGGCGTCGGCGCGATTTCGCCAAACGACGTCAATCTTGCCAGCGCCTCGAATGCCGTCTTGATCGGATTCAATATCCGGCCCGACGAAACGGCACGCCGGCTCGCCGAGAACGAGGGCGTCGACTTGCGCTTCTATCAAGTGATTTACGAGATCGAGGACGATCTGAAGAAAGCGATGCGCGGCATGCTCTCTCCCGTGGAGCGCGAGGTCGTTCTGGGACGCGCCGAGGTTCGGCAGGTCTTCAAGGTCAGCCGCGTCGGCACGATCGTCGGCTGTTACGTTACCGCCGGCAAGATTACGCGCAACGCGAAGGTGCGCGTCGTGCGCGACGCCGCGGTCGTCTTCGATGGCGAGATCGAAAGCCTGCGCCGTTTCAAAGACGACGTCCGTGAAGTCGCCGAAGGCTTCGAGTGCGGAATCCAGGTCGCGAGGTTCCAGGATCTCAAAGAAGGCGACGTCATCGAAGCGTACGCGATGGAGCACGTCGCCGCAGAGCTGGTGCGGGCGTGACGTTGGTCGGTTTTACGCAGGACAAGAGGCGACTCGCACACGCTCGTCGCGGACATCCTGTCCGCTCCTGCTCGGCGACTTTTTCGGCTCAGCAAGCTTTGAAGCAGCCATCCATGGCTGGGCCGAAAAAGTTCGACGGTGCTCGCCGTCTCTTGCCCCGCGTAAAACCGACCAACGTCACGTTAGGAGGGTGGTTGGCGTGAAGGCGCAGAGGATGGCGAAGATCGATCATGAGGTTCAGCGCGTCCTTGGGACGATCGTGTCGCAGGAGCTGCAGGATCCGCGCCTCGCTTTTGTCACGGTTACCCGCGCGGAGGTTACCGACGATCTCCGGTACTGTAAAGTGTTCGTTTCGGTGATCGGGGACCGGCATCAGGCGCGGCAATCGCTCGACGCGCTCAAACACGCCGGCCGCTTTTTACGCGGAGAGCTCGGTCGAAAGATCGATTTGCGCCGCGTCCCGGAGTTGCTATTCGTCGAAGACCGCTCCGCCGAGCACGCAATTGCCCTAGCAAAGCGATTGCGCGAGGCCGCGGTGCGCTCGGCGCCGGAGGAGAGTTAATGATCGAGAGCAAGCCGCGTCTTTCGTCGGCGGAAGAAGTCGTCGCGGAGTTGCGGCGACGGCGGTCGTTCGTGATGGTCAGCCATGTCAAGCCCGACGGCGACACGTTAGGCGCGGGATTGGCACTCGGACTTGCGCTCAAGCGGCTCGGCAAGCGAGTCGCTTACTTTCAACAGGATGCCGTGCCGCGCAATCTTCGGTTCTTGCCCGACGCGGATCGCGTATCGCGCGCGCTCCCGGGCGATTTGCCCGACGATACGCTCTATGTCTTTTGCGATATGAGCGACTGGCGGCGCGCGGGAGAGCATCTGCCGGCGGTTGCGCGCGAGAATATGCTCGACATCGATCATCACCTCGGAAACTCTCTATTCGGCAAGCTCAACTTCGTGCTCGAGAACGAATGCTCGACCGGGAGCGTCGTAATGCAACTGCTCCGCCGGCTCGGCGTAGCAGTCGACAGCGCGATCGCCACCTGCATTCTTGCTACGATCATGACCGACACGGGCGGGTTCATGCATTCGAACACGACTCCCGAGGCGCTCGAGCTCGCTGCGGAGCTGATGCGGCTAGGCGCCGACAAAGAAAAGATCACCGAAGAGATCTTTCTACGCAAGCGTGTCGAAGCGACGCGGCTGCTCGCGAGCATTATCGACGTAATGCGATTCGGGCATGACGGGCGGTATTGCTATTCCTACGTTGACGACTCGATGCTCGCCAAAACCGGTGCCGATGGCGAGGATACCGAGGATATAGTCAACACGCTGCTCGGTCAAGAAGGCGTCGACGCTGCCGCACTCTTCAAGGCAATCGAGGGCGAGATTCGCGTTAGCCTGCGCTCGAGCGGCCGTATCAACGTTCAGGCTGCGGCTCAGCGACTCGGCGGCGGCGGACATTTTCGAGCCTCTGGTTTGACGTATCATGGATCGTTACCCGAGGCGTTTGCGGCCGTTGAAGCAGCGCTTCTCGCTCAAGGCTTGTAACGCCCTCCGTCCTTCGACTTCGCTCGCGTTGCTCGCTCCGCTCAGGATGACACCAAGTTCCTTATCGCTAAGCGTGCTGAGCGAGCGTAACGATGTCATGCTGAGCGAGCACAGCGGTGTCATCCTGAGCGCAGGCGCGCAGCGCCGAAGTCGAAGGACGAAGTGCGCGCGGTTCTGAGCGAAGGCGCGGAGCGCCGCAGTCAAAAGTTCAGGATGACACGTTGGCGTGATTGGCTTCGTCAATCTCTTTAAAGCGGCCGGTCCTAGTTCCGCGAGCGCCGGTGCGCGCGTTCGAAGAATCTACGCACAGTATGCCGGCGATCGAAAATTGGGGGCCGGACATCTGGGGACGCTCGACCCGCAGGCCTGCGGTGTCTTGCCGCTGGCGATCGGCAAAGCGACTCGCCTGATTCCGCTGCTCGCCGACCAGCGCAAAGGCTACGCTTGTACGCTCGTACTCGGACGTTCTACGACGACCCAAGACGCGCACGGTGAAACTCTCGAGCAATCTCCTATTCCGGGCGATTGGCCGGCGCGGCTGGAAGCGCTTTTGCCATCCTTCGTCGGCCGCATTACGCAGACGCCTCCGATGTTCTCCGCGGCTCGCCATCAAGGAAAACGCCTCTACGACTTAGCCCGCGAGGGTAAGACGGTTACGCGTAACCCCCGAACCGTTATCGTCTACGGATTGACGCTGCTCGGAACCGAGCCTTCCCGCGACGGTGTGGCCCGCTTGCGGATTGCGTGCGGCGAGGGGACCTATATTCGCACGCTCTGCCACGACATCGGAGCGGCGCTTGAAATCCCGGCACACATGGGCGCACTGGTGCGCGAAGCGTCGGGGCCGTTCGTGCTCTATGAGGCGCGCACGCTCGACGAGATTGCGCAAGACCCGCACCGCGCGCTGATTGCGCCCGAGCATATCATTCCATTTCCAACGATCGTGCTCGATTTGCGAGGTTCGGCCGACTTTCGCGCAGGGCGAGTCGTGCCGCTGCCTGAAGGCGCCACCGCTCGGCACGTCTTCGTGCGCGACGAATCGCGGACGCTGGTTGGTGTCGGCGAGGCCCTTGGCGCACTGCTGGCACCACGCAAGGTTTTTGTATAGTGGAGATCCGTCACGAGCTTGCGCGCGCCGGCGCTCGGCCGCTGGTGCTGGCGATCGGATTTTTTGACGGATTCCATCGCGGTCATCGCGAGATCGCGCGCCGGACATTGATGCTGCGCCGGCCCGGCTGGCGCTCCGGCGTCCTGACCTTTTCAAATCATCCGGCAACGCACTTACGCCCCGGCACCGAACCTTCATTGCTCTGCACGCCGCAGGAACGGCTCGATCTTTTCGCAGCCGCCGGCTTCGAGGAGTGTTTCTTCATAAAATTCGATGAACGTATCGCAACGCTCTCGCCTCAAGCATTTCTCGACATACTCGTGCAACGGTTAGGCGTTCGGGGTGTCGTCGTCGGAGCGACCTTTCGGTTCGGTCACAAGCGAGCCGGCGACACGGCGCTCATGCGCGAATATCTCGCTGCGCGCGACGTGCTCGTGGTCACGGTCGAACCGGTTATGGAAGACGGCGAACGTATTTCGAGCACTCGAATTCGGGCCAAGATCGGCAAGGGCGAAGTGACCGACGCCGACCGATTGCTCGGCGGCGCCGGGTACGAGATTCGTGGCGTCGTCGAGATCGGCGCGGGGCGCGGTCATGGGCTTGGCTTTCCGACGGCCAACGTTCGAGTGCCCGCGAAGCTGCTGCCGCGAGATGGGGTCTACTCCGCCGTCGCTCGCTACGACGGGCGGGATTACGCGGCCGTGGTATCGATTGGAACGAATCCGCAGTTTGATGGTACCGCGCGCACGGTCGAAGCCTGGCTACGGGACTTTCAGCACACGATCTATGGCCGCGAGCTTTCGCTGCGCGACCTTCGCTACATTCGGGAGCAGCGGCTTTTTGCCGAAGTCGGCGAACTCATAGAGCAGATGCATCGCGACCTTCAGACTATCGGCTATCCGCCGTATGGTTAGATCAGCAGTCGCCATCGCGGTCGTGGCGCTGACTGCGTGCGGGCACGCGAGCGGCAATTCCACCGGTTCGTCGTCGCAGCCGGCTCGAGTCGGTCGCCCGGCGCCGAATTGGACGGAGCCGAGTCTTCCGGGGCCGACGTTATCGCTCGCCACATTACGCGGCAAGGTCGTCTATTTAAACTTCTTTGCCACGTGGTGCCCGCCGTGCAACGAAGAAGCTCCGACGATCGACGCACTGGCCAAGAAATACGGGCCAAGCGGTCTGCGGGTCGTCGGCGTCGACGTGCTCGAGAACGTGCATAAAGCCGCAGCCTTTCGCGCTGCGCACCAGTTGGTATACCCCGTCGTGGTCGACACCGGCACGTTGCGCGATCAGTACGACGTCAACGGACTGCCGGTCCACGTTTTCATCGACCGCGGCGGAGTCGTCCGCAAGATCGTCGTCGGCGAGCTGTCATCGGCCGACATGCGCACCGACGTAGAGCGAATGCTTTACTAACGCGATGCGCATGAAACGGGCAATGCTGCGCGCCGGTTCCGCGCTCTGCATCGCGGTATTTGCGGCGGGGTGCGCCGGCGGAGGCAGCCAGGGCGGCGTGATGATGCCGGCCGGTGCTTCCGGCGGAATAACTGCCGGAGTCGGCTCGGGCAATACGGTGGTGCGTATCTTCGTGCCGGCCGGTACGCAGCCGAATCTACCGATTCCGCGCCCGCTTGCGCCACTCTCCACGCCGACACCAGGGTTGCCGGGAACGTCGACTCTATCGCAGACTCCGCCGGCGGCGCCGGTTTCAACACCACCGGTTGCGACCCCGCCGCCCGCGCCGGGATCACAACCGCTCTCGATCAGCGTCACCGGTCCGACGACGATCACGCAGACCGTGTCGGTGGGGCCGAACTCGCCAGGCTGCGCCCCCTCAGCCGGCGGCGCTACCTGTCAGCTCACGCTGGCGTTGCCGGCCGGAACCTACACCGGAACGATCGGTAGCGCGGCAATTGCATTCACGGTAACGCCATCTTCAAACAACGCCCTCAATCTGACGCTCGGCGGCATCCCGGCGCAGATCGCCATCGTTCCTGCCACATCGATGAGCGTACAGAACGCGCAGGGCGGAGTCGACCTTTACGGTGCAGCGAAGCACTTGCTGCTGGTGGAGATGCTCGACCCCAATCAAAACGTGATGGTCGGCGGTGGCGGCGCAAGCTTTTCCTTGGGTCAAGCCGGCGGATCGCTCCCCGTCACCGTAACGCAGGCTTCGACCCTTGGACCGAATCTTTTTTACGTAACGGCCGCGCCTGCTCCGAGCGGAAGCTCTGCCGTCCTGCGCGCGGCCGCAACGTCCATGGGGCCGGCAAGTCCATGCTCTCAAGCCGGCGCACTATGCACCGGAACGATACGCGTCGACGTCCGGCAGTTGCTCGCCGTTGCAAACTCAGGCTCGAGCAGCGTCGCGCTTTATGTGAACGGACAGGTCACGCCGTTAGGGACGATTCAGACCGGCGTGGCCATTCCCCAGGCGCTCGTCTTCGACGCCTCGGGTAATCTTTTTGTCGCCAACGAGCCGGGCAGCGTGAGCGAGTATGCCGCCCCGTATAATCAGGCGCCCACTGCGATCGCGAGCGGCATCAATCATCCGCAGGCGCTTGCGCTAGACGCACATGGCGACCTATTCGTCGCCAACGGCAGCGGCAGCAATACCGTGACGGTCTACTCGCCGCCCTACGGCGGCTCGCCATCGACCACGATTTCGGCGAACGTCAACGATCCGGTCAGCCTCGCGCTCGATCCGAGCGGCGACCTTTTCGTCGTCAACTCGGCCGCGAACACCGTAACGGAGTACGCGCCTCCTTACACCAGCCCGCCGACGGTGATTTCGAAAGGTCTCAATACTCCCAGCTCCATGGCACTCGACCCGCACGGCGATCTGTTCGTTGCAAACCTTAACTCGACGCCGAACTCGATCGTCGAGTACGCACCGCCCTTTTCCAGCCAGAGCGCGCCGGTTGCGACCATCACCAACGGCGTGAACGAACAGGGCTCCATCAGTTTGACCGCAACCACGCTGTTCGTTCCCAACCAAGGCGCGAATACGGTCACCGAATACACGCCGCCGTACACAAGTGCCCCGACGACGATCGTAGGCGGACAAAGCCAACCCCTCGCGCTCGCCGTCGATGCTTTCGGCAACCTCTTCGTCGCGAACTATGGCAATAACACCGTAACCGAATACGCAGCGCCATATGCTCCGGGATCGTGGACGACGCTTTCCAGCGGCATCAACGCGCCGCTTGCCCTCGCACTCTCGCCGGCAACGAACGGCGGCCCAACGCTACTTCCGTAGCTTTGTCTGCGCGCATCCGGCTTGGCGATAAGCAAATTGACACAGATTACGCCGCGCGTACTCTTAGTGTGTCGCCTTCGAGGGTGACGTCAGCGCCGCAGCCGTCGCGTAACTCGCCGCGCAGCAACGCGGTGGAAAGCGGCGTCGAGACATAATGGGAGACGGTGCGCTGCACGTACCGCGCGCCGCTCCCGGCTGCGATGGCAACTCGCGCCAAATAGAGTTTTGCTTCGCTCGATAGATTGAGCGTGACGTTGCGTGCGCCCAGGCGACGCGCGAGGCTCTCGACGTGAATGGTTACGATTGCCTCGATCTGCTCGAGTCCCAAATCTTCGAATGGAATGATCTCGTCGATACGATCGAGCAGCTCCGTTCGAAATGCCACCGGCACTTCGTCGTCTTGAAGATTCGTCGTTAGGATGATGAGCGCGTGGCGGAAATCGATGGAGCGTCCTTTCGCGTCGGTTACGCGTCCGTCGTCGAGAATCTGCAGTAGAATCGCGGCAACGTCGGGGTGCGCCTTTTCGAGCTCGTCGAAGAGCACCACGCAGTATGGCCGGCGCCGCACCGGCTCGGTGAGCTGTCCCGGCTCGTCGTGTCCGGCATAACCCGGCGGCGCTCCAAGCAGCCGCGAAACGGTGTGCGGCTCGGTGAACTCGGAAAGATCGACTCGGACCAGCGCGGCTTCGCTGCCGAAAAGCACGTCGGCGAGCGTCTTTGCAAGCTCGGTCTTACCCACGCCGCTCGGTCCGCGGAAGAGAAAGCTTCCAACTGGTTTTCGCGGATCGTGCAAACCGGTTCTGGCACGGCGAATTGCCTCGGAAACCGCGGAGATCGCCCGCTCCTGACCGATGACGCGCTGACCGAGAAGACGCTCGAGATCGAGCAGACGGCCGGCTTGCGATTCGGTCAGCGACGATTGCGGGATGCCGGTCCAGCGCGTAACGACCGCCGCAACGTCTTGGCTGCTCACCTGCGGATAGTCGACCGCGCCTCGGTTGGCGAGTGCGACCGAGGCGGCCGCCTCGTCGACGAGATCGATCGCCTTGTCGGGTAAGAAACGATCCGCAATAAAACGAGCGGCAAGCTGTGCGGCGGCTTCAATGGCCTCTTCGTCGATGGTAACGCGATGGTGACGCGCATACCGTTCTCGCAGACCGCGAAGGATCTCGATCGTCTCTTCAATGCTCGGCTCTTCGACCATAACCGGCTGAAATCGGCGCTCGAGCGCGGCATCGGACTCGACGTACTTTCGGTATTCGTCGAACGTCGTCGCACCGATGCATTGCAGATCTCCACGCGCCAGCTCCGGCTTGATCATCGTGCTCAAGTCGAGCGGAGCTCCCTCGGCGGCACCGGCGCCCACGAGCGTATGAAGCTCGTCGATAAAGAGCACGACGTCGCGCGCGCTCCTTTTGATTTCGTCCAAAATACGCTTCACGCGCCCTTCGAACTCGCCGCGATACTTCGTGCCGGCGACGAGCGGACCGAGTGAGAGCGCGAGAAGCCGTTTGCCGCGCAGTGCCGGAGGCGCTTGACCGCCGGCAATACGCTGCGCGAGGCCTTCCACGATCGCGGTCTTTCCGACCCCGCGCTCACCCACGAGACAAGGATTATTTTTGCTGCGCCGAGCGAGGATGGATACGACGCGATCGATCTCGCGGTCACGGCCGATGACGGGGTCGAGTTTCCCGTTTCGCGCGAGCTCGGTCAAATCGCGTGAAAATGCCGCGAGCGTTGGCGTGCCGCCGCGCAGGCGCTTCCCCAACTCGTCCAGCGGAGAAGCCTTACCCTCGCCCTGCATCTTTTCAGCCAGCAGCGCGCTGCCGGCAATGAGCCCGGCGGCTGCCAGGGCCGCACCGACAAAAGGCAAGGCGCTGGTCATCGTGCGCTTCTGCGCGCAAG
>Ga0187783_10004589_pt1 | contig 10211 bp, 10 predicted proteins | sample 1015_SJ02_MP02_2_FD_132471 | JGI IMG/M metagenome (GOLD analysis project Ga0187783, IMG submission 132471) | Tropical peat soil microbial communities from peatlands in Department of Meta, Colombia - 1015_SJ02_MP02_20_MG | ecosystem: Environmental > Terrestrial > Soil > Wetlands > Peat | place...
ATCGTCTCCACGATGACTTCACTGTCTTTTCGTGTGAGCTCAGCCAGCCGGGAGACCTCGTCGATCAAGTCCGCCTTCGTCATACGCCCTCTCGCTCCGTCTCAGTATATTGAACAACGTGGCTGTCTAAGGTCTGGGTTCCCGGAGCCACATCGGGACCCCCATAACCTTCTCAAATTTCAAGGGTTCTGCGCAAGGGGGAATTTTACAATCATGCTTTCTCAAGCTGCGACAGCAAGCTCCAGGGAACACGTTCTCTAGCCGGTGGCCGCTCCTCACTGCCAGAGATAATAAAAGCCAATGTGGTGCTCGAGCAGCTTCTCGCGTGTGGGCAGCCACTGGGAAATGTCGCCAAAGAGCAGGTCGAGAACCGACTGACGGTTCTTTTCCGGGCGCACCAAGGTGGGCTCGCCCTTGATGCCCACGGACTTGGCGGTATCCTCGACCGCCGCCTGAAAGTCCGCCACCTGGTCGATCAGGTGCAGTACCAGGGCCTCCTGACCGGTCCAAACTCTGCCGTCAGCAATCGCCCGGATGTCCTCTGTCTTGGCGTGGCGCCCGTCGGCGACCGCCTCGACAAACTGGCGGTACATATTATCGATAAGGGACTGCATGTAGGCGCGTTCCTCCGGGGTCAGGTCACGGCTGGGGTCTCCGGTGTCTTTGAATTGTCCAACCTTTAAGATCTCCGGCTTCAGCTTTGCCCAGCGCATCAGCTCCCCGTAATTCACCCACTCGGCGATAACCCCGATGGACCCGACGATGCTGCCGTTGTCGGCATAGATCTTATTGGTAGCCGAGGAAACGTAGTACGCCCCGCTCGCTCCCACCGTCTCGATCGAGGCTACAATGCGCCGGTGTTTCTCGTCGCGCAAACGTTTGACTTGCCGGTAGATCTCTTCTGAGGCCGCAACGCCCCCACCCGGTGAATTGACGTGTAGGATGATGGCTTTGATCGAATCATCGTCACCGAATCTCTTGAGCTGCTGCACCACAGTCTTGGGATCGAGGATGACACCCTCGAGGTCTACGACTCCGATCCTATCTCCAAAGCCGGCAAAAGAGGTTTCGCCGCCAGCATGCAAGGTGAGATAAACCAAGGTGAATACCGCAAGTACAAACAGAAAAAAAGCTCCGCCGCCAATCAGCACCCATAGCAGCGTGCGCGAGCGCCCGTTCCCCGCCATATAGCTAAGTAGTGTAGCACTGGAGGAGAGTCGCCGGTTCCTACGCTAATCGATGCGACTGGGATGTTGCGAAGCGGTCCGTCCGAATTTGGACCGTGGCACACCGAGTTGCCGTAGCCGCGCGAAGGAGTAGCCGATTCGTGCTAAAATGAGCCGCCATTGAGAGCTCGAAATCTCTTTCTAAGGCACCAATCCCCGCACGCAGACGGAACCACCGGTGGCTGAAAACCCCGCAGAGAGCACGGCGATTACCTATGCGGATGCCGGTGTGGATATCGACCGTGCGAACCGTACCAAAAAGCGCATCAAGTACTTAGCCCACAAAACGTTCACCAAGAACGTGCTCAGCGAAATCGGCAGCTTTGGTAGTGTGTTCTCGATTGACAAAGAGAAGTATTTGGACCCGGTCTTGGTCTCCAGCGTGGATGGCGTCGGAACCAAACTCAAACTCGCTTTCGAAATGAAGATGCATCACACCATCGGTGCCGACCTGGTCAACCACTGTGTCAACGATATTGCCGTGCAGGGCGCCCAGCCTTTGTTCTTCATGGACTATCTGGCAACCGGCAAGCTTCAGCCCGAAGTGGCAGAGAAAATTGTCGAAGGTCTGGCTGAAGCCTGCAAACACAATGGATGCGCGTTGATCGGTGGTGAGACCGCAGAGATGCCGGGCTTCTACGCCGATGGCGAATACGATCTCGCCGGCTTCATCGTGGGCATCGTGGAGCGAGAACGACTCATTACCGGCAAGGCCGTCGAGGTTGGAGACGTGATCTTGGGCCTCCCGTCCACCGGGCTACACACCAACGGTTACTCGCTGGCCCGCAAGCTGTTTTTCGAAGTCGCCGGCTACACTCCCGAAACCTACGTGAACCAGCTCAAGGGCAAAGCCGGGAACGAACTCATGCACACCCACCGCAGCTACTGGTCGATCGTCAAGAAGTTGCTGGCGGCGGAATGCGTATCGGCGATGGCGCATATCACCGGAGGGGGCATCACGGAAAACCTTCCCCGGGCGTTGCCGCGGGGCGTGGCCGCGGTGATCGATCTCGGTTCCTGGCCGGTGTCGCCTATCTTTGAGCACCTGCAGAAGCTCGGGAACGTGCCCCAAGACGAGATGTTGCGCACCTTCAATATGGGGCTCGGCATGTTGTTCGTAGTTCCGGCCAAAAAGTTCAAGAAGGCGCAAACCGTGCTCGAGCGCGCGGGAGAAAAGTTCTACACCGTCGGCCGGATCGTGAAGGGAGATCGGAAGGTTCTGTACACCTGACCGAGGATCGCGCCAAGGATCCGCACCATCGCCACGGATTCGCTGGCCATCGCCACCCCGTTGTTGACACTCATCGCCGCAAGAGATCTACGGGCTCGCGCACGTCATGCACGCGGAAGAACTTCTCGAGCGCGGGATATTTCTTCGCGACCGCCTCGAACATGGCGTAGGCCACATTGCGATACGACCGGTTACCGGCCGGAGCGGTTCTCAGTTCGGCGATGTAGACCACCTCGGCGAAATCCATCTTGAATAAGGTTCGCTTCCGGAACGCCAGGGGAATGGCGTACTGCGCGTTCTCCCGGGCTGCCTCGCCATGAGACTGGCTGAGTGTTTCGACGGCGGCGGCGGCACGCCGCAGGACCGCGTCGTATTCGTCTCGGAGCCCAGCGGCGTTCACCTCCTCTGGAGTGTCGTAGCCGTGCTGGGTGGTGAAATCCTGCAGAATCTGAATGCAGCGCCGATGGCGGTGCATATCGCGGAACCCTCCAACATCCATCAGGATGTCAAAGCGGAATGGTTGTCCCGCGCAGAAAGCGCGCCGCATTTCATCGTGCTGGCCACGGTGGCGCAGCCCAAGCGCAATGATCTCGCGGCAGGCCCGTTCCCCGCCCTCCTGAATTGCAGTCCGAATCTGGCGATAGGGATAATGGCTGTGCTCGTAGAGCAGAGTCGTTGCCAGCTCGATTTCGAGCGGCTCTTCCTCGAGCAGGTCGACCGCCGGCGCCGGGTCGACGGGTGCGTCTGCCATCAGCTGCTCGGCACACTGCCTCAGCTCGCGGCGAGTCTCAAGCTCGTAGCGATTGGGATCGGCGTACTTCACCAGTGTGGGGGCGACCCGGATCTCGCGCAAAAGCTCGTCTTCGGCGCGCGCACCGAGCTCGGGCGAGACTGCCCGAATGGCCTGGACCAGGTCCTCTAACGGTTTTCGCCTCGCATGGTAGGCAGGCGATGTTGCCGCCCGCTTGAGCAGTTCCCCTAACTGGCGCACTTCCTTGTGGGTGTGCGACAGAAGCTGGGATATCTGGCTCTCGAGCGTCCTGGCATTCACAATCTCTCCGAGCGAAGTATTGGTCGCTAGCGGCAGCAGATAACGCGAGATATCGAACGCCCGCGCTCGTAGGGTGCGTTCGTAGGTCTCGGGTTTCATGTCTGGCGGTTGCGGTGTGATTTGCTTGAGGTAGCGGAACATGCGCTCGGAATAGGTTTCGTATTCTTGGAAGAGCTCTCGTACACTTCTCTGGTAGAGCTCGGAGGCTGGCTCGTCGTCCCCGAAGTCAGGAACAAAGTAGCCGCTCTTCTTAAAGTCTTGATAGCGAGTAGAACGCTCTTGCCCATCCCAGCGCTGCTGGTCGACGACCGCGATGGCGGCCAAAATCGACAGCCGCTCGATGGCCATGGCAACATGGGCCAAATCCGCAATCGAGCGGTGCCCGTACTGGAAGTAGAAGGTATTGAGAAATTTTTCCGCTTTCTGCTGGCTGATCTCCTCGAGCGACTCCTTCATGGAAAGAGCCGAGCGCGAGTATTTCGCCATCGCGTAGGCCTGAATCTCCGGCTCGGCGCCATAGACGGCATAGACTTCAACCAACCCATTCCTTTGTTTGCCATTGTTGGAATCAATCGGAGTGACAGGTTCGGACATGGCTGACCTCAGAGTCGAAGGCTAAAGGTAAGTTAAGCTTATCGAACGATTGGTCATGTCAACAACTGGTGCCAGCGGTTGGGTCAAAGTAATCGAAACTGGGCCACTCCCTAGCGCCGAGCATCCGAGGCGCAAAGGAAAGCCACGGACGTAATCGAGCGTTTCGCTTTCGTGATCGTTGCCCTGGTATTCGGGCGGTTGGGGTTCTGGGGAGTAAGGTAAAGTGCTGGGCATTGGGATCACGCCCGGCATCTATATGGCAGGTTTCGCTCTTCCCCGCCCACCTCCGGCTATAATTTCGGCTTTCGACCGCAGGAGGGAAATCGATGAGCCTATCCGGCCGAGTCGCCCTGGTTACCGGTGCGTCGCAAGGCATAGGCCGTGCCTGCGCCCTCAAGCTGGCGGAGGCTGGAGCGGCCGTCGCCTTGGCCGCTCGCAACCAGGAAAAGCTCGAGGAGTTGGCCAGGACCATCACGGCGAACGGTGGACAGGCTGCTACCCTGGCCATGGACGTTGGCGACGAGCAGCAAATCAAGTCGGGCTGCAAGGCAGCGCTCGAAAAATTTGGAAAGATTGACATTCTGCTGAACAACGCCGGGATCACCCGGGATCAGCTGGTCATGCGATTGAAGCGACCCGATTGGGACGTGGTTCTCACCACCAACCTCACCTCTGCCTACCTTTGTATCCAGCAAGTGATTGGCAGCATGCTTCGGCATCGCTGGGGCAGAATCATCAATATGGCCTCTATATTCGGTCAGACGGGCCAGGCCGGACAGGCCAACTATGCTTCTGCGAAGGCGGGTTTGATTGGCCTGACGATGGCAATCGCTCGCGAAGTAGGCTCACGAAATATAACCTGTAACGCGGTCGCTCCCGGGTTCATCGAAACTGCCATGACGGCAACTCTCTCCGAGGATCTCAAGCGAAAGGCCCTCGAGCAGATTCCTCTGGAAAGGCTCGGAACTCCCCAGGACGTTGCCCATGCCGTGGCCTTCCTTGCTTCTGACGAGGCTTCCTACATCACCGGTCACGTGCTCAACGTGAACGGCGGTCTGTTTATGGGATAGCGGGAAGGAGAACGACATCGAGAGGAGGCATGGCAGATCCCGATCGAGTCGCGAAAGCGTCCTGGAGCCGCTCGGCCGCGGTTGGTCTCGCCATTTTTCAGGCCGAGTCGGCGGCGCAACTCGCCGAAGTGCGTGCACTGTTTCGCGAATACGCTGGTTCGCTAAACTTTAGTCTGCAATTTCAGAATTTTGACCGCGAGCTTGCGGAATTGCCGGGAGACTATGCGCCTCCGGAGGGGCGCTTGCTGCTGGCCGATCTGCGCGGCGACACCGCTGGCTGCGTTGCCCTGCACCAATGGAAACCCGGGATTTGCGAGATGAAGCGCCTCTACCTGAGGCCTCAGTTTCGCGGCAAGGGTCTCGGGCGGATTCTGTCCGAGGCCGTGATTTCGGAAGCGCGAAAGATCGGGTATCGACGAATGCGACTCGATACGGTCGAGCCGGTCATGGCCGATGCCGTGGCCATGTACCGCAAGCTCGGCTTTCGCGCGATTGCGCCGTATCGGGAGAACCCGATGCCGGGTACCTTGTACCTGGAGCTCGACCTCGAGCGTGGGCTTTGACCGCCCGCCGCCAGCGATCGTGGCGCCGCCGGCCATCGGTTCTGGAGAATCCGAAGAACCGGACTGGATATCGAGCGGACGATGCAGTCGGCGCAGGGAACGCATCCTGCAACTCCTGGCCAGTACGCTTGCGAAGACCGAGGCCGAAAGACCGCCGAGCTGTGCAAGCTGTGAAAACCGAGCCGACCCTCGAGGGCGAGCAGGGCTTAGGACACTGAGTTTTGGGGTGTTAGCGAGTAAACAATTTTCCGCTTGAAAGACCGTTCTAAAGTGGTTACTATTCAGGGCATTTGGGGAGGACGGAGCTGGGGCCGTTTCCTGTATGAATATCGGTCAGAGCATTAGAAGCTACCGGCTGCAGAAGGGGATGTCCCAGGGCGATATCGAGAAGCGTACCGGCCTGCTGCGTTGCTACCTCTCCCGCGTGGAGAACGGGCACACCATTCCTTCTCTCGACACCCTTTCGAAAATCGCTGGCGCCATGGAGATTTCTCTCTCCCAATTCTTTTCCGATTCCGGGCACAGCAACGGCGCTAAGGGCTTGCCGCAGCTTTCCGAGGATGAACTGCGCTTCCTCAGCCAGATCCGCCGCTACGCCGCGAGTCTCAATGACAGTGATCGCAAACTGGTGCTGGCGATGGTGAAAAAAATGGCCGCCAGCGCTGGCCGTTAGGTTCCTCCTTCACCATCGCTTACTCTTAGATCGGCTGATCCGTCGCTCGGAACAAGGAGAGGGAAGGACCGGCAGCCCTCGAGCGCAAAAATGGCTATCGCAGATTGGCGGACTCGGCCTTGGCTCGTTTCAGGATGGGAATGTCGGGGTCGGCGTCCTTCCAAAGGGTAAGGAAGTCCCGGTACGCCTCGCGCGCCCGACCGCGGGCGGCCTCCGCCTCCGCACCGTGGGATGCTCTCGCCTCTACGCCGCGATGAAGCGGACGATGCGGAATCGCCCCGCCAGCCGATCGCCCTCGGAAAGCCCGCGGGTGGTCCCCGGGGTCTCGACAGCCGGAGCCGGTTCCGACGGTTCATCGGCTACCAGCAGTCGCTCGACCTGGGCGCGCACACTGGGGTCGGCACACTGCTCCTTTAGAAATGAGGAACGCCGGACTGAATCCTGTGCCCAGGCAGCCTCGAACAATCGTTGGATCGTTTCAGAGTTATCCGCTCGTGCCATAACCTCTGGATTGACTTGGAGCTAGCCGTTGCCGATGCCCACTACTGGGTCGCAATTCTACCCCAAGTCTTCGGGCTCAACCCGATCTGGCGCCGATCGACGGGCGTTCAGTTTCCCATCTCGACAAGCCATTCTTCGTCGGCGGTCACTTCCTGGACAGCAAAGCTCGGAAGAAATAAATGAAGTTGCCCAGCCGCTTGCGAAAGGGAGCGGGGGAAAGGCCAAGACGCGACGCGGCCGTTCCGCGCCGGTAGGTATTTACCAAGTCGGAAAATATGAGCGGGTATGGGTGTCAGTGGATCGACGAGGTTGGCTTGCGATAGACGAGCGACACGGCCAACAGAAAGGGCAGAAACGCCGGCACGGCGTAGCGCAGGCCATCGATATAAAACGTGGTGGCAGCAATGCCCAGCAGGGCGGCAATGCCCAGCCAGTCGGAATAGGGAGAAAACGCTAACCGCATGGGAAGCAGTGCGGCGGCCTCCGCCTCGAGAGACCTGCGAAAGCGGATGTGGCTAACCAGAATCACTCCCCAAACAAAAAACATACCGGCAACCGCCACACCATAGAGCATCAGGAAGGCCCGGCTCGGAACATAGATCGCAAGCAGTATGGCCGCAATCATTCCCCCGGTGGAAAGAACGAGAGCCCGATGAGGAACTCCGTTGCGGCTTAAGCGGCCAATCCATTGCGGAGCATATCCCTGGCGGGAGAGGGAAAAAAGCATGCGGGTTGTCAGATAAAGGTCGGTGTTCGAGCTGGAGAGAGCCGCCGTGATCACCACCAGGTTCATGATGCTGGCAGCGTAAGGAATTCCGACCTCAGAAAAGGCGCTGACGAACGGGCTTCCCAAAATTCCCGTCTCGGTTCCGAGCCGGTTCCATGGCGTCATGGCCAGCATGGCAACGATGGCGAGGACGTAAAAGAAAATCAGACGGAACACGATGGTCCGCATCGCGCGCGGGATGGACTCTGCGGGATTTCGGGCCTCTCCGGCGGTAACCGCGATCACTTCCAAGCCCATGTAGCTGGTGAGCGTCAGCGCGAGCGCTAAGCAGACGCCCTTGAGGCCAAATGGCAGGAAGCCGCCATGCTGGATGAGATTCGAGAGCCCGAGCGCTGGCCTTCGACCGAGGCCGGTCACGACCGCGAAGCCGATCCCGATGAACACCAGGATCGCGCTGACTTTGATCAAAGCAAACCAGTATTCAAACTCTCCGAAGCGTCCGACCTGCAGGGCATTGATCGACACGAGACTGAGGGAGGCGATCACCACCCAGACCCATTGCGGAACATTGGGGAACCAAAATCCGAAATAAATTGCGACCGCGGTGACCTCGGCTCCGATGGCAACGATCTGCACGAAACCATAGGTCGAACGCACGGCGAATCCAGCCCACGGATGCAGATACTTTTCCGCATAGACACCAAAAGCGCCGGCTACCGGGTGCACCACTGCCATTTCCGCGATCGCGTAGGCGACGATCAAAGCGATGACGGCAGCCACCAGATACGAGATGATGACCGCGGGTCCAGCCAGCCGTATGGTAATACTGCTGCCCAGAAACAAGCCCACTCCGATGGCGCCGCCCAGCGCCAGCATCGTGAGTTGTCTTTGGGTTAACCGGCGTTCGAGATCATCGCCGCTCGAGACGACGGCCGAGTTCGCTGGCTCCGTCGCCTGGGGTGCGAGGCCAGCCGTCGCTCGGTCTGAACCTTTATTCATTGCGGCTCAATCGAGAGAGGACCTCTCGCAAGCGGTGGATTTCTTCGTGCGTGTTGTAGTGCACCAGGGAGATGCGCGCCATACCACGCTGTGGGTCTAACCCCAACCTTCGCATCAGCCGTGGCGAATACATGTGCCCGTCGCGTATACCGATACCGGCCCGGGCCAGCGCTTCGGTGATTTCCGCCGGGTGCTTCGCCGCCAGGTTGAAGCAAAAGGTTGGCACTCGCTCCTGGACGCGCTGCTCCTCCGAGAGTCCATACACCGTGGCACCGAGTTCTTTCAATACGCGCAGCAACTCCAGAGAAAGTGATCTCTCGTAGCTCCGCACGGCGTTCATGGCGCTGACCAGGTTGGTCCGCCTCCCCGGCGCCGAACCAGCCGGGGAATCACCTGCGAGCAACGACCCTAGATTTTCCAAGTACATCAAGGCAGCGGCGAAGCCGGCCACGTTCTCATAAATAAATGTGCCGGCTTCGATTTTGTCCGGAGGTTCGTCGGGAAGAAAATCTTCGCGAAACGTCGGCAGGTTCTTCAATAGCTCGCGCCGGCCCCAGAGAAACCCCATGTGCGGTGCAAATATTTTGTAGCCGGAACAGACCAGATAATCGCAATCCCAGGCTGCGACATCAATGAGGCCGTGGGGACCATAATGCACACAGTCGAGAAAGATTTCTGCCCCGACGCTGTGGGCGAGCTGGGCGGCGGCAACGACATCTACGATCGAGCCGAGAGCGTTCGAGGTGACGGTGCACGCCACCAGCCGAGTTTTCCTGGACAGAAGCGGCTGCAAGTCGTCTGCATGCAAGTTCCCGTCCTCGCGCATTTTCCACCAGACACACTTCGCACCATTTGCCGCAAGCGCCAACCAGGTGGCTATGTTCGCCTCATGGTCCATATCGGTGACGATGATTTCGTTGCGTGCGGTTAGAGTTTGCCCAATCGCCAGGCTCATGAGCCGAATGAACGACGTGGCATTCATTCCAAAGGCGATCTCGCTGGGATGGCGGGCATTCACCAGCACGGCGACGCTCTCGCGCGCCCGGGCAATCGTTCGATCGACCGCAACGCTTTTGCCGTAGCGTCCCCCGCGCTGGACGTTGTTTTCGAGCAGGTGCTGGTTCACGGCATCGAGTGCTGCCTGGGGTATCTGGGCTCCCGCCGCGTTGTCAAAAAAGATGAACCGATCCGGGCGGTTCAGGGCGGGAAAGGAGTTGCGCACCAACTCAATCGGGAATCGGACGGCACCGGCGTGTTCGCCACGTACAGAAGCCATCTTCATCGGGTGCTCCTGTTCCTCGGTCGAAGCGAAAGAGCTACAATCTTACTCGTTTTCCCGTGGATCGGCGGGCGGATCAGCGGGCAACGCTCGCCACGCTGTCACCGGCGCCGAAGAGTTTTTACTGGCCAGTGGCTGAATCCACCAGAAGCGCCCTCACGGGCGCAGTTTCAGAAAAGATCCGAGAGAAGGAGACCGCCGAACCCTTGGCGCCTGGCTACCTCCATGACAACGCTGCCCATCTGTACGGGCACTGACCGCGGCGCCGCGTCACTCCGCATACACCGGCAACACAAT
>Ga0187783_10004590_pt1 | contig 10210 bp, 9 predicted proteins | sample 1015_SJ02_MP02_2_FD_132471 | JGI IMG/M metagenome (GOLD analysis project Ga0187783, IMG submission 132471) | Tropical peat soil microbial communities from peatlands in Department of Meta, Colombia - 1015_SJ02_MP02_20_MG | ecosystem: Environmental > Terrestrial > Soil > Wetlands > Peat | place...
CCGCCAAATTGTGAGCCGCGAAGGCGGCTCGCCGAAGTTCCAAAGCATTTGATCCTGATCAAGCTCGATCGGGAAACCAGGGATATGAGAGGTTGATGCCTTTATGGGAGAACCTCCATGAACAAACTTTTGATTAGCGCGACAGTCATGAGCGCTGTGATCCTTTCGGCCGTGCCACTTTCAGTCAGGTGGTCGCCAGAACGGAATTTGTCCGTGTCTCAGGACAAGGCCTTCGCAATAGTTGGAAGACCCGCCACCCCAGGAAGCGTCGCAGGCGTGGCACGGCGAACTGGACGACGCGCAGTGCGCCGCTGTGCGGCGGGCGTGACCTGTCCCCACTATTACTAGGTGCTCAGCCGTCCGCAGAGCGAAGCCTTTCCCGGCACGGAGCCCGCAAGGCGGGGTGAAGAGTGTCGAATGAGCATTTTGCTTTTCGCCCCAAGTCGCGCTTTGCTAGCTTTGTTGATCGACCGCTATGTGCCTTAGGTCGATGCGCACGTGACGCCTGCAAAGCCCCAACGTGTAGATAGATGCCATGGTGCTAAAAAGCGACGCCTCGATCGTTGAAGAAGGACACGCGAAAGCCGCTCATGCAAACGGCAAGATGAAGCGGAAGGTTTATGAGAAGAAGCTGCACAAGCTGCAGGTGGAGCTCTGCCGGTTGCAAGATTGGGTCAAGGAGACGGGTGAACGGATCATCATCCTGTTTGAAGGCCGCGACGCCGCGGGCAAGGGCGGGACGATCAAGGCTATTACCGAGCGGGTGAGTCCGCGGGTTTTTCGTATTGCTGCGTTGCCCGCGCCTTCGGACCGCCAGAAGAGCGAGTTGTTCATGCAGCGCTATATCGAGCATTTCCCGGCAGCCGGAGAGATCATCATCTTTGACCGTAGCTGGTATAACCGGGCAGGTGTCGAATACGTCATGGGCTTTTGCTCCGAGGCGCAACACCAGCGCTTTCTCGACCTGTGTCCCCAAGTCGAGAAGTACATCGTGGACGGCGGGATTCGTTTGATCAAGGTCTGGCTGGAGGTCGGCCAGGATGAGCAGGAAAGGCGATTCAAGGCGCGCATAAACGATCCACTTCGGCAATGGAAACTAAGCCCGATGGACCTCGAGTCATTTCGGCGCTGGTATGCCTATTCCCGGGCACGCGACATGATGCTCAAGACCACTGACAGTAAGCATGCGCCTTGGCATGTAGTTCATTCGGACGACAAGAAGCGAGCGCGCCTCAATTGCATTTCGCACATTCTCAGTCTCATTCCGTACAAGAAGATAAAGCACAAGAAGGTCAAACTGCCCGAGCGCTCGAACAAGGGACAATATGACGATCAGGCATCTTTGAAGAGAATTAGCGTTGTACCGGAAACATATTAAAGGCACACCGGCCACAACGGCAGCGGTTGCGATGACGACTAGTTGGAGGCCTGCGATTGCAGTGTTCCAATTACAACAGTGAAGCGTAAGTCAAAAATTATTGGCGATTTGAGCTGGATCAAACCGCTTGATCAAAATTTCCTTAGATTGGCGCTTGGCCGCAAACGGCCATTGACCAACATCCAGGAGATTACGATGCGAATGCTGATCGCCGCTGCGCTGATTGCGGCTTCCGCTGCGCCGGCTCTTGCCTACGTGCGGCATCCTTATGCCGCGGGGCACTACGCCTATCACGGCGGCGTTGCTCATCCCTATGCCGCCTATGGGGTCGCTCGCGGCGCTGTCGGCGCTGCAGCTGTCGGCGCTGCAGCTGTCGGCGCCGCAGCCACCGGTGCCTACTACGGCGGCTACGCGCATCCTTACTACAACAATGACAACTACGGCTACGGCAGCTACGGCAGTGGCTACAACAATGGTTACCAAAACTATGGCTACGGCAATGGAGGCTACTACGGCGGCCATGTCGTTGGCTGCGGTATCGGTAACCGGCGCTGCTGGTGAATGAAGAAGCCAACTCGCCATAGGCTTCGCCAAGCTGCACTTCTCCATTGCACGCGCTTGGCTGCGCGTCAGTGTTGAGGTGTGATTTCCGGGTCCCTTGAACTGTCCCGCGTCGGTTCCGCCGGCGCGGATTTTTATTGGACACCAGTTTCCGTTTGGGGACTAATTTGGTTCGAATGAGCTTTTGCCTTGCGTGGTTCCAGGGAAGTCAACTCTTAACTTCAAAGCGGCCAGGCTTGCTCGACCCGATCAGTGTCCGGCGGCAGCGCCGCCGGGTGCCTGCGGCCGGCGCAAGCCGACCAAGTGTGTCGTCCTTTTCATATCGAGCGATGCGGTGACGAACGGCAAGGGGCGGCTGCCGCGCGCACAAATAAAAATCCCCGGCGGAGGACCCGCCGGGGCGAGAGGAAATCCGCACCTCGATCAGACGATCAAGGCAGGAAGTCCTTGTGGAGGCGAATCGTGTACAGCCAGTTGCTTTGGTTCTTGATCGCCGTGGTGGCATTCAGCCCGGTGCCCGCGGCACTACTCGCGAGGGCCGTGAAGGCAAGGCCGTTGAACGTCGAGGCACTGACCAACTGATCGTATACGACTTCACCCGCCAGATAGGTGTTCTTGGTTATATCCCATTGCAGACGGCTGCTGACACCCCAAAATGCCCAGTCGTTGTTGCAGCCCGCCGTCGCAACGGCCGCCGTGCCGATTCCAGCACCATTCCCGCTCCCTTCAAGGGAGCACAGAATGGCGTTGGCCTGCGCATTGTGGCGATCCTGAAAGTAGGCGCCGACAAACGACTCGTGCCATTCCGGCGTCCAGTAGTGCTCGTATGAGGCGATGGCGCTCCAGGCTGTGGTCAAATCGCAACCGGTAGCATTGGCTGTGCCGGGGCTGCCACCGTAGACGCAGTCGCTGCCGACACCATAGCCGATCGTGTTACCAGTGACGTAGCTCTGATTGCCGCCACGGACTGAGTTGAAAGCATACTGGGCGGCGCCTTCAGTGTAGTTGAACTCACCCTGGAAGAAATCGCCCTGGGTGATCGTCGGGAAGTTGATCTTCAAGCCTACTCCAGCCGCAAATCCCCATTGGTCGGACGGATGACCGTTAATGGGGATCATGTTCGTCCCCCCGCCGACGGCATAGTAGTCCGCATTCACCTCATGCAGGGCGCCCATGATCTGACCGCCGCCCCAGGCTTGATCGAGGCGGATGTTGGCGACGATGTCGGGCGACTGCCAGCCGCCGTAGCCCGCGCCGTTCGTTTGGGCGGTGAACGGCAGGGTCTCCGCACCGATCTGAAGACCGGTACCTATTACGTTTGTAGTTGATTGGGTGATGATCTGGCCGATGCGCCGCTCTTCGGCCGAGACCGTCGCCGAAAGGCCGTTGCCCAATTGTGCGGTGTAACCCCACACCCACCAGCCAGCGTCACCGGTATCTTCCGAGGGTAGCTGGCCGCCGCGGAGCATGACCGCCCCCGGGGTGAAATAGTCGTAGAACGACACGCTCTCGCCGGCGGTCATGCCCGCCCATTGCACGAAGGCGCGGTTGGCGCTGAACTGTCCCGACGGCGCCTCGCCGCCGGTGTTCTGCGAGCTGATGCCGACCGCGATGTAGCCGCGTGCCACGCCGTAGGGCGTCATTTCGCGCACGTCGGCGGTGATGTAGCCGCGCTCACGAGTCCACACGTTGTTGGTGGCGCGCTGGTTGAGGTCATTGACCATCAGGCCGGTGGTCGAGTTGCCGTTGAGGTAGCCGCTCAGTTCCGCCCGCACCCAGCCACCGATCTTGATGCACATGTCTGTGCCGGGCATGTAGTAGAATCCCGCCCCATAGAGGCTGCAAATCTTCACGTATTCGACCGGCTTGGCCTTGACGGGAAGATCAGCCGCTTGGCCCGCAGTAACCGCAACCAGCCCTGCTGCGGAGCCGAGGAGGAGGCTTTTCACCATCCTCATTTTGAACCTCCGATTGTTTTACCCGGGGAGGGTTCCGTCTCCGCCGGGTGCGTGCACTCCCTGGAAGGTCCCCTTTGTCAGTCTCCCACCACCCTCTCCGAAAAACGCCCGATGGGTCGACTTGGGGGTTACCCACTCCGTCGCCAGGTCACGTTAACGCAAAGTTTACGACAAGCAATCGAGAACATCTCGACTCACAGGCCTTGGATGCCGTTTTCGGTTATGTGTTGCGTAAATATCACGTATACACCCGAAGCGTGCGGCCGTGGCGCGTTAAAGTTCGTTTCTGCATAATCCGGCTTCAGTGCGATGGCATGGCAACTGGCCAGGTGCTCCCCTTCGGTCACCGTCGGCTGCCGCGAGCCCTAGCGCCCTTACCTGCTCGACCCGATCAGTGTCCGGCGGCGCCGGCGGGCGCCTGCGGCCGTTTCATGAACAGGCCGAACGCGGCGACGCCGAGGAACAGGATCGTCAACATCAGAAAAACGTCGGCATAGCTCATGACCGCTGCCTGCAGCCGCACCATGTTGAACAACTGCTGGAGCGCCTGCGACTTCGCATCCGAGCCTTGATATCGCGCGGCGAGGTTGGCGAGCGCCTCCTGCGCCGGAATGCTCGCCCAATTCACCGCCTCGTGCAGGCGCTGCAGATGCAGATCCATGCGGTCGTTGAACACGGTATTGATGGCGGCAAGGCCGATGGCGCCGCCGAGATTGCGCATCAGGTTGAACAGCCCGGAGGCGTTCTTTACCCGTTCGAGCGGCAGCGTGCCGAGCGCGGTGTTGGTCACCGGTATAATGGCGAACATCAAGCCGATGCCGCGGAACACCTGCGGCCACAGCAGCTCCCAGAAATCCCAATCCGAAGTGACATAGATCATCTGCCAGGTGCCAATGGCGAACAGCACAAAACCGGACACCAGGATAATTCGCGGGTCGAAGCGTTCGTTGAGCTGGCCGGCGATGGGCGCCGTCACGAACATGACGACGCCGGAGACGAACAGCGTCTCGCCGATCATCAGGGCATCGTAGCCGCGCACCTGCGCGAGATAGACCGGATAAAGATAAGTCAATCCATAGAGCCCGATGCCCAGCACGAAGGAGAACAGGCTGCCGACCGCAAAATTGCGGTTGGCGAAGGCGTAGAGGTCGACGATCGGCGCCCGCGCCATGAGCACGCGGGCAAAGAACACCAGCGCCGAGACACCGGAAACGATCGCGACCGTCAGGATGGTATCGTCGTCGAACCATTCGTAGCGCGGGCCTTCCTCGAGCACATATTCCAGCGCGCCGAGAAATCCCGCCATCGAGAGCAGTCCATACCAGTCGAAATTCCGAAGCAGGCCGAAATCGGGCTGGTCGAAGTCGATCAGCGTGTAGGCCGCAAGCGTCACGATGATGCCCGGCAGCACATTGATGAAAAACAGCCAATGCCAGGAATAGGCGTCGGTCAGGTAACCGCCGACCGTCGGACCGATGGTCGGGGCGAGCGTCGCAATCAGACCGATGATCGGCGCGACGAATTTCTGCCGCGGGCCCTGGAATATCAGATAGGCCGAGGCGAACACCGTCGGGATCATGCCGCCGCCGATAAATCCCTGGATCGCGCGCCACGCGATCATTTCGTCGATCGAGGAACTCATTCCGCACATGATGCTGGCAAGCGTGAAGCCGGCGGCCGAGATGGCGAACAGGATGCGCGTGCCGAGCGCGCGCGACAGGAATCCTGACAGCGGAATCGCGATCACTTCGGCGATCAGATAGGACGTCTGCACCCAGGGAATCTCGTCGGCCGACGCCGACAGCCCGGCCTGTATGTCGGCGAGCGAAGCGGACACGATCTGGATGTCGAGGACCGCCATGAACATGCCGAAGCACATGGCGACGAAGGCATAGAGCTGGCGCGGCGGCAAAGGCGCTAGCGCGCTTGCCGCGGGCGCCGCGGGTGCGGGCGCCGCAAGTCCGGGCCCCGGGGAAATGGCGATCGAGCCGGTTGTGGACGTCACGACACGCTCCCCATCACTGCACCGCGGCTGCGCTCTCGCCCGCGCCCGCCTGGACGGACATGGCATTGTCCGCGACCTGCGTCGGCTTGGTGTTGACGCTGACCACGACCGACATGCCGGGCCGCAGCAGGCGCTGCGCCGCTACGCTTTCCGGCACCGCGATGCGCACCGGCAGCCGCTGCACGATCTTGGTGAAATTGCCGGTGGCATTGTCCGGCGGCAGCAGCGAGAACACTGCGCCGGAAGCCGGCGACATGCTCGCGACGCGGCCCTCGATCGCTTCGCTGGAATACGCGTCGACTGAGATCGAAACCGGCTGGCCGGGACGCAGCTTGGCGAGCTGGGTCTCCTTGAAGTTGGCGTCGATGTAAATGTCATCGAGCGGCACCAGACTGGCGATGCGCTGGCCGGTCTGCACGTAATCGCCGGTTTGCACCGCGCGATTTGAGAACACGCCGTCGACCGGGGCGCGGATCACGGTGAACGACAGGTTGCGCTCGGCCTGCGCCTGCGCGGTCTCGAGTTCTTCGAGAGTGCGGGCCGCCTCTTGCTGCTGCGCCTTGAACACCGCGAGATTGTCGACCGCGGCATCGATGCCCGCTTGCGCGCTGTCGACCGCCGCCGCCGCTTGGTCGCGATTCTGCTCCGCCTGCTCCAGCGCTTGCTGGCTGGCGAATTTCTTCGCAGCGAGGTCCTGCTGGCGCACGAATTCCAATTGCATTCGCTTGGCGGCGGCCTGGGCCGAAATCAGCTGCGCCTTGGCCTGCTCGATAGCGGCCTGCTGCGCCTCGATTTGGCGGCCGATGCGGTCGACGGTCGCCTGCTGGGTGGCGACCTTGTCGCGCGCCGAGTCGACGGCAAGCTGATAGTCGCCTGGATCAATGGTCGCGATCACGTCGCCGGCGCGGACCCGGGCATTGTCATCGACCGGGATGCCAACGACGTAGCCGGAAATTTTTGCGGCAAGCGTCGTGTTGTGCGCGCCGACATAGGCGTCATCGGTCGAAACCATGTAACGGCCGACGGTCCACCAGTGCACGGCGAAGTCGCCGCCGCCCGCCAGCGCAATGACCACGGCGGCGGCAAGCAGGACGCGCTTGCCAAGCTCCTTATCGAGCCGCGGCCGACCAAAAATCGGCGACCCGGCGGACGCTGTGACGGCGAGTGCGCCGCCCTCATGCCGGGGCGGCGCACTCTCAGTGCGGCCTTCAATCACTGCCGGAAGCCGAACCGCGACTTCCATCTGGTCATCCCGTTCGCGAAACATGGCGGGCTCCAACTTGTTTTTCTACTTCCATTTGTCCGTTCGGTGCTGTCCCAGGCGGGATTGACCGAACCGTTCGGTCAGTTTATATATCGCCACCAGCGGGAGGTCAAGTTGACCGAACCGTTCGGTCAACAAAATGTGTAGCCGACGACCTAAGCCATTATTGGAGCTAGGGAAAGGCTTCCCCAGCGCAGGGAGAAACAGGATGAACGCCCAGGTTCAGGCCAAAATCGCTCCGCAAATGGCCGACGACAGCGCCAAACGGCGGCAGATCGTCGAAGGGGCGCGGACCATCTTCTTGCAGCACGGCTTTGACGCCGCCAGCATGAACGACATCGCCCGCGCCGCCGGCGTGTCCAAGGGCACGCTTTATGTCTACTTCGACAACAAGGAGCAGCTGTTCGCCGCCATCGTCCGCGAGGAATGTCTGGCCCATGCCGAAGGCGCGTTCGCGCTCGATCCGCAGGACCACGACGTCGAGGGTCGGCTCAAACGGCTCGGCACCGCGTACGTCGAATTTCTGTGCAGTGCGGGCAAAGCGTCGGCGCTTCGCATCGTGATTGCGATCGCCGACCGAATGCCGGAGATCGGCAAGGTGTTTTACGAGACCGGGCCCGCGGACGGCATTGCCAAGCTTGCCGACTATCTGCGCGCGCAAACCCAGGCCGGCGTGCTCGCGGTCGAAGACGCCGAGGTCGCCGCAGCGCAGTTCCTGGACTCCTGCCAATCGACCTTGTTCAAGCCGCTGCTCCTCAATTTCAGCGAGGCGCCGGAGCACGACCGCATTGACCATGTGGTCGGCATCGCGGTGCGCAATTTCCTCGCCGCCTATCGCCCGCACTGACATGAGCTGATTGCGGGCACTGCTTTGCCGTGATGCACAAGGTCGTTCTCGCTGGTAGGCTGAAGGACCTAGGCCTCGGGAGCGCCCATGAGACGGCGCGCATTCATTACGCTCATCGGTGGCGCGGCGGCCTGGCCGCTGGCGGCGCGCGCGCAGCAGGCGGGCAAGCTGCCGACAATCGGGGTTTTGGGCGGCAGCACGGCCGCGGCGTGGAGCGAATGGGTGCCAGCCTTTGTGCGCAGGCTGCGTGAGCTTGGCTGGATCGAGGGCCGCACCGTCGCCATCGAATATCGCTGGGCGGAGGGACGAAACGACCGCATGACCGAAATCGCCGCCGAGTTGGTCCGTCTCAAGGTCGACGTCATAGTAACATCCGGCAGCCCGCTTCTCGCAGTAAAACAAGCGACTTCAACCATTCCGATCGTGTTCGCCGTTGCCAACGACCCGATAGGCATTGGTGCGGTTGCGAGTCTGTCGCATCCAGGCGGCAATATCACCGGCATCTCGCTGCAGGAAACCGATCTCGCCGGCAAGCGCGTCGAACTTTTGCGCGAAGTCGTCCCTACTCTTCGCCGCTTGGCGATCCTGGGCAATCTAGGCAATCCCTCGATCGTGCTGGAGATCGACGGCATTCGGGCGGCCGCGCAAACCCTTGGCATCGAATCCGTAACGATGGAAATCCGCCGGGCGGAGGACATCGAGCCGGGCTTCGAGGCGATCAAGGGCCGCGCCGAGGCGCTTTATATCTGTACCGATCCGGTCGTACTCGCCAACCGGACCCGCGTCATCGCCTTGGCGGCGGGCGCGCGGCTGCCGACGATGATTGCCCTTGCCGATTTCGTCAAAGCCGGATGCCTGATGTCTTATGGACCGAACTACGCTGACCAGTTCCGGCGGGCGGGCGATTTCGTCGACAAGATTCTTCGCGGCGCAAAGCCGGCCGACCTCCCAGTCGAGCAGCCGACAAAATTCGATCTGGCGATCAATCTCGCCACCGCCAAGGCGCTCGGCCTCACCGTGCCGGCATCGCTATTGGTTAGCGCAACAGAGGTAATCGAATGATGCGGCTGTTTGCTGTGATGCGAGAGTAAAGTCCAATCAGATTGAACCGTCATTGCGAGGAGCGCAGCGACGACCCGTCTTCGCTCGCTCCGCGAGCTACGCCGGGTTTTTCAGTCCGACGTAGCGCGGAGCGCGAAGGCGGAAGCAATCCAGCCTTCAGCGTGCACTGGATTGCTTCGCTTCGCTCGCAATGACGGTCAAATCATCACGCTTTAGGCGCGTAACCCCCCGAAGCGTCTACCCGAGTTCATCGCTGGATATGCGTTACCATTCCCGGCTTAGCCTTGGAGACAGCGGCGAGTACTTCGGACATGTGTGGGCGAAGCACGGCGACATCATTGCTCGGCGCATCAATCACGATTACGGCGCTGCTGATATTCGAGGTTGCGATCAACGGTGAGAAGAACATCAAATAAGCCTGCGGCCAACTGCAAGAGTTCGCCATTTTTTACGCCCGCCCATCCAGCTTCGGCAACAGTGCTCACTTCGTGGCCAAGAAGCTCCTTGCCGAGCGCGTGGAACGCACTCGTCAAGCAGCACGCGCATCGGCGATCAAGTGGTCCTTTGCCTGCTCGAGAGCAGCAACCGCAAGTTGGCGCGTCACGCTGGGAAAGTCGTCAAGAAATTCCTTCAGCGAATGACCAGCTTCAATGTAGTCGATGAGGGCTTGCACTGGAACGCGCGTGCCAACAAAGACCGGCGTGCCCCCCAGAATTTCAGGGTCGGAGCGGACGACTGACGATTTCGTCATGGCGCAATGCCTTTCAAACCATATACGAATATCATGCTCCGATTTTCCAAGCGCTGGAATCAGCTGATTTGAACAAGCCAGAACCGAAGGGCGGGTTAGCGCCGTCAGGCGCGTAACCCGCCGAAGCAGCACGGTGGGTTACGCCGCTTCGCGGCTAACCCACCCTACGCGCTCTACAGTCATTTCACTCCGCGCCTTGCCAGAATTTGCCTGAGCCGCTGCGGCGTGACCGGCAGTTCGCGCACCGCGCCGGGAACGCCGATGGCGTCGTCGATGGCGGAGGCGATCGCGGCGCCGACGCCGGTGATGCCGCTCTCACCGGCGCCCTTGATGCCAAGCGGATTGCGCGGCGAGGTGTAGTCTTGTGCCAGTAAAATGTCCGGC
>Ga0187783_10004591_pt1 | contig 10210 bp, 2 predicted proteins | sample 1015_SJ02_MP02_2_FD_132471 | JGI IMG/M metagenome (GOLD analysis project Ga0187783, IMG submission 132471) | Tropical peat soil microbial communities from peatlands in Department of Meta, Colombia - 1015_SJ02_MP02_20_MG | ecosystem: Environmental > Terrestrial > Soil > Wetlands > Peat | place...
ACAACCGTGGCCTCACACTGCAACAGCTCAGACGTCACGAGGAAGCGCTGGAGAGCTACGCAAGTGCGCTTGAGATCAGGCGCGACTATGCCGAAGCCCATTACAACCGTGGCAATACCCTGCAGGAGCTCAAAGACTTTGCTGAAGCGGTGGAGAGCTACGCGCGTGCGCAGAAATTCAGACCCGACTATGCCGAGGCCTACAACAACCGGGGCGCTGCACTGCAACAGCTCAAACGCTATGAGGAAGCGCTCGAGAGCTACGCCCGTGCGCTGCAGATCAGGCCCGACTATGCCGAAGCCCACAACAACCAGGGCGATGCCCTGCGAGAGCTCGAACGCTTCGAGGAGGCGCTCGAGAGCTACACGCGTGCGCTACAGATCAATCCGGACTGTGACTGGTTATTTGGAATGTGGCTGCACGCGAAGCTGCGCGTCTGTGACTGGAGCAATTTGGATTGGCTCCTCGCCGACCTGGCTGGCAAAATTCAACACGGCGGGAAGACTGCGCCGCCCTTCCCCGTCCTTGGCCTCTTGGACTGCGCCTCACTGCAGCGCCAAGCCGCCGACACCTGGGTAACCGCGAGGTATCCGGCACTTCGCGCGCCGCCGGCTGGCAAACTTCATCGTCACGAGAGGATCCGAATCGGCTATTACTCGGCCGACTTTCACAGCCATGCGACGGCATACTTAATGGCGGAGTTGTTCGAGAGGCACGACAAGCGACGCTTTGAGCTGCTGGCGTTGTCCTTCGGACCCTGCAAAGGCGATGACATGCGCAAGCGCCTGGCGGCTGCATTTGACCAGTTCCTGGACGTGCGCCCGAAGTCGGATATCGACGTCGCACGCATGTCCCGAGAATTGGAAATTGACATTGCGGTGGACCTGAAGGGATTCACGCAAGGCGCAAGAACCGGCATTTTTTCCTGCCGAGCCGCCCCCATTCAGGTGAGCTACCTGGGCTATCCCGGCACGATGGGCGCGCCCTACATTGACTACCTCATCGCTGATCAGACGCTCATCCCGCTCGAAAATCGCCGCCAATATTCGGAGAAAATCGTCTACCTTCCGCATAGCTACCAGGTCAATGATCGTAAGCGGCAGATCGCGGACAAGGTGTTCGCGCGCGCTGAGCTCGGCTTGCCGTCGACGGGCTTTGTTTTTTGCTGCTTCAATCAAAACTACAAGGTAACGCCGGCCACATTCGCTGGCTGGATGCGCATCCTCAGAAAAGTGCCAGGCAGCGTCCTGTGGTTGCTGGAAGACAATGAGACTGCGGCTGATAATCTGCGCCGAGAAGCGCAGGCGTGCGATGTGAGTGCCGCTCGTCTCGTGTTCGCGCAGCGTATGCCGTTGGCAGAACACCTGGCACGGCACCGCGCCGCGGATTTGTTTCTCGACACGCTGCCGTATAACGCACATACAACCGCCAGCGACGCGTTGTGGGCGGGGCTGCCGGTCCTGACCCGCATGGGAGACTCGTTTGCGGCGCGGGTGGCCGCAAGCCTGCTGCACGCCAGCGGATTGCCCGAGCTCGTGACAACAGCGGAAGACCAATATGAGGCAACGGCGGTTGCGCTCGCTAGCAATCCCGGGCGACTGGCGGAGTTCAAAGACAGATTGCACAGGAACCGCCTGACGACGCCGCTGTTCGATACCGAGCAGTTCACCCGGCACCTGGAGAACGCATACACGCAAATGTACGAGCGCTACCAGACTGATCGGAGTCCCGAGGATATCTACGTTGCACGATGATGCCCGCGGATCTCCCACGCATCCCGCTCACGCAAGGCTCGCGAATTCTTTCGGCGTTATGCGGATGCGCTCATTGTCTGCGTTGCGGTTGACGTGCCAGAGCCCCGCGGCGCTCGGAATCCTGCAGGTAGCGTTTGCGCAAGACCACGACGAGGCTGGCGGTCGCCCGAGGCGTGCGGATGATCTGCTCCTTTGACTTCCCCGCCCGCAGGAGCTCCGCTCCGAAGGCGCTCAGCTTGAATTCCATGGAGAGCACGTCGAACCGCATCTCGGTCCACCCCAGGTGCCAGTGCCAGTCGGTGAAATAGAGCCAGCTGTTCTCGTTAAACGCGCGCACGCCCGCGGGATCTCGGCATTCGCCCGGAGTGAGATCGTATGGGACGGAGATCTGGAATTGGCCTCCCGGCCGCAACAGGCGCAGGCAGTTCGTCATCGCACTGACGAGGTCCGTGAGGTGCTGTAGGACGTCATTGGCGATCACGGCGTCGAAATGACCCTCCTGAAGCGCCACGACGCCGAATCTCTCGGTGGCGACACTCGAGCCACAAATCGCGGAACCACAGATGTCGACGACTGCGTCAGGCGCGCACGCCGGGTCGGCGTCGAGGTTCAACAGCTCGGGCCGAAAGTCCTTGCCGCTACCGAGATGAATCGCGCGCGGCGCCAGGGGCTGCCCGGCGCTGGTAGTGCGGGTCGCGTCTGCGGTGAACTGCTCGTATTTGAGCGTGGCCGCGAGAATGGCTTCGGTACGACGGTTGGAGAACAGCATATGGCCTCGATTGGCCAGCTCGCGCCGCGCAGCATCGTCGCGAGACAAATCCACGCAGGCATCGACGATCGCATCGTAGGGCACGCCCCGAAGGGCATCACGGATGTCCGGCTCTACCGACGTGTCTGGGCCGCACTCCGCGACGATGGCCTTGAAATTTGCAAGCAGGTAGGCCGCGCGCACGATCTCGAAAATCTTCACCTCAGAGTAAGAGTGGACGCTGAGGACGATCTTGGCCCGCGCAATGATTTTGTCACGCTCCTCTCCGTAGCAACCGCACAGGCCCGTGACCCGGAGCCCGCGAGCCTTCAGCGCCTCCAGTATGGCCTGGCGGCGGGGGGTGATGCTTCCATAGAACAGAACGTCAATGTCCTCCACCGCAGGTCCAATGCGCGAAAGCTCGGGCACATAGCCGACGGGCACGTGATCCACGGAATCCGCTCCCAAGCTGCGGAGCCTTGCTGCATTCTCCGCGCTGTAGTCCCATATCCGGTGGCATTTGAGCAGCTTCATGTAGGTGCCCGTGAGCCATGGCGAGCCGGCGACGATTGGCTCCGAGTTGTAGATAATCGCGTCGTCGGCCAACCCATGCAGCTCCGGAAGGAGGTGGCCGCCGAAGACGATCTGCCGCATGGCACGGTCGGGGGTCCCGCCATAGACCACCGTCGCGCCAAGCCGCCGCAGACCGTGGTAGACGGATTCCGCAAGTTCGGTGAGCGCCTCGCTGTGCACGTAGCCGAGGGGGCTTACATGCAGGATTTGAAAGGCTGCGACTACCGAACCCGAGCGGTCGACGTTGCCGCTCATGCAGATTAATGCGAGTGGACGGCGAAGCTCGCCGGTGCATCGCCCTGCTCGGCGCGCTGCCACATTGTCGTGTAGGCGGCCTCGAGCCCTCGGCAGAAGCCCGCCGCATCGAACAGCGGGTGTGTGTCGCGCTGCTCGGCGAGGCGCGTCTTGAGGTGCGCCAGAAGCTCGCGGTGGTTGGCAAGCTGCAGCGCCCGCGTCTCGTATTCCTCGAGACTTCCGGCGATGAGCTCCGGTGTCGAGAGCGCCGTAAGAAGACTCGCGGCCACGCGTCCGGGAAACATGCTGCCGCGACAAGTCAGTACCGGCAAACCCGACCACAGCGCATCGCTCGCCGTCGTGTGCGCGTTGTACGGGACAGTGTCGAGATAGAGGTCCGCGACGCGGTAACGGGCAAGGTGATCTGCGAGCTTCGGCACCTTGGGTGCGAACACGATCCGCTCGGCCGTGACGCCGCGACTGACCGCTTCCCGTCTCAGGTTGCGCATGACGGCCTCGCCGGCCGCAACCAGCCACAGTACGCTGCCTTCCACGGCGCGTAACAGGCGCATCCACACATCGAATACCGGCGGCGTGATCTTGGGGTGGTTGTTGAAGGCACAGAACACGAAGCGGTGCTCCGGCAGCCCGTAATCCGCGCGCGTCCGACATTCGCCGACCGTACGTCTGTCACCGGGCGGCAGGTAGCAGTGGGGAAGACGGGCGACTTTCTCACTGTAGTAAGCCTCCTCTCCCGGTGGAATCACGACATGGTCGGCGATGATGTAGTCCATGTAGGGTGCGCCGAGCGTCCCCGGGTAGCCGAGGTAGTTGACCTGCACGGGAGCGGCGCGGTGAGCGAAGATGCCGCCGCGGAGGTTCGTCGTATAGCCCGTGAGGTCGACGCAGACGTCGATCTCGAGTTCCCGCAGGAGCGCCGCGACCTCCGAGTCCTGCCGTCGGGTAACGTCGATGAAACGCTCGAAGGCGCCACGCAAGCGCCGCGCCATGTTGCTGTCATCCGGCGTACGCGTCGCTACCGCGATCGGCTCGAACCGCGCGCGGTCATGCCGCTCGAACACGCTCGCCATGAGCATTGACACCGCGTGCTCACGGAAATCCCCGGAGACGTAGGCCAGTCGAATCCGCTCGTGCCCGTAGCCGGAGGCCTGTCGGGATCGAGCGCATACGGCACCCCACTGGGCTTCCACAAAGCTGCGTGCACAGCGCAGGTGGATCTCCGGTGACATCCCCGAAGCTGTGTACAGCGACGGTGGCGTCAGGCGCTTGCCACTTCTGATGCCGGCCTCGAGCGTCGCAGTGAGCGAGGCGTACTCGCGCCAGTCACAGGCCGTGAGGCGCGCATCCAGCAGCATCCCGAGCGCGTGGGTGTATTCCGGTCCCGATTCGGGTGCTATCTCGAGAATGCGCTCGAGGCTCCTCACCGCCTCCTCAGGGCGTCCGAAGAGCACCAGCACGCGAGCACGGTTGCTGAGCGCATCGATGCAGTCCGGGTCCATCCGCAGTGCCTGCTCATAGGCTGCGACGGCCTCTGCCGGTCGCTCGAGGTCGAACAGTACGTTTCCCTTGCCGATGGCGGCGGTGACGTAGTCAGGATCGAGCGCGAGCGCCTGGGCGCTCGCCGCGAGGGCGTCGTCCAGGCGCCTGAGCAGGCGCAGCACGTAAGCCCGATAGTAGTGTGCCTTGGCATACCGGGGCTTGAGCTCGATGGCGCGCTCGTAGCTCGCCAGCGCTTCCTCGTGGCGCTGCATGAGGAGCAGCGCATGGCCTTCGTTCAGTGCCGCTTCGGCATCCGCGGGCGTGAGCTGCAGTGCGTGCCGATAAGCCGCCAGCGCCTCCTCGAGGCGCTTCAGCTGGCAGAGAACATTGCCCCGATCGAGCACCAGGGCAGCCGCGTCGGGTCGCAACGTCAGCGCGCGCTCGAGATCGCCGAGCGCTGCGGCCGGCAGGCGCAGGTCCTCGAATATCCTGGCGCGCAGGTGCAAAGCTTCGACGTCGTCAGCATTCTCTCCGAGGACTTCCTCGCAGCGTGCGCGCGCCTCCGGCAGCCGGCCGAGCGCGCGCAGCATCTCCGCGCTACCGTGCAGCGCCTCGCGCAGGCCCGGCTGCAATTGCAGCGCTCGCTCATAGCTTGTGAGCGCCTCCGCGGGACGCACGAGATCGCCGAGCGCATGGCCGCGATTACTGTGCAGCAGTGCCAGCGCCGGCCGCAGGCGCAGCGCCCGGTCGTAGTCCGCCAGCGCCTGCGCGGGGCGCTGCAATTCGAGCAGCGCGTTGCCACGGCAATTGAGCGCTTCCACATACTCCGGGCGTAGCGCGAGCGCGGCGTCGCAGCTCAGCAGGGCGGCCTGTGGCTTCCCAGCGCGCAGCAGCGCGTTGGCGAGATTCAAATGTGCGACGGCCTGATCGTGCCTGACGGCAAGCGACTGGCGGATCAGCTCGATCGATTTCGGGATGTGCCCGCCCTGTAGCGCCACGAGTCCCGCAAGGTGCAGCGCATCGCAGTGCCGCGGGTCGTCCCGCAGGATGTCTGCGCAGAGCGCTTCGGCATGGATCAGCTGGCCCTGCTGAAAGCTCGCGAAGGCGCGCTGGAAAGCCTTTGCATGCCGATCCAAGAATGACTCTACCAGTCACTGTCAGGGCGCAGGATAAAAACAATCAGAGTACGTAGGGCGTATGACGTCTCGATGACAAACCCGGACACGCGGTAGACCCTCCGGCCTGTCATGCCCGCGTCATTCTCAAGGGGGATCGCTGCGATATCATGCCGAAAGCGCCGCAGCGAGCACAGGACAGGCGCGCAAATAATGCCAGCACATCGCAGCCCAGGGGGGTCCGACGCCCGTCGCACGCCGTCGAACCGCGCCGCATCGCCACCGATGGCACGACGCACCGGTGTCGCCGGCGCCCTCGCGAGCGTTCTTCTCGCTGGCGCTGCCGGCGCGGCCCATCCACCGCTTCCCACGCCCTGCGTCGCGGGGTCGTGCGGGAGCTCGGCGCAGTCCTTCGTGCAGTACGGCACGGTCGGCGCCACCGTCAGCGGCACCACGATGGATGTCAACCAGGCGAGCGCCCAGGCCATTCTCAACTGGGCGGATTTCAATATCGCCCAGGGTTACACGGTCAATTTTCGCCAGCCGTCGGCCACGGCAGCAGCGCTCAACGAGATCTGGAGCACGAGTCCGAGCACGATCGCCGGTGAGCTGAATGCCAACGGCCAGGTTTATCTCATCAACCAGAACGGCATCGTGTTCGACCACGGCGCGCAGGTCGACGTCGGTGGACTCGTGGCTTCGACGCTGAACATCGCGCCGATACCCGGGTCGACGGATCCCTACGCCCTGTTCAAGAATGGCTTGCTATCGAACAACGCCAACGTAACCGTCTATAACACGCTGCCACCGGTATTTCAGGCCGCCCCAGGGCCTTCCGGTACGCCCGCTGCGGGGAGCGTCACCGTCAATCCCGGAGCGACCCTCACGACCAGTGACGGCGGGCGGATCATGCTGCTCGGCTCCGCCGTCACCAATCAGGGCACGGTCACGACGCCTGACGGACAGGCGATCATGGCAGCCGGTCAAACCGTGTACCTCGCGGCGAGCACCGACCCCTCGCTCCGCGGGCTCCTGATCGAGGTCAACTCCGGCGGCACGGTAACCAACCAGGGCGTGGTCAGCGCTCCCCGCGGCAACGTGACGCTCGCCGGAATGATCGTTAATCAGGCGGGACAGGCGTCAGCGACGACTTCGGTAAGTGAGAACGGTTCCGTCTTCCTCGTCGCCGGCGACACCTCGAACGCAAATTCTCCGGCTTTCGTCGATATCAACGCGCAAGGGTACGGCGGTGTGCTGCCGAACCAGGGCGGGACGCTCACGCTGGCGCCGGGCAGCGTCACCGAGGTGCTGCCCGATACGGCGGGTGGGGCAACGATCTCCGAGCAGAACCTGCAGAACTTCATTCCCTCGAAGATCGAGCTCACCGGGCTGACGGTGGCGCTGCAGGGCGGCGCCACCGTGCGCGCTCCAGGCGCGCTCGTGGGCTTGAACGCCGCGGCCAATCCCGCGGCGCAGTTCGCCTCGCCCGGCACCGCACTCAATGATGGCGGGCGTATCTATCTCGCGAGTGGCAGCAGCATCGACGCCTCGGGCCTCACCAACGTGGCGGTTCCCGCGACCAATGAGATCGTGCAGGTGATGCTCGAGAGCATCGACTTGCAGAACGATCCCCTGCTGCGCGGCGGTTTCCTGCATGGACAGACGGTCACGGTCAACGTCAACCAGGGATCGACGCTCTTCAACGTGGCGCCGTATGCGGGCAACATCGGGCTCGGCATCGACCAGGTGCTCACCACTGCGGGCACGATCGTGCTCAATTCCGACGGCGACGTAATTACGCGCGCCGGCTCGACGCTCAACGTTTCCGGGGGCAGTGTCGCTTTCCAGGGAAGCTACGGGCCGAGCACCAGCATGCTCGTGGCGGCGACTGGCCAGGTCTACAACATCAGCAACGCGCCCAACACAGTCCAGTACGTCGGTTTCGCCAACACGTACTCCTATACCGATCCCACCTGGGGCACGACCACGCAATCCACTGCGCAGACCTATTACCCCGGCTACATCCAGGGAGCCAGCGCCGGTGAGGTCGAGGTCCTCGGGCAGCAGATCTACTTGCGCGGCACCATGCAAGCCCAGACGGTGGCGGGTCTTTACCAGCGAACCGCCGGCACACTCCCTGCCGGCGGCCTGCTCGAGATCGGCTGTCCCTGTGTGGGTACCGGCGGCAACACCGACTATCGCGCACCGGCGGTAGAGTTCGCGAACGACATCGCGGACACGCTCGGCAGCGACTTCGACTACGAGAACCTCAACGAGACGCTGCCGCCGGATCTGCAGACTCTGACGATGCTGTCGCCGAACCTGTTGGCACAGGGTGGCTTCGATCGCCTCGCGGTCTATAGCAATGGCACCGTGACCTTGCCCGCGGGCGCCAGCCTGCGTCTCGCCCCGGAGGGGGCGGTCACGCTCACCTCCGATGCGTCGATCAGCATGGACGGGGATATTCTCGCGCCGGGCGGTGCGGTCAGCGTCAACACCGAAGCGATCAGCGCGGGCGATGTCAGCGCGCACAACATCTACCTTGGCGCCGGTGCAGATATCGACGTCAGCGGCAACTGGATCAATGATTCGCCGACCGTAACGGTCGTTCCCGGCACCGCACCGCTCGTGATCAACGGCGGCAGCGTTGACCTCAGCGCTACCGGCAATCTCTTCCTCGGCGAGGACAGCCGCATCGACGTCTCGGGTGGCGGCTGGATCAACAGCAGCAACCAGCTCACGAAAGGCGCCGCCGGCGGCATCACGCTCGTCGCCTCGCTCGAGAGCCCCGGGGCCGCCTATACGGGGCTGGTGGAACTCGGCGCGGGCGCTGCGCTCCTCGGGGACAGCCTGAGTGCCGGCAAGGGTGGGACGCTCGCCATCACCGCGGGATCGGTAACGGTCGGGCCGACCTCTGCGGGAACCTCCGGAGAGCTGCTGCTTTCGCCGGCTTTCTTCAGCAATCAGGGTTTCCGCAGCTACAGCATCACCGGCCAGAACGACGTCATCATCGGCAGCGCGAGCGGGGGCGAGCAGGTGCTCGTCGATCCGATTCAGGAAAATCTCGTCTTTACGCAAGATCCATTCGCCGAGCCTACCGGGTCCTCGCTCGGCTCGTTTACCCAGCTGCAGGCTCTGCCCGCGCCGCAGCGCTCGCCTGCCAGCATCAGCTTCACCTCGACGGCGGCCGTCGCCCCTCCCGGGGCTACCCTGCCCAGCCCCGGAGCTCCCGACAGCGGCAGTCTGCTTCTCGGTCAGAACGCCACCATCCAAACCGATCCCGGTGGCAACGTGAGTCTCACCGCCAAGAGCAACACCGGCGAAATCACCGTGCTAGGGGACATCGTGGCTCCCGCCGGGAACATCTCACTGCAGATCGAGAGCCCCGCTTTCATCGCCACCCCCGGCGGGGTGGGGTTCTTTGCCAACCAGGAGATCCTGCTCGGCCCCAATGCGGCGCTCGACGCCGCAGGCTATGCGCAGATCAATACGCTCAATGCGCTCGGCTATCGTCAGGGAGCGATTCTGCCGGGCGGTACCGTCTCGCTGCAGGCCTACAAAGGGTTCGTCGTGACCGATCCGGGCTCGGTGATCGACGTGAGCGGCACGGCGGGAGTGCTCGACATTACCAACGCCGACGGCGTGACGCCGACGACCGTCGCCAGCAACGCCGGTGCGATTGCGATCGATGCCCGCGAGGGACTCCTGCTGCAGGGGAGTCTGCTCGGCCAGGCTGCGACCTACCAGGGGCGGTCCGTGCCGGGCGCTGCCGGGGGATCGCTCACGATCGGGCTCGACCTGTTCGACTACACCGCCACCGCCAACAACAACGCCAACGTTCTGAACGCGTTTCCCCTGGCGAGCCGCACCTTGACCCTGACCCCGGAGCCGGCATTCGACCTTACGACCCCGTTGCAGAGCGGGATCGCGAACGTCAGCGCTGCGAACATCGCGGCCGGCGGATTCGAAAGCGTTACGCTGAAAAGCGCCGATGTGATCGCGGTGAACGGCGCGGTCTCATTGTCGACGCCCGCGAGCCTCACGCTCGATGCGCCCGTGCTGCAGGGCAACCCGGGAGCGTCGCTGCAGCTGAATTCTGCCTACGTGGCGTTGGGCAGCTACTTCAATCAGTCTGACTACTTCGATACGCCGACCTCGGGCGCGCCGGTGAACCCGAACGTGAGCAACGTGCTCACGCCAGGTTGCAGCACCGCGTGCACCGCGACGCTGGCGGTCAACGCGCAACTCATCGACATCCGCGGCATCAGCGGCTGGCAGGGCTTTGC
>Ga0187783_10004592_pt1 | contig 10209 bp, 7 predicted proteins | sample 1015_SJ02_MP02_2_FD_132471 | JGI IMG/M metagenome (GOLD analysis project Ga0187783, IMG submission 132471) | Tropical peat soil microbial communities from peatlands in Department of Meta, Colombia - 1015_SJ02_MP02_20_MG | ecosystem: Environmental > Terrestrial > Soil > Wetlands > Peat | place...
CGGTGTGCGGTGGCCGACAGGTGATCGTGGGGGTACCGGACCATCCGGTGGCCCGGTGGTGCCGGTACCCCAGATCACTGATCAGAAGTTGAAGTCGTTGACGTTGGCGGCGTCGAACACGGTGGGCGGGCCGAGCAGGACAGTGTGGCCGGCTCCGACCGTGTACTTGCCGAGCTTGCCTGCGGTGAAGGTCTGGCCGGCCGCATTGGTGATCTTGTGCGAGGCCAGCTCCACCGCAGCGTAAGCGGCGAGATAGCCAAGGTTAGCCGGGTTCCACAAGATGAACGCCGGGCAGACGCCATTGGCGACGTAGGCCTTCATCTCGAGCGGCGTACCGAGGCCGGTGACTAGGACCTTTCCCTTCCACTGCGGCGTAGAGACAACCTGCGCCGCGGCTAGGATGCCAACCGTGGTCGGCGAGATGATGCCCTTCAGGTTCGGGTAGCTCTGCAGCAGGCCCTCGGTGACCTGCGTGGCGGTCGTCGGGTCGTCGTTGCCGTAAACGGTCGACACGAGCTGGATATTCGGGTACTTCTTCAATTCCTGCTTCATGTACCCGATCCAGGCGTTCTGGTTAGTGGCGGTTGCGGCCGCGGACACGATGCCGATCTGGCCGGTGTCGTGGATTTCCTTCGCCAGCACGTCAACCTCGCTGGTTCCGATCTCGGCGGTCGAGGCCTGGTTGATGAACATGTCTCGGCAGGTCGGAGCGTCCGAGTCGTAGGTCACCACCGTGATGCCCTTCTTCATCGCAGCATTCAGCGTCGGACACAGCGCCGTGGGGTCGGTCGCGGACACAATCAGGACGTTGGCGCCCTTCGCGATCGCCGCCTGAATCGCTGGGATCTGAGAAGCCGGCGTGGCCGCCGTGCCGCTGGTTTCGGTACCGGTCTCCCCAAGAGCGTCAAGCGCGGCGATGGCCCCGCCGCTCTTGGCACTGTCCGCGGTAGTGAAGTAGTTGTTGCCAAGGTTCTTCGGAATGATGAACACCTTCAGGCCCTTGTCGAGCCCGTTGGCGCCCTTGGTTATGCCACTGGACGACGAAGAGGCGGGTGATGAACTGCACGCCGCCACGACAGCGGCGAGCAGCAGCGCTGCCACGGCGGGCACCGTTCTCTTGAATGGTACGCGCATGAAACTGAATCCTTTCAATTATGGGCAGTGACAAATTGCCGAGACGCTGGTTGAGTTGCCGCACCAGCGGCGTGGACGGGCAGCGCAGGTGTGCTGCGGTGCCGGTCGGCGAACTGCCGTCCGGCCCGCCTGGCGCGCGCCCGTGTCGTGGTCAGCCATGGTCAGGCCCGATCACGGGAAGCCTGGCCTGGCCTCTGGCGGTGATGCGGTTGCGTAGCCGGCCGATGAGGAGCGCGATGCTCGGCACGAAGACGCTGAGGAGTAGGAGACCGCCAACGGGAATGCTGGCGGCCTCCTGGTTGAAGTTCGTGAGCAGCAGCGCGTTCTGGATGCCCGCGAATGCGAGCACGCCGAGCACGACGCCGATGATCGATCCCTTGCCTCCGAAGATGGAGACCCCGCCGAGCAGCACGACGGCGACCACGTCGAGCTCGAGGCCAACGCCGTTGGTGTTGACCGCGGTGGACAGGCGGAAGGTCAGTAGCACCCCGGCCAGCGAGCAGACCGCGCCGGAGACGACGAACAGCAGTGTCTTGACGCGCTTGACCCGGATCCCGGCGAAGGTCGCGGCCTCCGGGCTGGCGCCCATCGCGAAGATCGACCTGCCCACCGGCGTGAAGTGCAGGACCACGCCGAAGGTCACCGCAAGAACGATGAAGACGAGGGCGGAGAAGGATAGGTCAGTGCCCGGCACCGGGTTGACCCCGATGCTGGCGTACCCGGCCGGGAAGTTTGAGATGGTGTTCGGGCCGAGGACGATATCGGCCACTCCGCGGTACAGCCCGAGCGTGCCGATCGTGACGGCGAGCGACGGCAAGCCCAGCCGGGTGACGAGCAGGCCGTTGATCGCTCCCGCTAGCATCCCGACGAGCAGGACGACGACGAAGATGGCAGGCATCGGCCATCCTCGCGCGAACAAGTAGCCGAGCAATGCGCTTGCCATGCCCATGACCGAGGCGACGGACAGGTCGATCTCCCCGCTGATGACAATGAGCGTCATTGGCAGCGCCATGATGGCGATCTCGCCGGACTGTAGTCCCAGGTTGAACATGTTGCTGCCAGTCAGGAACTCCGAAGAGGTCGAGGCACCGAGTATGCCGATGGCGATGACGACGACCAGCAACCCGGTGTCCCACCGCAGCAGGTGCTGGGCGGTGACCGGCGGCCGCCACCGCATCAGCGAGGCGCGAGCATCCCGGCCGGCGGTCCCGCCCGCCGAGGTCGGAGGGCGGTCAGCCTTCGTTGCGCCGCTGTCAGGCTTCACCACGGGCGCTCCTCTTCCGCAGCGCGGCCGCGAGCCTGACGGAAATGCCGCGGTCGATCGCGATCGCTACCAAGAGGAGGAAGCCGGCGATCGCCGGGTCCCAGAAGTCGGAGATGCCGAGCACGTCGAGGGCGACGTTGATGGTTCCGAGTAGCAGGGCCCCGATCGCCGCGCCTATCACGCTGCCGCTGCCTCCGAAGATCGCCACGCCGCCGACAACCGCGGACGCGATGACGATCAGCGAGAAGTTGCTGCCGCCCGCGCTGGTGTTGATGGTCTGGTACTGGGCGGCCCACAGCACGCCACCGACTCCCGCGATCCCGCCGCAGAGCGTGAACGCCGTGAACACCCGCTTGGCCACCGGAATGCCGGCGAGTCGGGCACCTTCGGGGTTTGACCCGATCGCGTAAAGCTCCCGTCCCGACCGGAAGGAGCGCAGGTAGTAGGCCGCGGCGCCGACGACCGCCGCCACGGCGATAGCAAGCCACGGGATGCCAAGCACCGTCGCGGTGGGGATGTCGACGAAGCCGCTCGGCAGCGACGAGGCGACAACGACGTTGCCGCCCACCACGAGTATGTCGATTCCCTGGATGATGTAGAGAGTGGCGAGTGTCACCACCAGGCTGGGCACCCGGCCGAGTGAGACCATCAGCCCGTTGGCCGCGCCGAACGCTAGGCCGATCCCGAACCCGACGAGGAAGACAATCGGGATCGGGATGCCGTGGAAATGGCCGAACATGTCCGCCGACAGATACGCCGAGAGCGCCAGCACAGACTGGACCGAAAGGTCGACGTTCCGGGTAAAGATCACAATCGTCTCGCCGAGCGCGACCAGTGCGAAGACCGAGGAGTCCACAAGGACGAACTGGATGTTTGACGAGCTGGCGAACCGCGGCTGAATCAGCGACGCGATGAGCACGAACAGCGCCAGGACCGCGATGATGCCAGATTCCCTGAACCGGAACGCGCGCTCCGCAAGTCTGCTCGAACTGACCGCTGCAGGGGCCCCGGGTTGCTTGCGCTGCGGCGCGACAGCCGTGGTCATCGGGCATCCTGAAGCTGACCCGTGGCGGCCGCCATGATCTTTTCCTCAGAAGCGTCTGACCGTGAATACTCCGCCACCAGCCGTCCCTCCCGCATGACTTCGATGCGGTCACCGAGGTAAAGAACCTCTGGCAGCTCGGAGGAGATCTTCAGGACGGCGACCCCCTGGTGCGCCAGCTCTGCGATCAGCCGGTGCACCTCGGCCTTGGTGGCGATGTCGATCCCGCGCGTCGGCTCGTCGACGATCAGCAGCGCTGGCTGGCGCCCGAGCCATTTGCCGAGGACGACCTTCTGCTGGTTGCCTCCAGATAGCTCGGATACCGGATCGGTGAGGAGGACGTACTTGATGCGCAGTCTCGTCGCCCAGTCGCTCGCCAGCGCGCGCTCCGAGGCCCCCGATATGAGGCCGTGCCTGCGCATCTTGGCCAGCGACGCCAGCGCCATGTTCTGCTGGATCGACATGTCCATGACCAGGCCCTGCTGGCGGCGGTCCTCGGGCACGAAAGCCACCCCGGCCGCCATCGCAGCCGACGGCGACGCCTTCCGCAGTGGCCGCCCGCGCACCACTACCGACCCGTAGTCGTAACGGTCGATCCCGAAGATTGCCCGGGCAATCTCGGTCCGCCCCGACCCCACCAGGCCGGCGAACGCAACAATCTCCCCGGCGCGCACCTCGAAGGATACGTCGAGGAAGACACCCTCCCTGGTTAGCCGCTCGACCTTCAGCACAACCTCGCCGACCGTGCCGTGCTCTCCCGGTGCACGTTCGGTGAGCTGCCTGCCGACCATGGCGCGAACCAGGTCATCGCCAGTGACGTCGGCCAGTGGGCTGGTCAGCACCTGGCGGCCGTCGCGCATGACCGTCACGCGCTGGCAGATCTCAAATACCTCCTCGAGCCGATGCGAGATAAACAGCACCGCCGCACCCGCACCGCGCAGAGCAGTCACCACGTCGAACAGCCGGGACACCTCGGCCGCCGACAGCGCCGCCGTGGGCTCGTCCATGACAATGATCCGCGCCTTCAGTGACAGTGCCTTTGCGATCTCCACGAGCTGCTGGTCGGCAATCGACAGGCCGCGGCACATCCTCGCGGGATCCACCCGGACGCCGAGTCGCTGGAATAGCTCGGCGGCCTGAGCCCGCATCTGCCGGTAATCGATGCGTCGTGCCGACCGAAGCGGCTGACGGCCCATGAAGATGTTCTCCGCCACCGTCAGGTCGGGAAAGAGCGTGGGCTCTTGGTAGATCACCGCGATGCCTGCGGCGTACGCGGCCGCCGGACTGTGCAGCTCCGTCGGTGTGCCGTCAACGAGCATCGATCCGCTGTCCAGCTGGTACACGCCCGCGAGGATCTTTACTAGTGTCGACTTGCCCGCCCCGTTCTCGCCGACTAGCGCGTAGGCCTCACCCGGGTAGAGGTCGATCGACGCATCAGCGACAGCTTGAACCGCCCCGAACGCCTTAGCGGCGTGACGCAAGGACAGCAGCGGGACCGTTGCGGAGGTCGAGCTGACGACCGCCTGCTGCCCCGCCGGCGCAGGAGCCTCGTCCCGCTCGCAGTCGCCCTGGCCGAATGCCGGAAGATCCGGCATTATGGCTCCCTCGGTGACCGCGACAGCGCTCCGCACTCGGCTACCTGGTGCCGTCGGCGCTCCGCGGCAGCACGGTTCCGAAACGCCATGTGGAACGTTTCAAACATGAGGTATAGTGTCTGATGGGGGTACAGGCATGTCAATAGGACGATGCCATCGTGGCGTACTCGTTACAAAGCAACATGTAGCGGCGGTTCGTCTTAGTGGCCTCGCGTCAACTATGGCCCGGAATCCGCGACGTGGCGGGGTGCCAGAGAGCCGTATTTCTGAATCGGTTTAGGGCAGCCGGACGGTGGCGCCTGTTGCGTTCGGTCAGCACCGGTAGTCCCTGCCACCGGCATCTGCGCCGGCGACGCCTGCTCCGGTACGTCGGGCACAGTGCGGACGCGGCGTGCGATGCCAGCGGAAAGTCCTCGTAGTCCTTGAGATTCGCGGTGGCGCGCGAGACCTTGTGAGTGGCACAGCGCGCGGCGACGGTACCTCGCGCACTTGGTTCAGAGGTTCGTTCGCGAAAGGGTCGGTAAGGATGGCCACCGATGTCAACGAGCAGGCGCCGTTCACCCCAGACACAGCGCTGACCAGGGAAGAGGTCGAGCAGCGAAACCTTGAAGTCGTCGCGGCTCACTTCCACAACGAGAACCCGGACGACATAGACAAGGCGATCGCGCTCTACGCGCCGGACATTAGCTGGGAAGGCCCCAACCGTGGACTCGTCTACACCGATGCCCAGGAGGTCAAGGATGCTTACCTGGGGATCTTCCGCACGCTGTCCTTCCGGAAGATGACGAACCTGCGCCGATTCGCTGCTGGCAACTTCGTGTTCGACGACCTGATCGCTGAGGTAGACGTCGTCGGGAACGAGATGCCCAACATGCCGTTCCCTGTTGGCACCACGATGAATGTCCGCCTTGTTCACTGTTTCGAACTGCGCGACGGACAGATCACTCGCGAGATCGCCTACGAAATGTGGCGCGAGAAGGGCGGCGCGCACGACCATGACGCAATTCCGCTCGGCGCATCGGTGACCGAGTTTCCGTCGCCCTGAGTCCATGTCGCGGCCGCTACTTGGCCGGGCGGGCCAGGACCGCCCCCTCCGTGGCCCTGGCCCGCCGGTGATGCCCGGCCGGGCTCGTCGTGGTGGGCGACGCCAAGCTGCGGCCGACGTGCCGGTGCGGATTGAACCCGCAGGCCATTAGGAAGCCCAGCACCCGGCCGAAGGCTCGGCGCCGCCACTGCCGCGCGGCCTCCCTCTCAAGGCGGTCCTGGCGTGCTCGCCGGTGGAAGTCGGCGACTCTTGTCGTCTGCAATTCGCGGTGGATGATGTCGTGCATCCTGACCCCCTGGCGTGCCTTGCCTAGCAGGACACTAGGCCGGAGCCGACCAGCGACGAATCAGGAGAATCCCCGGTGTTTAATACACCTGGTCCTCAGTTACCGGGGTTTCACGAACGATCCTGGCCATCTCGGTGCGCGACCGGACGCCTAGCTTGCGGTAGACCCTCGACAAGGTCTCCTCTACAGTGCTCACGCTGAGGAACAGCTGACCGGCTGCCTCACGATTCGTCGCGCCAGCCGCTACCACCTCGGCGATTTTGCGTTCCGATGCGGTGAGGTCACGCGGCGATGGAGCCCGGCCGCCGATGCGCGACAGTTCGGCCTGGGCACGGGCTAGCCACAGGGACGCGCCGGCCTCGGCGAAAATGGATCTCGCCCGCTCTAGCACCGCGCGGGCTTCGCTCTTCTGCTTCCGTCTGCGCAGGATCTGGCCGTGTACCAGGAGCGTGCGGCCTAGCTCGAGCGGTGCCGTCAACCGGTAGTGTTCGGCTAGGGCGTGCTCTGCCGCCGCCTGGGCAGCGCTCAGGTCAGCCTCGGCGGCGTAGCAGAGAGCGCGACACCTGGCCGCTGTCGCCAGCAGCCGAGGGCGGTCGAGTTCTGCGCCGCGCCGCTCCCATTCGTCGGTCAGCGCCCGCGCTTCGTGGAGCTTTCGCAGGGCGGCTAGCGCTTCGATCCTGTCAGGTTCGAATGCAAAGATTCCTGGCTCGCGGATCCCCATCGCCCCTACCAGTTCCGGCATCCCCGCCGAGATCTCAGCCGCCGCAGCGTAATACCCGAGCGAAACCTCCAGGAAGGTCAGCGCGCTGCGCAGGTGCATCTCGAAGAACCGGTCCCCTGCTGCGCGCGCTGCCGCCAGTCCCTGGTTCGCCACGGCGCGGGCCGCGTCCGCGTCGCCGATGCAGGCGAGTGTCAGCGCTCTTGCGGCGCAGCTCATCCCCAGGTTCTGGTCACCGCCGAACTGCCCAGCGAGTTCATATCCGATATCTGCGTGGCGGGCTGCCACAGCAAGGCTGCCCGCTCGGCACTCGGCGTGCGCGAGGTGGAAGGTGAGACCGCATTGATCGAATTCGCTACCCTCCTGCTCCGCGCGCAGATACTCGGCCTCTAGGCCGGGAATAGCCGCCGCGAGATCGTCATGCCACAATGCCCGGACAGCTAGCCAATGCCGGGCGCCGTACCACGGGTCAGCAGGTTGCCCGGCAGGTTCCAGCGCTTGCGCCCGATGCAGCAGCTCGGCGGCATCGGTCTGAGCCAGGACCGTCGCCGTCACTCCCGCTAGCCCGAGCGCCCGGAGCTCGGCTTCAGCGTCTCCTGCTTTCGCCGCCACCGCGGCGGCGGCCTGGAACTTCTGGGCCGCGGCCGCCATGTCACCGTCTAGCCATTCCCATTCCCCCGTGTAGTTGAGGATTCTGGCCCGAAGGGCGTCATCGGATCCCGCGTGTTCGAGCGCCTCCCGGAGGATGGTTCTTATGTCGGGTACCGCTTCCGTGCTCGCGATTGCCAGGAGGAGCCGGGCTCGGTCCGTCCCGGCCGGTGCTTCTTGCAGTGCCTCCGTCGCCACGGAGACCGCCCGTTGCATGTTGCCGCCGTCCCGGTAGGCCTCCGCAGCCTCGACGGACAAGGTCACTCGCCTCGTGTCGCCGGCTGGGATGAAAGTAACCGCCTGTTGGAAACGCTCCGCGGCTGCCAGCCGGGCGCCGCGGCGGCTCGCCAGTCGCGCGCTTTCGGCCAGGGCCGTCGCCGCATTGTCGTCGGGCGGAAGCAAGCTCTGCGCCAGGTGAACCGCGTGCTCCTCAGGATCATCGACGATGCCAGCGATGCGGTCATGCAGGTTACGGAGTTCCTCGGGCAGCGCCAAGTCAACAACGCCGACCGCGAATAGCGGATGGGTAAAGGCGACTCGGCCTTGCGCCACCGCGAGCATGCCGGATCCGACTCCCGCATCGACCCAGACGGTCGGCGCGATGTCGGTCGCGGCGGCTACCGCCGCGATCGTAGGCCGGGACATCACAGCCACGGCAATCAGCGGCAGTCGGCCCGCAGGCGGCAGCGTCGACAGTCGCTGCATCACAACTCCCCGGATATCCGCCGGCACTGGCAGGCGATTGCCGGGGTGCGGCTGGACCTGCCCCGAGGCGATCAGCCTGGCGATCTCGAGCGCATACAGCGGGTTGCCGGCCGAGACCTCATGGATCCGGGCTGCTTGCGATCGCGCGGCATACATATCGGCGCGGCTGTTCAGCAACTGGCGGAGCGCGCGCACCGTCAGTGGCGCCACCCGCCTCGTGATTACGCGGCTGGCTGGCAGGGCGCGATGAAGCTCGAGCGAGTCGGACTGATCCGGCGGGTCGACGCGCTGGGCGAGGAGCAAGCCAATCCGCGCCTGGCGCAGCCGGTGGATCGCGAACCTCAGCGCATCCGCGCTGTCGGAGTCGAGCCACTGGAGGTCATCGATGGCCACGATCGTCGTGCGCTGAGCGGCCTGCGCGGTCAGCGCGCGAGCCACAGCCGTGAAGACGGTCCGCCGGTCGGATGGCGCCGCACGCGGCTCACGAAGCACCAGGGCCCTGACAGCGGTCGCGAGCGGTGGCGCGAGCGAGCAAAGCACGCTGTCGGCAACAGGCTCGAGCAGTTCCGCGAGCGCGAGGAACGGCAAGGCCGAGTCTGCCGGCCTCACTCGCACACACAGCACCTCATGCCCGCGCCGCAGTGCTCGTGCCACGCCCTGCTCCCACAGGGCAGTCTTCCCGATCCCAGCCTCGCCCTCGAGTATCAGCGCGGCTGGGCCCTCGCGGGTGGACGATATTAGCCAGTCAACCGCGGCCAGTTCGGCTGCGCGCTCCAGCAGGCCGGTTGACCCGCCAGGCGCCAGAGCCGGCGCAGTCGTGTCATGTGCCGCCGAAGCGTCGGGCACGACCGATGCAGAATCCGCCCCCACGCTCCGCAATCGTAGATATCGAACCGAACCACGGGAAGTACGGTCGCTAACACGGTGTCTGCGGGATGAGCGGGCGTGCTGGCCGCCCATTACTCCCCGGCTGGCCACGCCGGGCGGGTTGCAGCGGTAGTGATCTCAGCAGTGGTGGCGGCCGGGCTGGTTCTCTACGGGGCAACGTCCATCCGGTCACTCGCGGATCCGACTCCCGGTACCTCTCTGAGTTCCAGCGCGCGAACATCGTTCACCCTGTGACGCAGCCCGGCCAGGTGCCGGGCCGAAGCGCGGGCGCCAGCGCGGCTGGCTAGCGTGGCTAGCCGACGGGGGATTCGAAGACTGACTCTGCTCCCCCAGGCTGGACCTAGCCATGGCACAGCCATGGTCCGAGGTCGTGAGCAAGGGCCAGCCGCCTCGTGCCCGTTCCCGAATGAAAGGTCCCTTATGCCCGAGCAGCCGGTTATCGTCTTTGACGTCAACGAGACCTTGATGGATCTCGAGACGCTCCGTCCCATCTTTGACCGGATTTTCAACGACCCGGCCGCCATGCGGTTGTGGTTCGCCAACCTGATTACCTACTCCGAGGCGCTCACACTCAGCGGCGTGTACGTTCCGTTTACCGACATCGGCGGCGCCGTGCTGCGGATGCTCGCGGCAACCCGCGACATCACGATCAGCGCGGCCGACGGCGCTGAGCTCACCGACCGGTTCGCCACCATGTCACCCCACCCCGAGGTGCCAGCCGCGCTGCACCGGCTGCGCGACCACGGCTTCCGGCTGTTCACGCTCACCGACAACACGCTCGAGATCTCTGGCCGGCAACTGGAGCACGCAGGCGTGATCGACCTGTTCGAGGGACGGTTCAGCGTTGACGAAAGCGTAAAACGGCACAAGCCAGCTCAGGAGGC
>Ga0187783_10004593_pt1 | contig 10207 bp, 7 predicted proteins | sample 1015_SJ02_MP02_2_FD_132471 | JGI IMG/M metagenome (GOLD analysis project Ga0187783, IMG submission 132471) | Tropical peat soil microbial communities from peatlands in Department of Meta, Colombia - 1015_SJ02_MP02_20_MG | ecosystem: Environmental > Terrestrial > Soil > Wetlands > Peat | place...
CTAACCTGGCGAACCTACTACTGGTCAGAATGACGGTCCGCGGACGTGAGTTCGCCATTCGCGCAGCGATCGGCGCAGGCTCCGGCCGGATCTTTCGGCAGCTCATCGTCGAAAGCCTGCTGCTTAGCTTTTTCGGCTGCGCCGTAGGTTTGATCGTGGCGATCCTTGGCGTCAATGTGTTGTTGAAGATAGTTCCCATTAACATCCCACGCATTACGGCGATAAGCGCGACAGTTGGGCGTGATTGGCGCGTAATGGCATTTGCAGTCGTGCTCTCGATCCTTACAGCCTTTGTCTTTACGATTCTCCCTGCATTGGCAGTCTTTGGGCAAAAACTCACCGAGACACTCAATGAAACTGGCAGCAGACAGGGTCTCGGCGTTCGCACCAAATGGCTGCATTCTTTGACTGTTATCAGCGAAGTGGCACTGTCACTCATCCTGCTGATCGGAGCGGCACTGCTTATAGGCACCTTTATGTTGCTGAACGGGGTGGACCCCGGCTTCGACAGCCATCATGTCCTGATGATGACCATGCCCATACACGGCGGGCGCTCCGAATCGGCTGCGAGCCTATCTGCCATGACTCGCGACGCCAGCCGGCGATTGGCCGCAATTCCCGGCGTGGAAGCTTTTGCAGCCAGCGTCAGCCCGCCGTTTGCGGACCGGATGGGCCTCACATTTTCCTCCGTCTTCGGCACCCCGGCAATCGACGGAACCGCCGAATGGCTTTCGGCCTCCCCCGGCTATTTTCACGTCCTTAAGATCCCAATCTTGCGCGGAAGAGACTTCGATGCGAGCGATGAATCAGGCGCACCCTTGGTGGTGATGATCAACGAAACCATGGCCAAGCGATTCTGGCCACATCGGGATGCCCTCGGTCAGCAGATCGTGATCGGCGAAGGTTTGGGGCCGAAGTTCGAGGACAAGCCGCGAACCATCATTGGCATTTTCGGCGACACGCATGACCACGATTTGGCCCTGGCACCGGCGCCGACGATGGTCATTCCCGATGCGCAGGAGCCGGAGGGAATCATCGAACTCATGTCGAAGTTCGGCCCGAACTGGTGGATGGTTCGCACGCACATCGAGCCGCATCAACTCATTCCCGCAATATCTGAGCAGTTGCGTGAGGTGAGCGGCGGCAGGCCTGTCGGCAATATTGGAACGTTGGAGGACCTGCTCGCGCGATCGATGGCCGAGCAGAAGTTCAACATGCTTTTGCTGTCGATCTTCGCATTTACTGCACTCCTGCTTGCCGCCGTTGGAGTTTACGGTGTAATGGCGTACTCGGTTGCGCAACGCACGCACGAGATCGGCGTGCGCATGGCTCTCGGCGCCGACGATTCGAGTGTGCGCAAGATGGTCCTACGTGAAGGCTTGGCGAGAGGGACACTGGGAGTCGTCTGCGGAGTGTGCGCGGCATTCTTCCTTGCTCGGTTGCTCACTGATTTACTCTTTGGTGTATCGGCTCACAACGCTCCCGTGTTTATTGCAATGCCTATGGTTCTGGAAGTCGTAACGGCCATCGCCACTTTGATTCCCGCGCAGAGAGCAGCTAGTCTCGACCCAGCCAGCGCATTGCGTTTCGAATAAGTCCGTTTCTCTCATTTAGTGGAGTTTTCCCCTTTGGGTCAAGCTCGCCAGGAACGAATCGCCCGGGGCAACACCGTTCGATTGCTTCTGGTTGGCCGACGCTCAACGGAAACCCATGCCTTGGTCGCGCCCTGCATTTCGGCCTAGGGTTGTGGGGTTATCGCATCCAGGGAGTCAGTGTGATTCCGAGCAGCCATCCATCCGGCCCGAGGAAACGACTCACCGTTTGTCCCCAGGGTTCTTTCCGGTTCTTGACAAGCATGCGGTATCCCTGGGCTTCGAGCTGGGACGTTGCCTTTTCGACATTGTCAACGTCGAATTCCAGCCAGGCTTGGGGGACAGGAACCTCGTCCGGCCAGGAATCCTTCCCGAAGCAGGACTGCGCTGCCTGAGAAAGTGGCCACAGGGCAAAATGTTTCGCACCCTCCAGAGCCTGCGTGTGAAGATAACCGTCACTCTCCTCTTGGAAGGGAATGCCCAATGTTTTGCCGTACAGCTGGCGATTCGCCACCGCCTCCCGCACGATCGGGCCAAAACCAGCAATGAATAGAATCCTGAACTTTCCGCTTTCTTCCATGGCATCTCCGGTTTCCACAACCCGGACCGCTCCTGCTGCGGCTCAACCAGCCTCATGCTACTCATTGTGGGGAGTAGTAGAGGCACGTTCCCGCTTGGCGGGCGACTTCCTAGCTCGGGCGAACAGAGGGTTGAAGTCTAACTGGTCAGGTTGTAAATCAAGCCGAACGGATCTTTGACATAGCACCGAGGAAACTCAGGTTCGTCCTTTACGATTTCACAACCGTTGCTGACCAGGCGCCGCTTCGCATCTGCGACGTTGTCAACCGTTACCTCCAGAACCGGGCCCAAGGCTGGACCCGGTTCGATGAACAGGTTGATGTGTTTGCCATGAAGGCCGATCATCTTCGGGTTATCGTCGGTGATCTCGAATCCAAGGTGTTGGACGTAGAAGAGTGCGGCTTTCTTGGGATCTTGGGCTTGAATGAGAATATCTGCTCCAAACCGATTTGCCATGATTGCTCCTCGTACAAATCCCTGGGGGCGAACCCAACAACCCTAACACGAATCGGTCAGGCGGGATGGCCCAGCCAATCGAAAAGAGCCAGGACAAAGACTCTTTGGTGGAAGGTGGCACGTCGCAGTGATATGCCATTCCATGATAAGCTGACCGTCCAAATTGTTTGCCTGCGAAGCGCTGGCGATAGTTCAAAAAGAGCGAGACTGTTCAAACACCTCGAGAAGGGCATCCGATGGCATCCGATACGACCACTGCGCCCCTAATTGCGGGCATCGCTCAACCCGTAGCCGCGCCTCTCGCTCGCGCCGCAATCTTTCTTGTGGTGACGGTAAACCCGGGACCCGAATATGACACGACGCTTCGAGCCTTCTGTGGAGACCTGGCTGCGCTGTTGCGTGCGGTGGGATTTCGCGACATTGAGGCAGGTCTTTCGTGCGTTCTGGGGTTTGGGTCCGAGGTGTGGGATCGGCTTTTTGGGGCGCCGCGGCCAGCGGAACTCCACCCGTTTCGCGAGATTCGCTCCGGGTCTCGTCACGCCGTCTCGACTCCGGGCGATTTGCTGTTTCACATTCGCGCGAAACGTATGGATTTGTGCTTCGAGCTTGCGACGCAAATCATGGCCAGTATCGGAGATGCGGTTTCGACGGTCGATGAAGTCCATGGATTCCGTTACTTCGACGATCGCGATCTCCTCGGCTTTGTGGACGGGACGGAGAATCCGACGGGCCAAGCGGCGATTGACGCCGTGGTTGTCGGTGATGAGGATCCTCAGTTCGTGGGCGGCAGCTATGTGATCGTGCAAAAGTATCTGCACGACCTAAAACAATGGAACGCGCTGTCCACGGAGGCGCAAGAACGCATCATCGGCCGCACCAAGCTGTCGGACATCGAATTGGACGACTCCATCAAGCCAACCTCGGCGCACAACGCGCTCACGACGATCGTCAAAGATGGGAAAGAGATCAAGATCCTGCGTGACAACATGCCCTTCGGGCGAGCCGGACAAGGCGAATTCGGCACCTATTTTATCGGCTACAGCCGCTCGCCCGATACGATTGAGCAGATGCTGGAGAACATGTTCATCGGTCAACCGCCCGGCAATTACGACCGGCTGCTCGATTTCAGTCGGGCCGTCACGGGAAACTTATTTTTCGTGCCCCCAGTGACCTTCTTGGAGGATGTCGCCGAAGAACGGCCGGAGGATGGGGTGAGCCGCGAGGAGACCGCGAGCGCAAATCCCCTGTCCAAACCCAACCATGATGGCTCGTTGGGTATCGGTTCGCTGAAAGGAATTATCTCCAATGAATAATCTCCACCGAGAACTGGCTCCCATTTCCGATGCAGCTTGGGCACAGATCGAAGAGGAAACAACGCGCACCCTCAAGCGCCACCTGGCGGGCCGGCGCGTCGTCGATGTGCATGGGCCGACCGGAACAAGCCTTTCCGCCGTCGGCACCGGACATCTGCGGAAGATCTCGGCTCCGGGCGAGGGTATTGTCACCCGACAACGAGAGGTAAAGCCGTTGGTGGAGTTGCGAGTCCCGTTCGAACTGCAGCGCCAGGCCATCGACGACGTCGAGCGTGGCGCGAATGATTCAGACTGGCAACCGGCAAAGGACGCCGCTCGCAAGATCGCATTTGCCGAGGATGGCGCAATATTCGAAGGCTATGCCGAAGCCGGAATCGTTGGCATCCGGCAGGGGACGAGTAATCCGCCGATGACGCTCCCAGCCGATGTGCGAGGGTATCCGGACGCAATTGCTCACGGCTTAAGCCAGCTACGGCTGGTCGGCGTGAACGGCCCTTACGCGGTTCTGCTCGACGCCGATGTTTACACAGCGCTGGCCGAGACCAGCGATCACGGATATCCGGTGCTAGATCACATCAAACGGCTGGTCAGCGACAAAATTATCTGGGCACCGGCCATCCGCGGCGCCTTCGTAGTAACCACCCGTGGTGGTGATTTCGACTTACACCTAGGTCAGGATGTATCGATTGGGTACTTAAGCCACACCGAGACTGCCGTAAAGTTATATTTGCAGGAGACGTTAACCTTCCTCCTGCTCACCGCTGAGGCGGCTGTTGCGCTGGCTCCTCCTCGAGGAGCGAAGCGCTAAAGCAGCGGAGTGTACTTCCCCTCGAACAGAAATCGCACCTCGCTTTCCTTCGCGAGGGAACCAGACAAGCTTGTTTCCTCTGGAAACTTGTTGCTCAAGGCCCGGCGTGCGCGAGTAACGTCGCGCCAACCGCTCTTATGTCTTACACGACTTTGGTGGTGGGCGATCGGCCGTGTTCTGGTCAAACTCTGCTAGAATGCCAGGCATTCCAGATCCTTTGGAGTCGCGCATGCACCCACGGTGGTTCGCCCTAGCGGCGTTCGTATTGACGGGAATTACCTTGTCGCTCGCATCGGCCTCTTCCTCTCCTCGTGGCACGCCCGAGGACGAGTTGAAGGGTGCGTTCCGGCGGCCCGAGAAAAATGGGTGGACGTTCGTGCATCTCGAAGGCACACCCCACGAAATTGGCTTTCAGGATGGCTATTTGTTGGCGCCGGAGATTGCGGACACGCTAAGGGTAACCATTCTCGAACAGATGCACGACAGCAAAAAAGACTGGGAGTTCTTTCGTGATGCCGCGCAAACCATGATGTGGCCGCACATCGAGCAGGAGTATCGGGAGGAGTTGCAAGGAATCACCGATGGCGTCAATGCCCATGGCGGGAAAGTCGACCTTTGGGACGTGGTGGCTTTGAACGCTGCCGAGGAATGGAGCTACTATGTCAGGGAATACGACCGTGAGCACGGGATCAAGTCTACGGCTTCGCGGGCGGTACCCGAGCATTGCAGCGCATTTGTGGCCACCGGTAGCTACACCAAAGACGGCAAGGTCGTGATCGCTCACAATAACTGGACGAATTACCTGGATGGCGAGCGCTGGACCATCATGTTCGATATTGTTCCAGCCCAGGGCAAGCGCATGCTGATGGACGGTCTGCCGGGGGTCATTCACAGTGCCGACGATTTCGTCATGAATTCGGCAGGAATCATCATTACCGAAACCACGATCGGCCACTTCTATGGGTACGACCCGGCGGGGATTCCGGAGTTTGTGAGGGCGCGCAAGGCGGCGCAGTATTCGCTGTCGATCGATGATTTTGCACGCATCATGAAGCAAGGCAACAATGGCGGCTATGCCAACACCTGGCTGATCGCCGATATCGGAAGGAACGAAATCGGTCGCCTCGAATTAGGGCTAAAGAACGTTACCTTGGAGCGGAAGAACGACGGATATTTTGTGGGCTCGAATTTTCCGATCAGCGAGAATCTTATCCGCGAAGAGACCGACTTCGACCCCAACAACACGAGCGAGAGCTCCAATGCCCGCCACGTGCGCTGGGAGCAACTCATGGCGGAGAATAAAGGCAAGATCGACTTGGCAGCGGCGCAGCGTTTTCTGGCTGACCACTTCGACACATTCGAGAACAGAGAAGATCCGGATGAACGCACTCTGGACGGGCACATCGATCTTTCGCCCCGCGGGGATGGAGACTGGCAGCCACCTTTCGGCATGGCGGGGGCAGTGCAGAACAAGGCCACCGATGCTAGCCTGGCTGGTCACATGAGTCTGGCTGCCGCTGCCGGTCATGCTTGCGGGATGAACTTCAAGGCGGCCGATCATGTGCGCGCCCATCCCGAGTTCGCCTGGCAGAAAAATCTACAACGGGATATGAATGCATACGCTTGGACGACATTCAGCGTAGCTCAGTAAAGGGACCTAGACCCACACTCGGGCATTCAAGCTTGCCGCTGCCAGACCCTGGAAGTCCGCTGGCTTACAGAGGAGGCAACATGACAGTCCCAGCTGGCAGCTTTAAAATCGGAACGATTCAATGTACTCCTATCAGTGACGGCAGCTGTGCTTTTCCGCCGAGCGTGTTCTTCGCCGATGTGCCCGGAAAGGAGTTGCAGGCCCGCGGTCTCCGCACGGATGGGATCGAGAGTACATTTACCTGCCATCTCGTCTCAACTGCCAAAAACAAGGTGCTGATTGATACGGGCGCCGGGAAGCTGGCACCCTCCACCGGCAAACTGCTCGAGAACCTCGGCAAGGCCGGAGTGGCAGCAGAAGAAATCGATACCGTAATCCTGACTCACGCACACCCGGACCACATCGGCGGGGCGATCGACCCCGAAGGCAAGGCAGCGTTTCCCAACGCGCGTTACTTGATGGGGAAGGACGAGTACCAATTCTGGACTTCCGAGAATCCCGACCTCAGTGCCATGCGCGTGCCGGACGAAATCAAGATCGGATTGATCCTGGCCACCGCCCGCCGCTCGTTGCCGCTGCTTCGCAAGCAGATTGAACTGGTGTCGAACGAGTCGGAAGTTGTTCCCGGCATTCATATGGTTCGCGCTGCGGGCCACACGCCGGGCCATATGGCGGTGGCGATCTCCTCGGGAAAAGACACGGTCCTGCATATTGGGGACGCAGTCATCCACCTGTTGCACCTAGAACAGTCAGGGTGGAGGCCGGGTGTCGATGTAGCGCCCGACGAGGCGGCCGAGACCCGCCAGCGCCTACTCGACCGAGCCGCCGTTGACCGACTCAAGGTCATGGCCTTTCATTTCCCCTTCCCAGCGTTGGGGCGGGTGACCTCGCGTAAATCCGGCGGGTGGAAATGGGAGGCCGCGTGATGGGGAGATGAACTCCCCGGACGTTGCAGGTTTACGCAGGGCATTGCTTGCCCAGCAGCGTGCGGCAAGAAGAAGGGGAGATCCGCGCAGTCATTTGCCAGGCCAGTGCGGCCCACCTTCCCCAACGCTCCGCCCTCCGTTGAGCAAGACAGGATCGTAGCCGGGATCAGCTTCCGTGGCAGGTTGTCCTATGCAGCCATACCCACCCTTCTTGGAGGTTGCGCGCCAAGGTCTTGGCAATTGAACGGAAGAAGATACGATCTTCGACCTCCGATTTGCTGAACAGCTTCCCATGGAATGATCCACGCTGTGCTAGATTTCTAGCTTAGTTGTTTTGCCGTAAGCGCATGTCGTCCTCGCTCCAGCCCGTTCGCCGTCCCGCAACCAAGGTATTCGTCGCTACCACGGTGATGTTGACCTTTATCTCCTTCTGGCGGGCGGCGGCGATTGTCCTCTCCGATCTCGCCTCGTCGGCGTACTACGCGGGCGGGGATGCCGAGAAGGTCATTGGCAAGAGTGCACCTTGGTTCATCTTAGCGGTGATGCTGTTCAGCTACGCCGTGCGAGCACTTTACATCGAGTCGAGCAGCATGTTCGTGCGTGGCGGCGTGTATCGGGTGGTCAAAGAAGCCATGGGCGGCACTCTGGCCAAGTTTTCGGTTTCGGCGCTGCTGTTTGACTACGTTCTGACTGGACCGATCAGCGCGGTCTCGGCGGGCCAGTACCTGGCCGGGTTCATCGAAGACATGACCCGGTACATTCATCATCCGTTAGTGTTTTCGGAGGATCACTTTTCTGCGGTTTTCGCGTCCGTTGTGGTGATCTATTTTTGGTGGAAAAACATCCAGGGGATCCAGGAATCCAGCGAGAAAGCGCTGCAGATCATGGCGATCACGACCGTGATGGTGGTGATTCTGATCGCCTGGTGCACGATCACAGTATTTCGAGTGCCAATCCAGATCCCGCCCAACCCGCTGGCAGCGGGAGTGATGAAGCTCAATAAGGAATCGTTGGGCTGGCTCTACGGTACCTGGTTCAGCCACTTGACGCTGATCATAGTATTTGTCGGCTTCGGCCATTCCGTGCTGGCCATGAGCGGGGAAGAGACCTTGGCCCAGGTCAACCGCGAGATTGAACATCCGAAACTGAAGAATTTGGAAAAAACCGGACTGGTGATTTTCCTCTACAGCCTGCTGTTCACCTCGCTGGTTTCGTTCTTTGCGGTGATGATCATTCCGGACGGAGTAAGGCACGACTACTTTGCCAATCTGATCGGCGGGATCACGATGTATCTGGTCGGGCCGACTCTACTGAAGCTGATTTTTCACGCTTTTGTGGTGCTGGTTGGGGTGCTGATTCTGGCGGGCGCGCAAAACACCGCGATTGTTGGCGCCAACGGAGTTTTGAACCGCGTCGCGGAAGATGGCGTGCTTACGGATTGGTTCCAAAAGCCACATTCGAGGTATGGTACCAGTCATCGCATCATCAATTTGATCGTCTCGATGCAACTACTGACCATTCTACTCAGTCGGGGCGATGTCTACGTGCTGGCCGCGCTCTATGCATTCGGCGTGATCTGGAGCTTCGCCATGAAGGCGCTGGCCGTTCTGGTTCTACGCTATACGGAGCCCGCAAATCGGCAGTGGAAGGTGCCCGGTAACTTCTCGGTCGGAGGCCGGGAAATTCCTCTAGGGCTGATCGCGATTTCTGCAGTCCTGCTCATGACCGCGCTGGTGAACCTGTTCACGAAATCCCAGGCTACGATCGCGGGAGTCGCGTTCAGTCTCACCTTCTTTGCCGTCTTTACCTACTCCGAGCATCGGGTGGCGAGGGAGCGGCACGGAAAACCGGAGAATCTCGATCAATTCCGGGTTTACGGTAACCAGGAGCTTGGCAGCGGGGCACTGGGCGTGCGTCCGGGAAACATTCTGGTTGCCGTCCGTGATCCCAGGAATCTCTATTACTTGCGGGATGTCCTCCGCTCCACCGATACAAACCGGCAGGATGTGGTGGTCATGACGGCTCGTCTGTACCACCGCGAGCACGCCTTCAGCGGCAGCGCCGTGGTCGACGCCTCGCAAGTCTTCGATCACTATGAGCAGGAGTTGTTTACCGGTGCGGTAGCCGTGGCGGAAAAGGAAGGCAAGCCGGTCCACTTATTAGTGGTTCCGGCGACAGACGTATTCGAGGCAATCGTAGTGACAGCGGAACGGCTAAGTTCCGGCCGCATCGCCTGCGGCCGTTCCAATAAGCTCACCACCGACGAGCAAGCGAAGCTCACTGGCGATGCCTGGGAGAGGCTTCCCGAACCCCGTCCGCCCCTCCTACTGGAGATCTACGAGACCAACGGAAGCGTGCACGAGTACCAGCTCGGGCCTCACACCCCGAGGCTGCGCCCGCAGGATCTGGAACTCGTACACAAGCTGTGGCTCAACATCACCTCCGACCCCACATTTGCCGGAGCGCACCATTACCACATCGTGGCGTTAGCGCTCGAAGAGTTGCAAAGGGAACTGAAGACTGAGGAGCGAGCGCAGTTGCTCAAAAAATTGCAGGAAGAAATGCGTAAGGACCAGCTGCCCAACTAAGCCTAAGCGGTCGAGTGTTGATCTCTCACAGCAGCTCCCGTACGGCGCGGTGACCCTGATCGATCGCCTGGTCTGTATAGGCCGCTGCCGCCGCGTCTGAGTTGGCGATCGTAATGCGACCGAAAGCCTTGCGGGCTATATCGCAAGGCCGTTGACCCTCGGGCCATTCGGGATCCCAAAGAGGGTTGTACTCGTAAGCGTAACCATGAGGCCAGCGATTTACGGTTATGGCAGCGATGTCGCGGGCGGGGTCGAGACCACCTTCGCCTAGCACTCGAGCCAGCTGATCACGGA
>Ga0187783_10004594_pt1 | contig 10206 bp, 6 predicted proteins | sample 1015_SJ02_MP02_2_FD_132471 | JGI IMG/M metagenome (GOLD analysis project Ga0187783, IMG submission 132471) | Tropical peat soil microbial communities from peatlands in Department of Meta, Colombia - 1015_SJ02_MP02_20_MG | ecosystem: Environmental > Terrestrial > Soil > Wetlands > Peat | place...
GAACCGATGGCGGCGCTCGACAAGAAGCTGCGCGGCGAGACGCAATTCGAGCTGATGGACCTGCAACGCCGCCTCGGGCTCACCTTCATCATCGTCACCCACGACCAGAGCGAGGCCATGACGATGGCCGACCGCATTGCCGTGATGGACCGCGGCCGGCTGATGCAAGTGGCGCCGCCCGCCGAAATCTACGAGCGGCCTAATTCGCGCTGGGTTGCCGATTTCATCGGTAACGTCAATCTGTTCGAGGGCCGCGTCGGCGGCGACGGCTTAAGCGTCGAGGGTACGGCTTTGGGCCGGATGCGCGTCGCCGATAAGATCGCCGCCGAGCCGGGCGCGACGGTATGGTTGGCGGTGCGGCCGGAGAAACTGAAAATTTCGCCCGGCATGCCTGCGCCGGATCGGCAAACGGCGGCGACAAACGGCGTCGCCGCGACGGTTGTCGATATCGCCTATCTCGGCGATCTGTCAGTTTACCGACTGCGTACCGACAGTGGGGCGCTGCTGCAAGCCACGTCCGCCAATACTACCGGGCGGACTGCGGACGGCGCGTTCGGGTGGAACGACAATGTGTGGCTAAGTTTCCCGCCCGACGCCGCAGTGGTGCTGACGCGATGAAGCCGTCATTGCGAGGAGCGAAGCGACGAAGCAATCCAGATAGCAGACCTGGATTGCTTCGCTGCGCTCGCAATGACGTTAGGTGAGCAACCTATGAAATCCAATGGGCGTTCCTTCCTGGCCGGGCTGGTCGTCGGCATTCCCTATGCCTGGCTCGTTGCGTTCTTTCTCGCGCCGTTTTTGATCGTGCTCAAGATCAGCCTATCGCAGACGGCGATGGCGCAACCGCCCTATGTGCCGGTGCTCGATCTGGCGGCCGGGTGGCACGGCATCGCCCGATTTTTCGCCGGCCTGTCGCTCGACAATTACGTGTTTCTCGGTTCCGATCCGCTCTACGTGCTGTCCTATGTGAAGAGCATCGAGATCGCCGCGTTTTCGACGCTGCTCTTGCTCGTCATCAGTTACCCCGTATCCTACGCGATGACGCGCGTGCCGCGGCGGCTGCAGCCGGCTCTAGTGCTGTTGATCATCCTGCCGTTTTGGACCTCGTTGCTCATCCGCATTTATGCCTGGATGAATATTTTGCAGCACGACGGGCCGCTCAACCGACTGCTGCTGGCGTTCGATCTGGTCCGCGAGCCGCCGGTCTGGCTGTCGACCAATACCGCGGTCTATATCGGCATGGTCTACTCCTATCTGCCGTTCATGGTGCTGCCGCTCTATGCGACGTTGGAAAAACTTGACGAGACGCTTCTCGAGGCGGCCGCCGATCTCGGTTGTCCGCGCTGGAAAACGTTCTGGCTGGTGACCTTGCCGTTGTCGGTGCCGGGCGTGGTCGCGGGCGCGCTGCTTTGCTTCATTCCGCTGGTCGGCGAGTTCGTCATTCCCGATCTGCTTGGCGGCTCGCGCACCGCGATGATCGGCCAGGCGATCTGGACCGAATTTTTCGCCAACAAGGATTGGCCGACCGCCGCGGCGGTCGCCGTCGTGCTGGTCTGTCTGTTGGTCACGCCGATCGTGATCTTCCAGCACCAGACGATGCGAACGGCGGAGGGGGATTCGTGATGCGCAAGCTCTCCGCCTTCAATCTGGCGGCGCTGTGCGTCGGCATCGCCTTTCTTTATTTGCCGATCGTCATTCTGGTCGTCTATTCGTTCAACGCCTCGCGTCTGGTCGCGGTGTGGGGTGGCTGGTCGACGAGCTGGTACGCCGCGCTCGCCGACGATGCGCCACTGCTTTCGGCGGCCTTTATCAGCCTGCGCGTCGCCGTGGTTTCGGCCAGTGCGGCGACTTTGCTGGGAACGCTGGCGGCGGTGGCGCTGACCCGGTTCGGCCGGTTCCGCGGGCGGCTCCTTTTCGCTTCGATGATCTACGCGCCGCTGGTCATGCCGGAAGTGATCACGGGCCTGTCGATGCTGCTGCTGTTTGTCGCCGTGTCGGTGGATCGCGGCTTTTGGACCGTGGTCGTCGGCCATACCACGATGGCCATGTGTTTCGTCGCGGTGATCGTGCAGTCGCGGCTCGTTGATTTCGACGTCAGCCTGGAAGAGGCGGCCATGGATCTTGGCGCCTCGCCGGCGCAGACCTTCATTGCGGTCACTCTGCCGCTCATCCTGCCGGCCATCACGGCAAGCTGGATGCTCGCTTTTGCGCTCTCCCTCGACGATCTCGTCATCGCGAGCTTCACCACCGGACCCGGCGCGACGACATTGCCGATCCGCATCTATTCGGAGGTCCGGCTCGGGGTGAGCCCGGAAATGAACGCGGTGTGCAGCCTCATGATCGCCGTAGTCGGCGTTGCGGTGATTGCCGCGTCGCTCCTCACCAAGCTCGGCGCGGCCCGGGGCGTGCAGGCGCGGGTCCAAGCAAGCGGCGTGTAATCATAAGAGCGTGGTAATATCCGATTTCAGGGGGTAACGCGGAGATCGCTGCGAAGAGCCTTTGCTTCGGCTAATGACCCGCAGGTGCCAACGGACCACAATTTTGCGGTGACGCACAACACAGGCCACGGCCGACGAGGTGATCGAATAAGCGACGCCTGGCGGGGCGGGCGCGTGGTCTCATTGCGGGTCAGGCGTTGCGGCATTGACCTGGATCAATGTCGCTGCTGTGCCTGCCGACCATTATTCATGCGCTGATGGTTTAGTGAAAAGGGGGGCCGATTTATTAAATCGGTTGGTATCGGGGTGACGGCAGCTTCGGTCGCGACCGCGAATGTTTCTGAAAAGACCACGCCAGCGTTTCGCTGGGTGGCGTGGGCCTGCACGTTCGGCGCTGCCGTTGAACAATACGACTTTTTCGTCTACGCGTTCACCGCGCCGATCGTGTTCGACGCGGTCTTCTTTCCAAAGCTCGATGCCTTCGCGGGTCTCATTGCGGTCTATGCCACCTTTGCGATCGGCTTTCTGGCGCGGCCCGTCGGTGGCATTGTTTTCGGCCATTACGCCGACCGCGTCGGCCGCAGGATCGTCCTGGTCCTTACACTGCTGCTGATGGGCGTCGCCACCGTGCTGATCGGCTTGTTGCCCGGCTATGTCGCGATCGGCATCGTCGCTCCGATCGCGCTGGTCGTGTTCCGCTTCCTGCAAGGTCTCGCGTTCGGCGGCGAGTATATGAACGCCATCACCTTAAATCTGGAAAACGCGCCGGCGGCGCGGCGCGGCTTCTTTGCATCCCTGGTCAATGCTTCGGGGCCAGTCGGCGTCGTCGTGGCGGCGGGCATGATCTCGCTGTTGACCTACGCTTTTAGCAAGGACCAGTTCCAGAGTTATCTCTGGCGTGTGCCGTTCCTCTTGAGTTTTGTGCTGGTCGGCGTCGGCACCTTCATGCGGTTGAAGATGGATGAATCGCTGGTCTACCAGGCGGTGCTGGCCGAGAAGAAGATCGCCAAGGTGCCGTTGATGACGGTACTGCGATCCTGGAAGAAATCGACCGTCCTCGCGATTCTGGTCAACATGGTGCACAGCGCGTTCCAATATATCGTCACGGTGTTCGTGCTTGGCTACGCCGTCAAACAGCTCGGCGTGTCCCAGGTCGGTGTGACGACCGGCACAATGCTCGCCAATATTGTGGAGGCGGCGATGGTGCCGCTGATCGCTTCGTACAGCGACCGGTTCGGACGACGCCCGTTTATCATCGCCGGCATCGTGCTGGCGGGGATCTGGTTCCCGATCTACTTCCAGCTGATCCAGGAGAAAGACGTGCTGCTTCTCGTGCTCGCCCTGGTGGTCGCGGTGGGCTTCATCCACGCGCTGATGTTCGCGCCGGAAGCGGCCTTCAGCGCCGAATTGTTCCCCGCCGAGGTGCGGGTCAGCGGCAGTTCGCTCGGCAAGCAGCTGGGCATCATCTGTGGCGGCGGCGTCGCGCCTCTGATTGCGACCGGCCTGATGGGGCAGCGCATGGGCTTTATGCCGGTGATCCTGTATTTCGAGGCGATGGCGGTATTCGCCTTGATCGGAATCCTGATGGCGCCGGAAAACTACAAGCGCGCGCTCTGATTGGCGAATGCGTTTGCCCTCGTAGCAGCGTCGAACACAGCAGCCGCGGCTGTGCTTCGGCTGTCACACCGGAGCGCGGCCAAGGGCCGTAACGGGAGGGGCGAGTTGCTGGGGATTATCGCGGACGCCGGGGATCATCGAGCCGCCGGCTGCCCGCGCCATTCTCGAGGTGCTGGCACGGCAATACCGCGCGATCGGAGTGGAGATCGGGTTCATCGACAAGAGCATCCTGGTCTGGCATCGCAGCTGCGAGGCGAGCCGGCCGCTGGCAGAGATACCAGGCATCGGACCAATCGTTGCTACTGCATTGGTTGCCGAGGTGGGAGATTGGCAGTCGTTCTCGTCGGGTCGTAATCTTGCTGCCTGGATCGGGTTGGTGCCGAAGCAGCACACGAGCGGCGGCAAGGAACGGCTCGGACGCATCACCAAGCAGGGCAATCGATACTTGCGCTGGCTGTTGGTGGTTGGCGCAATGGCTGTAATCGACTACGCGAAGCAGCACGGCGCCAAAAACCGGCCGTGGCTTGCCCGCTTGATGGAACGACGTCCAGCCAAAGTGGCGCGGTAGCGCTCGCCAACAAGATTTGGGCCATCATGGTCCGCGGCGAGAGATACAACGAGCCGAAGCTATTGATGGCAGCATGCGGGACGCCAGCCAAGATCGGCAACACCCATTTGGCGAGGGCATGACGACGTAATGCAGATACGGTCGTACCGGGGATTGGGAGAGCCCGCTTGGGTCAACGCATCTTTGAATGCGCGGTCACGTGTGGACGGCGCCCTGGCAAGAGGCATTTTGACATTTCTGCAGCATTGGTCGAGTGCGGTCACGTGTCCGGCCTGTTGATGCGACAGCTCCAGTTCAATGAGGTGCCGGGCTGCTCTTTGTTGCCTGGCGTGCTTCACGAGCTTTAGTTATTGGCGGGCAGGCGGACTGAAGCTGGTCGCCTAGAAGACCTTCTACGAGCGGCGAAGTCTGTCTTTGCCGATCGCCAGAAGCGGGCCGAGCCCATCGGTGCGCGATGCACCTTAATGATGGTCCGATGCGCGGTACCTATAAGGACCAGTGTTTCGGCAGCCTTGTTAATGAGAGGTCTCGGCCTGTAGCGCTCCTGTATTCTGCCCCTTGTTGGCCAGCGCGTAGCCGCAAACGTGTCTGAGCATGTGCAGTTGATCGCGGCGATGAACGGACTCTTTCATTCCCTCATGTGCATGTCGACGCATCGGTGGACGCCAGATCGAAAGAATCCGACCGACAAGAATCAACCGTAAAACTCAGGAGTTTTCCCGTGCCCAACGGAGCCCAAGCCCTCTTACGCACTTTGGTCGACGCCGAGGTGAACGTCTGTTTTACCAATCCTGGCACGTCGGAAATGCACTTCGTCGCCGCCCTGGACGATGTGCCAGAAATGCGTGCGGTTTTGACGCTTTTCGAGGGCGTCGCCACGGGCGCAGCCGATGGTTATGGGCGCATGGCCGACAAGCCGGCGGCGACTTTGCTGCATCTCGGTTGCGGCCTGGGAAACGGGCTGGCCAATTTGCATAATGCGCGCAAGGGCAAGACGCCGATCGTCAATATCGTCGGTGATCACGCGACCTATCATGTTCAATATGACGCGCAATTGCAATCGGACATCGAAACGATCGCGCGCAATTGTTCGGGCTGGTTGCGAACCTCGCAAGGTGTCAAAACGCTTTGCCAGGATGTGACCGAGGCGATTCAGGTCGCCAAAGGGCCGCCCGGCCAGGTGGCGACGCTGATCCTGCCCGCGGACGTGTCCTGGAGCGAGTGTTGGTTCAAGGCGGCGCCGCCCAAGCGCGAGAATCCGCCGATCGCGGAGGATTCGACATTGGCCGAGGTCGCGAATGCGTTGCGCGCAGGCGGCAAGAGCGCTCTGCTTCTCGGAGGACGTGCCCTCCGCGAACGAGCGCTTCTCGCCGCGGCGCGCATCGCCGCCGCGACAGGGACCAAAATATTCGCCGAAGTCTTTCCGGCGCGTTTCGAACGGGGCGCCGGTCTACCCCAAGTCGAGCGTGTGGCCTATCTTGCCGAACTGGCGTCGGTCCAGCTCGATGGTCTGGATAATTTGATTCTCGTCGACGCCAAGGCACCAGTTTCTTTCTTCGCTTATCCGGGCAAGAAAAGCTATTTGCTGCCGTTGAATTGCAGAGTGATCGAACTGGCGTCACAGACGCAGGACGTGGTTGGCAGCTTGGAGCGGTTTTGCGCCTATGTTGACGCGGAAAAACACAGCCCCAAATTGCAAGCGCCGCTCCGCCCCGAAAGGCCAGTCGGGAAATTGACGGCGGAAAAGGTTTGCAAAGCCGTCGGCCATTTGCTCCCGGAAAATACGATCATCGTCGACGAGGCCCAAACGTCCGGCGCGACCCTGGCGATGTTCACAGCCGGAGCGCCCCGTCACGACGTTTTGACGCTTACGGGCGGCGCGATCGGCCAAGCGCTGCCGGCGGCGGTCGGCGCGGCGATCGCTTGCCCGCATCGGCCGGTTCTGGCGCTGGTTGGCGATGGGTCGGCCATGTACACGTTTCAGGCTCTTTGGACGATGGCGCGCGAGCGGCTGAATATCGTGACGATCATTTTCAACAATGGCGTCTATAGCATTCTCAATATGGAGCTGCAGCGCGTCGGTGCAGAGAAGGCCGGCGTGCGCGCCAAAGCGCAGCTTGACCTGACGAATCCTGAGCTGAATTTTGTTGAGATGGCGCAAGGCATGGGCGTGCCCGCCGTGCGGGCGACGTCGACGGATAGCTTCGTTTCGGCGCTCGAAAGCGCTCTCGCGACGCCAGGGCCGCGTCTGATCGAAGCCGTAGTTCCTTCGGCTTTCTCTGGACTTAAGCTCCAGGCGCTTCCCTATCTGCTGCGAACGCTCGGCTACCTTCCTAATTCAGTGGCGCGTGCGATCAAACGCAAGGTAGCGCCGTGACGACCGCTAAGTTTTATCAATAAGCGTGAGGCAAACGTGAACGAGCAGATGATCAAATCGGACGTGATGATCATCGGCGGCGGCATCGCCGGACTCATCACCGCGCTCGAATGCTTGCAATCGGGAAAGCGAGTGACGCTCGTCGACCGGAATCGCCGCGACCGGCTGGGAGGGCTGGCGCTTTGGGCTTTTGGCGGAATGGCCCTGGTCGATACGCCCTTGCAACGGCGAATGGGGATTCCCGATTCGCCCGAGATCGCATTGCGCGACTGGATTCGCTTTGGGGAATTGGACGAAGCTGACGTTTTCCCACAGCAATGGGCGCAGCATTACGTCGAACGCTCCAGGCCGGACGTATACGACTGGGTGCGTGGTCTCGGCGTCAAGTTTCTCCCCGCCGTCAATTGGGTTGAGCGTGGACTCAATGGCGAGGGCAATTCCCTACCTCGCTATCATGTGCTTTGGGGCACGGCGCGGCTTCTCACCCTCCGGCTGATCGAAGCCGTCGAAATCGCTGGACGGGGCGGGCGTCTCACGCTTCTCAGCCGCCTCCGCGTGACAGGACTTGATCATGCCGGTGGCACGCTTTCCGGCGCGGTCGGCGTGAGCGAGGAAAATGGCGAAATCGTTCGTTTCGAAGCGCCGGTCGTGATTCTGGCCGTGGGAGGGATCAACGGCGGCCAGGAGGAGACGCGAGCGAATTGGCCCCCCGAACGTGCCAAGCCGGCGATAATGCTCAACGGCGCCCATCCCTTCGCGGATGGGAAATTGCACCGACTTGCAGCCACTTACGGTGGACAAATCACGCATGCGGGCGAAATGTGGAACTATGCCGCCGGTATTCCCCATCCACAGCCGCATTTCGACGGCCATGGTTTGTCGCTCATTCCCTGCAAATCGGCGCTCTGGCTGGATTATCGCGGCCTGCGCATTGGTCCTGAACCGCTGGTCACCGGCTTCGACACACATGATTTGTGCCGCCGCGTCGCCGCGCAGCCTAAGCCCTGGACCTGGCATCTGCTCAACTGGCGTATCGGCGCGAAGGAATTCGCCATTTCCGGCGCCGAGCACAATCAGCGCATCCGGGACAGGCAGTTCGTCGCGTTCCTCTATGAGACCTTTTTCGGCAACCATCGACTCCTGCGCCAGATGCAACGCGAAAGTCCTTATTTTCTGGTTGACGACACCCTCGCGGGGCTGGCGGCAAAAATGAACGCCCTGACCGGGGAGGACTTTATCGATCCGGAGCAGTTGCAGGCAACCGTGGACGCATTCGACTTCAACTTCGTCCGAGGCCGCAAATTGTTCAACGACGACCAATTGCGCCGTATCTTGCATGCCCGCCAATGGGGTCCAGATCGCCTGCGGACCTGCGCGCCCGCGCCTCTCCAGAAGCGGGGACACGGTCCCTTCATCGCCATTCAAGTGCAACTCATCACGCGCAAGAGCCTCGGCGGTTTGCAGACAGACTTGCGCAGTCGCGTCCTCGACCGCGATGGTCAACCTATTGGGGGCCTTTACTGCGTCGGCGAAGCGGCCGGTTTCGGCGGTGGCGGCGCAAGCGGGAAGCGTTCGCTCGAGGGCACATTCCTGCCCGGCTGCATTTTGACTGCGCGAGCAGCCGCTGGCCATCTCGCGAGCGGGCGCTGACCTTTGCGTCAACGCCATGGTTTTCAGCGAGAGCGATCATCTTAGCTCAAACTTCTCGTCCTGGATCGGACGCGCGCTAGGTTTTTCTGACGACGATCGGATCGGCAATTGATCGAAAATTGCTAAGAGAAGGTTGCGAAAGCAACGCCGCGAAGAAAGATGACCAGCGGCATCAAATGCATCCTTCGGATAGATTATCGCATGAGGTACGGTATTCTCTTGCCCGCTCCGCAGTGCTATCGACGGGCCGCGTTCACAGTCGAATAGGGCTGGTGAGTTCCGGTTTTGGGGGCAAAGCGGAAATGTCCGATTTGAGCTCGAAACGACGCTCCTAACTCTGAGTCGACATGGAGGAATGAATTTTTGATGTGGTGCACAACGACTCAGCGAGTGAACCATGTGGTAGGCTGTTGATCGGCCGAAGGGGCGATGAATGCGACGGCGCGAGTTCATTTTACTCAAAGCTTACGTCATCGCCGGATGTTTCGCTGTCATCATGCCGGCCGACCCTACGCATGCGCAACCAAACAGGCCAAGTGCGGCGGAAGACACTCTCGCCGGTAAGATCAAGTGCAAAGGCTTTCAGAAAAATTCCGATGGCAAATGGACTAGCAGCCCCAATACAACGATTGGGAAAATGGATTTTAGCAGCCACACCTTCAGCGTCGGTGAGGTTGATATTGGCGGCGCGGATCTTGCTACTGTTTTAGACCGAAAATGCGCAGCCCATTAAGCAACAGGCCTTAACCAGCGGAGGTTCTAAGGTAGTTGCTATCACTTCGTCTGAGGGAGTGAGACCGCAATCTCGAAGATGCCGCGGCCTTGACTGGGTTGGCGGTATCGGGCGAGAATTCGTGTCTATTGCTGCACAGCGGCGGTATGTGCGGCGCTAATTCGGTTTTTTGTGGTCATCAAACTCACGGTTAGGGATTGAGGTATCTGGATTTCAGGAGAACCGCGTCGCGATCAAGCGTTCCGGCACCCCGCCAAGAATCGTCGTTTGTCAAAATCCCGAGGACCGTTAAAGATGAAATACGATCCGTTGCAATCACCCACCTAACCCCACTAACCTTTCCCATCAGTCCGATAATCGATCATCCAGCCGGGCTGCAAAGGCCATACGCGATCCCTGGAAGCGGTGGAGGGTTCTGTGGACGAGCACAAATTCAAAGTAGGTCAGTCGGTGAGTTTTGCATCGGGCCCTTTCGGCCGCGGCGGCACGAACGGCATCTATAAGATCACGCAGCTCTTGCCACCCGAAGGCGATGACTACCAGTACCGGATTAAAAATGCCGATGAACCGCATGAGCGCGTCGTCAAGGAAAGTCAGCTAAGTCGTGTTGCATGACCACGGAACTGATGTACTTGGCTGCGGCGAAGGCGAGATTATGACGTTTGATTACTGCTCACCCGCCGAACTGTTCACCGCCAAGCGTAAGGGTGGTCCGCGACAACGGCTCGGCTATCGTCGCTTCGCCACAGCAGCGGAGGCTATTCGTTTTGCCGTGGAAGATTTTCCCGCAATCCGCACGCTCGACGCGTGGATGCAGGTTGGA
>Ga0187783_10004595_pt1 | contig 10206 bp, 6 predicted proteins | sample 1015_SJ02_MP02_2_FD_132471 | JGI IMG/M metagenome (GOLD analysis project Ga0187783, IMG submission 132471) | Tropical peat soil microbial communities from peatlands in Department of Meta, Colombia - 1015_SJ02_MP02_20_MG | ecosystem: Environmental > Terrestrial > Soil > Wetlands > Peat | place...
GGTTGAAACCGAGGATCAGTGGGGAGTGGGGGTCCTTCTCGGTATCGCTGTGAGCGTGGTGTTTGCGGTGGACCGCAACCCACTGCCGGGGGCGAATGCCAGTGAGCACCCAGGTGAGAACTCTGAACACGCCCCTCGTGCCGCTCGAGAGCTGTACGGAACGATGAGAAAGCGACCGGTGCAGGTACACGGTGGTCGCGATGAAAGCGACTTGGGTTATGACAAGACCGAGGACGATTGCGCCGAGGATGGAAAACACGGGCGGCACGCTACCCGATCGCGGCGAGGCTCCTAGGGGCACGTGTCGGCGAGACGAGCTCGGTCACTCCCAGACGCATCGTGTCGAGCCCGAAATGCTCTGTTACGTAAGCGTTTCCTGCGTCGCTCATCTGGGCCCACAGCTCGGGGTCGCGATGGAGCCTCTCGACGGCTCTTGCGAAGGACTCGGGATCGTCGGCCACCAGTACGTGCTCTCCGTCCACCAGCCCGGTTCCCTCGATGCCCACGGTCGTGCTGACCACCGGGACACCCGCCGCCAGTGCCTCGATGACCTTGCCCTTCATGCCCGCCCCGTAGCGCAGAGGAGCGACCGAGACTCGGGCTTTGTGCAGGTAGGGGAGAGTCGATGCAACAGCCCCGATTGCCTTCATGTGGGGGCCGGCCAGCGAAGTCGCAAGCCGGTTCGGGTCGTTGCCGACGATCGTCAATTCCACCGAGTCGGCCACACGGGCGAGACGGGCGCCGATCTCTGCTCTCCACCACGAAACGGCGTCTGCGTTCGGTGGATGCAGGAAGTTGCCCACGAACACGCAACCCGAGCGATCTTCGAATCCAGGCCCGGTGTCGACACGCTCGTAGACGACCGGGAGGACCATCGTTTCGACCTCGCCCAACTCGCGGACGACGGCATCGCGGTCTTGTTCGGTTACGAAAACGAGCCGGTCGCTTCTTCCGTAGACAGCGAGCTCGCGACGGCGTACCTCGATCGCACGCAGTCGGTCCGCGCTCTCACCCGAGAGCTCCGCTGCCCGTTCGAGGCGAACGAAGTTCACGTCGCAGGTGTCGATGACGAGAGTCGACTTCGGCGCACAGCGTCGCACGATCCCAACTGCGAGCTCGGCTGTGGTCCAGGGCGTCACGATCACGACGTCGAATTCGCGCTCGGCGAAGAGCCCTTCGAGAGGCGGGAAGTACGTCGTGGCATAGGACGGTGACGACGCGAGTTGTTCTTCGCCCCCGTAGCAGGTGACTCCGACTCGGCCCACCTCGTCCGCGTACCTCCGGTCCCCACCTCCTATCGCGTAGAAGGTGACGGCGTGGCCCGATTCGCGCAGTGTTCGCAAGAGGTGGAACATCCGGAGGCTCCCCGCCGCCCTGTCGAAGACAGGCATGGCAGGGTCGATCACCAAAACCGACTTCGCGCGGTTCGCGCTGGTGCTGGCGTGCTCCCATGCACGCGGCCCGCGGACTTCGAGATTCTCGCCGGGCCCGAAGCCCCCTTGTGGACGGTGCGCCCACTGGTCCACCCCGGTCCGCGACCTCGGCGGGCGTGTGAGCAATTCCGACGCCCACTTCTCTGCGAACCGACCGGCGTTCCTTTGTTGGTACTGCTTGAAACCTTTGGTTATGTCGGTGCCGGCCGTGCCCCCTTCCACGTGGATAACGGTGGATGCAGGCTCGTAGAGAATCTTCCAGCCGGCGTCGCGAAGAGCGAACGAGAGGTCCGCATCTTCGAAGTACGCCGGCGCGTAGCGGTCATCGAAGCCACTCACCTCCTCGAAAGCGCAGCGTCTCACCATTAGGCACGCGCCCGATGCGTAGTCCGGTGCACGCCGCGACGTAAACAACGGGGCGTTCGGGTCAGGGCTGCCCTTCCCGTAAACCCAGGGCTCGCCACCCCCGAAGACGAGACCGCCTGCGTCGTTCAACCGGCCGTCGGGGTAGAGGAGCTTCGGCTGCACCGCTCCCAGGGCTTCGTCCTCGTCCATCGCGGCGACGAGTGGCTCCAACCAGCCGTCGACGAGCACCGTGTCGTTGTTCAAGAAGAGGAGGAGCTCTCCTCGAGCGGCTGTGGCGCCCTGGTTGCACGCTGGGCCGAATCCGGTGTTCTCTTCGTTGCGCAGTACCTTGAATCTCTCGTCCTCTATTCCAGCCAGCTCTCGAGTCGCGTCGCTCGATCCGTTGTCCACGAGAACCACCTCGTAGAGATCGCGACTCGTGGTAGACGAGAGGCTTTGAAGGCACTGCACGGTGAGCTCGGCCCGGTTGAAACAGGGGACGACGATGCTCACGCGGGGCGCCGAGAGAGCATGGTTCTTCGGGCTAACGCCCTCGGCCACGCCGATTCCACTCTGGATCGCAGTGCTTGTCTGGACCACAGTGCTTGTCTGGATCGCAGTGCTTGTCTGGACCACAGTGCTTGTCTGGATCGCAGTGCCTGCCTGGATCACAGTGCTTGCCGTCGCATCGATGCTTATGACCGGGCCGTCGTTCGTCTGAAGAACGCTTCCCTGAGCGCTCGGGCGAAAGGACTCGCTCACCGGCTGTTGGGGGGTCGCTTCCACGACCGGGGCGAGGGCCGGACAAAGCGCTGCGGCCTCCGCCTCGATCGCCGAACGCTCATCACCCTTTGCGTCTGTGAGAGCGGCGGCGAACGCAGCTACTGCGCGTTGGTCGTTGAAAGCGCCGGCAGCGGCGGCAGCGGCCCTTGCGCGTTCGACCGAAGATTCTCGTGTGGTCGCGATGGCGATCAGTGGACACGCCTCTTCGTGACCGCACTCGCGAAGTCGGGCCGACCAAACCAGTGCCCGCTCAACGGATAGCCGCCGAGCGAGAGTCGCCGCCGCTGCGAGAACAGGAGTCTGTTGCATCTCCGCCGACGCGGTGCAGGCCTCGAGGCACGCGTCTGCGTCATCGTCGGGGAGCTGGAGAACTTGGGCGAGGAAAACATTGGCTTTGTCGGCAGGGATGCGGCGGGCAAGCTCGGTGAGCGGTCTCTCCGCCCGGCGCATGTAGCCGATGAGGACTCCGAGGTGCGTGTCTAGGACACCTTCGTGGTCCAAGGTCTCGAGAAGCACATCGCTCGCTTCCGGGTACCTCCCGAGTCCCGCAAGGGCCTGAGCCCGCGAAGAGGCGAGCATCGAGGTCGTTTGTTCGAATCCGTCTTCGTCCTTGGCGCCGGCGACGCTTTCGATGAGGGCCAACGCTTCGCTGTACTCGGCTCGTGACAGGCGGATTCTCGACTCGATCACCGCTCCGCGTACGTTTCCCGGGCTCAACCTGTAGAGCCTTTCGATCCAATCGAGAGCCTCGTCGGTGCGTCCGAGGCCCAGAAGTGCCTCCGCACCCGTGCTCATCGCCAGACGGAGCGCGACGCGGTTATCGGTGCGTTCTGACGCCTCCCGACAGCGTTCGAACGCTTCCTCGAACTGTCCGGCTGTCAGGTAGGAGCGGCCGAGACTCGTGAGAGAGAACCCCGCATCCCAGCTGTCTGCTGCAGCCACTTCAGCCTCGGCGACCCGAAGGTTGCGCGCAGCCTTGTCCTTCGCTCTCATCGCCGCGTCGAGGTATCCCGTGTGGCGGATACGGGCTCCCACGAGCTCGGCCTGGCGTACGGCCCGATGGTCGCCCCGCCCAGCTATCTGCTCATGAAGGCGTCCGGTCCATTCGCATCGTGCACGCCTGAAAAATCTGCACGCGCTGTGAACGAACCCGGCCTCGACACCGGTGCCGACCAGGTTGTCGATCGCCACCGAATATCCGTCGAGCTGCGTGTCTGTCGTTTGCAGTATGAGACGAAGCGACGCGACGTCGTCACACTGGAGCGTTTCGTCCGCATCAAGCCAGGCGATCCACTCGCCTCTGCAGTGTTCGAGCGCCTTGTTCCGCGCCGAGGAGAAGTCGTCCTCCCACGTGCCCTCGATGACCGTTGCTCCCAACCGGCGTGCGATCGCCACGGTGTCGTCTCTGGACCCGGTGTCGTGTACGACGATCTCGTCCGCCAGGCCTTCGAGCGAGCGCAGGCACTCCTCGATGTTCGCCACCTCGTCCTTGGTGATGAGGCACGCCGAGACGAGGGGGAAGTCCCTGTCCGTCGACCGGCCCGAGAAGCGTTGCTCGAACCGGGAGCGGTTCGACTGCTGCACGGCGTACCAATCGAGGCCGTTCACGTCGAAGGTCTTATGCCCTTCGTGGTGGACGAAGGACTCCTTCGCGATCACCAGGCGGAGCCCGGCGCGCGTGAGGCGCGCACAAAGATCGTCGTCCTCGTAACCGCCGATGCCGAAGCCCGTGTCGAAACCACCGATCTCCTCGAAATCGTGCCGGCGCACCGCAAGACAGAAGCCGACGAGCCGTGGCACTTCTTCGAGCTGTCCCTTGTTCTGCGACGACCACTCCCGGGCGAACCGGCGCATCCCGGCGCGGTCGACGTACGCGGCACCTTCGGCGATCTGCGGTCCGGAGACGAAGTTGGAACACGGTCCTACCGCACCTACGGTCGGATCCTCCTCGAGCGGTGCAACGAGTGAGTCGAGCCAGCGACCGAGCGGGACCGTGTCGTTGTTCAAGAAGACGACGATCTCGCCGCGGCTCGCCGCAGCACCGTCGTTGCAACCTCGTGCGAAGCCGTGGTTCTCGTCGTTGGTGACGACGTCCACCCAGCCGTAGCCACCGAGTTTTCGGGGAGTGGCGTCGGTCGAACCGTTGTCCACGACAACTACTTGGTCCTTCGGACCGAGCGTCGGGCGAAGGGCCTCGAGGCACGTTCTGGTGGTCTCCCAGGCGTTCCAGGCCAGGATTACGACGGTGACGGGGGTGCGTCGCATTTCCCAGACATCGGCGCGAGCTCGACCCCGGTGTAGCGGGAAAACGTGGGCTCGGGTACGACTCGAGGACTCAAGGAGTGTCCTCCTCGCGCCGACAGTTCAGTGGGTCCACGGCGCCGAGCACCTTAGGGGGGGCGAGGGTCCGAGGACTGACGAGAAGGTGGCTCCAGGGAAGGGGCCTCGGACCTAGAGGAGGAACGGATGTCTTCTCTCGTAGTTAACAACAACCTGTCGGCGCTGAACGCGTTCAACAACGTGAACAACACCGACCAGGCCATGACCCAGGCGATCTCTCGCCTTTCGTCCGGTCTGCAGATCCAGACTGCTGCCGACAATCCTGCCGGTTATGTCGTCGCCGAGGGCCTCGAGTCGCAGGCCAACGGTTACCAGGTTGCGATCTCGAACGCCCAGGATGGCGTCTCGTTGATCCAAACCGCGAGTGGGGCCCTCAACCAGATCGCCTCGCTCCTCCAGACGATGAACCAGCTGGCTCTGAACTCCGCCAACGGCGCCACCAACGACACCAACTCGTTGAACGCCAATGAGCAGGAGTTTGCGGCACTGCAGAACCAGATCGATCAGATTGCGGGCACGACGTCGTTCGGCACCAAGGCGCTTCTGGACGGGACTTTCTCGAACCAGACGCTCCAGGTGGGTGCCTTCGACAACTCGAACCAGCAGCTGACGATCAACATCAGCGCTGCGACCACCGGCGCGCTCGGAGTTTCCACGGGCGCTGTGTCGGTCGGCTCGCAGGCCAGTGCGCAAGCTGCGATCGCCGCAGTTCAGGCTGCGATCAGCTCCGTGGCATCGGTCGAAGCGAACGTCGGCGCCACACAGAACCAGTTGCAGGCCATCGTCGCCAACCTGACTGTCGGTCAGCAGAATCTGACGGCCGCCTACTCAGGCCTCGTGGACGTGAACTTTGCTTCTGAGACGACGCAGTTCAGCACCGACCAGATCCTGATGCAATCAGGCGTGGCGATGCTGGCGCAGGCGCAGCAGACGCCGGCTCTGGCGCTCAAGCTCCTGCAATAACACACCGAAGAGGTGGGCGGTGATCCTCCGCCCCCGGGTCCTGTTGCGAGCAGCAGGTTCCGGGGGCGGGGGCCTGCCCGAGGCCAAAGCTCTACCTCTGCGACTGACTGGTGAGATCAGATGACGACGATTCCTCCGACGAACATCGGGAATTCGACTCCCAGCATTCTGGACAACAGCCTCGTCGGAAATTTCAATGCCTCGGCCATAATCCAAGCCGAGTTGCAGCCCTACGAAATACCTGAGCAGAACCTGCAGTCCGAGCAGTCGACGTTGAACAGCAATGTCGCTGACTACCAACAGATAAACAGCGATCTGGTCGCGTTGGAGACCGCCGCACAGCAGCTCTCGACTCCGACGGGCTGGCAGGCGCAACAGGCGACATCGTCGGACTCGTCCGTCGCCACCGCCACGGCGGCCCCGGGAACTCCCTCGGGATCGGTGGAGTTCATCGTCCAGCAACTGGCGGCTGCCAACTCGCTCGTTTCCACGGGGAACGTCTCGTCCACTTCGCAAATCGTTTCGAGCTCGTCGGACTTTCTCCTTTCTACAGGAGGATCTCAGATCGGCTTCTCGACGCTGGCTGCGGCCGCTGGTCTCACGCTCGGCGCGCACACCGTGGACGTGACCCAGGCCTCACAGGCTGCAGACGCGACGGGGACGATCGCACTCGAGTCGCAGACCGCCGGCATAGCGGTCGCACCTGGTGCAGACAGCCTCGACGTGAGTGTCGACGGAACGGCGTACTCACTGTCGATTGCCGACGCGCCGGCCGGCGGCTACAGCGGTGCCGGGCTACTCAGTGCCGTACAGAGCGCGATCACAGCCGCCGGAGCAGGGTCGGTGTTGCAGGCCGGGTACAACAGCGCAGGCCAGCTCGTGCTTTCCACGATCGACCAGGGAAGCAGTCAGAGCCTCCAGATCACCGGTGGCTCGGCTCTCGGAGTTCTCGGTCTGTCGTCTATGTCTCAGGCATCGACAGGAGTCGACGGCATCGTCTCGGTCGATGGGACCTCCACGACGCTCAGCGACGTACAACCGGGATCGACCGTTTCGCTCGGTGCACCTTCGGGCCAGGTGACCGCCACGGTTGTCTCCGCTCCGGCGACAGCCGGAGGATCGCTGTTGCAATCGGGCTCGGTCACCGCGACGAATGTGAGCACGGGCAACGGGTCGCTAGCCGACATCGTTGCGAACATAAACGCAGCCGGAACCGGGATCACGGCTGCAGCCGTGCAGACGGGGACGAACCAGTACGTCTTGCAGCTGCTCTCTTCCTCGACGGGCACCGCCGGAGACCTGTCGGTCGACATGAACGCCTTCGGATCCTCGGCGCTCGGAGCGCTCCGTGTAGCCACAGCCGGCGCGGATGCCGAGATCCAGGTTGGTGGCGCGGGCGGGTACACGCTCAGCTCTCAGAACAACACCTTCACCGGTGTGCTCCCTGGCCTCACGATCAATGCTCTCGCGCAGAGCACGACGCCCGTAACCGTGACCGTGTCCCCCGACGCGACAGCGGCGGCCAACAATGTCCAGCAGCTTGTGTCCGCAGCTAACACCGTCCTCTCTGACATCCAGAAGTACGCCGGATACGACGCAGCTACGAAGACGGGCGGCCCGCTCATGGGCTCGGCAATCCTCATGAACGTCACGAACGAGGTCCAGTCGATCTTCGCATCTACCGAAGGCTCGTCGACGTTGGGAAACTCGCAAGACGTCGGGATAACACTCGACAACGGGACCATCAACTTCAACCAGAGCGCGTTCGAGACCGCGTACGCGGCAAACCCGTCTCAGGTGGCGGCGATGTTCACACAGGGCGGGACCTTCACCCCTGCCAACCCTGCTTACAGCGGACAAGTCTCGTTGTCGTACGCTTCGTCGACCACGCACGTTGGCACTTACGACGTTCAGATCTCACAGTCCGCGTCCCAGGCCACCACGACCGGCTCCGCTCTCAGCTCAGGCTCTGTCTCCGCAGCCGAGACCCTCACCATCGCGTCTGCGGGCCAGAGCATCCAGCTGTCCACGAGCTCGGGCGAATCCCTGACAGCGATCGCGGCGGCTATCAACTCTGCGTTTGCGTCTGCGGGCATGTCGATCTCCGCTCAGGTGGTCGGAGGGGGACAGCAACTCCAGCTCACCTCTGACGCGTACGGGAGCGCAGCGTCCTTCTCGGTGACGACGACGAACACAGGCGCCGGTACCACCGGGCTCGCCGGCGCGGGCGCGACAGCCGGCACTCCGGTGACCTTCGCGGGCACCGATGTCGCGGGCACGATCAACGGCGTGACGGCGACGGGAACGGGCCAATTCCTCACCGCTCCGAGCACCGATCCCGAGCTTGCGGGCCTTTCCCTTCAGATAGGTGTGACGGGCATCACTTCGCTCACAGACCTGGGCACATTCACTTACAGTTCCGGTCTCGCGCAGAGCCTGTCCACCCTTGCGAGCTCGATGTCCGACCCCTCCTCGGGGGCTGTGACGCAAACGATAAACAGCATGCAGAACCAGTCACAGGGACTGGACACCCAGATCGCCTTCTACGCCAACATCGTGGCGGCGGAGCAGAAGACGCTCACCAACCAGTTCGCCAACCTGCAAGCGCAACTCGGCACGCTCGAGAACCAAGGCTCTTCGTTGACCTCGGCGCTCTCGACGCTTCCGACCGACCTGGGTTGACCCGAGACAGTCGACAAACTCAGAGAGGACGGAAGGTGACAGAGCTCGTTCAAGCCGATGAATTGAGGCGCCGGTACTTGAAAGAAGCGGTGGAGACCGCGTCCGCCTCGGTAAGGCTCACGATGCTGTGGGACCGCGTACAGCTCGACCTGAGCCGTGCCGAGGCCGGTTTCGAGTCACGCGACCTCAAGGCCGTGAACGACGGGCTCGTCCACGCACAGGAGATCCTGCTCGCGCTTCGCGACACCATGCGCGTGGACGCTTGGGAGGGGGCGCCGCGGTTGGTCGCGCTGTACGACCACCTTCATCAGGAGCTGGTGCGAGCGAACCTCGAAAAAGATCGCGAGCGCCTGACCGACGCGGCGGTGTTGGTCGTCCAGCTGGCCGACGCCTGGCGGCGGGCAGCCGCCGCCGAGGAGACGCGCGGTGAATCGCGCGACGAGTCCTTTCGAGACGTGAACGACGAGCCTCGTGCTGACAAGTCTCTTGCCAGGGAGCCGACCGGTGCACTGGGCTGATCTGCTCGAGCACATGGAGGATCGCCTCGCCGCACACGACTTCGCCTTGCGATCCGGCGCAGCTCCACCTCAGCCGATCGAGATACCGGCGGACATAGGCCCTCTTCCGATCGAGCTGAGGGACCGGGCGCAATGCGTGCTCGACGCTACGAAGTCGGTGGCCGAACGTGTCGCCGAGGCGCGCGACCAAGTAGCTCAGTCGCTCCGTGAGGGGTCCTCTTCAGAGTCACGCCGGCCTGCCGCCTACCTCGACCGGCGCGTCTAGGCCGCCAGTCCCTATAAGCGCCGCGACGCCTCTAAGGCGCGCGCCGGCCTTTAAGTGCACGACCCCCCTAAAGCGCGCGCCGATGGGTGCCGAAACCTACTTAGCCTGCGCCAGGACGGCGGGGGGTCACGCCCAGGAAGGGCTCACAGCATGTCGTACCTCGTCGGTACGGCGTAAGCGGCTTTTCCGAGGTGGATGGTGGACGGCATCACCGACGTTCTTCAGTACGCGGTGGACGGCCTGTCGCAACAGCAACAGGTCGAGGCGAACAATCTCTCAAATGTCGAAACGCCCGGCTTCACCGCGCAACAAGTCGACTTCGAGTCGAGCCTGCAACAGGCGCTCAACTCTCCGGACGGTGGCACCGCTTCGATCTCGGTGACCGATTCGGACGCGCTTCCCGCGTCCAACGGAAACAACGTCGACACCGGTCAACAGCTCGTCGACGCGACCCAGACCACCCTTCAGTACCAGACGATGGTCGACCTCTTGAACGCGCAGTACCGGCTCATCCAAGGTGCTGCGGGAGGGAGCTTCGATTGAGCCTCTTCGGATCCATCCAAATATCCGGCAGCGGGATCGATGCCGCCCAGATGTGGATAAACACATCTGCGGGAAACCTCGCGAACATGAACGACGTCGCGCCGACGAACGAAGGCGCCTATCAGGAACAGACGCCGATTCTCACTCCGGTGACCACGCCGACCGGTGAAGGCGAGGGAGTCGCGGTCGATTCGGTGGGTCTGGGTGACTCGACAGGGATCGTCGTCTACGACCCGTCGAGCCCGCTTGCCGACAAGCAGGGCATGGTGCGGATGCCCGACGTGAGCGCCTCGCAACAGCTGGTGGACCTCGTCTCGGCGCAGAACGACTACCA
>Ga0187783_10004596_pt1 | contig 10206 bp, 8 predicted proteins | sample 1015_SJ02_MP02_2_FD_132471 | JGI IMG/M metagenome (GOLD analysis project Ga0187783, IMG submission 132471) | Tropical peat soil microbial communities from peatlands in Department of Meta, Colombia - 1015_SJ02_MP02_20_MG | ecosystem: Environmental > Terrestrial > Soil > Wetlands > Peat | place...
TAGACGGTCGCACCGCGACGGCTCGCGATTGCGGCAGCGGCCAGCCCGACCGAGGTCGTGCCGCCGCGTACCAAGAGTTTCTCGCCCGCCTTGAGACGCAACGCTTCGTACAACGAACCCCAAGCCGTCTGCAGCATTTCGGGAATTGCGCCCAGAGTTTCCCATGGCAAGTTCGTGACGATGCTTCGGACTTGGCTCGCCGGCACCAGCGTGTACTCGGCGTAGCCTCCGTCGAAGTCGCGACCCATGCCGCCCATGACGGTCGCGACCGTCGCGCCGGTTGGAAACTCTCCGTCCGGCGCGGACTCGACGGTCCCCACAGCTTCGATCCCCAAGATGCGTGGAAATCGAACGTTTGGCGACAGGCCCTGACGCGTAAACATCTCGGAACGGTTCAGGCCAAATGCCTTGACGTGGATCAGCACCTTACCCGGCACGGGCGTTGGAACGGGGACCATCTCGATCTTCAACACTTCGGGCCCGCCAGGTTCGTGGATGACGACGGCCTTCATCACGTAATTGTATCATCAGGTGTCATCCTGAGGAGCGACGCCCAACGGTGTCATCCTGAGGAGCGCGCGTAGCGCGCGTCTCGAAGGACGTGTGGAGTTGCGCAATCAAATGCTAAACAATGCGCAACTCATGCAGCTTCATCGGCCTCTTTTTCGTTATCGCTTTCACCGGGTGCGGCGGCGCGCTTAATCCCTCGACGGTAAGCAGCGCAGCGGGCAGTCTCGGTGCTCGCACGGCGACCGTGCAAGCTGCGGCACCGAAGTATAAGCAACTCTACGTTTTTCAGGGCCATCCCGACGGTGCGAGTCCGTTTGGTGGCCTCGTCGAAATGAACGGCACGCTTTACGGCACGACGCTCAACGGATCGAAGAACTACTGCTCCGGCAGTTGCGGATCGAACGATTGCTATCTGGGCTGCGGTACGATCTTCACAATCTCGGCCGGAAAGGAAAGCGTCATCTACAATTTTGAGGGAAACTTCAACGACGCGCACGACGGGTCGTGGCCCTTCGTCGGCCTGACTGCGCTCGACGGCGAGTTTTTCGGCACGACCGCGGTTGGCGGACAGTTTGGCGACGGCACGGTGTTTATCACAACCCCTTCAGGGGATGAACGCGTAGTATACAGCTTCATGGGCAGTACCGGCAGTTCGACCGACGGCGACGATCCCGAGGCGGTGCTGACGCCGCTCTCCGGAAAGCTGTACGGAACGACGGTCTACGGCGGCGGCAACGGTTGCGGCGGCTACGGATGCGGCGTGGTGTACTGGTTGACTACGATCGGAAAAGAGTTCGTGCTCTACCGGTTTCAGGGTGGTCAGGATGGCTTCCGAGTCTTTGCTCCGACCACGGCGTTAAAGAATAAACTGTACGGCGCGACGCTGCAAGGCGGCGGCACCGGCTGCGGCGGCCAAGGCTGTGGAACGATCTACGAGCTGAGCTTGAACGGTAAAGAGCGCGTGCTCTATCGCTTCGGCGGCACGTCCGACGGCGAGTTTCCGAACGGACTGACCGCCGTGAACGGCGTGCTCTACGGCACGACCGAAGGCGGCGGGACCAAGAACTCCGGCACGTTCTTTTCGGTGACGACCTCCGGCACGCTCACGACGCTCTACAACTTCCTCGACATTCCCGATGGCAACGGCCCCGGCGCGAGTCTCATTTATAAGAAGGGGAAGTTCTACGGCACGACGGTCGGTGGCGGCACCGTTGGCGACGGCACGGTCTTCAAGATCGACACGAACGGCCAAAACGAGAAGGTGCTCTACAGTTTCCAGGGCGGCAAAGACGGCTCTGATCCGCAGGCTCCGCTCTATCTCTCAAATGGCGTGCTCTATGGCACAACCGAAGCCGGCGGCAACGGCGGCTGCACGAACAACGCCGGCTGCGGAACCGTTTTCAAACTCAAGCCGTAGCCGCACCCCAGCAGCTGGCTCAGCGCCGTTGCGCCAAAAAGCCGCGACCCAAGGTCGTCTTGCACGATCCGCAACAGCGAGTCGACGGCCGCAAGCGACTGCCGCGTGAACGCTGACGGCTCGTGCGCGAGCCGGCGAAGCGCCGAGAAGAGCGCGCGGTATAATCGCTCCCACGACGCGGCCGAACCCGACGTCAGCGCGCGTTCGTAGAGCAACGCGAGCACGGCGCGTTGGCGCGCACTCATGCCGGCGTCGGACAAATCGCGCGCGAAACGCCAAACTGCATCGTTCATGTCGCTGACCTCCGAGGGAAGGCGAGCACCAGCGGCGCGACGATCGCCGCCAGCACCGCGACGACGAGAATGGTGTCGGCGAAGGCTAGCGTGCTCGCCTGTTGCGTAACTAGACTTGAAAGGCGTGCGAGAGTATCGCGAGTGGGAGCCAGCCCCATCAACCCCAGATGTTGGAGATCTACGGCGGCCGCGAGCACGTTGGAGTGGAACGAGGTACGGCGATCGAAGATCGTGATCGCGCCGGCGCTTGCAATCGAGCCGCCAAGTTGGACGCAGAGTGTAATGATCGGTGAGATTTTGCCGTTGAGCTGTGCCGGAGTCGTGCTGAGGATTCCAACGATCAGCGGCACGAGAATCAGCGATTGTCCGATTCCCGAGACGAAGAGCGCCGATCCCAACGATCCAAACGGTGTGCTCGACGTCATGTGGGTCGCTAGCCAATAGAGCGCGCCGCCTGATAGCAAGAATCCGCCGCCGATCATATAGCGAACGTTGGCGCCGCGTTGCGCAAGTGTCGCGAAGATCGGCGTCAGCACCACAACCGGTATCGCCCGCGTCATCAGCAGCAGTCCGCTATCGAACGACGTGTAGCCGAGGATCAGCGAGGTGTAGAGCGGCGTGATGATCGCGGGCGCAAAGACCAACGCGCCGAACGCCAACGCCATCAACGATCCGGTAGCCACACTTCGGAAGCGCATCACGTGTAAATCGACCGCCGGATTCTTCGTGCCGGACCATTGCCACCACGCGAACGCAGTCAGGCCGGCGAGCGCTAGCGCCGCGGCCAGCCGCATGTGCGGGTCGGATAACCAGCCGTTGCGCTCGCCATTGTCGAGCAGCACCTGCAGCGAACCTAGCCCAAGCGCCAGCAACCCGATGCCGGTCCAGTCGATGGGCACGCGTTGCGGCGGCGCGGGATTACGCAGCAGCGCGGCGAGCACGACCGCCGCAAAGATGCCCGGCAAGATATTGACGGTGAAGATCCACTGCCACGAAAAATTGTCGGTCAGATACCCGCCGGCGAGCGGACCCAGCGCCGGGCCCAGAATGAGCGCCATCGCGAAGAGCGCCGAGCTGATGCCGATCGCCTCCGGTGGAAAGGTTTCGCGCATCACAACTTGCGATGTCGCAATCAGCCCGCCGCCAAACGCACCTTGCAAGATGCGGAACGCCACCAGCGGCCCCAGCGCGTGCGCGGTACTGCAGAGAAACGAAGCCGCTGTAAACCCGGCGATGCACCCGACGAAATAGACTTTTCGCCCAAACATCTTGGTGAGAAACGGGTTGAGCGGAATGGCGACGACGTTAGAGATGATATAGCCGGTCACAATCCAGATGCCTTCGTCGATCGACGCGCCGATGTTGCCCTCGATGGTCGGCAGCGAGACGTTGACGATCGTGGAGTCAAGTGTTTCGAGCAGCGAAGCAAGCATGACGGCGACCACGATCAGCGTGCGGCGCGCGCCGTACTCAACGACTGGGCGTTCCATATTCCTCCTGAACGGCGTTCAGTGAACATTGTTCAGTTTACACTGCCCGTTCATTTTGTCAAGCCTTTCGGCTATACTGGAGGCGTGGCGAAGATGGATCGCAGGGAACGCGAAAAGGCCCAGTTCCGCGAGGAGGTCCTGGCGGCGGCGCGCCGGATCGTCATCGAGGAGGGCTTCGACGCGCTTACGATGCGCAAGATCGCCGAGGCCATCGAATATGCCCCCGGCACGATTTACCTATACTTTGATAGCCGCGATGCGATCGCGTTCGAGCTGTGCCGCGCCGGGTTCGACGAGTTTCTCGCCGCGCTGATGCCGGCGACAAAGATTGCCGACCCGGTCGAACGTCTGCGCGACCTCGGACGCCGCTACGTCCGTTTCGGGTTGGAACATCCCGAGACGTACCGGCTGATCTTCATGGACGATCCGAAATACACCGAGCAGGCCTTTCAAGAACATGCCGACACCGCCGACAGCCCGGGAATGCAAGCGCTGGAAATATTGGTCTCAACCTTCGATGAGCTTCGCCGGCGCAAGCGTCTCGCGAGTGACGCCGAGCCGGCCGCACTCGCCGAGATGCTGTGGATCGCAGTTCACGGCATTGTCAGTCTCAAGATCAATCAGGCGGACCGTTTCCCGCAAACGCCGGCCGACGAGTTGCGCGACCTCATGACCGAAACGCTCCTCCGCGGCTTCCTAAAGCGCGTGTCATCCTGAGGAGCGCGCGCGTGTCGAAATTCGGTGTCATCCTGAGCCGGCGCCGAAGGCGCCGTGTCGAAGGACGAAGGACGACCAACGCTGAGGCTAACGCGCCAATGCCATCGACGTAGGTCCGATACCGATTCCGGCTTCGATGGTGTAGAGCAGTTTTTTCCCACCCGCACTGTATACCGTGACGGTCCCCGCTTCGTAATTCGCCACGTTAAGGTTTTCCAAAGGATCGACGACGAGCGCACTGGGCGAATCGATACCCTCCGTAACGCTTTGAACCGAGTTGACACGAACAGATCGCCGCTGGCATCAAATGCGAGACGACACGCGCCCCGGCGCAAAGACGGAAATGTCGTGAGTGCAGGTCGCAACATAAAGGTATCCAAACCGGTCCACCGCGAGCGCCGTAGCGCGCAGGCCGATGATGCTGCGGAGCAACCTGAGTTGTCGATCGTACACCGAGATCACCGGGTAGCTGGGATTGCAGTTCCCCGCAAACGCGTCGCCGCTTGAACCAAGCGCAAGCTCACAGACGTCGTTATAGCCAAGCTTAAGCGAACGCACGGGCTTCGTTTGGCCGCTAGCGTATTCTGACAAGCGCGTTCCACCGCCAACGTAAAGCAGTCCACCAAGCTCTCGGCTTTGCGACATCACGCCTGGCACGCCGATCGGCGGCTGGGAGTCGAATGATAGGGCGCCGCAGCCCACAAGTAATGCCGCTGCTACGCAGCCGCCCCGCAGAACCGCCCTCATTTACTGAGACCTTTTAACCAGAATGCGTTCATGCCATCCCGAGCCCTTCGACTTCGCTCGGGATAAACTACGTCGAGGGACGGAGGGAGCTTTGCCGTGTTTGAGCCAACTCCACGTAGCCGGCAGGCGTTTTCTTGGATGCGAGGTGACGAATGTCTCTGCGGTTCGCTCGAGTATTCTCTCTCTTCGTCGGCGCGCTGGCGCTCAGCGCCTGTGGTGAAAACGGCGCCACCAGCTTGTCGAGCGGCGAGAGCGGCCAGAGCTCGTCGGCGGTCGGCGGTGTCAAGACTCAAGATCTGCTCTACGTCTCAAATTCTAAGGACGGCAGCGTCGACGTCTACTCTTACCCGCAAGGGAAGCTCAAAGGCCGGCTGCTTAACGTCAAGGCTAGTGCTCTTTGCTCCGACGGCAACGGCGACGTTTATGTTCCGCAAGGAAACGAGATATTAAAGTACGCCCACGGCGGTACGCGACCGATCGCCGTCCTGGACAATCCGTTGGGAGGAGTCACGCAATTCTGCGCGGTCGACTCCACGACCGGAAACCTCGCGGTTTCAGGAGGAGCCTCTCGCAACTATGGCGTTGCCATCTACACCAACGCGCGGGGAAACCCGAAGATATACGCGGCGCTGGGCGTCTATCGTTCTCTAACGTACGATAGCACAGGAAATCTCTTCATCGCGAGCGCCGCCGGCGGTTCGGAAGCTGCGGCGAACCTGGTTGAGCTTCCAAAGGGGGCTACGCAAGTCAGAGAAATCCTGTGGAACGGAACGCGCCCGTGGCGAATCGGCGCGATTCAGTGGGACGGTAAGTTCCTCGCCACCGAAACCTCCACAAGCGCTTCCGGCCCGGCGACGCTGGTCCGTTACAGCATAAGTGCGAGACAAGCCAGCCTCGTGGGCCGCACCTCGCTGACCGAAGCCGGAAGTCCGCTGCAGTTCTGGATTTACGGTACGCACGTCATCGTGCCCACGCAGAGCTCCTCAGGCGCCGGCGTCATGCTCTATCGCTATCCGGAGGGCGCCGAGCCGTTCCAGATTGTCCAAGATAACGGCCGGCCCCAGGCGGTAACCATCAGCCCGGCACAGCCAACTCAGATCGCGGTCACTACCTATCACTACGACAACTACCGAAGTGGTTGGGATAGTGACGAATCGTCGCTGACCTACGGGAACGTTAACAGCGGATCGTTCGGCTTGCTGCAAACGGTAACGTTAGACGATCAGGTCGATACGCAACCGCTGCTCGTTCCCAATGAAACCACGACCACCGGCGTCGATCCGGGTCAACATGACGTGCTGTATGTGACGACCGAGAGCGATACGGTCTATGCGATCGACGCGTCAAGCGGAACGATACTCTTCCAGGTGAGCTTGGGCACTCCGGTTCCCTACCCGTTAGGTTGCAACAATAATGGACCAAACGTCGGCATCGACGGAACGCCGGTGATCGACACCACCGCGAACGCGATGTACGTGATCGCCTATACGTTGCAGGGCAGCACGCCGACCTATTACATCCACGAACTCAACCTTTCCAATCTGACGGATGTCATATCCCCGGTCTTGATCACTGCATCACACACCTTGACTAACGGCAAGGCGTACACGTTTAACGCCTCGGTCCAGCGCCAACGGCCGGCGCTGCTCGAAGCCGATGGAAATATCTACGCGGGCTTCGGTAGCTTTTGCGATTTCGCCGGGTCGCAGTCGCGCGGCTGGCTGCTCGGCTGGCAGACCGGATCGCTGACGCCGCTTGCCGCCAACCGCCTCAACGACACCCGCTCGCGTTCGTCCAATGATTTCTTCTTGTCATCGATTTGGATGTCGGGAGGGGGTATCGCCGCCGATCCATCCGGAAACGTCTACTTCGTTACCGGCAACTCCGATTATTCCGGAACCTCCTATAACAGCGTTACGAACATCTCGGAAACTGTTGCCGAAGTCAGCTCGAATTTAACGCAGCTCCTGACCTTCTTTACGCCGTCGGACGTGGGGCAGCTAGACCAAGGAGACGTCGACTTCGGATCGGGCGGCGTGCTGCTTTTACCGGAGGCGCCGGGGTCGTCGGAACCGCCGCTTGCGGCCGCAGCCGGTAAAGAAGGTACGCTGTTTTTGCTTGACCGCCAAAACATGGGCGGACACCATAGCAGTAAGAATAAAGTCCTCGATCAAGAAAACGTCGGCGGCTGCTGGTGCACGGAGTCGTACTTCGACGCCGCGACCGACTCGACGCCGCGCATCGTTGGCAGCGGCGGCAACACCATGACCGTTTGGAAAGTCCCGACGTCGGGCCGGGAAAAACTGACGTTGGATGGGCTTTCGCCCTATCTGCCGGGCGGCCAAGATCCGGGTTTCTTCACGGCGGTATCGTCGAACGGATCGAGTCCCGGCGCCATCATCTGGGCAGTCGCGCGGCCGGAGTATGTTCCAGGGAACATTACGCTGTTCGCGTTTGAGGCGCAGCCTCCGAACAGCAGCTCAACCCTGCAGACGCTCTACCAAGCGCCGGCGGGCTATTGGGCGTCGACCGGCGGAAATGCAAATATCGTTCCGGTCGTGGCCAACGGCAAAGTCTACGTCGCGAGCTACGAGCAGCTCGACATCTTCGGGCTTCTCGGTTCCAAGACAAAAGCCGTAGCCGCCGCACCTGTGATAAAAGCTCCTCACGCTAACATCGGCGCACCGCACCAGATTACCGGGACGCTTGTCGCCGTCCGCGGCTCACGTATTGCCTTACGCACGCGGACTGGAGCCTTGGTTGCCGTCGATGACTCCCTAGCCGTGCGCCACGAACGAAGCGCGCTTTTGGTCGTCGGCGAGCCTTTCAATGCCAGCGGAGCGTACGATAGCGCCGGCGTCCTGCACGCGGTTGTCATCCTGCGCGCAAAGCGCTCGCAGGGAACGTGGACCGCCGATCGTTGACCTGAGCCGGCCCCGTTAGGTTTTAAATCGGAACGCGGTGCCGACGCCGTCCGCATATAGCAACGGGCTCCGGGGCTGTTGCCCGTCCGCAGTCGGGCCGAAACTGCGCAGGTTTTTTCCCGCCCCGTTCACAGGTCTTCGTCGTAGGCCCAGGAGCCGATAGCTTTCAGCTCTTCAAGCTCTTCCTGTTCCTTGGTTTGTAATCGCTCTAAGTCTTTGCGGCGCTTGTCCTCGTGAGCTCCGGCTTTACGAAGGTTTTTTGCCGGACCGAGACGCGGCACGATTTTCGGTTTCTTTGGCTTAGCCATTGCCGAGCCGGCTACTTAGCACTGATGGCGGCGCCGATGGGCACCTTCACGAAGTTCTGCAACGAGTTGGTTGGCGTTCCCCCTGCCGGGTAGGCCCATCGGTCCACGCTCGCGTAGGTGTGACATCCCTGAATGTTTCCGGCAATGTCTTTGCCGGTTGTGGGATCGATAGCGGCCTGAAACACGCCGCAGTTCCCACGACCCGACGGGCTCAGCAAGTCGACGGCGCCGGTAATCGTTCCCTTCGATCCTGCGATCTTCACCGTATAGATACAGGTGTTGCCGTTCTTGCAGTTCTCATCGGCAACAACGAGGTTGTCGCCTTGTGCGTACCATTGAACGAAGCCCGGGGAGTGAATCGTCCCGCCCGTTAGATCGATCAGATGGCCCTTTGTTTTATTGGGCGGCACGACGCCGAGTACGAACTTGGAAGCGGTATCGGTGCCGTCGACAAAGAGATTGCCTTTAGAATCGTAGGCGCCGTAGTCGTAGCTTGAAAAACCGGCAATCGTGAGCTTAATGGGCACTTCGAGGGCGAAGTAGAGCTCGAGATTTCTGTTGCTGTAGCTAGGCCCGCCGAAAACGGCGAGCAACCCGCCGGGACCGGCTGCGCATGCATCGGGATACCCGTAAGAGCTATAGGATACACTGTTGATCCGTTTGCCTTGGTGGTTGTACTCGAGCACTTGCCGGCCGCCCAGATTCGGCACCCAGACGTTACCGTCGTTATCTGAGCACAGATGGTAGGGCTGGTCGAAACCGCCGATCGTTTTCTTTAGCTTGAGGGCGGGCAGCGTAAGAATGTAAACGTCGTTTGTTCCGGCGTCGGAAACGAAGAGCAGCTCGCTGCTGTCCGTAGGTGTCGCGTTGAGTTGTGTTGCTCGAACCACGTCGGTAGCGATCGGTGGCTGCGACTGCGATGCGCCGCAACCTGCAAGCAACAACGCTGCAGCCCAGCTGCTAATTGCGTAAGGAAAACCTCGAATCATCATCGCGTTCATGGGCCGAACGCCAGCGCGGCGGGGCCGGCCACGCCCTTCTTGATGGTGTGCAGCAACTTTACGCTGCGCGCGGCGTACACGGTGATGGTGGGCGCCTCGGACCGGTTACATGAGTCGGGCCCGCACCCTCCGTTGCCGACATAGAGATTGTCGGAACGGTCAAACGCCAGCGCATTCGGCACAGCCACGCCCTTTTCGATCGTGTGCAGCACCTTTGTGCTGCCCGCCGCATAGACGGTCACGTTGCCGTTCGCGTTGTTTGCGACGTAAAGATTTCCAGAGCGGTCGAACGCGAGGGCGAAGGCCGAGGTCACACCTTGGGAGATCGTCCGCAATACCTTAGAACTGCCTGGCGCGTAGACCGTAACGCTGGACGGCACGTTTCTGCACGAGGCAAATTGGCACGGGTAGTTTGCGACATAGAGATCTCCCGATCCATCAAACGCCAGCGCATCGGGACCCTGGACGCCGTTCTCAATCGTCCGTAGCACCTTCGTGCTGTTCGGGGCGTAGACCGTCACCGAGTTCGTCTCGTAGTTAGCGACGTAGAGGTTACCGGAAGCATCGAACGCCTCGGCATCTGGTTGGTCGATCCCCTCCGAGATGGTCCGCAGCACCTTTGTGCTGCCCGGCGCGTACACGGTAACGGTGGATGGTTCGATATGCTTACACGATGACGCCGTCGGGCAACCAACGTTTGCGACGTAGAGATCGCCCGAGCCGTCAAATGCCAGCGCCGCCGGATTGTCCACTCCCTTCGCGATCGTCCTTAGCACCGTAATCGTGCCTGGCGCGTAAA
>Ga0187783_10004597_pt1 | contig 10203 bp, 10 predicted proteins | sample 1015_SJ02_MP02_2_FD_132471 | JGI IMG/M metagenome (GOLD analysis project Ga0187783, IMG submission 132471) | Tropical peat soil microbial communities from peatlands in Department of Meta, Colombia - 1015_SJ02_MP02_20_MG | ecosystem: Environmental > Terrestrial > Soil > Wetlands > Peat | place...
CACCGCGCTGGGCGGAGGCTCCGCACGGCGCGAGACAGGCATCTCAATTTCGAGCCACGCCCCGGCATCTCGATCGGCTGTCACAAAGGAGCCGAGCGCAGACCCACGCCCGAAAGACGGCAACAGCTGACGGACTACCCGCCCTGGGCATTTGCATCGAGGACCACGCTCTAACGAGCAACCGCCGCTTACCGTTTGTGCACTCGCTCTCGGAGCGGCAAAAGAGAGCGCTTGAGTAATACGGCTACCGGGCGCCCGTTCCCTCACTACGTTCTTGATCCGCCTATGCGAGTAGCGGGACCGACTCTGAGTGCCGTTACATGACCTCATCGCAGACGTGTACATTCACGTCGGCAGTGCGAGGCCTTACAGTATTCGACGTCGTTACTTCCCGGAGTCGGCACCCGACACCCGCGGGCATTGCAAGAATCCCGCATGCGTGTAGTTAATTCGATTGTCGAGCCACCAAAATGTAGCTCAGCGAATGCCAGCTCGATTCAGGCTGAAAGTTCCTGGACTTGCGTTCCGGCCGGTGGCCGTACGTCGAGGTGCTTCTTGCGCGATATTTCTCCACATGTCAGAGTCGAGAGACGCGACTGGCGTAGCCTCAGAGTGGCCAACTCCCGAAAAGAACCTGAGCTGATGGAATGCTCTAAATGTCACAGAAAATTACATATATGCGATGCCTGCGACGGGCAGCGAAAGAAAAGCTTCCTTGGGGATCGTCTCAGCTGCCGGAAGTGTAATTCCACAGGCATGCTGTGCCCCGAGCACTACGGTCATTGGCGATGAGCGTGGCGTCCGTCCGGATGCTCGCACTTAACCACGGCACCAGCCAGGTCCGTGAGCCACAGTCCGAGCGGATCGGTGCCTCCGGTGGCCGGGCGGCGTCCACCGGCAGCTTCAGCGCCGGATGCTTTGCTCATCGCGGTTGTCGGCGAAGTCTGTGTCCCTGCCAGGTCTGGGTTGGGAACGACTCCTGGATTTCCGGCGGCCACTCCGTCCCATCCAGCCCAGTAGCACGAGCCTGAAGATGGAGCAACAAGTGCCTGGCCCGATGGGGCCGCAGGGCATAGATCCGTAGTTCGCCTACAAACTCGGTATCGAAAAGGGTCAGCACGGTGACGTCGCGGGTGCGCGGATTGCACTTCAGGTGGCTGTTGACTCGGCAGACTCTGGCGTGGCACCGCTGGCAGCGGTCGAACTCGGCTATGCCTGCAGCCTGCAGGGAGACACTGATGCCGAACGAGCTCCGTTCCGGCGATACTGACCAGGGGCCGCGGGCTGCCTCGATGCTCGGGGATGTGCTCAGGCAGCTCGGCGATACCGACGGTGCTCGGTCTGCTTTCCGGTTGGCTATTGACTCAGGTCATCCTGATGCCGCTCCTTACGCCTGGTGGTTCCTGGGCGCCCTGCTTCAGCAAGTCGGCGACGAGCAAGGCGCGCTGGAAGCACTGCGGCAGGCGATGGTCTCGGGCCATCCTGTCGCAGGACCCATGGGCGCGGTCGCACTGGGCATCGAGCTTCGCCTAGCGGGTAACTTGGACGCCGGTCGGCAGCCACTGCAGCAGGCGATCGACTCCGGGCATCCCAGTGCCGCTCCCCAGGCCGCCCACCAGATGGCCGTCCTGCTCGTTCAGCAGGAACGTCTGGCGGAAGCAGAACACCAGGCTCAGGCCGCGTTCGCCTCCGGCCATCCGGACGCGGCGCGGCAAGGCGCGTTCGTCCTCGGCAACTTGTATGCCCACCGTGGAGACATGGCGAGGGCACGGGAGGCATGGCGATATGCCGCCAACTCCCAGCAGTTGCGCGAGACCGCCGGGTGATCCTCCACGATTCACCAGCGATATCGTCCGGCGGCCGCGCGCCCTTATTACTCACAAGCCCTTCAGGACGACGTTCAGGAGACGCACAGCCTCGATGAAGCCGCTTCGTATGAGTGCGCGGGCAACGCCAGCAAGCGAAGGCAAGCGCTGGCCCTCGGATTCCCGTAGCTCATGTACACCGCTGAGCGATCCAGACCGTCCTACCGACGAGAACACTGGTCCGAAGGGGGACCACGGTCATCGGAGACCTGAGCTAGTGGTCACGTCGATCAGAGAGGACGCTCAGTGGGAATCTTCAGTAAGCAGCCAACAGTATCTATCTGTGACATGTGCGGTAAGACTGACGTCGAAGGCTGCGGCTCACTCGACAATCATGTCGTGCAGATCAGCATCGACACGCCCGCGTGGCTGCCCGCACATTATCGCGCGCAAGCTGTAGGCGAGTACACCTGGCTGTGCATCCACTGCAGCTCATTCCCAGCCATGAAATGGCCACATCCCGTCAATGCCCGCGCCGGGATGGAGATACACCTGGGGGTAGCCCATTACAAGGGCAAGTTCAAAGGGATGTCCTCGATGGGCAAGGTCGAGATGATGCCCGCCGTCTAGGTCCCGAAAACTGTAGGCCTTACTGTCCCCGCTCTTACTAGCGTCTCAGTGAATCCGTCGATCTGTGCGGCTCTTGCAGCCGACGGCACCACCGAGCATACGGAGATGGTGAACATGGTCGCGATGGGCGGAGATTCACAATGGCGCATGGATATCGGCAAGCCGGGCGAACTAGCAGGCCAGTAAGCATGCCTCGACCTGGCTCGACCGACGTCGGCGAAGACGCAAGTTGCGGCATGACCATGCGTTCAGATGAAGGCGCTGCATCTGTAATTGCTGCCGTTAGTAATGCGCGCGGCCTACCGTGCCGGGCCGTGCCGAGTGTGCTTCGTCCGCGGTCAACAGGTCCGGCCGGACCGGATCCTGCTCAGGAGATGCAGGATGGCGGGCGGGTCACCACGGCGACAACCTCGACGGCACGTGCCTCTTCGATCGCACCCGCCGGGTGCTGGCGGCGGCCTCGGCCAGGCACCGGACCACGCTCTCACCCAGCCCTCCAAGACGCTTCCTCCGCCGTTGTCCGGGGCGGGCCGCTCACAGCCGCAGACGGTGCATCGGCCGAGCTCATCTGCGCAGCCAGCCTGACGACAACCTTGCTCGTGGTCCGCGCGTCTCAACGTTGGCCGCACTGACCGTACTGCGGCCCTTTGGGGGGCTCGTGCCCGGAGAAATCTGTTTCATCGTCTTAGGTAACTGGTTCGGGCAGGCTGTGGCAGCGCTCTTGCCGACGGTGCTGGTGGCGGGCCTGCTTGGAAGCCGTCCTGGTGGTCCCTCGCAGACCGGCCGAACACATAGGCAAGGCCGGCCAATATCCCTCGGCGCGCTGACCATCGGCATGGCCCTCAGCCAATCCTCCGCCGCCGGCCGAGAGCCACTCATACAAAGTGGGAGACGGGATGACCGACCGGCGAGGCAAAATCCGTTCCTTTGCAGTCCTGCGGATTGGCCCGAATCGGCCTCCTCGAGGGCCTTGAATGGCAGGACGGAACTAACTGCATGACTGACGAAATGACGGCGCTTGCGGCGCAGCAGCTGGAGCGGGTAATGGGCCTGTGCTCGCAGATCGGCCTGAAGTACCTCGCCGTGCCGGCGCACTTCATGGGAGCCGGTATCGCTGTCGGGTTCGGCGAGACCGACTACACCATGCTGTCGATCATGGCAGGTGGCATGGAGAGCCAACTAATCACGACCAGCGGCATACTCAAAGGCATCAACCGGGACAGCGAGGCGGCCCTGAAGATCGTCAACCGCTTCAATCAGCAGAACACTGCCTACACGGTATATCTCCACGACGCAGACGACAGCTGGTCGCTGCTGGTCCAGCATACCGCGCCTATCCAGGTCTTCTTCGACGCGCCCGGCTACCTGAATGAGCTGGTCCGCGGTCTGCCTATGGCCGCGCAGGAGCTCCGTCGGCAAGTCGCCCAAGAAACAGGGCTGGGCGGCGAGCCTTGGAGCTGGACCGCGCATGACCATAGCGCTCTGCTGCTCAAAAGTCTGCTCTGAGCGTCAATGTCGACAACACGCTTGACCGAACCACAGAAGGGATGCGTCATGGGTCTGTTCTCCCAGAATAAGAACGAGCCAAAGGTCTTGCCCCCAGAGTCGCTGCCGGTCATTTCCGAGAACGACCTGGCTGACGCAAATCGGATCATGGACCAGTGGGACGCCAGCATGGGGAATAGCAACGCTATGTGGGACTGCCTGGAAATCATCGGCCGCCGCGGCGGTTATAGAGGCGACAAGGCGACGCTGATGGAAACCATGGACGGCCGCGACGCCAATGAAGTTCTCAACCGACCGTGGCGCTGGTGGCGAGAGGCGGCCCGTGCGGCCAGTAGCCGCGGGCAACACGAGCTCGCCGGAAGGATCTTCCTGTTCACCTATCTCTTCGTGACCCAGTTCGCCCCGAATATGAAGCTCGCGAACGAGCTCGAAACCGGGCTAGTGCATCCGCAAGGGCATCTATACCAGGACATCGCGGTGATCGCGGTCGACTCAATGTCCAAGCTCGAACCGGGATACATCATCCACAACACGGCAACGGGCACGGTCGACGTCTCCAGCGCGATCAAGTTGGCCGAGCAGGTCTCCGGAGTAGTAGCCCCCGTACGGCAGGTCTCCGACCTGCCGACGCCACCGGTCAGCGACGGGAGCCAGTGGAACCCTATCTAGGGCACCTGACGGCGATGCGACACGAGGCTGCTGAGCGTCAGTTTTACAGCTTGATGGAAATGGCAGGATTCAGAAGGTGCTGCGAGATAGCGGGATTCAGACGCGTCTGCAACACGAAGATATGAAAATGTTGAGAGGCGCGTGCCGGCAGCATTCGCTACCTCTTCTCGAAAGGAAATCCTAACTATGCCGCTATGCCCGACATGCAAAGGGAAATGTCGTTGCCCGCGATGCAACGGCTCGGGCAAGATCGGCGGAATCATTCAGAATGTCTGTCCGTTGTGCCGAGGTAGTAAGGTCTGCCCAAGATGCAACGGCTCAGGCAACGCCTAGGCCGCAAATGACGGATGGGCCTGTTCTCTGAAGCATGACGGCCAGGGAGGGATGGGCCAGCCGCCTACGAGCGGACCTCCTCCACCATTGCCGACAAGATCCCGGCAGCTGCCGGGCCGCGGGCGTTGACGATCCTAGAAGGTTAGCTTTTCGCCGATGCCTTGGATCCAAGGTTCGTTGGAACGCCATTCCAGTTGCCAGTGAGTCAACCAAAACTGGTTCGGAATTCGCTCCGCTGATGGTTACACCGTGTGGCTGGTGCGCATTCGACTCGGTGCGGGCAACGCGCTGTCATCGGCAGATCCGGACGACACCGCGCGCAGATTGACCTGATCGGGTGCCCCCGGACGGTGATCAGCGAAGAGCAAATAACGCACACCGATCAGGCGGCTACGTGCGCGTCCAGCAAGACGCTCCACACCGCCTCGGTTGCACGGTCATAGGCCGACGGGCTGTATGAATATGCATCACGACCCGCCTGGCGAACGCCCGGATCTAGCCGCGCTGCGGTAAATCAGCCTGTCGCGCAAAGCGCGTGCAGGCCGGTTGTGGATCTTGGCCGAATGCGGATACGGGTGAGGGCTGCGACTTTGGGCGATCCTGACAGTCGCCGTCGTCGCCGCTGTCGCGGCCGTCGTGTCCCACCGTCATGCGCTGCAAGTGGTAGACCGATATGGCGAGGCCGGACTCACTGGGGCCTTACTGCCGGGCACGGTCGACGGAGTTGTGTACTGCTCCTCGATGGTGCAGCTGCACGCGGCCCGCCACCACTACCGCGTGCCACCGCTGGCACGGTGGGGGCTCGGTTGCGGCATCGCTGCCACGCTAGCCGCCAACCTTGCCGCCGGCATCGGCCACGGCATGCCAGGCGTCGTGATCGCCGCATGGCCGGCCGCCGCCCTGGTATTCAGCTACGAACTGCTGTTGTGGCTCGTGCGGCCCAGCGCGGGCGTGGGTGACCGCTGGTGACCACAGTTTCCGCCCGTTCTGGCACGGAAGTGGCATGCCGGCTGGATGCAAACTGCCGGCACGACGACGTTCGCGGTCAGGTGCTGTGGCATAGCGCGTGCGTCGATGTCTGCTCAGGACTGCCTCAGCGCGCATGGGTTGTTTGTACCTCGCTGCTGTATGGGACGACGGGCGCGACAGAGAGCACTGTCAACTCTAATATCCCCAAACTCAATGGCACCTTTCGTGTCATCCGTGTGGATTGAGGAAAGTTGTTGGCCGCTCTTTAGTATCTAGGGCCCCGGTTGCTGCTCCCTACATTTAGCTACGCGACCGGGTCCGAGAGGAGGGCCACTAGTAATCCGCAAGCAGGGCTAACGCCTACCAGCTGCGTCTAAGGTGCGGGACTGAGACGCGGGGAGAGTACGAGAGGGCTTGAGCGTTCCGGCTCTCGCAACGGGATTGAAAAGCGTCGCCTGCTGATTTGCTGAGCAGTTGGCCGCAGCCGAGGTTCGCCACACTACAACTAGAAATTTGCGAAAAGAGTCAAAATGAGTACGTGGAATGTACCAACAGTTATAGATCTGCAAGGTGTCACGCCTGGTCTCAATGATGACGCTATCGTAGCTGGCTACAGGGCCGCTGGTGATCTCGGCGGTGGTGTATTTTCCTGGGATCCACTTCCACCAGCGTCCGCGGTTGTCGCGGGAACGGCTGCTGCCGATGCTGACGTATCTAATGCGTCGAATACAGCCCCGATAAAGGTTACGACCTTGAGTCCGCATGGCTACGTTAGCGGTCAGGTTGTCCTCATCGAAGGCGTGGGTGGCAACACCAATGCAAATAATACGTGGCTGATCACTGTGGAGGACCCGACAAGTTTCACGCTGAACGGGTCTAGTGGTAACAAAAACTACACTGGGGGCGGGACCGCGTATACGACTAGCGTCACGACCGTCGCTGCGCATGAGCTGGTTACTAACCAGCAGGCCATGATCGCTGGTGTTCACGGCACGACTGCGGCGAACGGGACCTGGCGGCTTACCGTCCTGTCGGCCACCGTGTTCTCCATTGCCGCGCGTTGGGACGCGGCGTGGACAGGCGGCGGGGTCGTGGGCGACGGTGGCAGAACCATTCCGTCCATGGTCACGAGAGGTTTCTGGCGGCGTATTGGCTCCGGGCCGGAAAACGTACGCTGGTACGGCGCCGTGGGAGACGGCTCCGCTGACGACACGGTCTCATTTCAAGGCGCGCTGACAACGCTCGGCCGCCGATACGACGTGCTGCCCTTGGGCCTGATCGCGGGCGGAGGTACGCTCTTCGTGCCAGCGGGCGTATATAGGATCACGGCGCCACTTACTGTTCCGCAGGGTCCGATAAATTCGAATATTGTCATTGAAGGCGCCGGGCAAGACGCTACGGTCGTGCAGGCGTCTGGGTGGTCATACTTCCCGGTGATACAAAGCATGTGGGGGCCCGGGGAGGCCGTGAGAACGTTCCTGTCCGTTCGGGATCTGACGCTGGCGTCTGACTCTCCTGCCCTGACCGGATGGTCTGCCAGCACGGCCTACGCCAAAGGCGACGTGATCACGAGTGGCCTTTCTAACCGGCTCTTGCTCTGCACAGCGGCCGGGACAAGCGGGGAGCAGCGGCCATTCGGACAGCTATGGAATGGAATTATCAGTGATCCCGCTGTGTCCATCAGCGGCACGCCCCTAATCCCGTGTTCGCAGGTCATCATCACTATAACAACTGGCGGGAGTTTTGGTGTCGCCCAGTTCGAGTGGTCAACTGACGGCCAGCAGACGGTAAACGGCCCCTTGCCGATCGCGCCTGCCGTGGCACTGGGCGCTACCGGCCTGACGGCGCACTTCGGATCAGCCCCGTATAACGCTGATTCTTACAGGTACTGCTCCCCCCCGATGGGGTATGGTTTCTCGACGGTGCACGACACGTTCGTCACCGACAACTCCGTCGAGTGGAAGGTAATCGACGGGGGCTGCGGCATTCTGCAGTTCGATGGCGGCGAGCTCTGCATCGAGCGCGTGCATTTTTACACAGGGCTTGTCGTCGGCGTGATTCTTGATGGCACAGAAGTCTCGGTCGTCCGGGATTGTACCGTTGAATCCGCCAATGGGATCTGGGTCACCGGGGCCAACCAGCGCCTAAACAATCCGGCCATCGACCCGGATGCCAGCATCGATCAGTCAAATGTGATCTCGGTCGAGGATTGCTGGTTTGACTGTGCCCAGCTGAGCTTTGCCTCGGAAGGTAACGCCGACGTGTCATTGCTTGGCGCCAACTTCGAAGCAGGTGAGTGGTACGGATGGACCACCGGCATGGTGGGTCTCACCGTGGCTAATATGGTAAGCGAAGGCGGCCGCAATGGCTGGTTCGTCGGCTCACTTGCCCCGTTCAACGGCAATGGGTCGTATCCGACGACAAATGGCACGTTCTACAATTGCGTCATAGATCCCAATTCGGGAACCGGCCCCGCAGTTCAGGCAAGTAACTACGCGCCGGCGACATCCGGGTATCTTGCCCTCGCTACGCCATTTGAGCGGCTAACATTCAGGAATTGTTACCTCGCGTCGCACGGAGAAGCGATCTTCGTCGGTATGGGAATCGGTAACGGATACCGAGTCATAGATACCATCTGGGGGGGAGGGGCGACCTGGTTCGATGCGTCTAGCCTTGCCACATTGTCGGAGTATTCCGACGGCGCGAACAATGCCACCCCAGGAGGTGCGACCGTCGGCTATGGCTGCGTGCCTGAAGTCGGCCTGGACGTCAATCGGTCCTTTGCCCTGCGGGCCACTGGCATCACCGTCGCACCCGAAGGCCCCGACGGCCTAGTCAGCGATCTGGCAAACCCGCTCCGCGCAAGCGTGGAAGTCACGGGGTCGGGAGGCTCGCCATGGAGCCTGACAGGAGTAGCGGGTGGCACCGAGGGACAAATACTGGAACTCGTAAACCTCACTGGCCAAACCATGACCTTACTACACCAAGACCCCTCGTCAGCGCCTGGCAACCGACTCATCTGCCCAAGCGCGGACACGATCACGCTACCAGTCAGCCCCGGCGGCTTCGCTTGGGTACGGATGAAATACAGCCACTCTCAGCTCGCGTGGCTCATACTTGATCACTCATAGCCGACATGACGCTACCGGACCAGTACACTCTGGCGCGCCGTATGTCTACGACGGCAGCGGACTCATCAGCCGCTAGCTAGGCGCGCAGATCACGCGTCCGGGCGCGCAACGGTCCCCGGCACGCAGCCAAGTTAACGTGCAGAACGGCGGGTAGGCGCGCGGTTATTAGCCTGGCTGGCTTCCTATCCGCGAAGCGTGCTCCCAACGACCGACGGCTCAGCCTGAATTTCTATGCGGTTGTCCAACCACGACATCCCACGGATGTCTGCCGCGATGAGGGTGGCCCGTCTGCGTCCCGGCGCACCGTGTTCCGATCGGTGCACGACTGTCGTCTATGACCTAGGGCGGAGGCCGAGGCTACGCTAACCCAACCCGCATTCACCATCGCGCGGCGGTAGTTGGTTCAGGCACAAACTAGCTCGCGTCGTCTAACAGCGGCGCGCTGATATGCGAGGTTCTGCTCGTGCGGCTGGAGCCTCGCGGACACAGCCACGCGCCGCCCCGGCGGCGGGTGCCCGCCCTAGCGGCCCGGTGGGCCGGTCTCATCAGGCGAGCGGCGATCTCCACCATTCCTTCGCGGCGACGTACTTCTTCAGGCCTTCCATGCCGTAGTAATCCACAAGCCCCTCGTAGCGCATGCCCGCCTTCTCCATGACCCGCCACGAGCCGATGTTCGCGGGCACGACCACCGCCATGATGGCGGCAAGGCCGACCGGCCCGAGCCCGTACCCGATGACGGCGATCGCCGCCTCGGTCGCGTATCCCTTGTTCCAGCTGGCCCGGTTGTAATGGTAGGCGAGGTCGATTTCCGGTCCCGCTCCCTCGTTGACCGGCCGGAGGCCGCATTGCCCGACGAATGTGCCCGAACCCTTGTCGTCGACGGCCCACATGGTATGGCCGAGTTCGCGTTCCTGAGCCTGGCGCTTCTCTATGACGCTCTGGGCCAGCTCCATCGTCGGGGCTGGTCCCGCGGGAAGGAAGCGCTGGACCTCGGGGTCGCAGACCATCGCGAGCCACGGGTCAGCATCGCGGGCCTCGAAGGTGCGGATGACCAGGCGCGCAGTCTCAAGTCGCGTGCTCACTACCGGATCATAATTCTGGGCAACCCGCCGAACGAATCATTCACGCCGTGATAGCCGCAACAGGCTGGAGATGCCCAA
>Ga0187783_10004598_pt1 | contig 10202 bp, 8 predicted proteins | sample 1015_SJ02_MP02_2_FD_132471 | JGI IMG/M metagenome (GOLD analysis project Ga0187783, IMG submission 132471) | Tropical peat soil microbial communities from peatlands in Department of Meta, Colombia - 1015_SJ02_MP02_20_MG | ecosystem: Environmental > Terrestrial > Soil > Wetlands > Peat | place...
CTGTTCCGACTCGGTCAGGTTGAACTGGTACGGACCTTGGCTACCAAGGTTGTAGAACTGGCTGTAAACTGGATACTCCGGCCCGATCATCGGGTTCAGCCCTCCGAAGAAGACCTTGTCAGATATGTCCGTGTAGTTGATGGCGTGGACTATTGCCTGCCTGACCGCAGTTATGTTGGTCGGGTAGATCTGAGTGTTCATGGCGATGCCTACGAAGACGGCCGCCTTGCTCGGGAACTGGAAGTATCCGTAGGTGTTCGGGTTGGCGGTGATCAGGGGCCAATCCTGGCTCAGAATCCCCGCGATCTGCGCCTGTCCAGTAGAGAGGTCTGTGTATCGGGCGACGTCGTCAAACTTTGCGTTGACTATGACGTTCTTGTAGTGACCTGGATCGATGTACGGGTTCGCGCTGACCTGAGCGGACGTTAGGTTGGCTCCCCAGTAAGTGGGGTTCTGCGTGAACTTGACGAATGAGTTCGTGGACACCTGCGTGACCACGTACGGCCCGGTGCCCGGAATCGGGTTGGAGTTGAAGTACGGATTGTACAGAGCGGGCGTCCCGAATCCGCCGTGGTCGAGAAGCCACTGGGTGTCAAATATCATGCCGTTGTAGACCACGAGCGTCCCCAGGAAGTAGTTGAAGGGCGACTGGAGATGGAAGACGATCTGGCTGGGGCTGGTCACGTAAATCGGCCAGGTTGAGTTCTCCATCATGGCGAGGGCTGCCGCATTAGGATGTATGAGCCCGCTATCGTTCAGCATGGTTACAGTGGAAGGCCCAAACGTGACCGGTGCCATGTTGAAGACGTTGTAGGACTCCAGCCATCCGGTGCTGTTGCCGGAGAGATAGTAGAGCCCGTACATCTGGGCCCAGATCTGGTAGGAGTTCAGCGGATCTCCGTTGGAGAACGTGACGCCGTTTCTGAGGTTGAACGTGTACGTCGTCCCGTCGGGGGACTCGGTCCAGTTGGCAGCGAGCATCGGCAGGTACTGCAGCGTCCCTTGATTGTAGAGCGCGCTCGCGTTGAGAGTGATCAGCGACTGGTAGACCGTGTAGGTCAACCAGTTGGGATAAGGAATCTCGCCCAGCGTGTTCAACTGATTGAGGTCCCCTGCTGGCCAGAATACGTCATCTATCGTCAGCGTGGTCTTTGAAGGCGGCGCAGCCGTTGAGGTCGACTGGGTGATAGACGAGTACAGAGAAGAGCTGCTCTGCACAGTCGAGGAGATAGAAGAGGTGGTCGTGCTGCTCGGCTTCGATGTGCTTACGTACGCATACGCTGCTATACCAGCAATCACGATTACAACTACGATTATTACGGCTAAGACTCCACGGGCGACAGCAAGCCTTCTGCTTGAAAATGTCTGCAAGTCGCAATCCCCAAATCTGGAAAGTCGTTATTTAAGGCTGGCGATTTTGGAGACGTTTGACCGATTTTCGAGAGTCAGGCAGTCTTCTCCGGGAAGTGGCAAGCAGCCCAGTGGCCCGTCGAGACCTCCTCGAGGACGGGTACCTCCGACGTGCAGATCTCCTCCGCGAATGGACACCTCGGGTTGAACTTGCATCCCTTCGGAGGGTCAATCGCGCTGGGGACCTCGCCGGATATCTCCGTCGAGAGGAGATGCCTGTTCCAGGGGTCGGGCGTCGGCGCCGAAGCGATGAGCGTGACGGTGTACGGGTGCCTGGGCTTCTTCAGCACCTCTTCCGCGGGGCCGAACTCCACCAGGTTCCCGGCGTACATCACCGCTACCGTGTCGGAGAGGTAACCGGCGACGGCGATGTTGTGTGTGATCAGCATGTAGGAGAGGCCATACTGGTCTTGAAGCTTTACGAGAAGGGAGAGAATCTGAGCCTGGACGGAGGCGTCGAGAGCGCTCGTCGGCTCGTCGAGGATTAGGAGCTTGGGGTGCGTCGATATCGCCCTCGCGATGGCGATCCTCTGCTTCTGGCCACCGCTCAACTGTCTCGGAAGCCTGTCGAAGTAGTCCTCACCCATCCCCACGTCGGTCAAGGTCCGTATGACCGTCTCCCTGACCTCTCTGCCGGACAACTTCGTGAGGCCTCGGAGAGGCTCTCCTATCACGTCCCCGACCGACATGTGCGGGTCGAGCGAGGAGTCCGGGTCCTGAAAGACCATCTGTAGCTTCGTGTATATCTTGCGGGCGTCTCTGCGCGGGTTCACGGGCACTCCCTCGAACAGTATCTTCCCGGCGGTCGGCGGCGTCAGCATTGCGATCGTCCTCGCGAGCGTCGTCTTGCCGCAGCCGGACTCCCCTACGACCGCAACGGTGGCGCCTTCGGCTATCGAGATGGAGACGCCGTCCACCGCTTTCACGAAACGCTGCGCTCTCCTCCTGGGTAGCCCGATCCCCTCCTTGATCGGATAGTATTTCCTGAGGTCGACGGTCTGCAGGATGGGTGTCGCGCTAGCCATACAGGAAACAAGCCACCTCGTGGTTTTCCTTGGTCCTTACGAGCACAGGGTCCTTCTCTGAACAGCGCTGCATCGAATAGGGGCAGCGGGGCTGGAACTTGCAGCCCACCCTTTCTATCGTCAGGTCAGGGATCGAACCCTTGATGGGGACCAGGCTCGCGTCCCGTCTCGTCCCCTTGGGGATGCAGGCCAGCAACCCCTTGGTGTAGGGATGCTGAGGGTCCGAGAACAGCTCGTAGATGCTGGCGTCCTCCACGATCTCCCCCGCGTACATCACGATGACCCTGTCAGCGACCTGGCTTGCGACCGCTAGGTCGTGCGTCACCAGCACGATCGTGGTCCCCAACTTGTCCCTGATCTCGCTCATCAAACGAAGCACCTGCGCCTGGGTGGTGACGTCGAGGGCCGTCGTCGGCTCGTCAGCTATCAACAGAGCCGGCTGCTGGGAGAGTGCCATCGCGATCATGACCCTCTGCCTCATCCCGCCGGAGAGTTCGAACGGGTATCTGTCTATGATCTGCTCCGGGTCTGGGATGCGGACGAGACGGAGCAGCTCGCTCACCTCGGACCTCAGACTCCTTGGGAGCTTCTTGCCGAACCGCGGGAGCCTAGGGATGTCTGAACTACGGGAGTCGTACACCCTCAGGCCCGTTTCCCCCGGCCCTGTCCTTCCTTCCTTCCTCTCCTTCCGGAGGATTATCGCCTCCGCGATCTGGTTTCCCACCCGTCTCAGAGGGTTCAGGCTGGTTAGCGGTTCCTGGAATATCATCGATATCTCCGACCCCCTGTAGTGTCTTAGCTCGCTCTGGGACAAATGCGCGAGGTCGACCCCCTTGTAACCTATCGAACCCCCCGTCACTCTCGCTGACTTCGGGGGAAGAAGCCCGATCAGAGACAGACCTAGTGTGGTCTTCCCACATCCCGACTCACCCACGACCGCGAGGAACTCTCTGCCCTGGATGGCGAGGTCTACAGACGAGAGCGCTTTTACCCTGCCCATGCCCGTCTCGTAGCACACGGTCAGGCCCTTCGCATCTAGGAGGCTCGGCGTGCTACCTGGCCTCCCTAGCTTCCTTGACACCGTCACCCAGCAGGCTGAACCCTATCACCCCTAGGGAGATGGTCAGTCCTGGAAAGAACGCGAGCCACGGCGCGCTCAGGATGTAGTCCTTGTATGTCGTGATCATGGCGCCCCAGTCGGGAGTCGGAGGGTGGACGCCGAGTCCGAGGAAGGTCAACCCCGAGTAGGTAAGAAGCACCGTTCCAAGGTCGAGTGTCGCGTACACCAGCATCGTGCCCGATATGTTGGGGAGGACGTGCCTGAACAGCATCCTCACCGACCCCTGTCCCGACAGCTTCGCCGCCTCGATGTAATTCTGGTGCGCGACCTTGAGAGCCTCTCCCCTCGCCAGCCTCGCGTACGCTGGCCACCACACTATCATCAAGGCTATCGCTGTCTCCGTCAGACCCTGACTGTTCAGGGCGGCCGCGATGACGAGCGCGATGAGAAGCACGGGAAGCGCGAAGAAAACGTCCGTGAACCTCATGAGCAGTTCGTCAAGGATCCCTCCCCTGAGTCCCGCGTAACCGCCCAGCAGCAACCCCACGACGAGCGCGAACCCTACCACGACGTACCCGATGGCCACGTCGTAGGGAGTGGCCGAGAGCATTCTGCTGAAGAGGTCCCTCCCCAGGTTGTCCGTGCCCAGAAGATGTGCGAGTGAGGGGGGAGACAGCGGAGCGCCAGAGGACTGCGTCACGGAGTACGGGAGCAAGTGGAAGTGGAGAAGGTCGGCCAGCTCAACCAGAAGGCCGACCAAGAGGTAGGCGAGGACTATCGCAAACCCGAGGATCGCCTCTCTGCTCCTCCTCAACATCCTGAGGAAGGACCGGAAGCCGCCAAGAGAGGTGTTTCTCATTCTATCAACCCAGTCTTATCTGCGGGTCGGCATAGGCGTAGAGCACGTCCGCCAGGAAGTTGGTCGTCACAATGATGGCGGCGAAGACCAGGGTCACACCGATGATCCCTGGATAGTCTTCGTTCTGGAGCGCGAGCTGCAGATACGGTCCGATGCCTGGATACGAGAATATTATCTCAACGAAGATGCTCCCGGTAATCAGGAATGTCATGACCAGGGATGATATCGTGATGAGAGACACGGCCGCGTTGGGTAGTGCGTGCCTTGAGAACAACTTCCCCTCTTCGAGTCCCTTCGCCCTCGCGGTCCTGATGTAGTCCATCTGCATGACGTCCAGCAGCGCACTGCGGGCCACACGGGTGATGATGCCGAAGGTGGCGAGGGCCAGGGCCAGGCTCGGGAGGATGAGGTATCTCGCGGCGCTCGCGAAGTAGGCCCAGTTCCCTTCGACCAGGCTGTCTACGATGGGCAAGCCCGTGATCACCGTGGGCTGGTTCGCGATGGCCGGATTGTAGTAGCCGCCGCTGGGTAGTATCCGGAAGTAGTACGCGAATATGATCAGGACGACCACTCCGATGAAGTAGGGAGGAGACGAGTAGGCTCCGATGTAGAAGACGCGTATGAATCTGTCCACGGGAGACTTGTAGTAACGCGCCGAGACGATCCCGAGCGCGAGCCCGATGACGACGCAGACGACGAATGCGGTCAGCACGACCTGGAGCGTATACGGGAGCGTCTGCTCTATCACCTGGGAGACGGGCTCGAAACCTCGCGAAGGAGAGAAGCCCAGGTTGCCCCGAAGGATCCCGACGAAGTAGTAGACGAACTGAACCCATATGGGGTCGTTCAGATGGTATGTCTTCTGGTAGAGCGCTACCAGGTTCGGGTGCAGGACGTATTCCTTCCCGAACCAGGCTTGCAGAACGTTCCCCCCCAGCAGGTGCGATAGGACGAACGTGATGGTGAGCACGCCGAAGAGCACGAAGACCGCAAACAGAAGCCTCCTGAGCGCAAACCTCAGCAGGTTCAAGATTGAGGGCACGACCCGTCCGCATTAAAAAGGAGTTTGAGGGGAAGCGTTGCGCACGACCTTGCCTACAGCCAAGAACTCAACGCCGCGTTCACACAAGACTCCCGCCCTGGACGAGCTCGTCTCCGATGAGGTCTACACCTCGATCGCGGAGCTCAGAGTGCGGGATCCAACACTCGCCGCAAGGCTGGCGGCAAAGAGACGCCGCCGGCGGGAGCTCACCGACGACGGAAGACTCGCAATACTCGCGGCCGACCATCCTGGGCGGATGGTGACCGCCATCCGAGGCGACTCCGTACGGATGGGGGACAGGCGCGAACTGCTCTCCAGGATAGTCAGAGTGCTCTCGGGGTCGCGCTTCGACGGGGTCCTTGCCACCGCGGACATAATCGACGAGCTCCTGATCATAGGGCATGCAGCGGGCGGAAGGGCCTCGAAGCTCTTGGACGGGAGGGTGCTCATCGGCAGCATGAACCGCGGAGGCCTGGCGGGCAGCGCATTCGAGCTGGACGATGCGGAAACGGGGTACGACGCAGACGGACTCGTCGCGATGAACATGGACGGAGGCAAGTTCCTGCTCAGGCTCGACCCGGAGGACAGGGACTCCGGCAGGACACTCGAGTATTGCGTCAGGGCTGTACGGCGGTGCGGCGAGAAGGGCCTGCCGATCTTCGTGGAACCGCTCCCGGTCAATTCGAAGGCTGGTGCGAAGCTCGACAGGGACCCCGAGAAGATAATCAGGCTCGTGGGTGTCGTTAGCGCTTTATCGAGCTCCTCCGCGAGGATGTGGCTGAAGCTTCCATACTGCGAGGGTTTCGACCGCGTCGTCCGCTCGACCACCCTCCCCATCCTGCTCCTTGGAGGCGAGGCGACGAACGACATCGACGAGCTGCTCCTCGAGGTCGAGGCAGCCATGAGAGCCGGTCCAAACGTCAGGGGAGTCCTGATGGGCAGGAGCCTCCTCTATCCACCTGTGGGTGACCCGGCATCCATAGCCAGCGCTGTCGCCTCGATGGTCCATCGCGGGGTCAGCGCAAGGACAGCGAGGAGAGAGATAGAGAGGCGGGGCGGCTCCTCGAGGTCTTGGCGATGACCGACGTTCTCGCGCTCGGGAGGGCGGGTGTAGACTTCTACTCGCTGGACTACGGAGAGCCGCTCGAAAGGGCGAGCAGGTTCGCGAAGTACGTCGGCGGGACGACGGCCAACGTCGTCGTGGGCGGTGCGAGGCTCGGGCTGGACTGCGCGCTGGTGACCCGCGTCGGAGACGACGAGCTCGGGCGTTTCATAGTCAACTACCTCACCGCGGAGGGCGTGGACACCTCGAACGTCAGGCTCGACCCCCGGAGGAAGAACGGGATCGTCTTCGGGGAGGTCACGCCCGGTAAGGACTCGAAGTTCATTTTCTACAGGGAGAACGCCGCCGACCTCTTCCTCACGCAGAGGGACGTTCCCAAGAGGGCGATAGAGAGGACGAGGGTGCTCCTCTTCACCGCGACAGCCCTCCTCAAGGACCCTTCCAGGAGCGCCACACTTCGGGCGGCGAGTACCGCAAGGGCGCTGGGCAAGACAGTCGTCTTCAACCTCGACTGGCGGCCGGCTTTATGGTCGATGCCCGTCCGAAGCCGCGTGCGACTCTATTCTGAGGCCATAAGGAACTCAGATGTCCTTGTGGGGAACGACGGTGAATACGCCGCGGCAACGGGTGTTGAGGGTCTGGAACGTTCACTCGGCGCCATAAAGGGCCTGGAGGAGAAGGTCGCCGTCGTCACCCAGGGTGCGAGGGGCTCCACGGTCGTGGAGAGAGGGAAGAGGGCTTTCGCCCAGGGATTCGAGGTTAGGCTGCTGAAGGGCCTGGGAGGCGGCGACGGTTTCCTCTCCGGCTTTCTGTTCGGCAGCCTGCGCGGCTGGGGCCTTCGCGCTTCGGCTTTGTTCGGAAATGCCTGCGGCGCGATAGTCGTGACAGGGCACGCGTGTTCCGAATCGATGCCCCGTCTCCCGCAGGTCGTGAGCTTCCTCAAGGAGCGAGGGTACCATTTCGACCGCTCGTCGGGACCCTCCAAAGACTAAATACGGAATCGGCCCGCTCGCCAGCTCCGGTATGATGCACAGGGACAGCGGGGCCGTCGACGAGCTCGAGCACCTCTGCGACATCCCCGAAATGAACGTCAGCCGTCTTCGAATGAGGGAGAGGCTGGAGTTCGAGTCCGAGACCGGAGGGGCCGAGGCGCTCGTCATCCCGATGGCTGGGCGGGTCAAGCTGACAGTCTCAGAGAAGAGGGAGAGCTTCGAGCTCGGGGAAAAGGACGTCTGCTATCTTCCCCGAGGCTCTCGATTCGAGGTCGTCGCCCGGGGGCCAACAGACTTGCTCATCGCGCGCGCACCAGCGGGGACGGCCTATGGGGCGTACGTCAAGCGTTTCTCCGACACACCGGCGATCGAGTCGGGCCTTCCCCCCTACAGCAGGAGGATCTACACCATGCTCGGGGAGCGAGACCCTGCGAACAGGTTCATCGTCGGCTTCGTCGAAGGCCAGCCGGGCAACTGGACAAGCTTCCCTCCCCACAGGCACGACGGGAAGCCTGAGGTCTACGTCTACTACGGGATGGGTAGAAAGTTCGGCGTCCAGGTGGTCGCGGCGGAAGGCGACGAGAAGGCGTTCGTCGTGAGGGAGGGCGACTCCGTGCTCTTCGAGCGCGGCTACCATCCCAATGTCGCGACTCCGAGCGTCGGGATGAACTTCGTCTGGATAATCAGCGCGGACCCTAAGCAGAGAGACCTCTCCGTGGAGCTCCACCCCGAGTACAGCAGCCTCCCGATGGGCGCCACCCATCTAACCACGAAGTGAACGAAGCCTACCAGCGGGAGATGGTGACCTTCCTGTCGGTGAAGAAGTCGACAGAGTCGATCTGCGGGTGCAGCGTCCCGAAGAAGGAGTCCCGCATCCCGCCGAAGGGGAAGTATCCTGACGGCGCAGGCACGCCGACGTTTATCCCGACGTTCCCCGCGTTCACCCTCCTCCTGAATTCCCTGGCCTCGCGGCCGCTGGTCGTGAAGATGCTCGCCATGTTCCCGTAGGGCGTAGCGTGGTTGATCTGCTCTATCGCCTCATCCAGGCTCCCGACGCGGAGCACGCTCGCCACGGGCCCGAAGATCTCGTCCTTCGCGATCTTCATCTCCGGCGTGACGCCCGAAAAGACCGTGGCGCCGAGGTAGAAACCGTCGGGGTGTTCGGCCACGCGCGCCTCCCTGCCGTCGGCGACGAGCCTCGCTCCCTCGTCGAGGCCCTTCTCCACGTACCCGGATATCCTCTCCTTCGCGGCCTTCGAGACAACCGGTCCCATCTGCGTCCCAGGCTCGAGACCGTCGCCCACGCGCAGGCCCGACGACGCCCTCGCGAACCTGGGCAGAATCCCATCCTCCGACTCGCCCACGGCGACGAGGTTCGCCCCCGCGAGGCACCTCTGGCCGGAGTTGCCGAAGAATGACGACACTATCGCCGGGACCGACGCGTCCAGGTCGGCCGCCGGGGTGACGACGACGCTGTTCTTCGCCCCTCCGTTCACGATAGACCTCTTGCCCTGCTTCCCCGCGAGTTCGAAGACGCGCCTCGCCACGGGGGTCGACCCGACGAAGGTGACGCCCTTCACCGAAGGCTCCGAGATGAGCGCCTCGACCACGTCCGCACCGCCATGGACCATGTTGAATACGCCCGCGGGAAGCTTGACCTCCTCCTGCAGCAGGTGAGCGACCCTCTGCATCGGGAGGGGCGTGACCTCGCTCGGCTTGACAACCACAGTGTCGCCCAGCACGACGGCGTAGGGTATGAACCAGAACGGGATCATGAGCGGGAAGTTGAACGGGCAGACGATCGAGAAAACCCCGAGCGGCTCCTTCGACATCGAGACGTCCACACCGGGCGATATCTGGTCGAGAGTCGAGCCCTTGGCGAGCGTGTAGGCGACCGCTATCGCAGAGTCGACGTTCTCTATCGTCCTCTTCAGGTCGCCCCTGCTCTCTTCGAGCGTCTTACCGTGGTTCTGCGTGTTGAGGACAGCGAGCTTCTCGGCCTCCGATTCGAGTACCTGCTTCATCCTGAACAGGTACTGTACGCGCTCGAGGATGGGGACGTTCTTCCAGGACTCGAACCTCTCCGCACCGGAATCGACCGCCGCTCTCACCTCGTCTCTAGTGCTGAAGGGAACGCCTGCTATCGCCTTGCCCTCGGCTGGGTTGAACGTGGGCCTGACGTCCTGGGACTGGGATTCCTTCCACTCCCCCCCGACCAGCAGTTGGAGCCGTTCTGCCTGCATTCGCCGGCCCGAACCACCGGGCACATAAATACGGTTTGGTCATGTCGCAGTGTCCTAGAACCAGGACAGCATCTCAATTGCATGGGGGCTTATCTACGATTTCGCCTTCCGCCTCCGTTGTCCGAACTGCAATGGCCGCCGAGGAGGGAGGACCTGGAGGAGCTCTACGTCCGGCAGCGACTCTCGGCTGCAAAGATTGCTGAGAGGTACGGGCTGAGATATGCTAGCCCCAAGACCGCCGAGTCCACGATCCTGTATCACTTGAAGAGGGCTGGCATCGCGAGGAGGGATGCCGCCGAGCACATCAGAACAGTGACGCCGGAGATGGTCGACGAGTGGGTCAGGAGGTACGGGGCGGGAGAGTCGCTCAAGGACATCTCAGGCAGCCTTGTGAGTCCCGCCACCGTCTTCAATCACCTGAGAAGAAGAGGAGTTGAACTGAGAGACAAAGTTGATGCTCAGATAGTGAAAGTGACCAAGTTTCAGAAGAGCGCGTTCAACGGTGAAG
>Ga0187783_10004599_pt1 | contig 10202 bp, 6 predicted proteins | sample 1015_SJ02_MP02_2_FD_132471 | JGI IMG/M metagenome (GOLD analysis project Ga0187783, IMG submission 132471) | Tropical peat soil microbial communities from peatlands in Department of Meta, Colombia - 1015_SJ02_MP02_20_MG | ecosystem: Environmental > Terrestrial > Soil > Wetlands > Peat | place...
CTCGCACTTGCGCCAATCATAATCCGCCGCCCAGTGGCGCGCGAGTTCCTGAATTGTCGCGAGTTGCACGCCTTGCGATTCATCCGCGACCGTCTCCCGGTCCGGCCAGCGGGCAGCGTTGATGCGCCTGCGCAATTCGGCAAGTTCTTCTTGGGGCACATTTACACGAAACGGACGAATAGCCGCTTTATCACCATCCGTCTGTTGTGCAACTTCAGTCATAGTTTGGGACCTTTCTGAAAAAAATCCGGGAAGACCTAGCGGGCCCGCCGCAACGGTTACCGCGGCAGCACCGCAAAATTGACGGCGATCGGGGCCGCGCGCTTCTGACATATGAGCGCGTACCCCCAAACCGGTGGGCGAGTTCGGGACCAACGGCATTTTGGACATGACCCTTCCTCCTCAGCCGAGGCGACTTGCGCTGAAGCAATCACGCGTTGGAAAGCATGATTTACGCGAGCCCCAGGAGCCATCGTCCGTCCGGTTGCGCAACCCTATACGTTCGTATGATTCGCTTGCGCGATGTTGCAGCAGTGTTCGCGCGCGGCCACTCGCGGGCCCGGCCGCCAAAGAAGTCTTCCCGACGGCGGCAAAACAGTTCGCTCAGCCTCCGCTTGGCGCCATTGGGCCAATCGCTTTAGGTGATCTACTTCTTTTTTGGAGGCGTCAGTGCGACTGCGGCCTCGGTCGTGAGCAGTAGGAAGGTCAACGACTCCTGGAGATACAAGTGCACGACGCTGTCATTGTGGCTCAAATAGCCGATCGAGACGTCCTGCCCGATGTGCAGATCGAAATCGCCGCCACGCGTGGTGAGCACGAATGCACCCTCGATGGCCGGCGCCCAGATGATATCGTCCTTGACGAGCTTTTTGACATGTTCGAGCACGGGATATCCATTGTCACTGGTCTCGGCGAGGGCCGTATAGGCGTCGGCGCTCAGCAGCACCGAATAAGGCCCATTGACGCCGACCAGACGTAACTGGTTCAAGGCTTGCGCGATGGCGTCGGGATAGTGACGCACGTCTGCCGGCAGTGCTATGATTGGATTGCTGGTGCCTTGCCGGATGCCGCCGATGGAGGCTGCGGCATACCCCTCGAAGATGGCCCGGTCCTCGGCATAGGCGATCTTTTGCGCGGCGTCCTTTGCCGGTTGCCAGTCCGAGTCGTTCGCCCCGCGCTCCACATCGTCAATCTGCTGACGGTCGAGTTCGAACGGGACCCGCAACTCGACAAACGCCTTGACCTCACGCTGCCTCGCGAGGATTCCCTCGCCCGGCGCCGCGATCGTCTTGAGGTGGCCAGTCCCGACGGCGGAAACACCGACACCGCCCGGCCCGTTGACGTCGACTACGCGGCGTCCGGCGAGGTAGCGTTTTAGGGTGCGCGTGGTCTCCTCTTCGATATCTGCCCACGCCGCCTCGGAAATCGGGGCAAGTTCGCGGTAAAGATTATTCATACCTATTCTCTCCTTTGAGGGAGCCTACCCCGAGCGAACCCTCGGGCGTCGGGGCCGTAGAGGGAGAAGGCTTGAGCACTGACCCTGCCGCCGACATCGCTGCTGCAGCGGCGTCGTCGCTCACGCCTTCGAGGAATGTCGCGGAGGGCACGAAGAACAAACTTCCGGTCACCGCCCGGCTGAAGTCGAGCAGCCGATCATAGTTGCCTGGCGGGCTGCCGACGAACATGTTCTCGATCATCTGCTCGGTCACCCGTGGCGTGCGGCAGTAACCAATGAAGTAGGTGCCGAATTCGCCCATGCCGACTCGGCCGAAAGGCATGTTGTCGCGCACAATCTGAAGCTGCTTTCCATTCTCAGTGATTGTGGTGAGCGCATTGTGTGCCGACGTCGGCTTTATCGAGTCGTCTAATTCAACATCGGACAGCTTTGCGCGGCCAATGATTCGCTCCTGGGTCTCTGTGGACAAGGCGTTCCAACCGTCCAGATCGTGGAGATATTTCTGCACGATCACATAGCTGCCGCCAGCGAACGCGGCATCCTCCTCGCCGATGACCGCGGCATCCACCACTGCCTCGCCGCGAGGATTTTCGGTACCGTCGACGAAACCCAAGAGGTCCCGGTCATCGAAGTAACGAAAGCCTTGGACCTCGTCGACCGCCGAAACCGCGTCACCGAGCCGAGCCATGATCTGGGTCGCCATCTCGAAGCAAAGATCCATCTGCTTCGCACGGATATGGAACAGTATGTCTCCTGGCGTCGAAACCGCATGGCGCGGTCCGGCCCGAATCTCACGGAAGGGGTGGAGTTCGGCTGGGCGAGGGTCCCCGAAAACTCGGTCCCACGCGTCGGACCCGACCCCCATCACGCAGGAAAGGCCGGCTTCGAGGCGACGAAAATCCACGGCCCGAATCAACCCCGGGAGGTCCGCGCAAAACGATCGCACACTCCTGCTATTGTCCTCGCCCGGATTTATCGTCACGACCAGGAAGATCGCAGCGCGGGTGAGCGGTGCTGATACCGGCTGCGCAACAGCCATAGCGTCGATCTCCGAGAGGACTTCCGGATTGGCGTGGCGGACCCGCCCCCGATGGCTCCGCGCGATTTTGCATCAAAACCGAAGAATTCCAACCCCCAACCCGCCTCTTGGATGCCCAAAGCGAATCGCCTCTGCCGGCTTTTTCGGCGACCTCCGCAAGACAGATGTCGGCATTTCCGTCGTCGCAGCCCTATCGCTGGGTTGGTTTGCACCGACCGTGAGCGGCCGCATTCAGAGACCGGCCATATGGCTGCACCCAGCGTCTCCTGATAGTCGGTTGTGCTCTTGAACCGTAGCCGCTGAGTCCCCAGCCGAACAGCACGCTCAAGAAAATTCAACCGCACTCGGCTAACGGATAAGATCGACCGTCAGAGATGACAATAGATCATTGTCGATCGCAGCTGTAAACAAACCTAAGTCTTGCGCTTCGTGTAAAATGCCCCTTCGCCAACCCTCGACATCATCATGATACCCGATCGGACGGAATCTAAAGAGCCATCAAGGCAACCCAAGCCCGCAACCGTGAGAGGTCTTGCCGCTAAGTATGTCGCACTCTAACCTAATCTGCCAGAGCGGTGCACTGCTCTATAGAGTTCCTCTCGCCACCGTCTGCTCCATAGATCACTGGTTTGCCTGCGCGAACATCTGCGCCGGGAATTTTCTTTTCGAAGCCGATAGAACCACTGAATTTCTCTATTTGACCGTTATCTCTCGCCTCATAACCTGGGCGCGAGAACTATGAATTCAAAGCTCGTTTTTCCCGAGTCGCGAAACGCATTCGCATGATGGGTAACCAAGTCAATCCGGGTCCGACGCTCGGAGAAAATGCCATTGCTCAGCCGCAGGTCCGATTGCCAAATGGATCGCTGATCAACTTGCTGGCGCCAGTGCCTGGAACCCCATGAGTCAGTTGGGATCGCCGGCAGGCGATGCCTTCACTCGGCCCTGGCATGCCACGCAGGGACGTCTATTGGTCCATTCCAGCCAGGCATCATGTTGCGGTCTGCGGCGCATGGCATCTTCAGCATCAATTGAATTCGGACCGATAGTGTTACAAAAAATTCCGCATCTACCTGTTCGCTGAAGCCAGGTCGGGTGGTCAACCTATTGCCCGGCCACTTATGAGCCATAACGGACGTTCACTGGAACTCAGATTTCAGTCGTTGGTCGCTGACCCTATCCGTCCGACTGTGATAGTTTGATTCGCTGTCGTGCCCGAGCGTGGACATGAGACGAAGGCCTTGAGTGCGTTTTGGCGCACCCGGGCAGCAATTGATGTACGGAAGACGAGATAATGGAAATGGCCAATCAAACCCCTAGAGAGCTGCTCGAATCCACCGGCGCCGCTCCACTCATGGCTGGGCGACGGCAAAAACCCGTCGCCGATGCACTCTGCACTCTGCACTAATCGACCTTAAATCACTCGGAACCGGGGTGACGATCGCCCCAGCAAATGACCGCACACGCCGGTAAATTTAGAAGGTCTCTCAACTTGGCCTCCGGCGCGGGCTGCGAAATTCCAACTGGATTTAAATTATTTGGGTGGCATTCTAGGGCGTCATGAGGTTGCCGCCATGTTTTTCAACCAGTTCTTTTATCGTATGGCCGGCCAGGTCCTCGTCAGGACGATATTGACAGTTCGTTGTGCTAGATCGCTTGCAAGCGCAAGCCTATCTGCGGTGTTTATCTTTTGCAGTGCCGCTGCTATGGCGCAAGGCGCTCCACCGCCTACAGTCTCTGTAAAACCTGTGACGAGCCGCCAAGTAACCGAAACGGCCGATTTTGTCGGCCGCGTCGTGGCGATTGACAAAGTTGACATCGTCGCGCGCGTTCCAGGGTTCATTAAGGAGCGAAATTTCAATGAAGGGCAGCAGGTCAAAGCTGGCGACCTTCTGTTCCGCATCGAGCAAGACACCTACAAGGCGTCAGTTGACCAGCAGCAGGCCAATCTTGCCAAGGCAAAAGCAACGGAGGTCAACGCCGCTCTGCAGCTGGAGCGCGGCAAGGAGCTTGTCCGCAGTCAAAACATCCCGCAATCCACCGTCGATCAGCGGGCGGCTGACCAGCAGGCGGCCCAAGCCGACGTGATGCAGGCCCAAGCACTACTTGAGCAGGCGCAAATCAACCTTGGTTACACCGAAATCCGTGCACCCATCGACGGGCGCATCGGGCTCGCGACCTTTACTGTCGGCAACCTGGTTCAACCGTCGTCCGGAAGGCTTGCAACGATCGTCAGCCAGGACCCTATTTATGTGACCTTTGAGGCGAGCGAGCGAGACGTTATCGCCTACAAGCGCCGGCTCGCCGAATCGGGCGGTAAAAATCAGCATTTGCCCATCCATATAAAGCTACCCGACGGCACCATCTATCAACATGCCGGCATCACTAATTTCCTTGACGTCGAAGTCGAGACCAACACCGATACCGTGGTGGTGCGGGCGCAAGTGCCGAACCCTGAGGGCCTGCTGATTCCGGGCGGGATAGTCGGCGTAAGCGTGGACACCGAAGCGCCGAAGTCGGCACTGGTTATTCCGCAAGCCGCTGTCCAGTTCGATCAGGCCGGCCACTATGTTCTGGTAGTCGATGACTCGAAGAAGGTCGAACTGCGACGAGTCACTACTGGGGTCGAGCAGGGTCGAGATATCGTGGTGACCGAGGGCCTCAAGCAGGGCGAGTTGGTCATTGTCGAGGGGATTCAGAAGGTTCATCCCGGCCAAATCGTGTCGGCAAGCGTTGTATCGGACAACTGAAACCGATGTTTTCCAGCCTCTTCATTGACCGGCCGCGATTTGCCATCGTAATCGCCATCGTGATCACGCTGGCCGGCCTGATTGCCATCGATTGGATTCCGATCGCGCAGTTTCCTGACATCGTCCCGCCGCAGGTGACGCTGACCGCCACCTATCCCGGTGCTGATCCCGAAGTCATCGAGACGACTGTCGCACAGCCGATCGAACAGCAAGTCAACGGCGTCGACAACGCGCTTTATTATCAATCTGCCAGCGGTTCTGACGGCAGTTACACCCTCAATGTGACCTTCGCGCTTGGCACCGATCCAGACATCAATACCGTCAATGTGCAGAACCGTGCCAGCCTTGCAATACCGCAGCTTCCCGATGAGGTAGCACGCGCTGGTCTTTCTGTTCGGAAAAAGTCTGCCGCATTGCTTCAGGTCATTAATATCTACTCTCCGAAGAACACTTACGATGCCATTTACCTGAGCAACTACGCGACCATCAATGTCATCGACCCGTTGGCCCGAATCAAAGGCGTTGGCCAAGTCACCTTGTTCGGGCCACTTGACTACTCGTTGCGCATCTGGCTCGACCCAGACCGCCTCACCGAGCTCAATCTCACCCCGAACGATGTCGTGTCTGCGGTGCAGAGCCAGAACGTCCAGGCGGCGTTAGGCCGCGTAGGCGCCGCCCCGATTACGAACGAGCAGCAATACCAAATCACAATCAAGACCAAGGGCCGACTGACAACCCCAGCGGAGTTCGGTGCCATCATCCTGCGCGCCAACTCCGACGGTTCGGTGGTTCGCGTGAGCGATGTAGCCCGTGTCGAAATGGGTGCGAGGACGCAAGATCGCTATAGCCGATTCAACGGCGCACCAGCCGCGGCCATCGGCATCTATCAGTCGCCGGGGTCCAACGCCATCGACGTCGCCGCACAGGTTCGCGGCGTCATGACTAATTTGGCGACGCGCTTTCCTGCCGATCTCGCCTACGAAGTGTTTTACGACTCTACTGTCTTTGTGACGGCGACGCTTAATGAGGTCGTACGTACGCTGGCCATCGCCATCGTTCTGGTAGCGATCGTGGTCTTCTTATTTCTTGGCAAATTCCGAACGACTTTAATTCCCCTGGTCGCCGTACCGGTCTCGATAATTGGCACGTTTGCCGTAATGCTCCTCATCGGATACTCGGCCAACACAGTCACCTTGCTTGCACTAGTACTCGCGATCGGCATTGTCGTCGATGACGCCATCGTGGTCGTTGAGAACATCGAGCGGGTGATCGAACAGGAACCCGAATTGTCAGTCCCTGACGCATGCAAGAAGGCAATGACCGAGATTACTGGACCAATCCTCGCTATTACCTTCGTGTTATTGTCGGTCTTTGTGCCCGTTGCCTTCATTCCCGGTATCAGTGGGCAGTTGTTTCGTCAGTTTGCCGTGGCGGTTTCAGTGTCGATGCTGATCTCCGCGCTCAATGCCCTGACTCTGAGTCCTGCCCTATGCGGCGTGTTGTTGAAACGCGGCCACGGGAGCCGCGGGCCAATGCATTATGTACTGAACGCGATCGATAAGGCACGAGACGGCTATGTTGGCGTTGTGCGTCGGCTGGTCCGTGTCGCCATACTTTCCGTAGTGGTTGTGGCGGGTGTGCTGGCGGCTTCCGTGTGGCTGTTCAGCAAGACTCCACAGAGCTTCTTGCCTGATGAGGATCAGGGAGCAATTTTCGCTTCGTTGCGACTCCCTGAAGGCGCTTCGGTCAATCGCACCGAGGCTATAGTCAAACGAGTCGAAGACCTCGTTCGGCCGATGCCCGGCGTCCAGGGCATATTGTCCGTGGTCGGACTGAATTTTATCGACTACGTGGCCTCGTCGAACCAAGCCTTCTTCGTCATCCGGCTAAAACCCTATGAGGAGCGCAAAGATCCAGCGCAAAGCGCCGCCGCCATCATCGGTCGACTGCGGCCCCAGATGGCGGCAATCCAAGGCGCCGTCGGATTTCCGTTCAACTTGCCGCCCATCCTGGGTTTGGGCAGCACTGGCGGATTCCAATACGCGCTGGAGGCATTGCAGGGCCAATCGGCTTCCGATTTAGCCGCGGCGCTGCGCGCGCTGCTGGTCGCTGCGAACGGGCAGCCAGAGCTTGCAGGGGTGTACAGCACATACGCCGCCGACACACCACAGATTTACCTCGACATCGACCGCGACAAAGCGCAGGTGCTCGGCGTGAAAATCAGCGACATTTTCAACGCCTTACAGTCGACACTAGGGACCTATTATATCAATGACTTCGATATATTCGGCCGCACCTGGCAAGTTAACATCCAGGCCGATATACCGTTTCGGCAGCGTGCGGACGACATCGATCGGATATACGTACGCAACGCCCAGGGCCAGCAGGTGCCTATCCGGGCGCTCGGCGTCGCGAAGCTCGTACAAGGACCGCAAACTGCGGTTCGCTATAACGGATACCGCGCTGCGATTGTCAACGGCGCATCGAAACCGGCCTATAGCTCTGGCCAGGCGCTGGCCGCAATGGAGCGCGCGTCGGCTGCAACGCTTCCTGCGGGCTTCAGCTTCGAATGGACCGGCACCGCTTTTCAGGAGAAGGCAGCGAGTGGACGCACAGGTATCGTGCTCGGACTGGCCGTTCTGTTCGCCTATCTGTTCCTGGTCGCTCTCTACGAGAGTTGGAACATCCCGATTCCCGCCTTGCTGTCAGTCAGTGTGGCAATCCTTGGCGCTCTTGTAGCGGTCAGCCTAGCTGGATTGAGCTTTGATGTGTACGCCCAGATTGGGCTGGTTGCCCTGATCGCCCTGGCGGCCAAGAACGGCATTCTGATCGTTGCCTTTGCGGTGGAGCAGCGTCAACTTGGCAAGGACATCAATGCCGCAGCTGTTGAAGCAGCAGCTCTCAGATTTCGTCCGGTGATGATGACGAGTTTCGCATTCATCTTTGGACTTTTCCCCCTGGTTGTTGCACAAGGCGCTGGAGCGGCCACCCGACATGCGGTGGGCACCCCCGTGTTCGGCGGTATGATCGCCGCTTCTATTTTTGGGATTTTCCTCATTCCACCGCTCTTCGTTACAGCGGAACGCGTGCGTCGATTGGGCAGAAAGGACGCCTGATTATCGCCCGATATGACAACTCGCCGCCCACGTTGCTGCGCTAGCTTTTGCTGTTCGCCCAATTCTTCTTCGGCAAGCAATCAGAACGGCATCTGACCGGTCGACTGCGATTGAAGCCTCCCGAGCATGGAGCCTGATCTTTGGCCGCACGGACTGGTCGTTCCTGCGTACATCTAAATTGGGCCCTATCGTCACCGAACTGACTGACATCCGCGCGACGCAATCGGACCCGACCATGGCGGGATCTGATATATCAATGTCCGAGCAGAGATCCTAATCGGATTTTCAGGTGGGACGCCCGAGCTTAGATGGACATGGGTTGAACGACGCAGGTGACGCAAACTGACTGTGATTTGCATGCATCAGTGCTCGGATTTTTTTCACTTTGACCGAGGATCTCTCAACAATCGGGCTGTTAGCGGGCGTATAAAACCAGTGAAAATATTGTTGCTTTGATTCAAAGGCGGAGGGGAGTATGAAACGCATTTTTTTGAGTGGTATTGTTTTACTGGCTCTGACAGCCGGATCTGCTGGGGCCGCGGATCTGGGGCAAGCGCCCGTCTACAAGGCTCCGCCCCCGCTCGCACCGGTCCCGTTCAGCTGGACGGGCTTCTATATCGGCGGGAACATCGGCGGGGCTTGGGCTGACACGAACATAACCGATGTCACGCAGGGCGTGAGCTTCGGCGGTAATGGAAACAACGGGGCCTTCATCGGTGGCGGCCAGTTTGGGTTCAACTATCAATTCGCCAGTAATTTCGTGCTCGGGTTTGAGTGGGACTTCGACTGGGCGGCGAACAACAACAATACCCGCACAGGAGTTTTCCTCCCGGCGCTTACGACCGACACGTTCGCCGTCGGTTCCAACGATCGATGGATCACAACGGTGGCGGCGCGGTTCGGCTATGCGGTCGACCACTGGCTGTTCTACGGCAAGGCCGGTGGAGGCTGGGTTGGCAACAATAACTTCACCATTATTGATGTGACGACCGGTACGTCGGTCACCGGCACCGGCAACAGCAGCACCAACGGTGGGTGGTTGCTCGGCGCCGGGGTCGAATGGGCGTTTGCCAACAATTGGACGGCAAAACTGGAGTACGATTACCTGGAGCTGAGCAGCCGGACAGTGACGGTTCCATTATTCTCGCCTATCTTGGCTGGTGACACGATTAACATCGGAAGCAACAGTGTCCAAGAGGTGAAGGTGGGGATCAACTACCTATTCAACTTGGGTGCGCCAGGACCGGTGGTCTCTCGGTATTGACCGCAGCGCGGCTGTTAGGGCGCTCGGCCGCTGTGGCCCCGGATGGTTTAGGGGTGACGATCCATCCGGGGCTTTTCCTGTATGGACTGTCCGTGAAATTTTTAGGTCCTCGCGGGCCCGAGCCACCTGATCCAATCTATTGGTTTAAAAAGCAAAGAGATGCCGACCAACAGTTCCGCCTCGTCGGTATTGCGCGGACAGCTGCTGATCTCGACAAGGCACGGTGTTTGACCCTTCAACTTGATGGAGGTGCCAAGACCGGACGGCCATCTGTCGGTACCGTCTCCCGAGTCACCAAGCGACTCGCGAAAGCTTCTCTCACTGAACTCGAAATTGTTGCGCTGTTGCCCGCTACATTCTCTGAACTCTCCAACCCATATCGGTGACTATTTGCTTCGGTCCCAACGATCGCCTTCCCTGGTTATGGGCGCCGGTTGATAAAACTGTGGCGGTCGGGTGCGGTGGATGCCATTGGCGGTGCTGTTCAAGGCAGGCGCCTTGCACCAAGACGGCAAATTCAAGCGACCGGTCGAATGCCTCCATCTGATTGAGGCTGATCAGCGGACCAGCAATCAAG
>Ga0187783_10004600_pt1 | contig 10201 bp, 9 predicted proteins | sample 1015_SJ02_MP02_2_FD_132471 | JGI IMG/M metagenome (GOLD analysis project Ga0187783, IMG submission 132471) | Tropical peat soil microbial communities from peatlands in Department of Meta, Colombia - 1015_SJ02_MP02_20_MG | ecosystem: Environmental > Terrestrial > Soil > Wetlands > Peat | place...
CCAACGCATCGGCCAAAGCACTGGATTTAGCTTTCTTACCGAAGACGTGCGTAGCGTGTTCGAAGAATGGTCGAGACGCGGAGTCCGTTTCTCGCTTCCACCAATGGAACCTTCGTGGGGAAGCGGGCATGCGAGGTATGCGGTTTTTGAAGATTTGGACGGAAACAGTTTTTCGCTGATTGAGTTCGACGAGGCGACGCGTTCGCTCGAAGCAGAGCGCCGTGCCCAGGCCGCCCGATTGGAAGCGGAGCGCCGGGCCGCGCAAGACTTGGCAATCGCCAAGCAAGTGCAAACCCGCCTGTTTCCGCAACGCCAGCCACCGATTCGAACGCTAGCCTATGCCGGGATTTGCCGTCCCGCTCGGACCGTCGGTGGAGACTATTATGACTTTCTTGATCTCGGCAACCGAAGGCTCGGCCTAGTATTGGCGGACATTGCGGGCAAAGGCATCGGAGCCGCTCTGCTCATGGCGAATCTTCAGGCAGCTCTGCGCAGCCAGTGCGCGACGGCTTGGGAAGAGCCCGAACGATTTCTGCGCTCGGTCAATCAGTTGCTTTACGAAAACACGGCCGACGGGGATTACGCTACCGTCTTCTTCGCCGAATACGACGATGATACGCGCAAGCTGCGTTACTCGAATTGCGGCCATCCGCCTGCCTTGCTCTTGCGTGGCGACGCCCGCCTAGAACGGCTCAGGGCAACCAGCACGGTCGTGGGCTTGTTCGAAAAATGGGATTGCGCGATGGAAGAATGCGAACTGGCTCCAGGCGACGCTGTCCTGCTTTACACCGATGGCGTTACGGAAGCTCTGAATGGTGACGGAGAAGAATTTGGCGAAGAGCGTCTGCTCGAAGCCGCCCGAGAACATCGTGAGCTATCCCTGCCGGAGTTGCTCGCAGCAGTTGCAGATCAGGCTCGAAGATTCAGCCCTCATGAACAGACCGACGATATCACTTTGATCGTCGCCAAATGCACATGAGCTTAGCCGCGAGTTCAGTCGGTGCGTAGCTTGCTGCGCCACTTTGCCGCATACGGCAGCCCGAACAAATACAGACCGGTGAAAAATTGCAAGGCGAGCACGAACACCGCCAAGAGACCCATCCTGTTGGTGTATCTCTTCTGGGCTACGGCGACGCCGTTCACGATGACGGCCGCCGTGAAAGCAATGGACAGCCATCGGTGGGTTAGCCGAATCCATTTGTTCCAGTTCAATGGACCTCCTCTAAGAGCAGAGCGAAGCGGGTCGCGTGATTCACAACTCTTCCGCCGCCTTCGGCGGCCATTTGGGCGTTTCAGCGCCGAACTGCTTGGCGTACTCCGCAACAAGCCGCCGCCAGCCTTCGAACTTCATGACGTCGGCGCCCGCGAGGCGGCTGATGGGACTCCCGCTCAGAAGGCGATCCAGAACGTCGAAGGAAATGTGCCACCCGGCAGCGCCCCACGCGACGAAGCGGCGATCGATGTTGACCCACAGTGTCAGGCGCGTGCCGCCATTGAAGGGTTCGAGTTCCCACCGGGTATCGCTGTACTCAAGCACTTTGGGTGCGTCGACGCGCGTCACTTTTGTTTCGAACGCCTGCGGATTTCCCACCCAGGTGAGCTTTACGGTTCCAACCTTATCCAGGCTCCCATCGACCTCAAACGGCGCCCACTCACGCAGATGCGCGGGGTGGGTGAGCGCCTCCCAGACTTTTTCCGGCGAGTGCCGCAGTTCTCTGACGAGAATGAGCGTCCACTTGTCTCCGCCCTTGCGTACCTGCGCCCCATGTGCCGGGCCGGGTGTGTATTGCTCGCTATCGGTCATCTTCTTTTCCTCGCCTTCTTTTTCGTTGGCGTCGATTGATCCGTGCGGTCGAGGTAGCGTTTGAGAGCATCTACGTAAGCGGACCAGACTCGGCGGAACTGAGCCAGCCAGGCATCCGCCTGCTGAGTTGCTTCGGGTTTCGCTCGGTAGCCCACAGGTGCTCTCCTGTGGAACGGCCGGCCTTACCAGTGTTTCAGCTGGGTGATCTGAATGCGGTTGCCGCAAGTATCGTTCAGCACGGCGATGGTTGAGCCGGTCACGTCGGTGGGTGGCATCGTGAACTCGGCGCCGCGCGCCTTGATGCGCTCGTAGTCGCCCTTGATATCGTCGGTGAAAAACATGGTCGCGGGCTGGTTCTGTTGAAACAACGCTTGCTGATACGCTTGGGCGGCAGGGTTGCTGTTGAGCGCCAGCTGGAGTTGAGTGCCGTCCGGTTCGTCAGGCGAGCCCACGGTGAGCCAGCGATATGGGCCCTGACTGAAATCGGCCTTCTTGGCAAAGCCCAGCACCTCTGTGTAGAAGCGCAAGGCCTTTTCCTGGTCGTCCACGTACACGCTGGTCAACTTGATTTTCATTTCGTGTCTCCCTTGTTCGGTTCGCGGTTTGGGCCGCGTCGTGTTTTCCTTGGCTTTTCCTTCGTCGGTGCGGATCGATCCATGCGGTCGAGGTAGCGTTCGAGGGCATCGAGGTGCGCGGACCAGAACCGACGGAACTGTGCCAGCCAGTCATCCACTTCCTGAAGGGGCTCGGGTCTCAGCCTGTAGAGACGGCGCTGTGCATCCACCGTGGATTCCACGAAACCGGCTTCGCGCAGCACCCGCAGGTGCTTTGACACGGTCGGCTGCGGCATACGAAGCTGACGCTCGATCTCTCCAACCGACTGTTCTGAGGAGACCAGGAGGCTCAAGATCGCGCGGCGGTTCGGCTCCGCAATGATTTCGAACACCGATTCCATGCTCTTTATATACTGTAGGGAGCATATACGTGTCAAGGCATATTAGGGCCGCTTCATCGGTTTCGGTTCCCGTGCGCACCCTAGCAGGAGGCTTGTAATGAGCGGCACCGTCCCGCAATGCTCTGGCCAATTCCTCGAGCGGCCGATACAATGAAAGATAGAGCGCTTACTCCGATCACGACTCATCGGCCAGCACTGGGGCCATCACCGGACTCAAATTTGTTCCTCACGACACGAACCTGGGCCACAGCATGAAAGTCCTTAGCGTCGTCGGGGCTCGCCCGAACCTCGTTAAAATCGCGCCGCTCCTACGCGCGATGACACAACTCAAACAGATTGAATCTGTGCTCGTACACACCGGACAGCACTACGATGAGAAGCTTTCTGAGATTTTCTTCAAGCAGCTGAATATCGGCGAACCGGACGTCAACTTGGGCGTAGGTTCCGGCTCTCATTCCGCGCAAACCGCCGAGATCTTGCGCAAAATAGAGCCCGTTTTAGTGGAGCAACACCCTGATCTCGCGCTTGTCGTCGGCGATGTGAACTCGACTGTCGCCGCGACGCTTGCGGCCGCGAAACTCGGAATCCCCGTCGCGCACGTCGAAGCGGGTCTTCGCAGTTTTGATCGTTCCATGCCGGAAGAGATCAACCGAGTCGTGACCGACGCACTGGCGGATTATTTGTTCGTGACCGAGTCGGATGCTATTCAGAATTTGCTGAAAGAAGGCCGCCCGCGCGAACGCATCTATATGGTCGGCAACGTCATGATCGATTCGTTGCAACACGCCATGCCCTTCGCCCAAAGCTCGACCGTCCTGAACGACCTGGGCCTGATGGAGAAGGGAAATGTTGTCCCGTTTGGCCTGCTTACCTTGCATCGTCCTTCGAACGTAGACTCGCTCGACGTTTTGAGCAGGCTGCTTCGCGCGCTTCACGCTGTGGCGGACCGCTTGCCGATCATCTTTCCGGTCCATCCCAGAACCCAATCGAAGCTCGATGAACTGAACGCCAGCGGCCATCCGGGCCTTCGCATGATTGCCCCATTGGGCTATTTGGACTTTCTTTGCCTAATGGGCCGCGCTCGTCTCGTGCTGACCGACTCCGGAGGCATCCAGGAAGAGACCACCGCGCTAGGGGTCCCCTGCCTCACATTGCGCGAGAATACCGAACGCCCGGTAACCGTCACCGTCGGTACCAACTATCTCGTCGGTCAAAATCCGGAAATGATTGAAGCGATTGCCTGCGAGATACTGGCCGGTCAAGGCAAAAAGGGAGAACAGCCTGAACTTTGGGATGGACGAGCCGCCGAACGAATCGTCGACATCCTCCTGCGAGAATTTTCCGAAACCGTCGCCACGTCCCGGAGTCTATAGATTTGATTTAAGTAATCTCTGGATAAACCGTTGCTGGACCCATAGACTACCGGACCGAGCTTGTGTATTTTCGATAGGGAAGAGAAACCGCCAAATACTTCTAGCCGTTCTGGCAGCCAGCGAGTTCAACGCTCCCGCGCCCGGTAACTGTCGACGCAGTGCAGATGTCTAGAGCGACGGCACGCTTCGCTGCTCGGCGACAGAATTGAAGCTAGCCGGCGTGGAAATTCAACGAAAGGCCGATGATGGATCAGCCGTCAAAGTGGGAGGCAATCCAAAATAATCTACCTTGGGTACCCGGCTATTTTTGGCAGCGGCTGGTGCGTCGCGCCCCGGACATCCGGCCCGTTGACTTAATTATTGGGATCGCCGATCACTTCGAACCTCCCATGGGTGAATCGGGCAACTCCGCCGGGCCTCTAGGACGCGCTGAGCGCCACCAACGCTTGAAACAATGGTGCCGAGCATACCCTGTTGCCATGGACCCCTGGCGTGACCACGATGGCCAGCCGTTGCGCCACACGTACTTCTATCCAGCCGAACAATACGATGAAGAGGCAGTCGATGTGCTTGCGGAACACTGTCGCTCCGGCTGGGGCGAAATTGAAATTCACTTGCACCACGGCGTACAAGCTCCGGACACGCTCGAGAACACCACTCGCATTCTGACGCGGTTCAGAGACGCTCTTGTGGCGCGCGGCTGTCTTTCCCAGGACAACGGAGCCGGTCCACCGCGATATTGTTTTGTGCACGGCAACTGGGCGCTGGCCAACTCGGCGCAAGGGCGCTTTTGTGGCGTCGACAGCGAGATGCAAATCCTGGCGGATACGGGGTGTTTTGCGGACTTCACGCTGCCGGCGCCGACTTCCGCACAAATCAGCAAGAGCAATGCGCTCTACGAGTGCGCGTTACCGCTCAACGAACGGGCGCCGCACCGGCGGGGGTACGACCTCCGTTCCGGCCGTCCCCCCAAGACGTTCCCACTGATCATTCAGGGGCCGCTGCTGGTTGACCTGGGCCGGGCGAATCGCGGTGGCTATCTTCCCAGTATCGAGAACAGCGAAATTGCCGGAATAAACCCCCCCACGATGCGCCGCTTGGGCCTTTGGCGAAAGGCCGGAATCGCGGTTCAGGGCCGTCCCGAGTGGTTATTTATCAAGCTCCACTGTCATGGCATGGCAGACGGCCAGGAACCAGCCATGTTCGGGGACTCGATTCAAGAATTCCTGAAAGAATTGATCAACAGTCCACGAAACAATACCGAATACCGACTGCATTTTGTGACCATGCGAGAGATGGTGAACATCATTCTGGCGGCCTGCGACGGCCGTAACGGGAATCCTGGCGCATATCGCGATTACCGCTTCCGGCTTATACGGCCAGCGGTCCGGAGCTAGGCGCGACCGTCTCGGATTGCCATTTTTGCTGGGCTGCGCGGTAAAGGGCAATGGCCAAGCCGCTCAATGCTGGCATGTAGAAGCGATAACCCAGGCTCAGAAAGAAGCTGGCAACGCAGTATCCGGCAAGCGAAACCATCAAGCAGAAGGCGGTGATTTTGATTTGCTGATTTTCCCGGTTCCGTGGACGCTTCTGCGCTCCCCGATACACTTTGTTAAGCAGTCGATACGTCCAGATCGTTGCCCCCAGGAAGAACACCAAGGCAGGTATGCCCATTTCGCTTGAGATTTGCGTATACGAGTTGTGCGTTTCATGCCAGGCGCCGTGTTGACCTTCCGCTCGCGCTTTTAGACCCTCGTAATTCGAAAATTGCCCTGCGCCTATACCAAAAAGCGGATGAGAGAGTGTCGCCCAAATACTCTGTTTGAGTAGATAATTCCGAGCTTCGCTCGACTCCACTGCTCGCTCGACGTCGGGGTCTGCATCGGCGGACTCCGCGCTTTTGAATGTGGCCGAAAATCGCGTCTGGATCTGTTTTGGCAGGATGGACATCGCGAGGCACGTCAGCAAAAGGACGATCGCCGCCACAACGACTTTCTGGCCGGGGCGTAGCTTCCACAAACAGAAAAGCACCGCTGCACAAAGGGCAACTAAACCTCCGCGTGAACCCGTCAACAAAAGCAGGAAGATGCCGTACAATAAAACTCCGGCGGCCACAATCCTCGACACGACGGACCGCGACGAGATCACCACGAGCAAAAGACACGGAAGAACGAGAATCAATTGCGCCGCATAGTCGTTCGGATCACTCATTGTCGTACCCGTTAGTTCGAGCCGGCCTACGATCTGACCCGCAATGAGTCGGCCGGTCAGTACGTCGACCGCGGCTGCCCAGGCTAAGACCGTCATCAAACGCTTCAGTTCCCTCCATGTCAGTACACACCCGGCGATAACGAATAAAATCAAAACCTCTACGCGTAGCCAGGCCAGCACAACCCAGATCGATGCACTTTTCCAAATGCTGAACGGCAGCGAGATGACCATCCAGACCGAGAACGCGAGCCAATACTGAGCCACCTTCCATCGCAGCGTTCGCTGCACCCCTTCGCTGATCAGAACAAGCAATACCATCGGCACGCCGATGATCATCAACATGTGCGTATCGAAACCAACGGCCATCCCGACCAATTGGTGCAGCTGCGCGAAGATTGTGAAGGTGTAAATCAGAGCGACGTAATAAGCGACGATGCGCAGCGGATTCTTTACGTCGGCTTGCCAGCGCTTGAAGCTGCGCACTTGCGCGGTCGCCGTCGCGACGCTCGAGGGGTAGTAAGCCGAATTGGCTCCCCCTGAGGCCAATTGCGGAAATGTGCGCGTCTCCATCGCCTAGTCCATGAACCTACAAACGAAGTTAAATCTCTATTTCAGACCTCTTGCGCACGCCAGATTATCTTTCGGCCGAGAATGAAATACACAAATGCCATTCCAGCCGCCACGTTAAGCACCGCGAATGCGAGCGAGATATTCGACAGTCTCGACAAAATGCCAAGAGGCACGCGCAGGACGCCCAGCCCGGCGAGCGCGTAAAAACAAAGCTGCAGGACAAGGACAATCCCATAGAATCCCTCTCGCAGCCAGGACGTCGAGACCAACAGGCTCACTAGAGCAAACGGCACGAGAAGCCGAAGCAGCTTGTGGCAAATAAATTCGAGCAGCAGGGGATTGGAAGGCGTCAAGGTCCACGGTGCCAGCTGAAGCAGTTGGTAGTTGCCAGACAGCGTTCTCAGTTTGCGACGGAACTCCTGTCTCCCGGTGGGGACAAAATCGTCCCACGCCCGCGCCTCAGGCTCAAACACAACGCGCTGGCCCTGTCTCACGACCTGTAACGGGACATACACGTCGTCGAGGATCAAATCTTCAGGTAGCGGCCTTAGAAGCTTCCTCCGCACCGCGTATAACGCTCCGGTGGCCCCCACGGTTGATCCCGAGAGCCCTTCCCAGAGCCGGATATTCTTTTCGATCCGCCAATAGAGCCCTACCCCTTGCGCCGATCCCGCGCCTTCCGCCTCGCGCAGCATCAGCTCGCCGCTTACGCAGCCCACGCTTGGATCCATAAAATTTGCTACCAGGCTTTTCAGGGCCTCAGGCGCGATCGCTTGCCTTGCGTCGGTGAAGACAACGATCTCTCCGGTCGCCGCCGCCATGCCGGTATTCAACGCAACGGCCTTGCCCCTGTGCGCCGATAACCGGATGCTTCGATGGCCGTGACCTTCCCACTCTTCCAGAATCTCGTCCGTGCCATCCGTCGAGCCATCGGACACAACGACCACATCGAGAAGATCCGCCGGATAGTCTAAGGCCGCAAGATTGGTCAATTTCCCCGGCAAGTTCTTCTCTTCGTTATGCGCCGCCAGTAGAATCGTCACCCGCGGAAAAATCGCGCCTTTGCGGATCGGGTTGGACCAGAGACGCGCGCGCAGATAAAGCAGAAGGGGGTATCCCGCGTTCGCGAAGCACAGGAAAAATAAAGATGTCCAGAAAAGTATCTTTATTTCGCACCTCGACCCAACAAGATCGTCTTGATCGTCTCCAGAAGAACCAGGCCGTCGAGACCCGGCGACATGTTTTTGATGTAATAAAGGTCGTAGCGAAGCTTTTCCTTCGTATCTTCAATCGTGTTCCCGTACTTGTATCGCGTTTGCGCCCAACCAGTGATGCCCGGTCGGACCGTATGCCGCAGCGTGTAGTAAGGAATCTCCTGCTTGAGCCGTTCGATGAACTCAGGCCGCTCGGGTCGCGGACCGACAAGGCTCATATCGCCTTTCAGCACATTCCACAATTGAGGGATTTCGTCGAGCCGGGTCGTCCGCAAGAACCGGCCCACGGTGGTAATTCGCGGATCGTCGTCACCTGCCCAGGTCGGACCTGTGTCCGCCTCCGCGTCGGCGACCATGGTCCGAAACTTGTAACAATAGAAAACTGTATCATTTTTTCCGATGCGCTTCTGGTGATACAGAAGCCGCCCCGGTGATGTCAGCTTGATGGCAAGGGCGACGAACGGAAGCAATGGGAGGCTCAGAACCAGCCCGATGATCGACAAAGCAATGGAGGAAAGCCGCTTGTAGATTTCCAGCGACCTCGAAAGATGAAAGCCGGGCGAAAACAGCAGCGCTCCGAGACGCAGCGATTCGATGGGTATCTTGCCGGTGACCTGCTCATAAAACTCCGTGCCATCCTCAATCAGGACCCCTTTGCTTTTCATGGACAGCAGCAGCTCCACGGGCAGTCTGCCACGGCGGTCGTCCAAGGCGATAATGATGCGATTGACTCGTTGTTGACCGACGGCGCCGGGCAAGTCGTCGTGAGGGATTGTGTTACTGCCGGGGGCCGGATTTTCGCAGTTCAATTGGTAGTTGCCGTTATCCGCCGGCAAAATCCGGCCAACGACACGCAGACCCAGCTCCGGCCGCGAACGCAATTCACTCATCAACCGCGAAGCAGCCGGCTCATCTCCGAAAATCATTGTGCGTTCCGCAAATTGCGGCCGGCCATTTAACGCAAGGAATAGCCCTCGCCAAAGCGTCAGAAAAATGATGACGAACAGGAGCCCGATTCCGATGATGCCGCGACCCAGCTTCAAGGGTGGGTAAACGTAATAGAGAACCGCCAGCAGAATGCACATCGAGCCCGGTACCTGAACCAGGCGCAAGATGACTTCGCGTCGATTGCTAAGAACCGAGGAGTCGTAGAGGTCGAAATAGTACATGCAGGTGATAAAGACCGCCGCCACGACCGCAATCTTGAAAAAGCCCTGCTCATAACTGAGCACAACCGTTGCGTCGGCCACGCCGAAATACACAATCGTGGCAACCCAAAAGGCAAACGCCACGAGGCACGCTTCTGAAACGCCGAGGAAGATCGTGCGAGAAGGGAAGTACGCGTTAAGGAGCCGAACCAAGGGGTAATTCCTTCTGAGCTTTACTCTGCGCTGCTAACTACGGTTTCACTTCCGGTGTTTTGGATGGCGTAATACTGATCCTCGTAATTCGCACGGTCAAATTCTGAAGCCTCATTCAGAACAATTCCTACCAGCTTCGGATTGTCGAGCGACTGCAGGCCCTTCTTCAGGGCGTTCACGAATGCGACGCCCTCCCGGACGACCAGGACGGTTCCGTCGACCAACCGCGACCACAGATTCGAATCGACAGTCGGCAACATGGGCGTTGAATCGACGATCACCCAATCAAACGCACCGCTTAACTTCAGGAAGGCCTCCGCAAAGCGTCCGGATTGTAAAATCTGCGAGGGCTGCTCCGAAGCGCCACCCGCAGCCAGAAACCATAAAGGCCAGTTGTTCAGCTTGTACAGGAATTGCGTAATCGGCTGCTGTTCCGTCCCCCACCACTGGCTTATACCGGTAAGTTGCGACAGTCCCAAACGCGTTGGCAGCGAAGGTCTATGCATGTCGCCCTCAACCAGCAAAACTTTCGAAGAGGACTCCATCGCGAAGGTTAGCGCCAGATTCGCGCTGACCAAGCTCTTACCTTCACCCACGATGCTGCTTGTGACCTGTAGGGATTTCAGCTCACGCTCCCGCCGAAGGTTAGTCAGTCGTGTAGCAAGGCTGCGAAATTTCTCTGCACCAAGGCTCCTTGGTTCCGTGAGAGCAAC
>Ga0187783_10004601_pt1 | contig 10201 bp, 8 predicted proteins | sample 1015_SJ02_MP02_2_FD_132471 | JGI IMG/M metagenome (GOLD analysis project Ga0187783, IMG submission 132471) | Tropical peat soil microbial communities from peatlands in Department of Meta, Colombia - 1015_SJ02_MP02_20_MG | ecosystem: Environmental > Terrestrial > Soil > Wetlands > Peat | place...
CCACCGAATCATTTACGCAGGCTGCTTTCGAGAAGGCCTGGTTAGAAGAATTGTCTTCCTGATCCGTCTGGGGTTGCGGGTCGATCCCGGCTTGCTTCAGACTTCCGGCTCAACCGGCCGACCTGGCAGTCGGATCGCGCGTCAGACGCATCACTCCACTCCCGAAGGCGAAGTGTTACTCTTCGGCGCATGGTCGGGCGTGCACGACGATGCTCGTCGGGCTTTCCGAACGCCGAATCGCAAGCACTTGCCGATCTGGCTAAGCGAGGTGAAAGGAGAACGGTCATGGCTGCTGACACGAAAGGAAGAGATGCAGTTTCCGAAGGGGATGAGGTGCAAACGGACCGTCGAAATTTCATGAAGAGTGCCGCTTCGGCCGGGTTGCTTGGCGCTGCCGGAGCGGCTCTTGGCCCGCCAGCTCAAGCGGCGCAGCAGCCGGAGACAGCAGAGCCCAATCGGAAGCCGCCCTCCGGCCTGTCCCCTCAAGGCATTCCCGACCTCCGCTTTCCAATGTGCTACAAAGAGTCGGTGCCGGCCGCCGTCGGGGTCATGACGCAGTATTTCGCAGCGTTGGGTGAAAGGGACCTGAAAGGCATGGCTGAAATGCTGCATTTTCCCCTCGGCACTTTCGAACGGACCGAAGCGGTTGTGGTCCAAAGCCGAGAAGAACTGATGGCCCACGCGCCAGCATCGATGAACATGACCGAACACCCAGAACGTTTTACGGATCATGACGGTTATCTGAAGCCCGGTTGCTACGATATCCTGGACGGCATCGAGATATTCAACTCCAACCCCGTCGCCGTGAACCTGTCGCTGAATTACAACCGCTACAGTCCCGATGGCCACAAGCTCCTGCGATGCCAAGGAATCTATTGCGTTACCAACAATGACGGGAAGTGGGCGATCCAGGGGATGTCCACGATTTTCACGCCCGCTCACATGGTTCACGTTGCCTATAACGATAGCGTCGCGGCGGCAAAACGCTTACGTCAGGATCACTGCTTAGCCTACATGGACAACGACCAGCAGGCCGTATGGGGGCCCATTCGCCAATTGGGTTTGAACCTCAGCGTCGATGCCGGTGGAGCGTCTTGGGAGCTTGCGCCCCAGGGACACTATGGCGCGCTCGAAAGGCTTCGGGTCAGGGGTGTCAAAACCCGGTTGTCCGCTCAGAGCTATTCGCAGGACATGCTTGACAGCACTCATGTCGATTTTGCGGCGTATCGTGCCCTGTGGCCGCGTCTTGGTCTAGGCAACTGGGGATGGGATCTTGCCGATGCGCCACCCGGCGGTCGTGTGATCCATGCCACCGTGGATAAGGTACACGCGTTCCAAGGTGCGAGCCGGTACACCACGTGCGGCGAGTACATCAACGACAGCGTGGAAGTGGACGTTATCACGTACAGAAAGGGGCGCTGGGGCATCGCTGGCCTGTTCGGCTATATGACCACCCACGATCGCGCGAATGACATCCACGCCTGAATCGGGTTCATTGGGGGGTGACGGCACTTTGCGCTATTCCCTTAGCGGAGGGACGAGGTCGGTCGACCCGGATCTTGATACACGTCTTCCACTGCAAAAGCACTATCATGCTTCAGCCTCATACGCACGTTGACAGGATTGCAAAACGATGCGAGCTCAGCTTTGGGTATGGATTGGTTTCAGCACCTTCGTGTTGGTTATGTTGGCGCTGGACCTCGGCATCTTTCATCGCACATCCCGTGAAGTTAGCCTGAAAGAGGCCCTGAGTTGGACCGCAGTTTGGATCGGTCTGGCGCTGGCTTTCAACGCCGGCATATATTACTGGCAGGGTGGGGAAAAAGGGCTGCAGTTCTTCACCGGCTACCTCGTCGAGCTTTCCCTGAGCGTGGACAACCTGTTTGTGTTCCTGTTGGTCTTTGGTTATTTCAAAGTGCCGGCTCAATACCGGCACAAAGCCCTGTTCTGGGGCATTATAGGGGCGCTCGTCATGCGAGCAGTGTTCATTGCCGCCGGAATCACTCTCATCGCAAAGTTCCATTGGATTACCTACGTGTTCGGTGCCTTGCTGGTTGCCAGTGGAATCAAAATGGCCTTGCAAAAAGACAAAGAAATCCATCCTGAAAGGAACCCCGTGCTGAGAGTGTTTCGCCGGTTCATCGACGTTGCGCCGGAATATGAAGGAGGTCAGTTCTTTGTAAAGCAGAACGGAAAGCTTCTCGCCTCACCGCTCTTCGTGGTGCTTCTGATTCTGGAAAGTACCGATCTGGTTTTTGCAGTGGATTCTGTCCCGGCTGTGTTGGCCATTACGCCGGATCCATTCATCGTCTTTACGTCCAATGTGTTTGCCATTCTTGGACTGCGCTCGATGTTCTTTGCCTTGGAGGGAGTCATGAAGCGGTTTCAATACCTGCACTACGGGCTCTCCGCAGTGCTGGTTCTCGTTGGCGTGAAGATGTTGCTGGCAGGGGTCTACAAGATGCCGACATGGATCTCCCTGTTGCTCATCGTGAGCATCCTCTTCGTTTCCATGATTTCCTCTCTATCGAGCAGGCGGAAAGCAGATGGCTTCAGTGCAGGTTGATCGGGGGCGACTGCTGTCAAGCTTCGAGCGGCCAAACCACGCCGCCCGTTGCTCTTCACAAGGGATGTCTCATGGCGATGCCGTTCCCACCGACTTCGATGCGGGCAGGTCGACGAACAGTTTGTCAGCAGAGTGTATGACGACCTTTCCACGAGATTTGCTGACCGCGCCAATCTTCTCCCACCCGCTCATGATTCGGCTCGCGGTGGAAGGAGTGATAACCACCGATTCGGCAAGCTCTTCGTTGGTGACATCGATTTCAATACCGTCAGAGACCTTTTCGCCGAGGACAGGCGCCAGCGTCACCAGCAGATGGGCAAGGCGCTCTTGCGCCGTTTCCGAAGCGAGGGCCGCATGAGTGGCAACAAACCAAGTAACGTATTCCGTGGCACAGCGGAGTAAGTTCTCCAGAAGCCGGGGAAAGCCTTTGCCGAGAGTGCGGATCGACGCAGTATCCCAAACGAGAAGAACGCTATCCTGCACCGCTTCCGAACTCAGGATATAAGGAAACGGCCGGCGCGACAGCGCGGCTCCCCCAATCATGTGTCCTGGAGTCACCCATACGGAGATCAGTTTCTTTCCATTGTGGGTCTCGTGAAAGAAACGTGCGCGGCCTTGCCACAAGAAGCAGAGGTATTCTGAATCATCGCCTGCCTTCGTTATGATGGATTTCGCGGCAACCCGGTGGGGGCGCGCCGCCGCCAAGATCGAATCAACGTCTTCTGGCGGCATGCCCCAGAACAAATCGGAGGGAGGCGCATTGGCAGCGCGAAATTCTGACTCGGTCATAGAATATTCCTTTTCTGCGACCAGCAAGAGACTGCGATGTCGGTTTTGCTGTGCGAGATCTTTTTGTGGCCGTCTTTTCTATTGCCGAAACTTAGAAGCGGTTCATTGCCTGCGCATGAACCGTGGGTTGCAAAATCGTTAAAACCCGGTGACAACTGCCCTAGATCTGTTCCCGAGAAGTCGGCTGAACCCTGCGAGAGCCACTTTCCGAACCGCGTCGTGCCTTTTTTTCGTGATCGGCCATACCAACAGCTCGAGACATGCTCACCCCCGTGATCGGATCGTTCGGCCCATACTTGCATTCAGGGAGATGCGTACTAAGATTGTTGCGTGGGGGGTCCCTTTTTTTGACGGTCACGGTGTGTTTCGCTTGCCAAACGTAACAGGCGCGTAGGCTTCGCCGGTCTGGGCGAGTCGATGAGAATGCGAAGCAGAATCGCACGAGCCGGAGGCGGTCTCGATGCTCCCGTGCATCTACCCCGGCACCTTTTCTACGAGACCTCCCATTCTCCGGCCCTCGCAGACCTGGTCGGGTACGAAAAAGCCGAACACATCATCGATTTCTGCTTCATCGCCAATCCGTACTACCCAACACCGGAAATGCTTGAGGATATGCAACGCCATTTCTCAAATCTGATCAAGTCCTATCCCTCGAGCAACTCGCTGATGAGCCAGAAACACCTTGCCGCCGTGCTACACGTTGACCCGGACCATCTAATCATTGGGAATGGTGCGACCGAGCTCATCGTGCTTATCAACACAATTCTGATCGATCGGATCGCTGTGCCCGTCCCGACCTTTGGCGAGTACATCGAAAAGTTGAGACACAAGTGGGACGCCGACCTCTATTATTTGGATGCGGCTCGGCAATACCATCTTCGTTTGAACGAATACCTCGCATGGGTCCGCGCGCGAAGTCTGAAAGCTCTGCTCGTGATTAATCCCGGTAATCCCACGGGACAATTGATTTCGCTCGACGACATGACGACGTTTCTGGCTCATACACGCGACTTGGAACTGGTGATTGTCGACGAATCCTTTATCGATTTTGCGGGTGACCCGGTGCCGAGTCTCCTTCCCGTGGCTGATCGCTTTCCCAATTTGCTCATTGTGCGCAGCATGAGCAAGCACTGTGGAGTGCCAGGATTGCGTCTCGGATACTGTTATAGCGTCAATTCCGCACTGCTCAACCGACTGCGACATTTCGTTCCTACGTGGAACCTAAACGCGCTCGCCCAATACTTTTTGTCACTCCTGCCGCGCACCGACAGAGAGTATCACGTGGCTCGAAAGCGCCTCATCGAGGACGTCCGGTGCCTTTATGACTCTTTGAAGGGGATCTCTCCGCTGGAAGTTTATCCCACGGGAGCCAACTTCGTTCTGTTCAAGATCACAAACGGCACGACGGCAGCCGAGCTTCAAGCGCGTCTTTTAACCGAGTACCAAATGTACGTGCGTGACTGCTCGAATAAGGTGGGCATGGACGCGTTTCATGTACGTGTCGCTTCGCAGGGGCGCGATAAGGACGCGAAACTGGTGGAGGCGCTTCGGGCGCTCACTCAATGAAACGGCCGGCGGTTGTCGTTACGGCCCGCAAAACCAGTCGAGGGACCCGGCATATAGATTACGTGGGTGAGCTGCATCTCGAGCTTCTGATTCGCCTGCGGACCCTGCCAGTCGTTGTACCGGTTGTCGAAGGTATCCTCAACTGCCTACCCCAATACATGGAAGGGATGTGCGGACTCCTGCTGGTGGAGGGCGAGGATATTGAGCCCGCCCGTTACGAAGCGGTGCCTGCCAACCTTCGCTATCTTCAGAAGACACACCCGCTTAAAGACGAGATTGAGATTCGTCTGGTGCGTCACGCTCTTCGCCAAAAAGTTCCCATTCTTGGCATTTGTCGCGGCTCACAGCTGCTCAATGTCGTTTGTGGAGGAACACTTTTTGGAGACGTTCAAAAGGAAAAGCGCTCCGGTCTCAAGCACCTCGACCCTCGTCACTACGACACCTACCGACACACCATCTCTGTCGTGGTCGGAAGCCCCTTGGCGCGTTGGTATCAACAAAGAGAGTTGCTCGTTAACAGCTATCATCATCAAGGAATTCGCAAACTGGCTGCCCGCTTCCGCGCCATGGCACACGCTGGTGACGGCTTAGTGGAGGCCTTCTACGCGCCGGCAGAGAGGTTTCTGGTCGGTTTGCAGTTTCACCCGGAGCGCATGCTAAAAGAGTACTCTGGCAATGAACGCGTGTGGAAGGCTTTTGCGGCCTCCGTCCAAGCGAGGTCGAAGGCCTGAACGGATCGAACAGGCTTTTGTGCCTGACCACACGCACTCCTCCGTTGGAAGTTGGGGGAAGGGCAAAGCGGAAAAAGGAGCAGGTGAGTCAACCATGCCACACGAATCAAGCGACGATGTGATCCGTGCTGCCCGAGAACGACGGCAAAAACAAATTGAGGATTGTTCACGGCGTGCCGCAAAGAAGATTTTGGCAAAGATAAAGAGCAGTCACCTGGCAGAGGCAACGCTGGTTGAATTGATCAAAGGTGAATTTGAGGAATTAACCCGCTAGGAGCGCGCTTTTTCGTGACCTACGCAAAGCAGACGGCAAACTAACGACTGGGCCGATCCTGCGTGGCCTGGGTGGAAGATCGCCGGACCTATTGCGTTGTTAAGCAGCCGCAATATCCGCTTTGCCGCCAGTCGGCTGGTTTGCGTCGTGGGCCACTTGCTGGATGGTGGCGTCGAGCACCCTTCCGGCATCGAGGTAGAGCAATTGTGCCAGGCGGGCCACCACGCCCGTCCAGCCAGTCTGGTGGCTGGCGCCAATGCCGGCCCCGTTATCACCGTGAAAATACTCATAGTAGAGGATCAGATCGCGCCAGTATGGATCGTTTTGGAACTTGTTTGTTTTGCCGTAGACGGGACGAGTTCCATCGGAGCGCCGCAGGAAGATGCTGACCAGACGGCGACAGATCTCCTGAGCGACTTGGTACAAAGTCATCTGCTTGCCGGAACCGGTGGGACACTCGATCCTAAAGGTGTCGCCATAATACAGATAGAACTGAATCAGCGCGCGAATAATCAACAAGTTGATGGGAAACCACACGGGACCACGCCAGTTCGAGTTGCCGCCGAACATACCGGTCTGTGACTCGGCTGGCTGATACTGTACGAGGTACCTCGCTTCTCCTACGTCGAACTCGTACGGATGGTCCAGGTGCCAGCGTGAGAGAGAGCGAATACCGTATGGGCTGAAAAAGCGGCTTTCATCGAGCATCCGGGTGAGGATCCTCCGCAGCTTCTGTTCTCCGCAAACCGCCAGCAGGTGACGTCCTCCAAAGCCAGCCTTCTCGAAAGGGTGAATCTTGGCCACCAGGTCGGGATACTTGCGCAAGAACGCTGTGGCACGCTTCCCCAGACTGGGAAATGCGTCCAGAGCAGTCGGGGACACGATGACAGTTGCGCAAAGGGGAAGGAGACCAACCATCGAACGCACCTTGATCCGCATCGCTTGGCCGCCGGGAAGATGCAGGAGATCATAAAAGAAGCCGTCCTCTTCGTCCCAGAGCTCGTCTCGGTCTTCGCCAAGCGGGTCCATGGATCCCGCGATCCACATAAAGTGCTCGAGAAACTTGACGGCGAGGCCTTCATAGGATGGGTCCTGATGCGCCAATTCGAGAGCTATCTCGAACATTGCCTGGGAAAACAACGCCATCCAGGCGGTGCCGTCCGCCTGCTCCATGAATCCGCCGGTGGGTAAGGGTGCGCTGCGGTCAAAGACACCGATATTATCGAGTCCCAGGAAACCACCCTCGAAGATGTTGTGTCCCAGGGGGTCCTTGCGGTTGGCCCACCAAGAAAAGTTGAGCAGCAGCTTCTGAAATACTCCTTCCAGAAACTCCACATCGCCTGCGCCGCGGGCCTGCTTGTCCGCGTTGTAGGTAAACAACGCGGCAAAGGCATGCACGGGAGGATTGACATCGCCGAAGTTCCACTCGTAAGCGGGCAGCTGACCGTTGGGGTGGAGGTAGGTTTCCTTCAGCACCAATGAAAGCTGCTCCTTGCCAAAGTCTGGATCGACGGCATCTAACGCGATGGTGTGAAATGCCAGGTCCCAGGCCGCGTACCACGGATACTCCCATTTGTCTGGCATTGAGATCACGTCGTCGTTGAGCATGTGAAACCAGTTGAAATTGCGGACGTTCGGATTCCTTTTCCCCAGCAAAGGGGAGTGGCCGTGTTCCGTCAGCCACTGATCAAGATCAAAAAAGTAGTACTGCTTGCTCCATAGCATGCCAGCCAGGGCCTGTCGGATGACGTTCCTTTCATCTTCCGAGGTTCCTTGCGGCATAATGACTTCATAGAAACTGTCGGCTTCCTTTCTTCTTGTGGCAAAAATCTGGTCATAGCTCTTGCCGAAAAGGTCGCTCGCGGCCACACCGGGCAGAGTCCGGCCGGTCTCGACGAGACGCATCCGGAGAACGGATTGGCCTCTGGCCGGGATTGTGACTTCGCAGTGAGCAGCCGTTTTTGTGCCGCTGTGGTTCGGGTTCAGCACTCCCTCCTGCTGGTGAACAACGTACTGGTGGAAGGCGTCTTTCACGTAAGGAGTCGCGTTGGGCCGGCCAAAGACGCGTTGGTTGTTGGTTTCATTCTCGGTAAAGAGTAGCGGGAGTTCCTGATCAAAATAGATCCGGCGCAGACCCAGTTCCTGGTGTTCCGCCTCCACTGCGCTCAAGCCACTCGGCGCGCTCGCTGCTTTGAGAGAAGGGCGTGAGACACCCGGTTCCCAAGACCAGGTATTGCGGAACCACCATTGCGGCAGAATATGGAGAACCGCTGGCGCGGGTCCTCGATTCCAAACGGTAATCTGAATCAGAATATCCTCCGGGGAACTCTTGGCATATTCGACGAAAACGTCGAAGTAGCGGTTATCGTCGAAGATGCCGGTGTCAAGGAGTTCGTATTCGAGCTCGCTGCGGCTGCGTTCCCTGTTGGTCCTGACAATTTGTTCGTAGGGATAGGCCACCTGCGGGTACTTGTACAGGTATTTCATGTAAGAGTGGGTCGGGGTGGAGTCGATGTAGAAGTAATATTCCTTTACGTCCTCTCCGTGATTGCCTTCGCTATTGGTGAGACCGAAAAGGCGCTCTTTAAGAATGGAATCTCTGCCGTTCCACAGTCCGATGCAGAAACATAGGCGCTGCTTGTCGTCGGAAAAGCCGGCAAGACCATCCTCACCCCAACGATAGGCACGCGAACGGGCCTGGTCATGCGTGAAGTAGTCCCATGCGTTGCCATCCTGGCTGTAGTCTTCGCGGACGGTTCCCCATTGCCGTTCGCTGAGATAGGGACCCCACTTTTTCCAAGGGGCCACCCGATTGCGGGTCTCGTCCAGTCTGATACGCTCGGGGTCGAGAGGAATCGACATGAAGCCTCCTTTCAAAGCTGATGCACGGAATTCGAGATGTAGTGAGCGCTGCTTACTTATTTAGAGCAGAAGAACCGAGCATTGCGGCAGACCACATTTTTGCGGCAGCGCGGCTGTAACGGTCGGGGAGCCACCTGCCAAGAGTGTTTCCACGACCACTGGCGGTACTGGCCGGCTCCGTCAACGAGCTTATGTCCCAGACGATTGATGCGCAACTGCTAAAGTTGACAGGGAGATGTCGCCTATTTGACGGCGGCGGTCTCGGCGTCCTGGATGGTGTAATAAGTGGAGAAGAGCCGGTTGAGATGCGTTAGCTCGATGACCGCCCGTGCCTGGCTGTTGAACGCGGCGAACAAGATTCTCCGGTCCGATTTACGGGCGCCAATATGGGCGACGACGAGCGCGCTGAGTCCAGACGTATCGATAAACGGCACCCCAGTAAAATCGACAATCAAAACAGGCGAAGATTCGGAACGCAGGGCGTCTTGGAATTTGAAAACCGTGCCAATAGTGAGCGGACCCTTGAGCGAAAGAATTTTCTGGCCACGAGAGCCCTGAGAAACAACTATCTGCAGGTCCTCTGATGGCATGGGCTATCTGCCAGCCGCTCGTGCTTTCGGGGTTCGCTTACTTGGTTCTTGGTCAAATGCGCGAATGTCACTCAGTACGTAGACGCATTCTGAATGGCACCGCTTGCAGCGAGCCGCAAATGCGTGTGCCACATGCACCTCGCCGTGCTCAATTTGATCTTTTAGCTGTGTCACCTTTGCCGAAACGGGAATTGGCTTTCCACATCGTAGGCAAACAACTCCGTTGTATTGTTTTGATTCCGAAGTCACTTGAACCTCAGAGGGCGGGCTTCCTAAGAGGGCAAAATCATAGCATTAGCAACGACCATAAATCCAATTGCCGAGGGAAACAGTGGCATCGTAGCGAGGTTCGCATGTCCTAGAGGCACCAAACTCGCTCGACAGACGCAGCGCAGCACACTTAGGACTCATGTTCCCCTTATACGCAGGCTTGGGACGTGTCTAGGCGCTGACAAGCACTGCGGACCTACCACGAAGAATGCCACGTATCCCGTTGAACAACTGGGCCCCTCGCAAAGACGCGCATGGAGACAAGACCGAATAAAATGTCAGCAATGGGGATCATCGCGCAGGCGGCATCGTTTGTTGTCGGCTTCTGTGGTGGTGTGCTGTTAGTTGACTGGCTACAGCAGCGCTGGTGAGTTGTTAGATGTAATGGCGCTCCGCCGTGCTCACGCTGGAGCGGCGCACCAGCCCCTTCGCTGCAGAAGAATCCTTGGAGAGTGCGACCACTGCTGTTGCCACCCTCGCCTTTGCTTAGGGTCCCTGGCAGACGGCGCAAATTTGTTGTTTGGGAATAACGACACGGTTGGCGAGGTTAGGC
>Ga0187783_10004602_pt1 | contig 10199 bp, 10 predicted proteins | sample 1015_SJ02_MP02_2_FD_132471 | JGI IMG/M metagenome (GOLD analysis project Ga0187783, IMG submission 132471) | Tropical peat soil microbial communities from peatlands in Department of Meta, Colombia - 1015_SJ02_MP02_20_MG | ecosystem: Environmental > Terrestrial > Soil > Wetlands > Peat | place...
CGACGACCACGCATTGGTCACTGAAACGCTCGACCGCAGTCGGCTGCGTATGGTGCAGACACCGCAAGCCTTTGCCTTTGGCCTTATGATTGAAGCACATCGCCGCGCGGCGGCGGCCGGCCTCGACGCTTTCACCGACGACGCTGCACTCGCCGAGTGGGCTGGTCACCGCATCAGCGTCTTCGAAGGCGAGGCGACAAATATGAAACTCACGACCGAAGACGATTTCGTTCGTGTCGAAGCCTTGCGCTTGGTGGGGCTTGCCGATGTACGCGCCGGCAGCGGCTTTGATGTGCACGCCTTCACCGACGGCGATCACATTATGTTGGGCGGCGTGCGTATTCCGCATTCGTGCGGCGTTACCGGACATTCCGATGCCGATGTCGCGCTGCACGCACTTGTGGATGCGATCTTGGGAGCTCTCGCTGAAGGCGACATCGGCACGCATTTTCCGCCAAGCGATCCACAATGGCGGGGCGCCTCTTCCGACCGCTTTCTCGCCTTCGCTTGCGATCGTGTCCGCGCGCGCGGTGGCATGATCGCGCATCTCGACGCCACCGTCGTGTGCGAGGTGCCTCGGGTCGCGCCTTATCGCGACGCTATGCGCGACCGCATTGCCGCTATCGCGGCAATCCCGGTAACCCGCGTTGCCGTCAAGGCGACGACGAGTGAGAAGCTCGGTTTTACCGGCCGCGGCGACGGTATCGTCGCCATGGCAACGGCGACTGTACGGCTGCCGTGGAGCACGGCGTGAGTGCGATGGAGTTGCGGCAATCAGCCGGGCGCTTGCTCGAACGATGCCGCGCCCGGGGCTTGCGGATTGTCACGGCTGAATCGTGCACCGGAGGGCTTGTTGCGGCGACGTTGACCGCGATCGCCGGTTCCTCGGACGTTGTCGACAGCGGCTTTGTGACTTACTCCAACGCGGCGAAAGAGGCGATGCTCGGCGTACCAGCTGGAACGCTCAAGCGTCACGGCGCGGTCAGCACGCAAACCGCGGCCGCCATGGCGGCGGGCGCTCTTCGGCGTTCTCACGCAGATCTTTCGGTCGCCATCACCGGAATTGCCGGACCAGGAGGCGGCACCAATGCGAAACCCGTTGGCCTTGTCCATTTTGCCGCCGCAAGCCGCACTGGGCGACGCCTGAGCTGCAGCCGGCACTACGGCAAGATCGGACGCCAGCGCGTGCGCGAGCGCTCGGTGGCGCAGGCGCTGGCGCTCCTCGCGAGTCTGGCGCGGTAATCGGGAGCTAGGGTGCAACCGCTGCAGGATGCAAAACGATAGACACCGGACCGCGTGGCTGCACGAGTGGCAGTAGGACGGTCTTTAACGTTCATTTGGTGTCCGGAATTTCCGTCCTAAGCCGGCTGCGTGCCGTAGACCTGATCGGCACGCCGCTCAAAAGCGGCTGCGAAGCGGCGAAAGGCCGCGTCGAACATCGCTCCCATCAAGACACCGAGGGTCCGGCTCCTGAATTCATAGGCGATGAAAAATTCGACGTCGCAGACTTGATCCTCCACGGCATGAAATTTCCACCGATTCTGCAAGCGCCGAAACGGGCCTTCAAGATACTCGACCAGAATCAGCAAATTCGGCGGATCCAGTGTCACCCGACTGGTGAACGTCTCGCGGATCAGCTTATAGGCAACCGTCATGTCGGCGACGATGACCTCGCCCGCGCCTTCGCGCCGGCGTGAGCGCACGCTGAGCGACTGGCACAGCGGCACGAATTCAGGATAGTGCTCGACGTCGGCAACTAGATCAAACATGTCTCTGGCGGCGTGCTGAACCCGCGTCGTTGTGGAGATTTGCGGCACCGAATTAACGCGCTGCGCGCAATGCCCGTAGTCGCACAAAATCCTCTCCGGCGTGATGCGAGGAGCGCGTCAGCGGACTTGCGGATACCATAGAGAAGCCCTTGGCGTAAGCGATTGTCGCCAGCGCGCGGAACTCTTCCGGCGGCAGGAAGCGCACCACCGGATGATGCTTACGCGAGGGCTGCAGATACTGACCGATGGTGAGAAAATCGACATCGGCCGCGCGCAAATCGTCCATGACCTGCAACACTTCGCTCCGCTTCTCGCCCAGCCCCACCATAATTCCCGACTTGGTAAACAGCAGCGGATCGATCTCCTTCGCCCGTTGCAGCAGCCGGATCGAGGCAAAATAGCGCGCGCCAGGGCGCACGGTGAGGTATTTCGCGGGCACTGTCTCAAGATTGTGGTTGAAAACGTCGGGGCGCGCGGCGACGACGGTTTCCGCCGCGCCATCCTTGCGCAGGAAATCCGGCGTCAGCACTTCAATGGTTGTCCGCGGGCAACGCGCGCGAATCGCGCGGATCACCTTGGCAAAATGCGCGGCACCGCCGTCATCGAGATCGTCGCGATCGACCGAAGTGATGACGACGTGGGTAAGTCCGAGCTTGGCGGTCGCTTCGGCAACGTGCTCAGGCTCGGCCGCATCGAGCGCACCCGGTAATCCGGTCTTAACGTTGCAGAATGCGCACGCCCGCGTGCAGGTATCGCCCATGATCATGAACGTAACGTGCTTTTTCTCCCAGCACTCGCCGATGTTTGGGCAGCTGGCCTCCTCGCATACCGTGTGCAGATCGTTGGTGCGCACGCTGTCGCGCGTTTCGAGATAGCCGGGCGAGACCGGCGCCTTAACACGAATCCAGGCCGGCTTGCGCAGCGACGGTTGATCCGCCCTATGCGCCTTTTCCGGATGGCGGGGATGGGATGCGGCGCCGACCGTATCGATCAGGACCGTCATAGAAGCTCCAGTTGTCTCGGTCGTTACTTACGAGTCGGGACGCTGGTCCGCAAGGCAGACCAATACTTCAAATATTCAGCACCATGCCATAGGCGTCGCGCACCGCCTCGCCCATCATTTCGGACAGTGTCGGGTGCGGGAACACGGTGCGCATGAGTTCTTCTTCCGTGGTCTCAAGGTTCATGGCGATCACGTAGCCCTGGATAAGCTCGGTTACCTCGGCCCCGACCATATGTGCGCCAAGAAGCTGCCCGGTTTTTTTGTCGAAGATCACCTTGACCAAACCCTGGTCTTCGCCGAGCGCGATCGCCTTGCCGTTGCCGATAAACGGGAAACGGCCGACGCGGATGTCGAGTTTTCTCTCCCTGGCCGACTGCTCGGTGAGCCCGACCGAAGCTATTTGAGGCGAGCAGTAGGTGCAGCCCGGAATGAGCTTTTTGTCCATCGGATGCGGGTTGAGCCCCTTGATCGCTTCGACACAGATAATGCCTTCGTGCTCGGCCTTGTGCGCAAGAAGCGGCGGGCCGGCAACGTCGCCAATCGCGTAGATCCCGGGCACGTTGGTCTTGCAGACGCCGTCGGTGACGATGAAACCACGGTCGGTTTTTACGCCGAGCTTCTCCAGGCCAAGACTCTCGACATTGCCGATAACGCCAACTGCGGAAATGACGCGGTCGACGGTAAGCGCTTGGGTCCCACCCTTGCCGTCGTCGACGGTCGCTGTGACGTTGTCGCCTTTTTTGTCGATCTTGATCACCTTGGCACCAGTGAAGATTTTGATGCCTTGCTTTTCGAAACTCCTGCGCGCGAAGGCCGCAATCTCGGCATCCTCCGCCGGTAGAATCTGCGGCAGAATTTCCACCACGGTCACTTCGGCACCCAGCGTGCGATAGAACGAGGCGAATTCGATGCCGATGGCGCCCGAGCCGATGACAAGCAACGACCTGGGCATGCGGTCCGGCACCATCGCCTCAAAATAGGTCCAGATGAGTTTCTTGTCTGGCTCAATGCCGGGGAGAATGCGCGGCCGCGCCCCGGTCGCAATAATGATGTTCTTGGACTGGTAGACGCCAGGGCCGAGTGCACCCTTCGGCGCCTCACTCTTGCTGGCCTTGACCGTGATTTTGTTGGGCGCATCGATCGTTGCCTCGCCCCAGATCACCGAGACCTTATTCTTTTTCATCAAAAAGCCGACACTGTCATTGAGCCGCTTCGACACGGCGCGAGACCGCTTTACCACCGCGGTTGGATCGTATGTGACCTCACCGGCGGACAGCCCGTAATCCTTGGAGTGCTGCAGATAGTGAAAAATCTCGGCAGAGCGCAGGAGCGCCTTGGTCGGAATGCAGCCCCAGTTAAGGCAAATGCCGCCTAGATAATCGCGCTCGACAATCGCAGTCTTGAATCCGAGCTGCGCCGCTCGGATGGCGCACACGTAACCGCCTGGACCCGAGCCGAAAATGATCACGTCGAAGTTAGTGTCAGCCATTCAACCCTCACTCAAGCCTTTATATGGGGGGTGGCCGTCGCTTTATAGCAACCCTGTCAATCAGGAATGGGGTGAAAAACGCCATCCGAGCCGAGGCGCTCGAGTATCCCCGAGCGGATGCCGAAAAAGCAGCCATGGAGCGTCAGCCATCCGACGTCGATCTCGTTTTTGATCCACGGAAACGTCATCAGGTTGATCAGGGAGAGACGGACGGACTCATGCTCGCAGAAATCGTGGCGTTGTTCCGCCGGAACTTGCATAGCCTTTTGCCGCGCCGGTTCGGCAAGCCGCACCCAGGAGGCGACGAAGTCGGACAGCTCCGCCTGCGTGCCGTCCAGCAGCGCCTTGATGCCACCGCACATCGCGTGACCCATGACCACGATGTCGCGCACCTTGAGCGCGCGCACAGCGAACTCGATGGCGGCGCTGGTGCCGTGTTGCTTCGCGTCGGGTCTGTAAGGTGGGACCAGATTGGCGACGTTGCGGATGACGAAGAGTTCGCCTGCCGCAGCGTTGAATACCATTTGCGGGTCGGTGCGGCTGTCAGAGCAGGCAATCACGAGCGCCCGCGGATTCTGACCGTGCTGACTTAATTGCTCAAAGCGCGCGCGCTCGCTGCGCCACGTGCCGGCGCGGAAACGGCGATAGCCGGCGATCAGATTGTCCATGGATTTCCGGTTGAATGGTCGTTGGCGGGAACGTTCTTTAGCAGGTTGAACACGACTTGCCTCGGGCCGCGAGCGAGGAATTGGGGAACATCATGAACGATTAACGACCTGCATCGTGGCCATAGCGGCGCTTGTGACCGCACACGCCACCGTTGCCGCAACGGCGGAACTTCGCGGTTAGGACGTGTTCGAGCAACTCGTTCCGCAATTCGAGCACGAGAGCGGGCAGGAAGTCGCCATGACTTGCAACTCGGCCGCCCTCCTGCTCCGCAGCGCGGCATACGAGATGACGGATGCGGCGATCCTGACCCGCTCCGGCATCGATTCGCTTATCCGCGGAGGGAAGATCGTGCCATGTACAAAACCGGCGTCGAGGTGATCGGTACCCTTCCGGGCGAACTAAAGAAACTCTCCGAATTCGCCGCCGACATCAGCGCCGACAGTAAGGGCACCGAGGCGGCGAAAGCGCTGTTGAATTTGCTGTATTCTCCCAAGGGAGTACCGGCGTTCCTGATGAGCGACCCAAATTGATCGTCACACTAGCATCATCACCGGGCTTTCGATCAGCGCCTTAAAGGCGCCGATGAGTTCGGCGCCGAGTGCGCCGTCGACAGCACGATGATCGCACGACATGGTGGCGCTCATGATGTGCGCGGCTTCGATCTTGCCGCCGAGCACGACGGCACGCTCCTCGCCCGTCCCGACCGCAAGAATGGTCGATTGCGGCGGGTTGATCACCGCAGTAAAATCCTTGATGCCGTACATGCCGAGGTTCGAGACCGAGGACGAACCGCCCTGGTATTCGTTGGGCTTGAGCTTGCGTGCGCGCGCGCGCGCCGCGAGCTCTTTCATCTCATTCGATATCGCCGACAGCGATTTCGTCTCGGCGTTGCGCACGATCGGGGTGATGAGGCCGGCAGGCAGCGCGACTGCGACGCCGACGTCGGAATGTTTGTGCCTTAGCATGCCAGATTCCGTCCAGCTCACATTCGCTCGCGGCACGCGTTGCAGCGCCAGCGCCAAGGCCTTGATAACGAAGTCGTTGACCGAAAGTTTATAGGCGGGTTTGCCGTCTTTTTCCCTGGGCGCCGCGGCATTGATCTCTTCACGCGCCGCTAAAAGCTTGCCGATATTGCAATCGACGGTGAGGTAGTAGTGTGGGATCGATTGCATCGAGGCGGTGAGCCGTTGCGCGATGGTGCGGCGCATGCCGTCGTGCGGGACGAAGTCGTAGCTGCCCTCCTCGTAGAGCGAGCGGACCTGCTGATCCGACATCGCCGGCCCAATTGTCGGTGCCGCCGGGCCTGCAACTGCCGCGGCGGGCGCGCGCAGTCCTTTACCCTCCTTCGCCGCAGCCACATCGCGAGCGATGACACGGCCGTGCGGCCCGGAGCCGGCAATGCGACCAAGCTCGATGCCGGCTTCCTCCGCGAGGCGCCGCGCCAACGGCGAGGAAAAGATACGGCCAGCAACACCATTCGTTCGAGCCCCCTCACCCGACGTCCGCGGCGGCGACCTCTCCCCACTGGGGAGAGGAGGAGGCGCTAGGGAAGCCGGCGCTTCTGTCTGCGGCGTTGGCACGGGGGCCGCGGCTCGTCGAGCAGCTCCCTCTGCACGTTGGGGAGAGGGAGGAGCGGCGCTTGGAGCTTTCGCTGCCAGCGGCGGAGGGCTCTTTCCGGCCGCCGCGGCAGCGGTTTTTACGTCCTCTCCCTCCTGCGCCATCACGGCGATGAGTTGATTGACCGGCACGTCTTCGGTGCCTTCCGGCACTACGATTTTCGCCATGACGCCGTCATCGACGGCTTCGTACTCCATTGTAGCTTTGTCGGTTTCGATCTCGGCGATTACATCGCCGGTCTTGATCGGGTCGCCCTCCTTCTTGAGCCACTTGGCGAGGTTGCCCTTTTCCATCGTGGGCGACAAAGCCGGCATGAGAATGTTGATGGGCATGGAATGCGATTTTCAGCGCGTTGCGGAGCTCACCGGTAGCAGACGGCCTTCGTCGCTTCGATCAATTCGGCGACAGACGGCAACGCGAGCTTTTCCAGATTCGCGGCGTAAGGCATGGGCACGTCCTTTCCGGTGACACGTGCGACCGGCGCATCAAGATAGTCGAATGCCTCCTCCATCGTCCGCGCTGCAATTTCCGCGCCGACCCCCGATTGCTTCCAGCCCTCTTCGACAGTGACGAGCCGGCCCGTTTTCTTCACCGACTCGAGGATCGTCCCGGAATCCATCGGCTTGAGCGTGCGCAGATCGATGACCTCGACCGCGATGTTTTCTTTGGCGAGTTCATCAGCCGCCTTGAGCGCGTAGGTCATGCCCATTGACCAAGCCACAATGGTCACGTCGGTACCTTGCCGGACGACGCGGGCGCGGCCGATCGGCAGGACATAGTCGTCAAGCTTCGGCACGGGCGAGGAGACGCCGTAGAGGATCTCATTTTCGAGAAAGATGATCGGGTTGGGATCGCGGATCGCGGCCTTGAGCAGCCCCTTGGCGTCGGCCGCATTCGACGGCGCAATGACCTTCAACCCGGGAACGTGCGAGTACCACGACGAATAATCCTGGCTGTGCTGCGCACCGACACGCGCCGCCGGGCCGTTGGGGCCACGAAAAACAATGGAAACGTCGACCTGCCCGCCTGACATGTAGCGCGTCTTCGCGGCCGAATTGATGACGTGATCGATCGCCTGCATGGCGAAGTTGAAGGTCATGAACTCGACAATGGGCTTGAGACCCGCCAACGCGGCGCCAACGCCAAGCCCCGTGAAGCCGTATTCGGTGATCGGCGCGTCGATGACGCGCCGCGCGCCGAATTCCTGCAGGAGCCCCTGCGTCACCTTGTAGGCGCCCTGATACTCGGCAACCTCCTCGCCAATGACGAACACGTTGGCGTCGCGGCGCATCTCTTCAGCCATGGCGTCTCGCAACGCTTCGCGCATCGTCATGGTTACCATCTCAGTGCCCGCCGGCATTTCAGGCTCCGCAGTAGCGGCCGCCGGCGCGACAGCCGAAGCCTTCACCGGCGTCGTAACCGCTGCTTGCTCAGCCGCCTTCGCCTCAGCTGCCGGTTGCTTGGCGGGGAGCAGAACCAAATCCGCAGTTTCCGACTTGCCGTGCGTAAGGTCGTTCGGATCCTCGCCATCGCCGAGGATCATGGCGATCGGAGTATTTACCGCAACATCGTTGGTACCTTCCGGCACCAGAATGCGGCCGATGGTGCCATCGTCGATGGCCTCGACTTCCATAGTCGCCTTGTCGGTCTCGATTTCGGCGATGACGTCGCCGGTCTTGACCGCATCACCTTCCTTCTTGAGCCATTTGGCGATGTTGCCCTTCTCCATGGTCGGAGAGAGCGCGGGCATGAGAACCTGAATCGGCATGGCGGGCTTGCTCGATCGAAGCGGGTAAAATTACAAGCGCCGAGGAGGTACGACGATCACGCTCACCGATACACGTCCGTGTAAAGTTCCGCGGCATCGGGTTCAGGATCGCTGGTGGCAAATTCGGATGCCTCGTTGATGACGGCGCGCACGGATGAATCGATCTTCTTGAGATCATCCTCACTCGCCCATTTTTTGGCGACAAGACGCGCACGTACTTGCTCGATCGGATCGTGTTCGGTGCGAACTCTATCCACTTCTTCTTTGCTACGATACTTGGCCGGGTCGGACATCGAATGGCCACGATATCGATAGGTCATCATCTCGAGAATGATCGGGCCCTTGCCGGCGCGGCACCAGGCGATGGCCTCTTCACTTGCCGCCTTCACCGCACGCACATCCATGCCGTCAACTTGGCTACCCGGGATGTTGAAGGAGACACCACGCTTGGAGAAATCACTCTGCGCAGACGACCGTGAAACCGAGGTTCCCATCGCATAGCGGTTGTTCTCAATGACGTAGACAACAGGGAGCATCCACAGCTCCGCCATGTTGAAGCTCTCGTAAACTTGGCCTTGGTTCGCCGCGCCATCGCCGAAGAAGGTGAGGCAGACGTTGTTATCGCCGCGATATTTATTAGCGAAGGCGAGACCGGTACCGAGCGGCGCCGGGGCGCCGACGATGCCGTGGCCGCCGTAAAAGTTCTTTTCGCGGGAAAACATGTGCATCGAGCCACCCTTACCCTTGGAGTAGCCGCTGCGCCGCCCGGTGAGTTCCGCCATCACGCCCTTCGGTGCCATGCCACAGGCAAGCATGTGGCCGTGATCGCGGTAGCCGGTGATCATCTGGTCGCCGTCGCGTTTCGCCATCACCATGCCGACGACAACCGCTTCCTGCCCGATGTAAAGGTGACAGAAACCGCCGATCAGGCCCATGCCGTACATCTGGCCAGCCTTCTCCTCGAAACGCCGGATCAGCAGCATTTGCTGCAGCGCGTGTAGTTCCTGTTCCTTGGTGAACTCGGCAATCGGGCCGGAATGTATCGCTGCCGCACCGGAAGGACGTTCGTCGGCGATTTGATCCACTGGCTTGGTTTTGGCAACGGCCATCAGGGTCCTCGCATTACCCGGCGTGATGCCATAGTCGAAATCAGCCCATGGCGGAAGTCAACGCTCGACCGGAGGTGGATTGCTACGTCGGGCCGAGCGCTTGCCAAAAATTTACTTCAGGAATCTTCGCGGCGAGTTCAAGGCCCGCCATTGGCCGAATGCGGCGGCGCGTCGAGCATCAACGTCAGGTCGTTGGGATGCACGTAATCGAGCAATGCCCGAGCGCGCTCGTCGAGCATGTCCGGATCAAGTCCGCTTGACTTGAGCAAGGCAATCCGCCGCTCCCACTGCGCGCGTTCAACCTCGAGCTGGCCCAGATCGCTGGACAGCGCCGCAATCTGCCGGTCGATATCCTGCTTGGCCTTGAGGCCATGATCCCCGTTGAATGCATTGATGCCGAAATAGCCGATGAGCAACGCGGCCATGGCGTAAAGGCCGAGTGCGGTCTGGATCGATCGCAATCGCTTGCGGGTGACCATCGCCGCACCATGCCAAGGGACGGCTTAAGGCGGCATTAATGGTGGGAGGGCCGGCGAATTAGGGAAGCCGGTTACGGAACTCGTTGAGCACAAAGTTGCCGAAGCGCTTGCTGCGGTTACGGAAGAAGCGCAGCACCCCTGCATCGACGAAGTAGGTTAGCAGGATGCTGTCCCGGGTGCTGACCTCGGGACCGATGCGGTCGGCGGAATGCCAAGTGTCAGTTCCCACGGCAAAGGCGTAACCGGTGTTCGGGGCGAACGTCATTTGCTTGTTCTTCTTCAGCAAGCCGTCGGGA
>Ga0187783_10004603_pt1 | contig 10197 bp, 9 predicted proteins | sample 1015_SJ02_MP02_2_FD_132471 | JGI IMG/M metagenome (GOLD analysis project Ga0187783, IMG submission 132471) | Tropical peat soil microbial communities from peatlands in Department of Meta, Colombia - 1015_SJ02_MP02_20_MG | ecosystem: Environmental > Terrestrial > Soil > Wetlands > Peat | place...
GTCGCCCAGCATCTCGGTGAGTCGACGGTGCGCGCGGTGGCAATGGATACCAGCGAAGGCCTGGTGCGCGGCCAGGAGGTGAATGATACCGGCCAGCCGATCTCGGTGCCGGTCGGCGACGGCACGCTCGGCCGGATCATGAACGTGGTCGGCGATCCGGTCGACGAGGCCGGAAACATTCCGCATCAGGAGACGCGCGCGATCCATCAAGAGGCGCCGGCGTATACCGACCAATCGACCGAAGCGGCAATCCTCGTCACTGGCATCAAGGTCGTCGATCTGCTCGCGCCCTACGCCAAGGGCGGCAAGATCGGCCTGTTCGGCGGCGCCGGCGTCGGCAAGACTGTGATCATCATGGAATTGATCAATAACATCGCCAAGGCGCACGGCGGCTATTCGGTGTTCGCCGGCGTCGGCGAGCGCACACGCGAGGGCAACGATCTCTACCACGAGATGATCGAATCCGGCGTCAACAAGGATCCGCATAAGGGCGCGGTCGCGGGCTCGAAATGCGCGCTGGTCTACGGCCAGATGAACGAGCCGCCCGGGGCGCGCGCCCGCGTCGGGCTGACCGGCTTGACCGTCGCAGAGTATTTCCGCGACAAGGGCCAGGACGTGCTGTTCTTCGTCGACAATATTTTCCGCTTCACGCAGGCCGGTTCGGAAGTGTCGGCGCTTCTCGGCCGCATTCCCTCGGCGGTTGGCTATCAGCCGACGCTTGCGACCGACATGGGCGCGCTGCAGGAGCGCATCACTACGACGACGAAGGGCTCAGTAACGTCGGTGCAGGCGATTTACGTGCCGGCCGACGATCTGACCGATCCGGCACCCGCCACCTCGTTCGCGCATCTCGACGCCACTACGGTGTTGTCACGCTCGATTGCCGAGAAGGGCATTTATCCGGCGGTGGATCCGCTCGACTCGACCTCGCGCATGCTCGATCCGCGCGTCGTCGGCGATGAGCATTATCAGGTGGCGCGACGCGTGCAGCAGATTCTGCAACGCTACAAGGCGCTGCAAGATATCATCGCCATTCTCGGCATGGACGAGCTGTCCGAAGAGGACAAGCTCACGGTGGCGCGGGCGCGCAAGATCGAGCGCTTCCTGTCGCAGCCGTTCCACGTCGCCGAAGTGTTTACCGGTTCGCCCGGCGTCTTCGTCGATCTCGCCGACACCATCCGCGGCTTCAAGGGATTGTGCGAGGGCAAATACGACAACCTGCCCGAGGCGGCCTTCTACATGGTCGGTACGATCGATCAGGCGGTCGAGAAGGGCAAGAAACTCGCCGAGGCGGCATGAGCCATGGCGCTTCATTTCGAATTCGTCTCACCAGAAAGCGTGCTGTTCTCCGGCGACGTCGATCAAGTCGATTTGCCGGGCGCCGAGGGCGATATGGGGATTTTGCCCGCGCATGCGCCGATGGTGACGGCGCTGCGGCCTGGCATCGTGACGATCTACCGGGGTGGCGCGAAAGAGCCCGTCGTCGTCACCGGTGGCTTCGCCGAGGTTGGTCCCGCCGGGTTGATTGTGCTCGCCGATCGTGCGGTGGCGCGGAAGAACTTCGACCTAGCGACGCTAAGCAAAGAGATCAAAGAAGCCGAGGAAGACGTCGCCGATGTCAAGGACGAGGCGCAGCGCGACAAGCTCTCCCGTCATCTGGCGCAACTAAATGCGTTGCGGGACGCGTTGGCGGCCGCGCCGGCGCACTGATCGCCCAGCCCAAAATCTCGATCAGCAGAACCCAAAGTGTGATCGCACTGACGACATCCGCAACCAATATGCCCGGCGCTTGATGGCGATCGACCTGAACTGCGAAATCGCCGCGTTGACTAACACGATGAGTTCCAAAACTAGGATTTCGCCGCCCAGGAGCCAGGGGCCCCTGAGGGGAATGAAAGCCAAACTGGAAAATCAAACAGCGCACCGAAGAGCAGGATCAATGCCGCGGCCCGGCAGATGACCAATGGCGAGTACGTGCTGCACATTGATTGAAATGGGATGGTGAGACCGGCGAGCGCTGCGGTGGCGCCGACTTGGAGCGATGAAACGTCAGGCTCTCAAGCCGGCTTATTCAATCTCCGCCGCGGAATGAGGTTCAGACGAATTTCCGGAATTCCGCGACCACACGCTCATAGACTTCGCGCTTGAACGGCACGACGAGGCCCGGAAGATTTTGTAGCGGCTCCCAGCGCCACTCGGTGAATTCCGGCTCCAGTCCGCCGGCGGGGTGCGCGATATCGATCTCACTGTCGTCGCCGGTGAAGCGTAGCGCAAACCATTTCTGCGTCTGGCCGCGATACCTGCCGTTCCACGCCTGCCCAACGATCTCGGCCGGAATGTCGTAGGTAAGCCAATCGACGATCTCGCCGAGCCGCTCGATCGCGCCGATATTGGTTTCCTCGCGCAGCTCGCGTACGGCGGCCGGCCACGGGTCTTCGCCGCGATCGATGCCGCCCTGCGGCATCTGCCAGACGTGAGTGGCATCGAGGTGCTCCGGGCCGCCGATGCGACGGCCGATGAAGGCCAGGCCGGCGCGATTCAGCACCATCATTCCGACGCAGGGGCGATAGGGAAGGTCGGGCATTAGGGTCAGTGATCGGGAATCAGCGGCGTGACGTTACACATAACCCCATCCCTGATTGCTGAAATGTTGACGCCCGGCGACCGCCGCGCCCGCGCGCGCAACCTCGAGGCGGCCGAGCGCGCGATCGATCTCGACCGGCTTGCGGCGTCGCCGGCTTGCCGGCTGCTGCAAAGAGGCGCGCCTCAGGTCGTCGGTCATCGATTCGGCACGGTTCCTCGGGCCGCTCGTCAGCAAGGATGCCATGGCGAATCAGGCCCACGAGTCTATCACCCACCGAATTAAAAAAATGCGGGGCGGTTCATCGCCGCCCCGCATCGGATCGAAATGAAACCGCTTAGTTCGGAACGGCGGCCTTTGCATTGGGCGGGAAGGCGGCGTCGGTCGTCGCTCCGCGCAGGAGGTCGATCGCCATCTTCAGCGCCTTGTCGTCCTTTTCCTCGGGCGGCACATAGGACTGCGAACCCGATTCCTCGGCACCTTCGGCCTTGAGGTGCCCGCGCAGCGACGCCTCGCCCTTGGTGTCGGTCCGCGTCTTGAGGTCATCAGGCACGTCCTGCAGCACCTCGATATCGGGCGAGATGCCCTTGGCCTGGATCGAGCGGCCGGACGGCGTGAAATAGCGCGCTGTGGTCAGCCGCAGCGCGCCGTTGCCCGCACCGAGCGGTATGATGGTCTGCACCGAGCCCTTGCCGAACGAACGCGTGCCGACCAGCGTCGCGCGCTTGTGGTCCTGCAGCGCGCCGGCGACGATTTCGGAAGCCGACGCGGAGCCGCCGTTGATCAGCACAATGAGCGCCTTGCCCTTGGTCAGATCGCCGGGACGGGCGTTGAAGCGCTGCGTCTCTTCGGCGTTGCGGCCGCGGGTGGAGACGATCTCGCCCTTCTCCAGGAATGTATCGGACACCGAAATGGCCTGGTCGAGCAATCCGCCTGGATTGTTGCGCAGATCAATCACATAGCCCTTGACCTTGTCGGTGCCGAGCTGCGTGCCCAGATCGGCGATCGCCTTCTTGAGGCCGTCGGTGGTCTGCTCATTGAACTGAGTGATGCGGATGTAGCCGATGTCATCGCCTTCGGGATGCGAACGTACCGACTTCACGCGGATGACGTCGCGCACGATCGTCACCTCGATCGACTTATCCTGTCCCTTGCGCATGATACGCAGCTTGATCTTGGTGTTGACAGGACCGCGCATCTTCTCGACCGCCTGATTGAGCGTGAGGCCTTGCACCGCCTCATCGTCGAGATGGGTAATGATGTCGTTGGCCATGATGCCGGCCTTGGCGGCGGGCGTTTCGTCGATCGGGGCCACGACCTTCACTAGGCCGTCCTCCATAGTGACCTCGATGCCGAGACCGCCGAATTCGCCGCGCGTCTGCACTTGCATGTCGCGGAAGCTCTTCGGGTCCATGTAGCTCGAATGCGGGTCGAGCCCAGCGAGCATGCCGTTGATTGCCGATTCGACCAGCTTGGAGTCGTCGGGTCTTTCCACGTAGTCGGCGCGCACGCGCTCGAATACGTCGCCGAACAGATTAAGCTGCCGGTAAGTGTCCGACCCCGCCGCCGCTTTGGCGCTGGCGCCGACGAACCCGGTGTGCGGTTGCGTTACGAGCAACGTCAATCCGGCGCCTGCGATCGCCCCGAGGAACATGAGGGAAGTTTTGCGCATCATCCGCGAACCTTTTCGCCTTCGTTTGCCGCCCACCACGGGCTGGGATCGATGGGAGCGCCGTCCTTACGGAACTCCACGTAAAGTACAGGCTGCTTGGCTTTGTTCGCCCCGGAAGCGGACACCTGCGATCCGCTGCCCATCACCGCTACGGGTTCAGCCGTCAATACGAACTGGCCGAGATCGACGGAGATTCGCTCCATCCCCGCTAACAACACATGATACCCGCCGCCAGCATTGAGGATCAAGAGTTGGCCATAGCTGCGAAACGCGCCGGCGTAAACCACCCAACCGTCGCAGGGTGAAGTAATCTGCGCGCCCGCATGGGCGGCGATGGAAAGGCCCTTCTGGGTTCCGCCAAGGCTGTCGGAAGTGCCGAATTCGCGGATTTTGACGCCGTTGACGGGGAGCCGCAGACGCCCGCGCATGGACGCGAACGCAACCGCGGGCGCGAGTCGGCCGGGATCGTTAAGGGCGGCGATGTCGGGCCGGCCTTCCTCGGCGGCGCGGGCGGCGACGTGCGCGGCTCTGGTCGCGCTGTCGAGACTGGCTTCCAGTTTGCCGATGAGGTCCTTGAGGCTGTCGACCTGGCGCGCCAGATCGGCGGCACGCGTCCGCTCAGCGTCAAGCGCCTGCTCGTCAGCGGTCTGACTCTTCTGCCGCTCGTCAATGAGCATGTTCATACGCAGTTGCTCGCGCGCGAGCGTATCGAGATCGTGAGCGAGACGGTCGTGTTCACCGACAATGTCCTTGCGCGCGCGCAGAAGATCGGCAAGATCGCCGGCCAGCGCGTCCGCCTCTGCACGCATTTCCGGGAGCACGGCGCCCAGCATGATTGCCGTGCGCACCGCCTGCAGCGCGTCCTCCGGCTGGATCAGCAGAGCCGGCGGTGGCTGGTGCCCGACCCGCTGCAAAGTGGCAAGGATTTCGACGATTGCCGCACGCCGGTCGTCGAGCGATTTCTGGAACAGGTGTTGCTTCTCGTCGAGTGGGGCGAGCCGCGCTCGGGTCGCCTCGACGCTTGCTTCGACGTCGCGCACCCGTGCTGCGGTGTCGATGAGCTGCTGGTTGAGCGCGCGGCGGTCGTTGCCCAGCGCCTCGATCTCGCGCCTGAGCTTGGCCTGATTATCCGCGGCCTGGCGCTGCGCCGCGCGTGCGGCTTCGAGCTCTTGGTCGTGCTGCTTAAGCGCGGCGGCGTCCGATTGCGTCGTCGTTGGCGCCGGGGCGAGGGGCGCCAGCGGAACTTGAACCGTAGACGGCCAAGAAGGACCTGCAGCCGGCTGCTGCGAATTTTGCGCGAGCGCGTCGAGGGTTCCGAACGGCAGCGCGAGCGCCAACGCCGAGCCGAGTAAAAGGCCCGGATCGGTCCGGCTCGACGGGCGGAAAATCATCTGTTGCAAGGTAGACGCAAGCCTCAGGAAGGCAAGATTAAGCTCTGAGCAGCCACCAGCTCCAACGATACGACCGGATTAGGACGCGCCTTTGCTTCTTTCGTCACATATCGGTGAGGCAACATTAAGAAGGGTTAAGGCGGCGGTCAGGCGCGGTGGTAGGGGTGACCGGCCAGGATGGTGCCGGCGCGGTAAAGCTGTTCGAGCAGCATGATCCGAGCGAGCTGATGGGGCCACGTGGCTGCGCCGAACGCTAGGCGCAGTTGCGCGCGCCCGGAGAGACTCGGCGCGAGGCCATCGGCGCCGCCGATGACGAAGCAGACCGCGGGCCGATCCTGTGCGCGCCACTCCCGCAGACGCGCTGCAACGGCGGCGCTGTCGAGATTGTCGCCGCGCTCGTCGAGAACGACGGCGATCGCGCCCTGGGGGATCACATTGGCGATGGCGATCGATTCTTCGACCTTGCGCCTTTCGGCGGCCGCGGCGCGGCTTTCGCGGATTTCGATGACCTCGACGTCGCGTATACCGAACGGCCGACCGGACGCCGCCGCGCGCTTTCGGTACAGTTCGGCGAGTTCACGCTCCGGGCCTTGTTTCAGGCGGCCGATGGCGGCGACAAGCAGGCGCATTACCGTCACCCTGAGGTGCGCGCCGCAGGCGCGCCTCAGGGGGCGACGACCCGGACGTATCGGCCGCTCATCCTTAGAGGCTTGTTTTGCTAGCGCCTCAGGATGACGGCAAAAAAGCCTAGCTCGCGCGTCGTGTCGGCCGGATCGCCAACCACATCTTCTCGATATTGTAGAAGGCTCTCACTTCCGGCCGGAACACGTGGACGATGATGTCGCCGGCGTCGATTAGCACCCAGTCGCAATGAGGCATGCCTACTACGCGGGCAGCAACGCCGACTTCCTGCAGGTCCTCGACGATCCTGTCGGCAATCGAGCCGACGTGACGATGCGACCGGCCAGACGACACGACCATGTAGTCGCCGATCGAAGATTTGTCACGCAGATCGATGGTGATGGTGTCCTCGGCCTTCATGTCGTCGAGGCGGGCGAGGACCAGACGGACGATCTCCTCGGCGTCAACACGCACTCTGGAGACCGGTTCGGGCACGCGACTTTCGGCCCGAGAGATTGCAGGTGTGGACAGGGTCCCTTTCCTTTCGCTCCTCGCTACGGCCATCGCGCCGCGGCTGTCATTAAGATAGGCACGCGCGGTTAATAGATTCAACCGCTTTGCAAGGCTCGTGCCGCCCGCAGCGCCGTCGACGACAGGGGCGACTTGAGCCCATGCAGGTAGACCCAGGCCGGTGGCCGTCGTTCCGGCAGAGTCTTTGCCGCCGATTCGGCGATGCGAGCACTCGCCATCGCCTGGCCGGCGGCGCCCGCGATCGAGTAGAGGCTCGGTCCAAGCCGGTCGACGACCGCGATCGGCACAAGGACTGCGATATCTCGCCAGCGCTGCCAGCGATGAAAGCTGCGCAGATTGTCGGCACCCATGATCCAGACGAAGTGCGCGCGCGGACAGCTGCGGACAAGATACCTCACGGTCTCATAGGTGTAGCGGGTGCCAAGCTGCGCCTCGATATCGGTGACATCGATGCGCGGATGGCGCGCCAGCGCGCGGGCGGCAGTCACACGCTGTTTGAGTGGCGCCAAACCGCGCGTGTCCTTGAGAGGGTTGCCGGGGGTGACGAGCCACCACACACGGTCGAGCCCTAGCCGCTTCATGGCCAGCAAGCAGGCGGCACGGTGCGCCGCATGGACCGGATCAAAGGTGCCGCCAAACAACCCGATGCGCATGCCGGGCGCATGGGGCGGCAACACGATGCGGGCGCCAATTTCCCTCCCTCGTTTCGCCGAGGATGCAAAGGCAGGAGTGGCCGCGCGCGGAGGAGGAAACTCGCGGTTCATGTCCGTCGGAAAAGAACCCTCCCATCCGTCAGTCCGCGACCTCCGTCGGTGGAGGCGGCAAACTACGGCCGCGTCTGTCCGTTGCCGTGGACGCGGTACTTGAAGCTTGTGAGCTGCTCGACACCGACCGGACCGCGCGCGTGCAGCCTGCCGGTGGCGATGCCGATTTCCGCGCCAAAACCGAACTCGCCGCCGTCGGCAAATTGCGTCGAGGCGTTATGCAACACGATGGCTGAATCAATCTCGCGCAGAAATTTCGCCGCCGCCTTCTTATCTTCGGTGACGATCGCATCGGTGTGATGCGAACCATAACGCTCGACATGGGCGATAGCCGCGTCAACGCCATCGACCACGCCGGCCGTGATGATGGCGTCGTAATATTCGGTGCTCCAATCAGCTTCGCTGGCAGGCTTGACCCGGCCGTCAACCGCTTGCACGTCGGCATCGCCGCGGACTTCGCAGCCGGCGTCGAGCAGCGTGACGACGAGCGGTTTGAGTAGTTTCGCCGCGCCGGCACGATCGACGAGCAGCGTTTCGGCTGCCCCGCACACGCCAGTGCGGCGCATCTTGGCGTTGAGCACGATCGCTTTTGCCATGGCGAGCTTGGCCTTGCCGTCGACGTAGACGTGACAGACGCCTTCGAGATGGGCGAATACCGGCACACGCGCCTCCGCCTGCACGCGCGCCACCAGGTCCTTGCCGCCCCGCGGCACAATAACATCGATGGCGCCGTCGAGGCCGCCGAGCATCAGGCCAACGGCGGCGCGTGCGCGCGTCGGCACCAGCGTGATCGCGGCGACCGGCAGCTTCGCCGCGATGAGGCCTTCGACCAGTGCGGCATGAATGGCTCGTGTCGAGCGGAAGCTTTCTGAGCCGCCGCGCAGGATCACGGCATTGCCAGACTTAAGCGCAAGCGCGCCCGCATCTGACGTCACGTTCGGCCGGCTTTCGTAGATGACGCCGACCACGCCGAGCGGCACGCGCACGCGCTCGATGCGCATGCCGTTCGGCCGCCGCCATGATGCCAGCACGGAGCCGACCGGATCTTTGAGCTTGCGAATCGCCTCGATCCCTTTGGCCATCGCTTCGATCCGCGAGGCATCGAGCGTCAAGCGGTCGAGGAAGGCGGGGTTCGCGCCGGCGGATTTTGCTTCCGCCACATCCTCCGCATTGGCGGCGAGGATCGCGGCTCGCATTCGGCGAATCGCCTTGGCCATGGCGGCTAGCGCCGCACCTTTCCGCGACGCCGGGGCAAGACCGAGCGTGTGGGCGGCTTCACGGGCCTCGCGACCGAGACCCTGCAGGGTCGCCGCGAGTTCGCCCGAGCTTTCCACTGCCTTGAGCGGAGCATTCATGGCGTTAATCCGTCTTGTATTCAGCGCTTCCTATCATGTCTGACTGGACCCGGCGAGGCGCTTTGGCCTCGGCTTTCTCCACAGCCGTCCACATCGGTTCGTGTGGCGGTCACAAAAACTGGGGAACCTCACGTCCATATCTGCGGTTGACCTTCGCCCTGCACTTATCACGAGAGCGCCATGCATCTGTCCGCACACCATCCCTTGCGTCGTCTGCCCAAGCGCTTCCGGGTCGGCACCACCTATGTGGTCGAAGGATATGGCGGCGAACTGGGTGATTTGCGCGTAACTTCCCGCTATCTGGTGCTGCCGAGCGGCCGGCGGATCAGCATATCCGACGAGCAATCGTGGCCGGTACGCACACGCCGACATTCCCGTAACCTCATGCAAACTCGAGGCAAAACCGGGATCTCAGGTCAGCAGCAAAAAATCGCAGTCCGAGGTGGAACGCCTCGGCCCTACGAGCGTTGACGTTTGCGCCGGGCGAAGCCCCCCAGCCCCTCACCCTCAATCACCCGGCGTCGAGCCCCGGCCGCATTAGCGGCCGGGGCTCACTTTTTGTGAGGCGGTTGCGATGGCGCTGGCGGCGTGCTTCTACCCGCCAGAAACCTGGGGTGAGCTCGTCGGTCAGCTCGATGGTTGTGTAGCCGATGTAATGGCGCTGCGTTCGGAGGCGTCGGGCTGGGTGCGATCTATTTTGCCTGAACACCCGGTCCCTCCTTTTTCGCCGTAAGCGTGAGGATTATTCACGGTCGACCACCAGGTCGTCCCGATGGATCATTTCCGCGCGCCCGCTAAAGCCCAGAATGGCGGCGATGTCAGTGGACGAGCGGCCCATGATCTTGTGTGCATCCTCGGCGTCGTACGCTGATAGGCCGCGGCCGATTTTCGTGCCGTCAGGTCCATGGATGATGACCGCATCCCCGCGCGCAAACTCGCCGTTGACGCGAACGACACCGGCCGGCAGCAGACTCTTGCCTCGCCGCAATGCGGCCACGGCGCCTTCATCGATGCTCAGCGTACCCTTCGGCTCGAGCGCGCCCGCGATCCACTTCTTGCGGGCGGTGACCGGATTGGCTGCGGTGAGAAACCACGTGCAGCGCGCACCCTCGGCGATGGCGCGCAGCGGATGCTCGATGCGTCCCGAAGTGATGAGAAGGTGGGTTCCGGCATTGGTAGCAATCCGCGCCGCTTCGATCTTGGTTTGCATGCCGCCGCGCGAAAGCTCCGAGCCCGCCGCGCCGGCCATCGCTTCGATCTCGGGCGTGACTCGAGTAACGCA
>Ga0187783_10004604_pt1 | contig 10197 bp, 11 predicted proteins | sample 1015_SJ02_MP02_2_FD_132471 | JGI IMG/M metagenome (GOLD analysis project Ga0187783, IMG submission 132471) | Tropical peat soil microbial communities from peatlands in Department of Meta, Colombia - 1015_SJ02_MP02_20_MG | ecosystem: Environmental > Terrestrial > Soil > Wetlands > Peat | place...
CGGTCAAATTAAACCATCAGATTACTGCCTATTTCACTCCCTTCCACATCCTCGCCGGCGGCATCAATCCCACCCTCGAATGGCAATCAATCACGTGCTCTACACCCTTTCCTGGAAGATCCAATCCTCCAATCCCGCCGGCCAAAAGAAAATCCTAACGGAAATGGCCAACAGCGCTATTAAATAAATTCACTTGCATTCAACTTGACGCTGAGTAAAATAGCGAGGTTATGCCGCTTGAATTTTCTCTTAGATTCTTTTTTCTAGAATCGCTGAGTATTTTTTCAAGCGCCATGATGACATTTATAAATTTCTCTTAGGGCTTTAAGCACAAGGAATCAAAAGTGCCTCATCCTGATCCATTACAAATAGTATTAAGTATATACGATAAATTATTTAAAGCTTCCAATCTCCTGAACCTCGGTTTATCCGTTCAACAACTGCTGAATCACGAAGCCGCCCAAGATGCGGCGCGCAAAGATGCAGAATTTATCAAAGACAATCAGGCGATCATCCTGAGCTTGTGTGAACAATCCGTTCAGGGTATCAACCGGGTACAGGAACATTTGGAGTTGGTGATCGAACGTCAATTGCGCTCTATCCGATTGCAATTTAACAAAGTGATCCCTCAAGAGGGAAAATCGCCTTCCGGCAGCCGGGAAGTCAAGCGCGAATCCCGTTCGACCATTCCTCAGAAATATATCATTAGCAGTTTTGATTTAGCCTTTGAGGGGTACCTTTGGCATTGTGTTGTCTATCCACTCTCCCATTTAGATTGTGCTGTGATGAAGAAATAGACGAGTGTTTTGAACCTTGGACCGAAAAATGGGGTTTTTCTGCAGGCGCCTTTTTTGGTTCTTTGCCACCAGCATTTTGTTGTGTTGATGTCTGTTCACCGAAGGTGCTCAGGGAAAAAGATGTTTATTACAAGACGCGCATACTTCGAGTGGGTAACTCGGAATTAGCTGCTCGAACCTTATTTGGAGAAGCGCAAGCAATTCGCGAAATGCAACAACGGTTAGGGTTGAATCAACAAGCCAGTCGTGGTTCTGCTCCGCCTGCCATGCAGATGCAATAAAAAATAAGAATTCAAACGCGAATTTCTTAATAAAACGAAACTAAATGATCAAATAACGCTCCCGTTGCGAACTCAGATTACCCTCGTTTTGCATTATGGTTCCTCATATATTTTAAATTTCAGCCTTCCCAAAGGCAAAACCGTTATCATTATAAGCCAACAATCATTTTCTGAATCAGCTCGCCGGTCGACAGTTCCATCGAAATAGCACCGCTGTGGCAATTTTTACTAAAACCGGAAACATTTTTGGGGACGACTACACTGTCAGATCGTTGACAGCCCATAACGTAGCGCGTTATAATCCAGCAATGATAAGGAACTTTAACTGTAAGGAAACTGTAAAAATATGGCAGGGAACGGTCTCAACAAAATTACCGGGAGATATTCAAAAAGTTGCTCGGCGAAAATTACGTATTTTGAATAATGCAAAGTCTTTACTGGATTTGAAAATACCGCCTAATAATCAGCTGGAGGCTCTAAAAGGTAATCGTAAGGGACAGTATAGTATTCGAATTAATCGTCAATGGCGGATTTGTTTTCAGTGGGAACAAGGACAGGCCGATAACGTAGAAATAGTAGATTATCACTAGGAGTTTTAAATATGGCAAAATTACCAAATATTCACCCCGGTGAGATATTACAAGAGGAATTTCTAATACCGCTAGAGATTAATCAAAATCAGTTAGCGGGTGATATGTCTGTTCCTCCGCGAAGAATCAATGAAATTATTCACGGTAAACGCAGCATTACTGCCGATACGGATTTACGCCTATCGCGAGCTTTGGGTACTTCAGAAGGATTTTGGTTAGGACTGCAAGCTGATTATGATTTAGAAGAACGCAAAAAGAAAATAGCGGTTCAGCTAAAAGTAATTACTAACTTAGCATTAACAAAATATTATCGAAAATCTCGAATGAAGAAAAAGAGTGTGGAAAAATTCAACTAAAGTTGCTTTATTTTGTTACCTATCAATTATCGATCTGCAAACGATTTCTGCAATTCAAAAGGCCTTGTAATACGGGTTCGGATATTTCACTGGGAAAAGATGGGTTGAGCTGGGAAGAAGCTGTTTGAATAACGGGTTCGACTTGGGCTAACAGTTCCCGTCTTATTTCCGAAACTAATTCCTGCTGCCTCTGCGCCGAAGTTATATCTGTCCGCTAACAGCTACGGCATTCATCCCGATTACCATCAGTTTTGGCAATTGAATGTCGATGTCACGCCAAGCTGTCACGGCGTCGAGTTTGTAACATCGGCTTATTTCCGCCGAAAATAACGGCCAATTCAATCCCTATTATCACCAATTACCCGAAAACAAAGATTTTTTAAAACAACCGGTCAAATTAAACCATCAGATTACTGCCTATTTCACTCCCTTCCACATCCTCGCCGGCGGCATCAATCCCACCCTCGAATGGCAAATCAATCACGTGCTGTACACCCTTTCCTGGAAGATCCGATCCCCCGATCCCGCCGACCAAAAGAAAATCCTAACGGAAATGGCCAACAGCGCTATCCAATAAATTGATTTTAAGTTATCATCATGGCTATCGTTGGTTATACAGATTTTAAATATGCGAAATAATATAAGCTATTTTTATGACGGAACTATCATCGTTGATGAAACAAGGAGTGAACAAAAATTTACTGACTCACTCAATCAATTGAGAACGATTATTCCGCCGCTAACAGGATATTTCGGCAGTGAGGCCGAAGGGACTGTAGCTTTTTATCAAGCGATTGGAAGTAGAGAGCAACAGCAAGATGGCCTATCACTTGGTTTTTTAAAGATAGATTTGCCTGATGATGAGAAAGCCATCCACGCCTGGGTTAACCAAGAAATTGAACAAATTCAAGAACAGCTAAATTCTTTGGATAAGCCACTTCGTCAAGAAGCGGGCTCCACTTATCTTAGAATGATGATTCATAAAGGAAAAGTATATGTTTTCAATATGGGGGATTGTGAAGCGCGTCTAATATATCAACAAAGGGATAATTTTGAGATTGAACGGCTTAATTTATTAGATAAGCCAAGTCAAGAACATGAACGCAAGCGTATTGAAAATACAAGCCAAGGTTCCATTTCCGACGGCAGACTACGTGGCGACTTGGATGTTAGCGCAGGTTTCTGTGATGAACGGTATGACGATCTAATAAGAAGGACTGTTCTCTGCCGCAGCCATAATGCTGGCGATAAAAAACCTGATTCTTTGCTTTTAAATTCCGATGGGTTATTTCAAAACTCAAGGGATGATGAGAAGAAAACTGCAGATACCATTAAGAAAAATCTTTCGGATTCTCCACTCTTGCTTGCCGAAAGATTAGTAAAATCGACTATGAATAAGTCTAAATGGTTCGCCGATAATACGACTGCTGTTGCGATAAATTATCCGGCTTTAAAAAATTTATTAGAAAGACCGGAATTGAAAGATTTGTCTTTTGAAGTAGTGATTACGGACGGTCATGGGGAAAATGCACAACAAATTGTAAGGAAGATAATTGATTGGCATAAAGCCCGATATGTTAAAGTGGACTGCCATCCAACCCCAACCGCTTTATCCGATTGGCAGGCGGCATTAAACACTCGTCTTAAAGCAGTACTCGAAGAATTAAGCGCATCACCCTCATCGGATGATAGAGATGAGGCAATCGCTATTTACCAGTGGATGATTTCACATCCTCATCAAATCATTAATGGCTTAAAGTTAACAACCCGGGCTAGAAAGGAAGCAGGAAAAGAGCCCATTATCGTTCAACTGTCTGATGATAAAGTATTGTCTTTCAGTCCACCATTAATGATAAAAACCAGTGATACGGATGTTGGGAACTTCATGGATGCGGTTAAAGACGGCAATCCGGCTAAAGTAAAGGCGTTATTAAAGAACAATGCGTATCTTATTCAATGTGTTGATAAAGACCAAAAAAAAACTGCTCTCCATTGGGCGGCGCACGGAGGTCATGCTCATACCCTAAGGATACTATTAGCGGCAAGCAGTCAAGCTAATCACTCGAATGATTCTATGATCGCTGCTATGAAAACAGCGGCGGAAAATGGACATCTTGAGGCCGTAAAGATTCTGTTAAGCGAATTAATTAAAAAACAAGTTGATATCGATTTCCGAAGCATCGAAATTAAACCTCAGTACAAAGATAATCAAATTATTGAAGAACTTTTGAAGTTCTATCATTTTGGTGGAATGAAAACGCCAAATGTATGTTTTGGATTAGAAGTTTATTTCTCTTGCGCTTCTTCAGAGCAGTTTTCTTCATATCACAAAAATAATAAACGTCGAAGTAGTTACTTTATTTTAGAATGGTTGTTAAGTATAGATGATCAAAGGGAAAGAGATATCCAGGGGGCTCAGAATTGGGATCGAAATCGTCAAATTAGTTACCATAAGGTAGATTGGTTATTGCAACCCAATGTGAGCATCTCTGAAATAGCAATCGATGAACAATTAACAAAGGCTGTAGAAAAAACCAATGTTGAGATGGTGATGAGAATATTGGCTTGTTGTTTCACGCGTAAGAGAACGGTTACGGTTACAAGCCAGAACCAAAACATTAAAGAATTATTAAATTGTTACCGCGGATTGGAATTGAAACAGTTTACTAATCGAGCCATTATTGAATCTATAAACGGAGCTGCCGACCAGGGAAATTTATTGCAGGTACAATTTTTAATGCAATGCGCGGTTTCAGCAGATTGTTTGAATACATGTTTTCTGGGTCTGGTTTTAAGGACGGCCGTGAAGGCAAATTACGTGAAAATACAAATAGTAGAATTTATACTGAATAGCGTTTCTTTATTCGATCAAGCAGACAGAACAGACTTGCGTGTTGATATTGCATGTGTACTCGAAGATTATAAATCCAATAAACATAAAAAAGAAGACATTATTAAATTGTTAACAATCGCTTCCGAGCCTGACAGCCAGTCTAAACCATATAATCCGAGTGCTCTATTTTATAAACTATCCGACAGTAAAAGCATGTCGGATAAAAAAGAGGAACGTCCGTCATCACTCTCTATAACATAAAGATTGATAATACCTAAAAAGGGTATTATAATATCCTTTATGGGCATAGAAAATAAACTACCTGTAAAAAAATCCCTTTTTCCAAGAGTCCAACAACAAATCCTGGCTTAACGCTCGCGGAATTGTTAATCACACAAAAGGTCGGCAACCAAAAGCGTTATCAGGCTAATCCAAATTCCCCTATTTTCTCTGAGCTTAAAAATATCGTGATGAAAACTTTTGGATTGGCTGACTGTATACGCGATGTTCTTAAACCGATATCGGCACAAATTTATGTTGGGTTTATCTACGGTTCAATTGCCAAAGGAGAGGCATCTTATAGGCCAAGATGTCAGCGATGATACACGCCAAGAGATTGCGAACGACTCAATAAAATTGAGCCTTCAGCCAATATGGATATTCACCATATTACAGTTGGTAAAAATAAATCGGTAATCGCTATCCAGGTTAATGCTAACCATCATGCGCCTTACATATATGACGGACGCGTTTTTCAGCGTCATCAATCTACTACCAGTAAGATGCCTCAGCATCGCTATGAACAATTGTTAGTCGCTCGGGGAAGCTTAAACCACGCTTGGGATGAACAGGCCGCAGACTCCCTAGATCATCAAGAAATACGCAATACTGTCAGAGACGGCGTCAACGAAAACCGTATACCCAATGGGTGGATAAGAAAGGTGACTAATATTTTAGGTACTTTTAGGTACTTTAGGAACTAATATCAACTGTCTCCTGTTTCCTGTTCCTGTTTATATAGACCCCTCTAACGCCTACTCTAATCCAAGAGCCTACATTTCTAAAGATTCTTTAGAATGCAAAATTGCGGCTATTATGGATGGATGCTTCTGAAATAAATTACGATATTCAAATACAGCATTACATTTATGGACTGGAAAATACCTTCTTGTTTCTTGGTCTTCACCAAAATTTTAGATGAGATAAAAATTTTTCGCAGAGTATTTACTTTAACTTTATTCTCTAACATCAAGAGAATAAAGTTAAATCACCAAATTTTTTGATAAAATCTGCTGAGAACAAAATTTTTCTGTTGCTTTTCATTTTTTGATGGGGTTATAATCACAAGCGCGACACCCGAATGGAGAAACATCCGGGAGCCGCTGACCAAATTAATAACGAGACTATTAACATGGCTGTCATTATTTTAACTGATAATTCAATTCTTGTGTATCGCCTCGCCAGGTTGCGGGGGTTAATTCCTTTTGAACAGAACATCCAGGCGCACTTTGTGTGTGCGCCCGAGATACTGCGTGCCCATTTTTTGGGCAAAGCCGTTCGAAATGGAACCCCTCGGTTTCAACCCGAGGAATCAGACTCAGGAAGCTCAATTTTTCGGTTGGATAACCAGTCCTGCGCCAGTTTCGCATCGGGCTGGTTGTCCCCTCTGGACTCCGATGTGAGCTGGTGTTTGGTCACTATAATTTTGATTGTTATAACAATCAAATAATGCTAATATTTGAAAGGTATATTAATCAAAATGGTGCACTATGCTGTCCTTGGACATACTATTAAAATGGAACCGATGGGGGAGGCATTCGCTCGAGAGTGGGCGCCGGCGCAGAATTATTTCGGATATGCTTCCCTTTCTTCATACCGAAGAAATCGTGACCTTGACCGGGATGCGACGGGTTGGAAAATCGACGGTTCTGTATCAGATCATGGACTTGCTGGAGGCTGAAGGGATTGAAAACAAAGCCATGTTACATATCAACTTTGAGGAACCCGCCTTGGCGCCTCATTTGACCCTCTCATTTCTCGACACGCTGTATGATACTTACCGTTCGGAAATCTACCCCACAGGAAAAGCGTATCTATTTTTAGATGAAATTCAAAATATTCTTGAGTGGGAACGTTGGGTCCGCGGCAGAAATGAGACCGAGAATATTAAAATATTTATCACCGGCTCTTCCTCCAAATTAATGTCGAGCGAGTTAGCCACTTTATTAACCGGACGACACGTTAATTTTAATGTCTATCCTCTGGATTTAAAAGAACTGCTTGAATTCTTTTCGATAGAGATACCCTCCAAACCGTGGCCGTTTTCGGCGCCGCCGGCTATCGCTCATACCCTCCATTTTTATTTAAAGTGGGGAAGTTTGCCTAAGATTGTCCTAGCAAAAGAGGAAGCCAGAAGATCGAGATTACTCATCCAATATTTTGATGATATTTTGTTAAAAGATATCGTGATGCGCCATCGAGTCCGCGATGTACACACCTTGCGCGCAATGGCCGTCCATTTGTTAACTCAAACCGGTTCGTTAGCCAGTTTTTCTCGGCTTGGAAAAATATTTGAGTCTTCTACTTTTTTAGCCGGCGATTATTGCAATTATTTACAAGAGGCATTTTTGCTGGAATTAATGCCTTTTTTTAGTTTAAAAGCAGCAGAGCGTCAGCGCAATCCAAAAAAAATCTATGTGACTGATTTAGGATTACGCAATCAAGTGAGTCTTTCTCTGTCTCCCGACCGAGGTAAATCCATAGAATCGTTGATATTTAATGTGTTAAAGCAAAGAGCAACTGGAAACATTTTTTATTGGAAAAACCAAGGTGAAATTGATTTTGTTATTAATCGAGGCGCTTCGATTACCACTCTAATCCAAGTACTGGCTGACCATTTGGATAATCCAGCGGTTTTTAATCGAGAGGTCAATGCATTGCGAGAGGGAATGAAAGCCTTCCCAAAGGCAAAACCGTTAATCATTATAGGCCAACAATCATTTCCTGAATCAGCTTATCAGGTTGGCGATTCCATTCAAATAGCACCACTGTGGCAATTTTTGCTGGAACCGGAAACATTTTTATAGGAGTTTTAAATATGGCAAAATGGTGCAGCCCTCCGTAAAACCGCTGAAATCCCCTGGATTGCTTCGCTTCGCTCGCAATGACGGCAAATTGCTCGCAATGACGGCAAAATCGCTGTCATTGCGAGCGAAGCGAAGCAATCCAGGGGATTCGAATCTGTGGTCGGAACGGCAATCGAGGCCTACATATCAATTATTAATCTTCAAACGATTTCTGCAATTCAATAGGCCTTGTAATATGGGTTCGGATATTTCACGGGGAAAAGAAGGATTGAGCTGGGAAGAAACGGTTTGAATAACGGGTTCTATTTGGGCTAACAGTTCATCCAAAATTTGCTTGGCGGAGTGTTCGGAAAATTGGGCTGCTTTTGCGGCGGATATAAAATGTCTATATTGTAGATCATACCAGTGATAATGATTCTTTGTGCTTGGCAACGCCATCGCCATTTTTATTTTCTGTTTTTGTAATTGTTTCTTTGCTAATAAGGGATAAGCCGACATCACATCATAGATTGGCGTGAGCCGATAACTTCCACCCGGCTCAATAAATACACTAAAATTTTTGGCATGACCATCAATGGCAGCCAGTAACCAAAAAATTATTTGACAACGGTAGAATTTTTCACGATCTCGGTTCGCTTGTTCCGCCCCTAATAATAACGACATAATTGCTTTTATTCCGGGTCCACCGTCTGCTTGGTACTTAAGCGCGGGTGAATAGCCCATGGCTTGACATAAGTCTTCCTGTGGTAATCGCATGATCCAACTCTCATCCGAAGAAATTTTTCGATCAAAACGCTCTACGATTAAAACTTTTACGTCTTGGAAAGAGCGAATTTCGGTTGGAGCAACCGGCAATCCAAACGCTTCAATAATTTTGCAACACAGCCATTCATTTTCACAACTTTCTCTTAAATCCAATTGTTGATGCTCAATAAAGCCGATGGGTAATTTAAAAATGTGAGTAGAAGGGGTAGTGCTTAATGGTCTGCACCAATGTCCATCTTTTAATAAAAGAGCGGTTTTTTCTTGTGCGCCTGCCAACGATAATCGAAAATCTTTAGCGCTAGTCATACCTAAGGGCGCTTGTTGATAGTTTTTGAGAAGATCGGCAATTTGTTGATCGCTAAGCACTTCGCCTTTAATTAATTTTACATTGGCTGCTTCCTCATCAGCGCACAATTGAATAGCGCCCACACAATCGTTTCCAATGCTGGCTAATAAATCGAACGGCTGACTCGTCGGGATTTTAAATAATGCTTGAATGCGTTTTCTAATTAAGTCATTATCAGGAAGTAAGTTATCAAAAAAATTATAAACAACATCGCCTTGATACCCCTGAGGGCTCAATGGCAAAGACAATGAAATAGGTCTGGCTTCCGGTATTTCTAACCACTGGGAATCATAGTTAAAAGTCAAACTACCCGAACGCAATTTATTGAGTCGTCCGATTAAAAATCCATTCATAAATATATTAAGAGACTTGATTAAACGCACTACCACTCCTCAATCCAGCGTTTTTTTTGTTTGGCAGCGATCGTCATTTCTAAGTCTAAGGCAGACAGTATTCGAAATAACGTAGCAAGCTGAGTGGTATCCGGATGGGTTTCAAATTTTGAAACAGTGGCTTGTTTTAAACCAACCATTGAACCGGCCTCAGACTGGCTTATATTTTTTTGCTTTCGTTGGTTATTGACAACGACGGCTAATTCTTTAGGAGAATGAATAATCATTCGCTAATAATAACCCTTGCAGGGGATAAAGTCAACTTTAACCCCTAAAAGGGATAATCTAGGTTTTATCCCCGATAAGGGATATTTTGACTTGTATAATAATGTACCTGAGATTATAAAAATGATATAATTGCACGGTGTCACCGGTAAAATTTAAATCCATTCTCAGTATCTTGGTATTGTTAACCAGCGCGAGCAGTGCCCGTGCCGGCATTTTGCCTATCCTGGATCCGTTTAATACAGAAACATTAACCACTCCCACTCCGCAAACGTATTGGCCTAAGCCGCCGGATTTAACCGTAACGGATATCGCAGCCCCATTGGCTGCCGCTGAATTGCCGAAAAAACCGCTGACTTTAATCGAAATCACCGACTTTGCTTTGTGTAATAATCCCGACACCCGCTTGGCCTGGTATCAGGCCAAGGTGGCGGCGGCGAATGTCGGCGTCGCCGAGAGCGCTTATTTTCCGCAAATAACCGGCGGCGGCGGCGTCCAATATACCGCCAATGTGTTTACCTCACCC
>Ga0187783_10004605_pt1 | contig 10195 bp, 7 predicted proteins | sample 1015_SJ02_MP02_2_FD_132471 | JGI IMG/M metagenome (GOLD analysis project Ga0187783, IMG submission 132471) | Tropical peat soil microbial communities from peatlands in Department of Meta, Colombia - 1015_SJ02_MP02_20_MG | ecosystem: Environmental > Terrestrial > Soil > Wetlands > Peat | place...
GTCAAGGGCTTCGGCGTCACCTTCCGGCAGATGTTCCGCAAGGTCGACACCGTTCAGTACCCCGAGCAGAAGCTGCCCACCGCGCCCCGGTTCCACGGCCGCCACCAGCTGAACCGCTGGCCGGACGGGCTGGAGAAGTGCATCGGCTGCGAGCTGTGCGCCTGGGCCTGCCCGGCTGACGCCATCTACGTGGAGGGCGCCGACAACACGCCGGAGGAGCGGTACTCGCCCGGCGAGCGGTACGGCCGCGTCTACCAGATCAACTACCTGCGCTGCATTCTGTGCGGGCTGTGCATCGAAGCGTGCCCGACCCGGGCGCTGACCATGACGAACGACTACGAGCTCGCCGATGACAACCGCGAGAGCCTGATCTGGACCAAGGAACAGCTCGTGGCGCCGCTGCAGCCGGGCATGGAAGCGCCCCCGCACCCGATGCGGCTCGGCGAGAGCGAAGAGGACTACTACCGGCTCGGCGCCATGCTGGCCCGGTCGCAGTCCGGAACCGAGCCCGGCACCGGCGCGTGGAACCCCATCCAGGACGAGCCGCACCAGGACTGGCCGGTGCAGGACCTGGCCGGCGAGCGGGGGAGCGCGCGGTGACACACTCCATCGTGCTGGCCGGGCCAGCGGCCGAGACGACCCGGCTGCTCATCTACTGGGTGCTGGCCATCGGCTCGGTGGCGGCCGCGCTCGGCATGATCCTGGCGCGGCGGGCGGTGCACTGCGCGCTGCTGCTGGCGGTCGTCATGCTGTCGCTGTCGGTGTTCTACCTGATGAACGGCGCGCCCTTCCTCGCCCTCGTGCAGATCATCGTCTATACCGGCGCCGTGCTCATGCTGTTCCTGTTCGTCCTCATGATCGTCGGCATCACCGCGGCGGACTCGATCATCGAGACGATCCGCGGCCAGCGGCTGTGGGCGGCGCTGGCCGGGATCACCATGCTGATCCTGCTGAGCCTCGTCATCGGGCACGCGGTCATCGGCCCTGAGGGGAAGAGCAGCGCCCAGTTCGGCAACTCGAACGTGACGGCGCTGGCGCACCTGATCTTCACCAGGTACGTGTTCCCGTTCGAGCTCACCAGCGCCCTGCTGATCACGGCCGCGGTGGGCGCCATGGTGCTGGCCCATCGCGAGCGACTCCGGCCCAAGCCGACCCAGCGGGACCTCGCCGCCGCCCGGATCGCGAGCAGCCACCCGACACCGCTGCCCGGTCCCGGCACCTATGCCCAGCACAACAGCGTGGACATGCCGGCGCTGCTCCCCGACGGCAGCCAGGCCGAGCTGTCGGTCAGCCCGGTCCTGTCGGGTGCCGGGCGTGCGGAGCGACCGCCTGCCCTGGGCGGTCCGCAGCCGGGCGGCGAGCAGCCGCCCGCCGTGCCGGGCCGAGCGCCCGCCTCCGGTCCGGAAGCAGGTGACCAGTAGTGGTAAGCCCGGCGCACTTCATCGCGCTCTCGGTGATCTTGTTTGTGATCGGCGCCGTCGGCGTGCTTGTCCGGCGCAACGCGATCGTGGTGTTCATGTGCGTCGAGCTCATGCTCAACGCCGCCAACCTGGCGTTCGTCACGTTCGCCCGGATGCACGGCGCGCTCGACGGGCAGGTGATCGCCTTCTTCGTCATGGTGGTGGCGGCCGCCGAGGTAGTCGTCGGCCTGGCCATCCTGACCGCTATCTTCCGGGCCCGCAGGTCCGCGTCGGTCGATGACGCGAACCTCATGAAGTACTGACGAAAGGGAGCCATGACCGGCTCAGCCGACGGTGCGCTCGCGCATTCCGCCGTGGCGATCGCGACGCTGCACGCCACCGGGCTCCAGGATGCGGCCTGGCTGCTGCTCGCGTTTCCGCTGCTCGGCGCAGCCATCCTGCTGCTCGGCGGCAAGCGGACGAATTCCTGGGGCCACCTGGTCGGCGTGGCCATGCCGGTGCTCGCGTTCGTGTACGGTGTCGCGGCCTTCGTGCAGATGCTCGGCTACCCGGCGGCGCAGCGTTCCCGTGACCTGACCATCTACCAGTTCATCAACGTCGGCCGGTTCCACGTGCCGATGGGCCTGCAGCTGGATCAGCTGTCCATCTGCTTTGTGCTGCTGATCACCGGCGTCGGCTCGCTGATCCACATCTTCGCGGTCGGCTACATGTCGCACGACCCGGAGCGCCGCCGGTTCTTCGGCTACATGAACCTGTTCATCGCCGCGATGCTCCTGCTCGTGCTGGCTGATAACTATCTCGGGCTGTACGTGGGCTGGGAAGGCGTGGGCCTGGCGTCGTACCTCCTGATCGGGTTCTGGCAGTACAAGCCGTCCGCGGCCACCGCGGCCAAGAAGGCGTTCATCGCCAACCGCGTCGGTGACGCCGGGCTGTCGCTGGCGATCATGCTGATGTTCTTCCAGTTTGGCTCCGTCACCTTCACCGGGGTGTTCGGCGCGGTCGGGTCGGCGAGCCATGGCGTGGTGCTGGCGATCGGACTGCTGCTGCTGCTCGGCGCGTGCGGCAAGTCGGCCCAGGTGCCGCTCCAGTCCTGGCTGCTGGACGCCATGGAGGGCCCGACGCCGGTGTCGGCGCTCATCCACGCCGCCACCATGGTGACGGCGGGCGTGTACCTCATCGTCCGGTCGGCGCCCATCTTCGACCTGAGCGCCGGCGCGCGGCTCGCCGTCGCCATCGTCGGCGCCGTGACGCTGCTGTTCGGCGCCATCATCGGATGCGCGAAGGACGACATTAAGAAGGCGCTGGCCGGCTCCACCATGAGCCAGATCGGCTACATGATGCTGGCCGCCGGGCTGGGACCGGCCGGCTACGTGTTCGCGATCGCGCAGCTGCTGGCGCACGGGTTCTTCAAGGCCGGCCTGTTCCTGGGCGCCGGCTCGGTCAAGCACGAGATGGACGACGAGGTCGACATGCGCCGGTTCGGCGGCCTGGCCCGGGTGATGCCCATTACCTGGGTTACCTTCGGCCTCGGCTACCTCGCCATCATCGGCGTGCCGCCACTGTCCGGGTTCTTCACCAAGGACCCGATCATCGACGCCGCGTTCGCCAAGGGCGGCACCTCCGGGGCGCTGCTCGGCACTGCGGCCCTGATCGGCGCCGGCATCACCGCGTTCTACATGAGCAGGGTCATGCTCATGACGTTCGCCGGCGAGCGCCGCTGGGACGAGAATGTGCACCCGCACGAGGCGCCGCCGGTGATGACCTCACCCATGATCGTGCTGGCCATCGGCTCGGTCGCGGCGGGCGGCTTCCTGATCCTCGGCAACCGGCTGCTGAACTTCCTCGGCCCGGTCACCGGCGTGCCGCCGACGCTGCACGGCATCTGGACTCCGGCGGGTGGCGCCGCGCTCGCGCTGGTCGTGGCGGGCGCCGCCCTTGCCTACCTGATGTACGGGCGCCGGGACGTGCCGGTGACCGCGCCGGCCGGGAGTCCGGCGACCGTGGCGGCGCGGAAGGACCTCTACGGCGACGCGGTCAACGAGTCGCTGCTCATGCGTCCCGGCCAGTGGCTCACCCGGCTGTCGGTGTACTTCGACAACCGGGGCGTCGACGGCATCGTCAACACCGTGGCAGCCACCTTCGGCGGGTCTTCGGGCCGGCTGCGCCGGGTGCAGACCGGGTTCGTCCGCTCGTACGCGCTGTCCATGCTGATCGGGGCTGTGCTGCTGGTCGGCGCGCTGCTGCTGGTCCGGCTGTAGAAATGGTGAGGCTGGCGAACTGATGAGCTCCTTCCCCTGGCTGACCGTTGCGGGCGCGATCCCGCTGGTTGGCGCCATCGTGATCGCGCTGACGCCGGGCAGGTCCGCACCGGGCAGCGCCGCCGACCGGCGCGCCCGCGACCTGCTGGTCAAGCGCATCGCGCTGGTGTTCTCGCTGCTCACGCTCGTGGTGGTCGCCGTGATGGCGGCCCAGTTCTCACCTGGCGGCCCGCGGTTCCAGTTCCAGCAGGTCTACCAGTGGATCCCGCAGTTCGGCGTGCACTACGCCGTGGGCGTCGACGGTATCGCCCTCGTGCTGATCCTGATGTCCGTGGTCCTGATGCCGGTCGTGGTGCTGGCCTCCTGGAACGACGTCGAAGACGTGACGGTCACCGGCGGCCGGGTCGCGGGCACCACGCCGAGCACCAGGGCGCCGCGAGCGCGCAGCGTGAAGTCCTACTTCGCGATGATGCTCGTGCTCGAGACCATGATGATCGGCGTGTTCGCAGCCACCGACGTCTTCCTGTTCTACGTGTTCTTCGAGGCCATGCTCGTGCCGATGTACTTCATGATTGGCAGCTACGGCGTGGGCCAGCGGCAGTACGCGGCGGTGAAGTTCCTGCTCTACAGCCTGCTCGGCGGACTGCTGATGCTGGTCGCGGTGATCGCGCTCTACGTCTACTCCACGCACGGCGGGCACACCCAGGGCACGTTCCTGTTCACCCAGCTCACCCACCTGGCGCTCAGCCCCACCACGCAAAAGTGGCTCTTCCTCGGCTTCTTCGTCGCGTTCGCGATCAAGGCGCCGCTCTGGCCGTTCCACACGTGGCTCCCGGACGCGGCGACGTCGGCGCAGCCCGGCGCCGCCGTGCTGCTGGTCGGCGTGCTGGACAAGGTCGGCACGTTCGGCATGATCCGGTACTGCCTGGACCTGTTCCCCGCGGCGGCGCACTTCTTCACGCCGCTCGTGATCGTGCTGTCGGTGATTGGCGTGCTCTACGGCGCCGTGGTGGCGATCGGCCAGGCCGACCTCAAGCGCCTGATCGCTTACACGTCGGTGTCGCACATGGGCCTGATCACCCTCGGCATCTTCGCCATGACCAGCCAGGGCCAGGCGGGCGCGACGCTGTACATGGTCAACCACGGCTTCGCGACCGGTGCGCTGTTCATCCTGGCCGGGTTCCTGGTCTCGCGGCGCGGCTCGCACCTCATCAACGACTACGGCGGCGTGCAGAAGGTCGCGCCGGTCCTGGCGGGGCTGTTCCTGGTGGCAGGCCTGGCCGGGCTTGCGCTGCCCGGGCTGGCCACGTTCGTCAGCGAGTTCCTCGTGCTGGTCGGCACCTTCACCCGGTACCAGGCCGCGGCGGTCCTTGCCACCGTCGGCATCATCCTGGCCGCCATCTACATCCTGTGGATGTACCAGCGGACGATGACCGGCCCGGTCAAGGCGGAGGTCGCGGCCATGCCCGACCTCAAGGCCAGGGAACTGTGGGCCGTCGCGCCGCTGATCGCGCTCATCGTGGTGCTCGGCGTCTACCCCCAGCCGGTGCTGAACATCATCAATCCGGCGGTGCACGCCACCCTGGCGGGCACCCACAGCACCGATCCGGTGCCGGCCCACCCCGCCACCGCCAGTACCACGGCCGGCCACACCACGGGGTCCGTGCATCACGCCCGGCGGCCTGCCGACAAGACGGCGCTGGCGTCGCACGTACCAATCAAATCCGCCGCATCCAAGCAAGGGAGCTCGGCGTGACCGGGACCGTCGCGGCTTCAGTGTCGACAATCGCACCGCCGCACTTTGAGTGGGGCCTGCTCTCCCCGGTGCTGCTGGTCTTCGGGGCGGCGCTGGCCGGCGTGCTGGTCGAGGCCTTCGCGGCCAGGGAGCTGCGGCGGCCGCTGCAGGTCGTGCTCACGCTCGGCAGCCTGGCCGGGGCGTTCATCCTGACGATCGTGCTGGGGGCGACCAACTCGATCTTCACCGGTGGCAAGCCGGGCGCGGTGGTCGCGGTCGGCACGGTCGGGGTAGACCGGCCTACGCTGTTCATCCAGGCGACGATCATCGTCCTGGCCTTCGTCAGCGTGCTGCTGATCGCCGAATCGTCCGACGAAGTGCGTGCGTTCACGCCGCAGGCGGCGGCCGTGCCGGGCAGCGCGGAAGAGCGCGAGGGCCTGCTGGCCGGCGTGCAGCATACCGAGGTCTACCCGCTGACACTCTTCGCCGTCGGCGGCATGCTGCTCTTCCCGGCGGCGAACGACCTGCTGACCATGTTCATCGCGCTTGAGGTCCTGTCGCTACCGCTGTACCTGCTGTGCGGCCTGGCCCGGCGGCGGCGCCTGCTGTCGCAGGAAGCCGCGATGAAGTACTTCCTGCTGGGAGCGTTCTCGTCGGCGATCTTCTTGTTCGGCGTCGCGATGCTGTACGGCTACGCGGGCTCGGTCCGGCTGTCGGCCATCGCCACTGCGGCGCAGACCAGCACCGCGTCCGCCACGCTGCTCTATGCGGGCATCGCGCTGCTGGGCGTGGGCCTCCTGTTCAAGATCGGCGCGGTGCCGTTCCAGGCCTGGAAGCCGGACGTATACCAGGGCTCGCCCACGCCGGTGACGGCGCTGATGGCGTCCTGCACCCTGGTCGCGGCGTTCGGGGCGCTGCTGCGGGTCTTCTACGTGGCGTTCGGCCAGCTCACCTGGGACTGGCGCCCGGCGATGTGGGCGGTCGCCATCCTGACCATGCTCGGCGGGTCGGTGATCGCGATCACCCAGACCGACGTCAAGCGACTGCTGGCGTACTCCTCCATCGCGCAGGCCGGTTACATCCTCACCGGCGTGATCGCGGCGAATACGGCGGGCCTGTCAGGCAGCCTCTTCTACCTGGCGGCGTACGGCTTCGCCACGATCGGGGCATTCGCGATCGTCACCCTGGTCCGCGACCGGGCGGGCGAGGCCGGGCACCTGTCCAGCTGGGCCGGTCTCGGCAAGCGGTCCCCGCTGGTCGCCGGCGCCTTTGCGCTGTTCCTCATCGCGTTCGCCGGAATCCCGCTGACCAGCGGGTTCACCGGCAAGTTCGCGGTGTTCCGCGCCGCCATCGAGGGGGGCGCGACACCCCTCGTCATCATCGGCGTGATCAGCAGCGCCATCCTGGCGTTCCCGTACGTCCGGGTCATCGTGCTGATGTTCTTCAGCGAGCCGGCCGAGGAAGGGCCGGTCGTGGTACGCCCGAGCGCGTACACCGGCCTCGCGGTGGCCATCGGGGCCGCTGTCACCATCGTGCTGGGCATCATCCCCCAGCCGCTGCTGAGCCTGGCCAACCACGCCGCGACCCAGTTGTTCGTCCGCTAGCGGGCACTGTCCGTTACGCTGCTGTCCGCTGATCGTGACGCGCTGCTAGCAGATAGCCTCACTTAAGACCGGCCGAGGACCTCCGGCCAGGCCTGACGAGGAGATCGGTGTGATTGCCGCTGTAGGGATGGAACTCACCGACGCGACGCTCGCCGCCAGCGTGGAGGCCGGGCTGGCGCTGGTTGAGGACGGCCTCCGGGCGGCGGCGCATGCCCAGCACGACGTGCTCAGCGATGCGTCCCTGCACCTCATCGAGGCAGGCGGGAAGCGGTTCCGGCCGATGCTCCTGCTGCTGGCCGCCCAGTTCGGCGACGCGCGCGACGAGCGTCTGGTGCCCGCCGCCATCGCCGTCGAGCTCACCCACCAGGCCACGCTGTACCACGACGACGTGATGGACGAGGCCGACACCCGGCGCGGCGGCCAGAGCGCCAACTCCCGCTGGGACAACGCGATCGCCATCCTGACCGGAGACTTCCTGTTCGCGCGCGCGTCCCTGATCCTTGCCGATCTCGGGCCCGAGGCCATCAAGATCCAGGCTGAGACCTTTGCCCGGCTGGTCACCGGCCAGATCGCCGAGACAGTCGGCCCTCGCCCCGGCACCGACCCGGTTGACCACTACCTCTTTGTGGTCACGGAGAAGTCCGCGTCGCTGATCGCGACCGCGGGGCGGTTCGGCGCGATGTTCTCCGGTGCCCCGGCCGACATCGTGGCGCGGATCACGGCTGCCTGCTCGGCGCTCGGCGTGGCGTTCCAGCTGTCTGACGACATCCTGGACGTGACGAGCGAGTCGGCCCAGTCCGGCAAGACGCCGGGCACCGACCTGCGTGAGGGCGTCCGCACGCTGCCGACGCTGCACGCGCTGCGGATCGCCGGGCCCGCGGACGCGCGGCTCGTGGAGCTGCTGGGCATGGGCGAGCTGGCGGACCCGGCCCTGCACGCCGAGGCGCTCGCGCTGCTGCGCCAGCACCCCGCCCTGGAGCTGGCCAGGGCGGACACTCGCACGTGGGCCGAGGCGGCCAGGAGCGAGATCCTGGGGCTGCCCGCCGGGCCGGCCCGCGCGGCATTCGAAGCCCTCTGCGAGTACGTCGTCGAGCGCACCGGCTAGCCAGCTATCCCGGCCGCGGCCCGGCCGCCGGGCCGCGGGTAGCGTGGTCGCTGAGGGCCATCGGCCGCGCACCGACGCGCGACATCGGCCGGGAACACCGCCGTTCCCCGTCCGGTTGTCGTTGCCGGATGGAGGAGGTCACGTGAGCATCTTCGGATCGCGAAAGACGCAGCTGGTGACGGCGGAAACCGCGTTGCCCGGCCGCTCGACACCCCTGCCGGTGCCCGACGGGCATGAGGTTCTCGGTACGTCGCTGCGGCCGCCGTATCCCGCGGGCACACAGGTCGCCGAGTTTGCACTCGGCTGCTTCTGGGGTGCCGAGAAGATGTTCTGGCAGACGGCAGGCGTGGTGTCGACGTCGGTCGGCTACGAGGGAGGATTCACCCCGAACCCGACCTACGAGGAGGTATGTACCGGTCGGACCGGGCACGCCGAGACGGTGCGCGTGGTCTTTGACCCGGCGAAGGTGAGCTACTCCGAGCTGCTGCGCCGGTTCTGGGAGGCCCACGACCCCACGCAGGGCATGCGGCAGGGCAACGACATCGGCAGCCAGTACCGGTCGGCGATCTTCTACCACGGCCCTGAGCAGCGGGCGCAGGCCGAGGAGTCGCTGGCGGCCTACCAGAAGCGGCTGACCGAGGCGGGCTACGGCGAGATCACCACGCAGGTCGTCCCGGCCGGCGAGTTCTACTTCGCCGAGGACTACCACCAGCAGTACCTCAGCGACGCCAAGAACCCGTACGGCTACTGCCCCGACCACGGCACCGGCGTGTCCTGCCCGATCGGAGTGGTGAAGGCCAGCGACTGAGCTCGCCGGCATGTTCCGCGCCTGATCACGCAGGTGACGTCGCGCTAAGGCTCCCTGCCCACCCCGAACCAGGGCTTGTTTGCGCGCGTCAGCCCCGGGAATTCGGGGAGGTGGCTGCCACTGACTGCCTGCCTGCGGCTCACCGGGGCGGGCTGGGCGCAGTGGTCGACGCGCCAGGTGCCCTGACGCGAGCCATCTGGTCTCGGGGGAGGCAGCATGACATCGCTAGCTGAGCGCGCGGGTGACAAGTCCGGATACACGGGACGCGGGACCGAGAGCCGGACGATGACGGTCGGGGATTTCCTGCTCCGCCGGCTTCAGGAGGCGGGCATCGGGCACCTGTTCGGTGTTCCCGGTGACTTCAACCTCGAGCTGCTCCAGCAGAACCAGGACACTGGCTACCTGACCTGGGTCGGCACGTGTAATGAGCTGAACGCGTCGTACGCTGCCGATGGCTACGCGCGGCTCACCGGCATGGGCGCGCTGACCGTGACGAACGCCGTGGGTGCCCTCGGCGCGATTAACGGGATCGCCGGCGCTTACGCCGAGCATGTCCCCGTGATCCTCATCGCCGGGTCGATACCCCTGAGGTCGATCGAGCGCGGCCTCGGGATGCACCACACGACGGCCGATGGCACCTGGGATCGCTTCCTGGGCGCCTTCGATCAGGTGACCGCCGGACGGGCCAGGCTGACGCCGTCCAACGCGGCCACCGAGATCGACCGGCTGATCCTCACCGCCTGGCGGGAGAAGCTCCCGGTGTACATGGAACTGCCATCGGACATCGCCTACCTCGACATCGAGGTTCCAGCGGCGCCGCTCGTGCTCGCCGAGCCGCCCAGCGACCCCGAACGGCTCAAGTCATGCGCCGCCGCGATCGCCGGCCAGCTGTCGCAGGCCACGTCGCCCGCGATCCTGGTCGATCGGGACGTCGACCAGTACGGCGTCGCAACGGAGGTCATGGAGCTGGCAGAGAAACTGCAGCTGCCGGTCGCGGTGACGGGTCCGGCCAAGGCGGTGATCGACGAGACGTTCCCGTACTACGCGGGTATCTACAACGGCAAGGCCAGCGCGCCGCAGACACGCGAGGCAATCGAGGCCAGTGACTGCCTGCTGTCCATCGGCTACCGGCCGATCGACGGTACCTCGGGCGACTTCACCGCATCGCTGCCGGCCAGCACGATCCGCGCTCGCGGGCACTCGGTGGACATCGGCGAGGATAACTTCCAGGCGGTGACGCTCAAGGAGGTCCTGCGCGCCGTCA
>Ga0187783_10004606_pt1 | contig 10195 bp, 10 predicted proteins | sample 1015_SJ02_MP02_2_FD_132471 | JGI IMG/M metagenome (GOLD analysis project Ga0187783, IMG submission 132471) | Tropical peat soil microbial communities from peatlands in Department of Meta, Colombia - 1015_SJ02_MP02_20_MG | ecosystem: Environmental > Terrestrial > Soil > Wetlands > Peat | place...
CTGCGACCAGGAGATAGCCGTCGGTACTCCGCACGTGGTGGTCTGGCCGGACGAGACCCCCGGACCCCAGGCGCGGCGGCACTGGCACGCTGCGTGCTGGCAGCGGCGTCCGCGGCGACCGCGACCGCGATGACGGCGGCCGCGATGACCGCGCCCGCCCGGCCTTGCCGTCCGCTGCCCCGGTGAGCACTCGATGGCCGAGATAACCGCGGGCACCGTGCTGCCGGCTCGACGGACCGAGGTCACGCTGCGGACCTCGGACGAACTGACGCTGGTCGGAGAGCTTGCCATGCCGCTCGACCGGCCGCCGGTTGCAACCCTCATCTGCCTCCATCCGCTGCCCACCCACGGCGGAATGATGGACTCACACGTCCAGCGGAAGGCCGCGAACCGGCTCCCGGCGCTGGCCGACCTGGCGGTGTTCCGGTTCAACACGCGCGGCACCGAGTCGGCTCGCGGCCGCAGCGAGGGTCAGTTCGGGGACGGCACGACGGAGCGGCATGACGTAGCAGCTGCCATCGGCTACTGCGCCGATCGTGACTTGCCTCGGCTGTGGCTGCTGGGCTGGTCGTTTGGCGCCGAGCTGGCACTGAAGTGGGGGAACGACCCAGACATCGAGGGCGCCGTCCTGCTGTCCCCGCCGCTGCGCCGGGCCGACGAGGCCGACCTGGATGCCTGGGCCGCCACCGGCAAGCCGCTACTGGCGCTCGTCCCCGAGCTCGATGACTACCTGCGGCCGGAGCAGGCGCGGCAGCGGTTCGCCCGGGTGCCGAAGGCCGAGGTGGTCGGAGTGCCGAGCGCAAAGCACCTGTGGGTGGGGGAGCGCTCCGTCAGGATCGTCCTGAACCAGATCGTGCGCCGGCTCAACCCGGCGGCGTGGCCGCTGCCGACTGACTGGGAGGAACCCTCGTGACCGTATTCGACCTGTCGGGCAAGCACGCCTTCGTCACCGGCGCGTCCCGCGGCATCGGCCGCGTCATCGCGGTCGCGCTCGCCGCGGCTGGTGCAGACGTAGCGCTGGCGGCGCGTAGCGCGGACGGGCTAGCGGAAACCGCGGCCGAGGTGGCGGCGCTCGGTCGCCAGGCCTTCGTCCTGCCCACGGACGTGACGAGCTACGACGCGGTCGAGGCCGCGGCTGCCGCCGCGATCGACCAGCTGGGCACGGTGGAAATCGTGGTCAACAACGCCGGCGGGTCCAACTTCATGGTCCCGTTCCGGGACCTGCGGCTCTCGGGCTGGGACAAGCTGCTCCAGCTGAACCTGAGCTCTGCGGTCTACGTGTGCCACGCTTTCGCCGGTCATCTGCTCGAGCACGGCCGGGGGTCGGTGATCAACGTGGCCTCGGTCGCGGGGCTCGCCGCAGCGCCGCTCATGGGCCCGTACGGCGCGTCGAAGGCCGGACTGATCTCGCTCACCAAGACGCTCGCCGCGGAGTGGGGCCCGGCGGGCGTCCGGGTCAACGCGCTGTGCCCCGGCTGGACGGCGACGGAGCTCAACCGGACGCTCTGGGAGGACCCGGTCGTCGGGCCCGCGACGGTGGCGGGATCCGCTCTGCGGCGCTGGGCCAGCGCGGGTGAGATGGCAGGCCCGGCCGTCTTCCTGGCTAGCGAGGCCGCATCGTTCATGACGGGCCAGACGCTGATCGTTGATGGCGGCCAGACGATGGCGGGCTAGTGCGCCGGTCCTGCGCTCGCACGACGATGGCGGGCGCCGTGCCTTGGCACGGGGCCCGCCATCATCTGCCGGACGGTGACTGCGCTACTCGGTCCACCACTCGTCGTCGCCCTCGGCAGGCTTGCCGTTGGACGAGGCCTTCTCCGTACGCGGACCGGCCGAGTGGCGGGCGGCGGGCGCGCCGGCAGGCACCGGCTCCTCGGCCGCTGGCCCAGCGGTGACGGCCTTGGCGGCTGGGGCCGCAACGGCGGGCTGACCCTGGGCCTGGGGGGCCTGCAGCACGTCCACGAGGCCCGGCATCGAGGCGCCGAGCAGCTGGCTGATCTGGGCCAGGTGCGCAGCGACGCTTTCCTTCTGCTTGTTGAGCTCGTCCACCTGCCGCTGGGCGGTGGTGCGAATGCGCTCAGACTCTGCCTTGGTGTCGCTCAGGTGCTGGTCCGCCTGGGACTTGGCCTGGCCGACGATGCCATCGGCGTTCTTCTTGGCGTTGCTGACCAGCTGCTGGGCGTGCTGGTCGGCCTCGCGCCTGGTCTGCTCGGCCTGGATGCTGGCCTTGCTCGCGCGCTCCTCGGCGACCGCGGCGCGCTGCTCAGCCTCGGACACCATCTTCTGAGTGGCTTCCTGCGCCTTAGCCAGCCGCTCGGTCTCCTGGCGCTCGGCCTCTTCGCGGCGGGCGGCCAGATGCATCTCGAACTCCGACTCAGCCTGCGCCCGCGCTGCCTCGCTGTCCTCGAAGGCGCGCTGGGCCTGGCTGCGCATCTCGTCGGCCTGCCGCTTGGCAGTCGTCAAGATCTCGTCCCGGTCACGCTTGGACGACGCCCGCATCTGCGCCACCTCGCGCTCGGCGGTCGTGCGCATCTTGGCCACTTCGCGCTCGTTCCCCGCCCGCTTCTCCGCGACCTCGTGGTCGGCGGTAGCCCGCAGCTTGGCGACCTCGCGATCCGTTGTGGCCTTGAGCTCGTCCGACTCCCGCGCCGCCTTGGTCCGAATCGCCTCGGCCTCACGATCGGCAGACGCTCGCAGGTCGTCGGTCTCGCGCTTGGCGACGGCGCGAAGCTCGCCCGCCTCGTTCTCGGCGGACGCCCGGGTCTCGGCGGCAGTGACCTTGGCGGCCGCGTTCAGGTCGTTGGCCGCGGACCTGGCCTCACCCACGATCTCGGTGGCCTGCTCCTCGGCGAGCCGGAGCAGTTGCTCGATCCTGGAGCCGAGGCCGGAGTAGGTAGGCCGTTCCTGCTCCTGCAACTGCCGGTGCGCCTCGGTGAGCTCGCTTTGCAGCGCCTGAGCATTCTCCTTGTGCTTGCGCACCTCGCTGTCGACGCGCTCAAGGTGCGCGTTAACCTGCGCCGGGTCGTACCCGCGCATCACCCTCGAGAACTCGGGGACGGAGTTCTCCACAAAGAAGTTGCTGAGCTGAGCATCGATATCCGGCTGCATGTCGCCTAATCCTGTGTAGACGGGAGATTGGCGCACCGAGACGAGCGCCGTTGTATTCCGACTGCCGTGGCCGATCAGCGCTGAGGGGAGCACATCCGCCAGGCCGACACGCGCTTGCGTTCGTCCAGTGCTGACCGCAGCGTACTCTCCCTGTGTGCCGTTAGCGGCGCGTTCTCTGCCGCTCGTGCTAGAGATAACGTTTTTTGTAGATATGGGGGAGCACAGACTGTCCCATACTGCACCTCAGCCGAGACGATTTCGGCCGCTGTTGCCGCATTCTTCGGGGCGGTCCCAACCGTCCGTCAGCGCTGTCGCGCCTGCACGAGCTCGGTCAGCACGCCGCTCAGATCGGCGGGGTGCAAAAACGCGATCGCGGCGCCCATCGACCCGTGCCGGGGCCGCTCGTCGATCAGCCGGACCCCGCCAGCGCCGATGGCCGCCAACGCCGCTGTGATGTCTGTCACGCCGTAGCCCACATGATGGAGCCCCTCGCCGCGCCGGATCAGGAACCGGCCGACCGGCGTGTCGTCGGCGAGCGGCTCAAGTAGCTGGACGTAAGAGTGGCCGGCCGGGCTGCCGCTGACCTCGAGCATGGCCTCCCTGACGCCCTGCGCTTCGTTGACCTCGACGCTCGCCACGGTCAGCCCGAAGGCTGACTCATAGCGAGAGATCGTGGCCTCGAGATCGCGGCAGGCGATCCCCACGTGGTCGATTCGCGTCAGCACGGTTTGCTGCCCCTCGTTGCTCCGCTGGCCGGTGGCGTGGTCACAGGTATCGTGTCAGCTATGCGGGATGCGGTCATCGTAGGCGGGGCTCGGACTCCCATCGGCCGCTTGCTCGGCGCGCTCAGCGGCTTCAGCGGAGCGCAGCTTGGCGGCCTTGCCATCAAGGCGGCACTCGAGCGGGCCGGCGTGCCGGGCAGTCAGGTCGAGTACGTGATCATGGGTCAGGTGCTGCAGGCCGGGGAGGGCCAGATTCCGGCCCGTCAGGCCGCGGTCGCTGCGGGCATCCCGATGAGCGTGCCAGCGCTGTCGATCAACAAGGTGTGCTTGTCAGGACTGGACGCGATCGCCCTCGCCGCGCAGCTGATCCGGCTCGGCGAGTTCGACGTCGTGGTCGCCGGCGGCATGGAGTCGATGTCGAGGGCGCCGCATCTGCTGCCTGCGTCCCGGACAGGCGTGAAGTACGGGAATACCACGCTGGTGGATTCGATGGCGCTAGACGGCCTCACCGACGCGTTCGATCAGGTGTCGATGGGCGAGTCGACCGAGCGCCACAACGCCAGCCTCGGCATCAGCCGGGGCGAACAGGACGCCTTCGCCGCCCGGTCGCACCAGCTGGCTGCGCGCGCTATCAAGGACGGCCTGCTGGCCGAAGAGATCGTTCCCGTGGTGATCCCGCAGCGCCGCGGCGAGCCGGTTCTGGTCGACACCGACGAGGGCGTGCGAGCGGACACGACCGTCGAGGGGCTCGCGGCCCTGAAGCCCGCGTTCGCCGCCGACGGCACGATCACGGCCGGGTCCTCGTCGCAGATCAGCGACGGTGCGTGCGCGGTCGTGCTGATGTCCGCGGCGGCCGCAGCCGCGGCGGGGGCCACGGTGCTGGCCGAGGTCGGCGCGCACGGCGCGGTCGCGGGGCCGGACAATTCGCTGCACTCCCAGCCGTCGCGCGCAATCCAGCGGGCGCTCGAGCGCGCCGGCCTGACCGCCGCAGACCTGCGGCTGATCGAGATCAACGAGGCGTTCGCCGCCGTCGCGCTGCAGTCGATCCGGGACCTCGGGGTGAGCCCCGACATCGTGAACGTCAACGGCGGCGCCATCGCCATCGGCCACCCGCTCGGTGCATCCGGCGCCCGGATCGCGCTGCACCTGATCTACGAGCTGCGCCGCCGCGGCGGCGGGCTTGGCGCAGCCGCGCTGTGCGGCGGTGGCGGCCAGGGCGACGCGCTGCTGTTCCGGGTGCCAGCTGCCGAACAGCCCTGACCGGTCGGCGGCGAGTCACCGGTGACAGCAGCGTCCGCCGCCCGGCGCGCCGACCCGGATGCACTGATCGGCGCGGCCCGCGACGGTGACGCGCGCGCGCTTGCCCGGCTGGTCTCGCTGGTCGAGAACTCCGCTCCGCAGCTTCGCCCGATCATGCAGGCCATTGCGCCCGCCACCGGTCACGCGCACGTCGTGGGGCTCACCGGGTCACCCGGCGTCGGCAAGTCGACGCTGGCCGGTGCGCTGGTGCGTCACTATCGCGACCAGGGTCACCGGGTCGGCGTGCTGGCCGTCGACCCCTCGTCGCCATTCACTGGCGGCGCGCTGCTCGGCGACCGGGTCAGAATGCAGCAGCACGCGACCGACGATCGGGTGTTCATCCGGTCGATGGCGACCCGAGGGCACCTGGGCGGGCTCGCGCAGGCGACACCGCAGGCGCTTCGGATCCTCGATGCGATCGGCTTCGACGAGGTCCTTGTCGAGACTGTCGGGGTGGGCCAGGCCGAGGTCGAGATCGCGTCGCTGGCCGACACGGTGCTGGTCGCGGTCGCACCGGGCCTCGGCGATTCGATCCAGGCGGCGAAAGCCGGCATCCTGGAGATCGCGGACGTGTTTGCCGTCAACAAGAGTGACCGGCCCGGGTCGCAGGAGCTGATCAGGGACCTGCGCACGATGCTGGCGATGGCCAGGTACGGTCCCGGCGACTGGAAGCCACCGCTCGTGCCGACCACCGCAGCGACCGGTGCGGGCATCGATGAACTGGCCGCGGCGATCGACAGTCATCGCGACTGGCTTGCCGCCAGCGGCCAGCTGCTTGACCGCCGCCAGGCCAGGGCGAGGGGTGAGATTTCCGCCATCGCGCTCGGCGAGCTGCGCCAGCGGGCCGGCCAGCTGCCCGGTGCGTCCCGGCTGGACGAGCTAGCCGAGCGGGTATGCGCGGGAAAGCTCGATCCGTATGCGGCCGCCGACGAGCTTCTCGCGCGCTCGTGAGACGTCGCCGCCGGTCCGGACGGGCTAGTGCTGGTCCGGGGCGGAGGCGGGTACCGCCGAGGCTGGATGGCTGCTGTTCTGTCCCGCGGCGAGCCGCTGCGCTTCGGCCAGCACCGATTCGCTGCGCAGCCGGGTGTCGTAAGCAGCCTTGCCGCCGCGGACGCCGAACAGCCGCTTGGTGATGATCAGGTACAGCACCAGCGCCAGGTTGACCACGAGCAACACCAGCGCGAGCACCGACGCCTTCCGGGTGAGGTCGTAGATCTCCAGCGGCAGGCCGAGCGAGGTCACGATCATGGCGAAGTACTCACCCCACCGGTGTGCGAGCCACAGACCGGTGCCCTCTATCACCTCTACTGCGGCGTAGGCGGTCGCCCCGATTGCCAGCAGGAGGGCCGTGCCCGCGCTCAGCGTCAGAGCGTGCTGCACGAGCCCGTAGATCGTGGAATGGCTGATGTTGACGCCAAGGTCGCCGAAGATGTCCCTGACCACCGGCATGTCCCGGTTCAGCGCGGCCTCGATGGAGGCGCGGTTGGCAACAAAGCGCCAGAGCGCGACGGCTAGCGCCCCGAGCAGCACCGCGCGCGCGAACCGTTCGAGGGCGAATAGCCGCAGGATGAGCTTGCTGCGTATCTCCGGCCCGCGCGGCACGACGGGCGCGGTCGAGGCGGGTCCGGACAGGGCTGGCGCGCCGAGCACGAACGTGCCGCAGCGCAGGCACCGCCATGCCGTTCCGCCCGGCAGCGTGGCACCGAGCTGGGCCCGCAGCGCGGGCTCGTCGGGCGCGAACGTCACGTGTCCGACTCGGCTGCAGCTCAGCATGCTCCAGTCCACGCTCGCAGCCTATGGCAGGCCGTCATCTGGCCCGTGCCGCTAGGGGCCAGCCGGGACGACCACCCCGTCGGTCAGCACCAGCACCTCGTCGCAAGCCAGCGTCAGCGCCTCGGCGTCGCAGCCCGCCAGCACGACGCCGCTGTCCTGGCTCAGGGCGCGGATGGCCTCGGCTAATCCGGTGATGTCGCGCAACTCCAGGCCGTCGAGCAGGCCGTCGAGCAGCAGCAGCTCAGGCTGGTGCGCGGCGGCCGCCGCAAGCAGGGCTCGCCGCCCCACCGCCTCCGGCACCGCGCGGAGCTTGACGTCGGCCCACGGCGTCAGCCCCATCTCGTCCAGGATTGAAGCTGCCAGCAGCTGGCGGTCGGCCTCGCCGCGTCGGGCCAGCCGGGTGCCGTGCACGACTAGGCCGCGAACACGCAGCCACGGCAGCAGCCTGGCGGTCCGGCGCGCGACTCCCACCCGGCGCCGCACGGCGGCCCGGCCGCGGATCGTGGCCATGTCATGCCCGAGCACCCGCAGTTCTCCGTAGGCAGGCCTCGCGACGCCGGCCAGCAGGTCGATGATCGCCGTCGCCTGCGCTGGCTGGCTGATCTGGATGCCGAGCACCGATCGGCCCGACTCCGGAGCGCCGAGCCGGAAGCTGGCGGCACGGACGGCGAAGCCCCGGCCGAGCCGCACGCCGATCCCGGCAGCGATCACTCGGTCGGGTCCCATGGCCGGGCGGCCAGACGGCACAGATCCCCCCTGGGTCCGGGCAATCACCGGTTCTTTCGCAGGCAATGTAACTGTCTGTAATTAACCATGTCCACGTACGCGCCGGCGGAAGTGGCGAGCGTTCGCCGTCCGGGTGCGCAGCACGTACTCAGGGGAACGGGGGATCTTCGTCCGCGGCCGCGGGCCGGTTCGCGGCCGCCGTCACGGTACCTTGTTGGCTGTGCCCAAGCCGCTCGACCTGCCGTTTGACCCGATCGCCCGGGCCGCGGAAACCTGGGAGGCCAGGTTCGGCGAGCCCGCGGCGATGGCGGCGGTCACCACGATCATGCGCGTGCAGCAGATCCTGCTCGCACAGCTGGATGCGCTGCTGCGGCCGCACGGGCTGACTTTCGCCCGGTACGAGGCGCTCGTTCTGCTTAGTTTCAGCCGGGACGGCGAGCTCCCGATGCGCATCATCGGCGAGCGGCTCATGGTCCACCCGACCAGCGTGACCAACACGATCGACCGGCTGGAGCATCAGGAGCTGGTGGCGCGCAAGCCGAACCCGCGGGACGGGCGCGGGACGCTCGCGGCGATCACCCCGGCCGGCCGCGAGCTCATGCGGCGCGCTACCGACGACCTCATGCAGGCCGAGTTCGGCATGGGCGGGTACAGCAAGGGGCAGCTCGATGACGTATTCGGGCTACTGCGCCGGCTGAGGGTCACGGCCGGCGACTTCAAGGAGAGCTAGCGCCTGTCACCCGACCGCATGACGGCCAGCCCGTCGCGCAGCGGCGCCCGCTAGCCGGCGATCGGCGACGGGTTCCACGTCTGGCCGCCGTTGCCGGTGACGTAGACCTCGCCCAGGTCGGCGTCCGCTGGCACGGCGACGCCCTGCGACTGATTCGTCATGCCCACGTAGCTGAAGCCGCCGGCGGGTGCCGGACCGGTGACCGAGGCGGGCTGCCAGGTCGTTCCCCCGTCGGTCGAGTAGTAGATGCCCACGGTCGTGGCGAGCACGAACTGGCCGCTCCCGGCCGTAGCGAGCGACGTGGGCTCGCCGGAAATCGGCACGGGACCGACGAGCTGCCAGCTCGCGCCAGCCTTCGACGTGTAGAGCGCGACCTGGCCGGCCGCGATGCCGCTCTCCGGCGGGCAGGTCAGCAGCAGCTGCTGCGAGCCGGCGGCGAGGAGGGCGCCGTCTGGCGTGCCGGTCGACGCTGCTACCTGCGGCACGCAGGGTGCCTGGCCTACCTGCGTCCAGGTGCCGCCGGTGACCGGCCCGCTGAGCACTGCGCCGGAGGGCGTGACCAGGTATCCGGTGCCGGCCGCGATGACCAGCTCGGCCGTCGATAGCGGCGCCGCCGACATGTGCTGGTAGTCGGCCGGCACGGCCACCGGGGTGAAGGTCGTGCTGCCGGCCGAGCCCTGATACAACGCGAAGCTCGTGCAGTCGCTGGCGTAGTAGGCCGCGGTGCCAGTGCATGTCGCGAAGATCGCGAGCGCGCCCTGTCCGGACGCCTCTAGGTCGATGACGCGCTGGCCTTCGGTGTTGACCGGCTGCCACGGCCAGCCGCCGCCAGTGGTCTCATATAGCGCCGGGCCGAAGGCCCAGCCGTCCTTCATGTTCGCGAACCGCAGCTGGCTCACGCCCGCGTCGCCCGTCGGTCCGGGCGCGACGGGCGCGCTGACGCCGTACCAGCTCTGGCCGTAGTTCGACGTCCCGGCCAGCGACGTGCAGTCGGCCGTCGCGCACGGCGGGCCGGCCTGGCCGATGACGGCGCCGACCAGGCCGTTCTGCCCGGTGCCCACGAACGTCACCGACGTCGGCCGGAAGTGCGCCGGCGGAACGGTGCCTGAGGTAGTCGTCGACAGCGTCGTGTGCTGCTGCAGCTGGGTCGGGATCGGGCTGGCGCTCTGTGTCTGACCGGCGCGACCGCTGCTGGTCGGCCGGGCGCTCGGCGCCTGGATGCGGGCCGAGTGGCCCTGGCTGGCGGCTGGCGGCTGGCGGCCGCTGGTCCGCAGGCTAGCGACGACCTGGGGCGCGGCGACGCCCGCGCCGAGCACGACGGCGCACGCCGCCGACGCGACGACGACCTGTCGGGTCTTGCGCTGCCGGGCCCGCCGGCCGACGCGGTCCAGGGTTCCCGGTGGCGGTTCGAGCGGCGTCACCTCGGTCGCCAGCCAGTCGTCAAGCTGATCGCGCGGGTCAGTCACTGACTTCTCCCAGCGCCGCCTTGAGCCTGGCCCTCGCGTTGAACAGGTCGGCCTTGATGGTTCCCTCCGGCCGGCCGAGCATCGCGGCCACCTCCTTGAGCCCGAATCCGCCGTAGTAGTGCAGCAGGAAGGGACTGCGCAGCCGCTCGGGCAGGGCCTGAATGAGCGCGCGCACGTCGACATCCTGGGCGGGGTGATACGCGGGGTCAGCGGGCCCGGCGGCGGTGAGGACCCGGATCGCGTTCCGCTCCCGGCCCGCCTTGCGCCAGTGATCGCGCACGAGGTTGGTCGCGATCATGTACAGGTAGCTCTGCGGGTTGTCCAGACCGGTCCAGCGGGACAGCAGCCGGGTGAACGCCTCGGACGCGATC